>Ga0193730_1000066_pt1 | contig 38028 bp, 27 predicted proteins | sample U1a1metaG_FD_144919 | JGI IMG/M metagenome (GOLD analysis project Ga0193730, IMG submission 144919) | Soil microbial communities from a riparian zone of the East river system, Colorado, United States - U1a1 | ecosystem: Environmental > Terrestrial > Soil > Riparian zone | place: USA: East River...
TCCCTCGATTGTCACCGGCGGCGCTTCTTCTACTGCCACCTTGACTTTGAGCGGCCCGGCGCCGGCCGAAGGAATGGAGGTGGCGCTATCAAGCGCTAATGCAGCGGCGAGTGTGCCGACCACCGTAGCAGTTCCCGCGGGAGCAACGACCGTGCTCTTCAACGTCGCCACCACTCCTGTTTCGACACAGACCACAGGTTCGATCTCAGCCAGCTATGACAATGTGATCAGGTCAGATTCGCTGACGGTCAAAATTGCGGTGACCAGTGCTGTCTCGTTCAGTTCGGCGCAAGTCGGCGGAGGAGCAGTAGTCATGGGAACGGTGACCTTAACCGGGCCGGCGCCGGCAGGCGATTTGACGGCGCAATTGACCACCTCGAAGCCGGCGGTAGCCACGGCGCCTGCCAGCATCACGATTCCCGCTGGTCAAAATTTCGCGACGTTTCCCATAACGACGTTCACAGTCACCGGATCACAATCAGTAGCTATCTCGGCAACCGTAAACAGCGTTAAGAAGACTGCAGTCTTGTCGGTAGGCCCAATCGCCTTAAGCAGTATCAATGTAGATTCAGCTTCCGTTAGGGTCAGCGACTCCGTCGTGATCACTGTAATCCTGAACGGGCCCGCGCCGGCGAACGGCTTTGCAGTCACTCTCTCAAGTAGCAACCCGGGAGTGCTCTCTCTGCCGCCAACGGTCAGCGTCGCGAGCGGTTCGTCCTCAGTAACGATTACAGCAATAGCAACTGCGGCGGGCAGTTCGGAAATTACTGTTACCGCAAATGGAAGCAGCCGGAGTGTCGTCCTTACGGTTGGGAGCTAAGGAGAAAGTCTGATCCTTTTTTAAGAGAAGACGGCGGGAGATTGATTCGACCTTTCTGAGTTCCTCATCGAATAAGCACCTGTCGACGCCTACCCAAGAAGTTGGGGCCAAGATGGGGGCCTTACGTGTTGATATGTAGCCAGCCGAAGCGATACCTTGACGACCGCTAGGCGCGTAAATACTGGCTCATATCGTTTCGTCAGACTACGTCGTACCCTCTGCAACGTTCTTAAAATCCGTTGTCCGAAAGGGCGTGCGGGTTCGACTCCCGCCCTCGGCACCAAGTGAGTCTCGGAACCTCAGACAAGGCCCAGTTACGGCGTAAATCGCTTTCGGTATTCGATCGAATCGAGGAACGCTCTGACCATTTCCGCATGGCCAAAGTCGCCGCCAAACGTATTCAGCTTGTCCAGCCAGAAATTGTAACCGGTAAAGTCGAGTGTCTGTTCCGGCGCGTCAAACGGGTTCCTTCTTAAGTACCCGAAGTACTCCATCAGCACAAACGCACTATTGAGTTCCTGTCGAGATAGTGAGGGGTTCTCGGCTACGCGTCGTAAGGCGCGGCTTCGCGCTCCGGCATCCGACGAAATGGACGCTTGCCCAAACTCATTAATCGCGTCCAGGCGATCGGTGTCTGTGGGTAATACTCCAGCCGTCGCGAAGAGCTTGTCGACAAACTCTGCCGGCGTCATCGTGGACGGATACGCTGTGGTAAACCGTGGGCGTTGCACAAACTCCGCCAGCCAGGCCCGCTTGTTGTTTTCCAGCACAGACTGCCAGCCGCTCTTCAATACCACTACGCCATTGGCAACCGCTTGTGAGTCGGGCTTGAACTCGCTGAGTTTGATCGGCACTGGCGCGTTCGACATTTCGCCAAAGGCCGCCCGGTAAGTCCGATAAACCAGGTAGCCCGTCTGTTGGAATTCAATCGAGAGGAAGAATGCCGCGGAAGTGTCGATGCGCTTGACCTGGCGGCATTGGACGTCATCGCCGCAGCTTTCAATGTTATTAACCCAAAAGTTAAAGCCGGCTTCATCGGGTTCACGATTGAGAAAGTCCAGGTACTGCTGCCGCACAAAGTATTCTGTTCGATCGAGCGGATTCAATCCAGCGCCCGTGGCGGTTCCTGTGAAAGCCGCATCGATGTGTTGGCCGAGTAGACTAAAGCTCTGCAGCGTCGGACTGAAGACAAAGTTCGATCGTGTGGGGGTCAGGGTGTAGACGCCATTCGTCTCGACATCCTCAAAGTGATATTGACCCAGAGCATCAGTAATAGTTAGACGATTCTGAGTGCCCACCATACGCACGGCCGTCCCTTCCACTGGTTTGCCATTCGCGTCAGTGATGATGCCGCTGACAGATCCGTTCGAGGTGGTCGGGCCTACCGGAGGTGCCAGAGCAAACTCTGAAAAGCCGGTGACGGCGTTGCTCTCGACCCAGTTGTCGCTGGCGTTTACCAACGAAGGCGTCACCGACTTCCAGCTACCGCTGAACCGGCGCAGGTTGAGATTGGCCTCGTCGTTACCGTTGAGTTCGCTGTCGAGATAGTGCAAGCGCAAGGTCGCGGTGAAGCCGCTGCTGCCGGTCTGGGTAATCTCGTAGCTTCGCTTGACCGCCGACGCGTAATCTGCCGGCGCGGACTTCGTCAGGTTGACCAGGACGCTGTCCGGCGCGATGCCTGTCGTGAAGGTCAGCTGGTTGTTCGGATTTCCGAGACTAAGTGTGTTGGCGCATGGTGCTACTGCACAGGCGCCAGTTACAAATCCCTGCCGCAGGAGGTTGCCAACGACATCGCCGGTTCCGATTGAAGTGGCGCTCGCCCTCATGATTAGTTTGGCCGGACCGGTGACGGTCAGATCGCCATTCAGAGTGAGCACGCCGTTCACCGTAGTATCTGTGATCGCTGCAGGACTAATGTTAATCGAAGAGCTGCCACTGTCTGAGACCGTCCCATTCACCGTTGTGCCACCGGAACCAGTTAGAAGATTGTTGAAGATGGTCGGGTTCGCACCGCCGATACTCTGGCCCGTCCCTTTAAAACTGACCGTGCCGGTGGCTGGGTTGAACGTGCCGCCATTATTGGCCCAGTCTCCCGTGGCCAAAGTCAAAGTAAAGCTGCCGCCGTTGCTGCCATTCAAAGTTCCGGCCGACATCGTCAAACTGTTGATCGTGGTGTCGCCGTTTAGGTTCAAAGTCACGTTAGTGTTCAGGTTCACATCTTCATTGAACGTGCCGCCACTGACATTCAACGTGCCGCCATTGACAAGAGCCGCCAACGCCGCGTTGATAGACGTATAGCAAGGCGTGTTTCCACCGCAGCTCCCCGTTGAATCGGCATACGCAGTCATGATTGGGTTCGCGCCGGCAGTGACGTTTTCTGTGATTTGTGATGCCGCGCCGTAGTTAGTATCGCCTGCCTGATCGTACTTTACCGTGCAGATTCCAGTGTCACTGGTAATCGTGATGACCGGACCAACATTCGTGCACACGCCGGAGCTGCTGTAAATAACCACAAGACCAGAATTGGCCGTGGCCGCGACATTGAAGTTGGTGTTCAGGGTCGCATTTGCCGGCGCGTGCGTGTTTACCGTGATCGTTTGACTGGCTTTGTTGATAATGAGCGTACCCGTCGTGCTGCCTTGATAGTCACCATCGTCGATGCTGGCAGAGACATCATAGTTTCCGGCATTGATCGGTGAAGCGACGCTGGTCCCGTTCTGGCGATAAGCTAAGAGAACGGTCTTGCCTGAAGGATTCGTCGTCGCGGTTGCGGACTTCGCCGCGCCATCAAAGGTCTGAGAAAGATTGCTCAGCGTGATCGTGGCTGTCGCTTTATTGATATGGAAGCTTTGCTGAACATCAGTTGCCGCGTTGTAGTTTGCATCCCCGGCTTGCTTAGCAATGATTGTGCAGGAGCCGACAGCAGTTAGGTGAACCAGGTTACCTGCGACCGTACAATTGCCCGAGGCGGCAAAGCTTACCGGTAAGTTTGAATCAGCCGTTGCCGGCACATTGAAATCCGAATCGCCAAAGGCTTTAGCCGTCAAGGTCCCAAACGTGATTGTCTGACCGGCCTTGTTGATAACGAGTGTCCCGGTCGTGCTGCCCTCATAGTTACTATCGTCGATCCTGGCTGAGACGTCGTAGCTTCCAGCATTGGTCGGTGAAGCGACGTTGGTTCCGTTCTGGCCATAAGAGAACAGAACGGTCTTACCTGATGGATTGGTCGTCGCGGTCGCGGACTTTACCGTGCCGTCAAAGGCCTGCGAAAGATTACCCAGGGTGATCGTGGCGGAAGCCTTGTTGATTGTGAATAAGTGATCAACAGGGGTGGCCGCGGTGTGGTTGTCATCACCTGCCTGTGATGCCGTGATTGTGCACGAGCCCACGCTGGTGATGTGAACCGAGTCACCGGTGACGGTGCAGTTGCCTCTGGCGCCGAAGCTCACTGATAAACTGGAATCAGCGGTGGCGCTCAAGTTGAAATCCGAATCGCCAAAAGTCTTATCGTTAAGGCCGCCGAAGGTGATCGTCTGGTTGCTCTTGTTGATGACCAGAGTACCCGTCGTGCTGCCCTCATAGTTAGTATCATTGATTGTGGCTGAGACATCGTAGCTTCCGGCACTGGTCGGCGAAGCGACGCTGGTTCCGTTCCGGCTATAAGACAAGAGCACGGACTTGCCCGACGGATCGGTCGTCGCGGTAGCTGATTTGGCGTTGCCGTCAAAAGTGTGCGAGAGATTGCTGAGCGTGATGATGGCCGTCGCTTTGTTTATGCTGAAGGTGTGGTCAACTGGAATCGCAGTCTTGTAGTTGTGATCTCCGCCTTGCAACGCCGTGATCGTGCACGGCCCCGCACCTGTGAGGTGGACTATGTTGCCAGTCACCGTGCAATTGCCCGAAGCTGCAAAGCCGACGGATAAGTTTGAATCAGCCGTTGCCGAGACATTGAAGTCTGAATCGCCAAAAGTCTTAGCCGTCAGCGCTCCGAAGGTGATCGTCTGATCAGACTTTTGCGCGGTGACTGTTTCAGTCACCTGGAGCGCAGCGTTGTAGGTGCCGTCGCCAGGCTGGTCGTACTTGACGGTACAAGCGCCAGTCCCACTGGTCATGGTGAAATCCGCGCCCACATTGATGCACGCGCCGGCGCTGCTATAGCTCACTGGCAGGCCTGAACCCGACGTGGCCGCTACCGTAAACGTTCCGTTGAATACGGCACTCGAGGGCGCGTGCGTGCCGACGTTGATCGTCTGGCTCGCGTTATTAACGGTCAATGTGAAACTGGCATCGGTTAGGGCGCCACAGTTGTCCGTGGCGCGAATCGTGATGGTGTGTGCGCCAGCTGGGGCCGCATTACTAATTGAGATCACGCCGGTTGTATTGTCGACGCTAATGCCGCCGCTGTAAGTGCCGCCGGGCAACGCAACAACAGACGAGACACTTATGTTGTCTGACGGTCCTGTAGCCGGATTGATACTACGCGACCCGTTAGACGTGACAACTTGATCGTCATAGCTAAGCACCGGCGCCGGGTTGGCGATAACGCTTACAGTCAGTGTCGGCGTTATCGCGGTGGTCCCGTCGGTTGCGAACAAAGTAAAAGTCGCATTTGAGGCTCCGCAATCCGCGATTATGTCAGCCGTGATGGTGCCGCCCGTGTTCACGACGTTTGAGATCGTCACCCCGTTCTTAGGATTCTCAGAGCCGATCGTGACTACGACGTTACCGTTTCCGCCGTCATCAGCGACGGTTGCAATAGTTGAATTGCCTCCCGCGCCGCCTTCCTGCCGCGTTAATCCGATAGCGGCGGTTATGGTGGGCGCGGCATTACATCCTCCCAGGACTATCGAAACGTTGCTGGCGCTGGTACCACTGCCGACATTAGCAATGGCCAGGTCCTGTCTGCCGTCCCCATTGAAATCTCCCACCGCTACGGCGGCGGGACGCAAACCCGCGTTGACAACAATCGTGTTGTTGTTACTAAAGATGCCTGTTCCGTTACCCAAAAATACCGTGACATTGTTTGCATCGGAATTGGCGACAGCAATATCCTCTTGGCCGTCATTATTGAAATCGCCTGTCCCTATGTCATCAGAACGGAGGTTCACGACGACCTCAGTGGGGGCCGCGGTAAAGTTGCCCGAGCCGTCTCCCAGAAAGATCACAGAAGGATCAAAACCACCATTGAAAGCAGCAATATCAGTCTTGCCATCATTGTTGAAATCTCGAACGGCCACTGTCTTTGGTTGAAGGCCCAGATTTATTTCGGTCGTGCCGCTAAAGCCTCCATTGCCGTTGCCGAGTCGCACTGAGATGGAGCTGTCCAGGTTGTTGGCCACTGCAATATCCAACTTGCCATCACTGTTGAAATCTCCGAGCCCTATAGACACCGGAGCATTGCCAACACCGACATCAGCCACGCTGGTAAAGTTACCCGACCCGTCGCCCAATCGAATCGAGACATTGTTAGATGAAGAGTTCACCACCGCCAGATCCTGCTTGCCATCGTTGTTGAAGTCCCCAATTGCTACGGATACAGGATTAGTGCCGACCGGCACATCTGGTTTGGAAGAGAAGCCGCCCAGCCCATCTCCCAGTCGAATCGAGATGCTGTTGGAGAAACCTGACGAGTTAACAACCGCCAGATCCTGCTTGCCGTCATTATTAAAATCTCCGACCGCGATGAATCTGGGAATCTCGCCCACGCCGACATCAGGTGCGTTGCGGAAGGATAAATCACCCGTGCAAGCCGTCCCCGTCTGTACCGTCAACGTAAAAGTATTACTAATCATCGCGCCAAGGTTATTGAAAGCCGTAACAGTCACCGGATAGGTTCCGGCAGGTTGGGCATTGACTACCGAAACTTTGCCGGTTACCGGATCGGCAAAGAATGAGCCTTTGAAGTTAGCCGAGCTGACGTTGATGTTAGTAGCGTCAGTTGGTGCGGCGCCAGGCGTAACGGTGGCGTTCGCGCCTAAACTAACCGTGGTGTTTGCATAGGTGCCGAGGGTGGGCCGCCTGACCGTTAGATCAAAAGTCGCATCGGTCGATGCACCACAGTTGTCAGTAGCGCGAATGGTGATGGCGTGCGTGCCGGTCGGTGCGGCATTGCTGATCGAAACAACTCCGGACGGGCTGACACTGATGCCGCCGGTGTACGTGCCATTGGATTGCACGCTGAAAGAAAGAGTTCCGTTGTCTGCCGGTCCAGTCGCCGGATTGATGCTGAGCGCGGCGTCAAATCCCACTGTTTGATTGCCATAAGTCAGAACCGGTGCGGTGTTGGCGGTGGCGTTGACAGTTAATGTGTCCGTCTTCGTCGAATTTCGTCGCTAGCCTCGAGAACAAACGTGGCGTTCGTCGCCATGCAGTCCGCCACGATGTCAGCCTTGATTGTGCCATTGGTGTTGACGATATTGGATATAGTCACCCCATTTGATGGATTGGCAGAAGTGACCGAGACCGTCACATTACCGTCACCGCCATCGTCAGTCACTGTGGCGATCGTTGAATTGCCGGCGTTGCTGCCTTTTTGCTGTGACACTCCGGTGGCGGCATAGATCAGCGGCTCGGTATCACATCGTCCCAGAACAATAGAGAAGTTATTGTCCGGGCTACCTTTGACCAGCGAAATGTCCTGCCTGCCATCACCATTGAAATCTCCAATCGCTAGTGCTTCGGGGTTATTGCCTACGCCGACGTTAGCGGTTCCGCTAAAGCCGCCGTTACCGTCTCCCAGACGAATCGAAATCGTCCCGCTGTGATTGGCCGTTACAAAATCCTGCTTGCCGTCATTGTTGAAATCGCCAATCGCGATTGAACGAGGATCACTGCCGACACCCACGTCAGTAGTGCCGACAAAGCCGCCTTTTCCATTTCCCAGACGAATTGAGACGGAGTTTGAGTCGGTGTTGGCAGTCGCAATATCCTGCTTGCCATCATTGTTGAAATCTCCCACCGCTACTGAAATAGGTTTAGTGCCAACGCTGACCTCAGTCGAGCCGCTAAAGCCTCCCGCTCCATCGCCCAAGCGAATCGAGACAGAGTGGGAGAGGGAATTGGCCGTCGCAATATCCTGCTTGCCATCATTATTGAAATCGCCCACAGCGATTGATACGGGACCAATCCCTACGTTGAATTCAGGTGTGGCGCTAAAGCCGCCTGCTCCATCTCCCAGAAGAATGCGGGCCTTGCCGTCAAAAAAAACACTGTAGGCTATCGCCAGATCCCGCTTGCCATCATTATTGAAATCCCCGACCGCGAACGCGTCAGGACTAGCTGTCACGGAGACTCCGGACGGGAGAGCGGTAAAGTCCCCCATGCCGTTTCCCAAAAGAATCACGACCTGTGCGCCGCTGATACCAACCGCGAGGTCTTGTTTGCCATCACCATTGAAATCCCCCACCACGATCGATTTGGGATTGCCCGCCAGCACCTCGGTTGTGCCGCCAAATCCACCGGTCCCATTTCCCAAACGAATCGAGACAGTCGAGGCGCTGCTGTTGGCCGCGGCCAGATCCTGTTTGCCGTCATTATTGAAATCTCCAATCGCGATGGCGATAGGATTGGCGCTGGCGTTAACATCAGTGACGTCGCGGAAGAACACCGCGCCCGGACAGCCAGGCCCCGGCTCAACCGTCAAGTTAAACGTCCTGCTCATGATCAGGCTACCGTTGTTGAAGACGGTGACCGTCACGGGGTAGGTGCCGGCAGGGTGCGCGTTCGTAACCCGCACAACGCCGGTTCCGGGATCGGCAGCAAATGTTCCCTTGAAGTTTGTCGTCGAAGAGACAGTGATGCTCGCGTCCTTGAGTATCCCGACATCAGGTGTAATGGTCGCGTTCGCGCCCAGGGTGACCGTGGTGTTTGGATATGTGCCGACCCCTTTTACCAGCAAATCAAAAGTGGCCACGGACTGGACGAAGCATTGGTCCGAGGCGCCAATCTGAATAGTGTGCGTGCCGATTGGAGCAGCGTTAGAAAAAGAGAGCATCCCGGTGTCTTTGTTGGGGAAAAAATTTACGCCGCCGGTGAAAGCTCCGCCGGACAGAAACCTAATTTCAGATATAGATCCGTTGTCTGTTGGTCCAGACGCGGGGCTGACATTGAAGGAGTCGTTCAAGAAAACTTCCTGTTTGTCGTAGGTAAGCGTCGGGCCAGGATTGGCGGTGACGTTGATGGTTAAGGTGGCCGTTCCCGTCGAGTTCCCATCGCTCGCCGCCAAACCAAAACTAACGCTAGTCACACCATAATCGAAGCAGTCCGTGGCGATGTCCGCCGTAATCGTTCCACCCGTCTTGACGATGTTTGAGAGGGTGACGCCGTTTATTGAATTTGCGGACGTGAGCGAGAAAGAAATGTTATCGGTACCGCCATCGTCGGCGACCGTGGCGATCGTGAAATTACTTGCCGCGGTGCCTCTCGGCCGCGATAACCCAAGGGCCGACGTTATCGTCGGAGCCGGACTGCACCCTCCTCCCAGAAGAATCGAGACGTTGTCTGAACCGTCGTTCGCCACGGCAAGATCCAGCTTGCCATCGCCATTAAAATCTCCGGCTGCGATTGCCTTGGGACTGGTTCCCACATTCAAATCAGGCAGGACTCGAGCAAAGCCGCCGCCACCATTTCCCTTCATAATCGAGACAGTGGCTGAGTCAGGGTTTGTGAGCGCAAGCTCTACGTTGCCGTCATTATCGAGATCTCCAATCGCTATGGATGAACCGCCTCTATTTAACTGAGGCGCGTCGGAAAAAGTAACGAAGCCGCTGCCTAAGCGAATAAAGGTAGAGCTGGTGTTGAGAAATGCGAGATCTTGCACTGAGTCGTTATTAAAATCTCCACTGGCTACGGCCTGACCAGACGCATTGACGTCTGGCGAAAAGCGAAAAGCGCTATTGGTCCCGAATCCCACAAAAATTGCCCCGTTAGAGACAGCCAGATAATTGCTGGTACCGGACTTCACTGTCGCTATCGAAGTTGTCCCAGAGCCCGAGCTGAGATCGGGCGAGAACCGAACAAAGCCACCGGCTCCGTCACCCAGAAGAATCGAGACCGAGTTCGAGCCCGAATTCGCCACCGCCAGATCCTGGCGGCCGTCTCCATCCGCGTCTACAGTTACGATCGAAGTCGGATTAGTGCCCACTGTCACGTCAGGCATTATTCGAGTAAAGCCACCGGCTCCGTTTCCTATAAGAATCGAGACCGTATTTGTGCCAGAGTTGGCGACCGCCAGGTCCTGCTTGCCGTCCCCATTGAAATCCCCGACCGCTATCGACGCAGGATTACTTCCCACGTTGATGGCAACTGCACCGTCAAAGCCTCCCGCACCGTTTCCCATGCGAATCGAGACAGTGTTTGAGTTGTAGTTGGCGACCGCCAGATCCTGCTTGCCATCACTGTCAAAATCCCCGACCGCGACAGAGCGGGGACCATCGCCTACGCTTAGGTCGGCCGCGTTGGTGAATTGCCTGACACCCACACAGGCTGTACCTGTCTGCACTGTCAGCTGGAACGTCTTTGTCGAGGTGACGAGATTCTGGTTGAAGGCCGTGACCGTCACCGTATGAACGCCGGCAGGATGAGCGCCGGTAACAAACACCTTGCCTGTCGCTGGATCGGCTGCGAAAGTACCTTTCATGTTGGGCGCGGCGACGGTCATGCTGGTGGTGTTGGTTGGTACGGCATTGGGAGTAACGATAGCGTTCCCGCCCAGGGCGACTGTCGTGTTTGGATAGGCGCCGAGTATTGGGTCAGGCGGCGGTTGAACCACCAATTGAAACTGCGCCTCGGTTGAAAATCCCTGGGTTAGGCCATCGCAGGAAAGACCAAGGACCTGGATTGTGTGCGTTCCACTCGGGGCCGCGTCATTGATCGTCACGACTCCATTGCGATCGACGGTTGGCGGGATCGTCAACGCCGGATCAGCAGCAACCGAGAAGATAAAGAAACCGGCTGACACCGCCGTCGGATTGACGACCAGTGAGCCATTGATCGGGACAGTTTGATTGTCATACGTGAGCGTCGGCGAAGTGTTTGGAACAATATTGACAGTTACCGTACCTGTCACCGTCGAATTTCCGTCGCTCGCTTGCAGAGTAAAGCTGGCCGCAGTCGCCCCGCAGTCGGTGCCGATGTCTGCCGTGATGATGCCATTTGTGTTGATGACGTTTGAAAGCGTCACGCCGTTTGACGGACTAGCGGAGGTAAGAGAGACAGCTACGTTACCATCGCCGCCATCGTCAGTGACGGTGGCAATGGTCGAGTTAACCATCCGGCTGCCTGTTGGACGCGACAACCCGCCGGCCGCGGTCAGAACCGGCAAGTTATTGCACTGACCCAAACGAATCGACACGCTGCTCGAGCTGTAGGTAACTGCCAGATCCTGCTTACCGTCTCCATTGAAATTTCCGATGACTACTGATTCAGGATTATCTCCCACGTTAACCGGAGCCGCGTTGCTAAAGCCACCTGCCCCATTTCCGGCGCGAACCGCGACCGTATGTAGATCACCCATTACAACCAAAATATCCTGATTACCATCATTATTGAGGTCCGCGACCGCGCCTAAGTGCGAACTGAAGCCGGCTCCGATATCAATCGGGTCGCCAAAACCACCGAGACCATTCCCTAAACGGATCACGGGCGGGTCAAAGCCGAACACAACCAGATCCTGCCTAGAGTCGTTGTTGAAATCTCCGAGAGCTATCCATGCCGGGGAATTGACGCCGACTGCGGGCGCCGCACTAAAGGTCCCGTTGCCGGCTCCCAGGAGAATTGAGATTGAATTACTAAGTGAAGTGACTACAGCAAGGTCCTGATTACCATCGTTATTGAAATCGGCGATCCTCAAGAAGCTAGCTTGGTCGCTGAGACGGACACTCGGCATGTTGGTAAACGTGCCGTCACCCACCCCGAGACGAATCGTCACTGCTCCCCCATTTCCAAATAGAAAATTCGCCTCAAACCAATTGGCAATAGCTAAATCTGGCTTGCCGTCATTATTGAAATCTCCCACCACTACTGATTGAGGATGATAGTCAGTAGCAACGTCCGGTTTTGTCGTAAGAAAGCCGCCGGTACCATCCCCCAGAAAGATCGAAACAAACTGATTACTGTCCTTGATCACTGCGAGGTCCTGATTGCCGTCTCCATTGAAATCCCCAATTGCCACGTCCCAGGCATTGGGCGCGACCACATCGGGTTTGTCGGTAAAGCCGCCGGCTCCATCGCCTAAACGAATCGTGACCCCATTGCTGAAATTAGCAATTGCAAGGTCCTGCTTGCCGTCATTATTGAAATCTCCGACCGCGATTGAACGACCGAACCTGCTGAGATCGGCGGCGTTGGTAAACGAAACACCCGTGCAAGCGGCCCCCGACTGCACTGTCAACGTGAACGTCTTTGTCGAGGTCAGCGTCCCACCATTGAAGGCCTTGACCGTCACCGTATGAGTTCCGGCAGGATAAGCATTCGTTACATAGACAACACCCGTCGTCGCGCTGGCATTGAGGGTTCCTTTGAAGTTGGCGGAGGCAGAAACGTTGATGCTGGTAATGCCAGTTGGCGCCACATCAGGCGTGACCGTAGTGTTCGCGCCCAGGGTCACAGTTTTGTTTGGATAGTTGCCGAGTGGAAGCGGCGGAGCCAGGAAATTGAACAGCGTGTTGGTAGTCGCATTAACGCCGCCGCGAGTTGCGCTGGTGAAACCAACTTTCAGCAGGCGCGCCAATGTGCCCGCTGCTTTACTCAGTCCTGACGAATTCTGGTTGCTCGCAGTCATGCCGACGCCTACCGGAGGGTGGGAGCCAATGCCCGCGGCGTGGCCACGCACAAAAGGAAAAGTCGCGGCAGTGACAGCGAGGATGAGCGACCCGATCAATGCGATCAAAACCGGGAGCGATAACGACCGGGTAACACCGGCCTTGAACAATCTTGTTGGGAACGACCCGGTCACTGTCGCTCCCGGTACCGACTGCTTAGGTGAGACTGAAGAACGCATCGAACTTCTCCTAAAGGGCAAGCCAAGTGTCTTTGACACTTGAGGGGTTAACGGTGACCCACGCATCTGGCGCGTGCATCACGGGCGAGACGCCCGGGCCACTCTTCAAACTGACAAACTTTCCGGCTGAATTATCTGACGCAAATCAAACAGGTTTTCTTTCGAGACGAAGGCGAAGGCCCCGGCGGTCGTCGCTGCATCGCGCAACCTCTGGCCGTCGTTAGCGGTAACAATCACGACCCTGGCGGCCGGGTTTGAAACCAGGATCCGGCGTGTCGCGTCGAGGCCGTTCATCCGCGGCATCGTCAGATCCATCAACACCCAGTCCGGTCGATGCTGCTGGCAGGTCTCCTCGGCTGCGATCCCATCTCCGCATTCGGTAATGGGACCGACCAGGTCAGAAACGATGCTGCGAATCAGGCTGCGCATCCGTGCGTCGTCATCAACGATTAGTAAGCTCATCATTAGTTCTCCGTAATGTGGACCCAACTCTGCGCCGGATGCCGCTTTCTGTGAATAGAGGCCAACACACAAAAGCGCCTGAGTGGCAGCACTCATTTTTCTAAGTGGTGGTACTGCGAATCAGTGTTTTTGGGTGGAAAAGATGGTCATTCACAGATTACACAGATTTCACAGAATAGGCTGAAAGAGATAAAGAGAAGGAAGAAAGAGGGGCTAGAGAACACGGGGACACGTCCTCTTTCTGATAACTGGTCTGTGGTTCTTAATCTGAGTAATCTGCGTAATCTGCGGATGATTCTTACGATAGTTCAGGGCGGTGTTCGAACGCGAACCTGACCAGCGCATTGTTGCCGTGCAGGCCAAGCTTCTGGCAGATGTTGTGGCGGTGGTTCTCAACCGTGCGGTAACTGATGAAGAGTTGCGCGGCGATCGCTTTGGTGGATTCGTTGTTGGCGATAAGTTTTAGAATCTTTAATTCTGTGGGCGTCAAATCCTTCAGGCTTGGTGCTTGTTCGCTAAGAGCCGCGCTGCGGGCTGCGCGATTTACCAGGAAGTTTGAGATCGCCGGAGTAATGTAATGCTGGCCCGCGGCGACTGCCCTGATGCTGGTGACAATGTCGCTAATGGCGCTGTCCTTCAATAGGTAACCCCTCGCGCCGACGTTGAGCGCTTCATTGAACATGCGTTCGTCGTCATACATTGTCAGAAAGATGACTCCCACCCGCTGCTCCTGTCGCTGGATTTCGCGCGCCACGTCAAAGCCCTTCATCTCAGGCATATTCACGTCCAGCACTGCTACGTCAGGATGCAATTCCTGGATTAGGTTGAGAGCGGCACGGCCATCGGACGCTTCTCCCAGGACCTTGAGTCCCGGTTCCAGCTCAATTATTTGGCGCAGCCCCTGGCGAAAGATCGGGTGATCATCGGCGATGACGAGTGTGATTTCATTTTTCATAAATTCACTGCGACCTCATTCCGCTGGTTAATCCCTCGCCTCACTCCTTCCTTCTCAGGATCAGACTCACGGTCGTCCCTTGACCCGGCGTTGAAACAACGGACAACTTCCCGCCGAGCATGCGCGCCCGCTCGTCGAGTCCGGTCAACCCAAAACCGCGCCGGGCCTTCCATTTACCATCGGTTGCTTCAACGGCAAAGCCCTTGCCGTTGTCGCGGATTTCCATCAGGACCTCGCGCTCATCCCGGGTAACCGTCACGCTGGCCTCGCCGGCGCCCGAATGCTTCACGATATTATTAAGCGCTTCCTGCAAAATCCGGTAGACGTTGATGGCTGCATCTACTGAAAAGAGATCGTCCACTTTAGCAATGCTCGCAGTGAATTTGATTGGGCCCGAACCTGAAACGCGTTCGACCAGTTCTTCCAGCGCCTGCGTCAAGCCAATCTGATCGAGTTGATAGGGTCTGAGGTCATAAGCAATCTGTCGCACTTCCTTGATCGATTCGGTGGCCGCACCTTCGATCTGCGCGATCTGTTCACGAGCCTTTACGGGATCATCGAGAAATCTCTGACTAAGGACGGCGCGATTCTTAATCAGCAGCAGGCTTTGACCGAGACTGTCATGCAATTCGGCGGCAATCCGCTTGCGCTCGCCCTCCTGGGAATCGATCAACTGTTGAGAAAATATTTCCTGAGCGCGATGTGCCCGCTTGAACTGGGCGATGCGCCGCTGGTAAAGAACAAAAGCAAAAAGGCCCACCGCCATAATGGCGCCAGTCATGAACAATCGGGTGCGCCAGAAAGGTGGAACGACGGCAATCCTGAGAGTCGCACCCTCTTGATTCCAGATACCGTCACGGTTGGCGGCGATGACGCGAAACGAATAGCTGCCCGGCGGCAAGTGCGCGTAGTAAGCGGTGCGGCGCGTGCCTGCATCGACCCAATCCGGGTCGAGGCCCTCAAGCTTGTATTTGAACTTAACCAGTTCCGGACTGATAAAACTCAAACCCGTATAGTTGATCTCCAGATTCACCTGGTCCGGTTGAAGTCTTAGTCCGCCGCGCAGATCGACTGGCTTGTTGTCGATTATCGTCGACTCAATTAAGACCGGTGGTGGTTGGGTGTTAACCGGCACTCGGGCGGGATCGATCACAGCCACGCCTTGTTGAGTCGGAAACCAGAGGCGCCCATCGCGGGCCCGAATACCGGCAGGCTGGCCGCCGCCGTTGCATTCGGCATCGAGCATGCCATCGCGCTTGCCGTAAGGCACGGACGTGATCTTTTTTGTGCGCCCCTCGGCCAGGTCGTTCAGTTCGGCTTTGCGCACGCGATAGATGCCCAGGTTGCAACTGATCCAGAAGTTTCCGCTTCCGTCTTCGATCGTGCTGAATACTCCGTTGTCGAACAAGCCCTCGTTGGTTGTGTAGTGTGTAAAGCGGCCGTCCTTGAGTCGATATAGCCCGGTGTCATACGTGCCAATCCAAAGCACGTCTTCCGCGTCTTCATAAATCGAGCGCACGATGTTGCTCGGGGCGCCGCCTTGCGTGTAGGCCGTGAACTTTCCATCCTTGTATTTGGTCAGGCCCAAATCGGTGCCGATCCACAACTGGTCCAGGCGATCTTCGTAAAGCGCCGAGATGTCCTGGCCGTTCAAGCCGTCTTTGATCGTGTAGCTGGTGAACCGGCCGTCTTTCGATTGAATGAGACGTTCACTGCTCCCGATCCAGACGTTACCTGCTCGATCTTGAATCATGACATGCACAACCATACCAAGCCTTCCGTCCGGCTCGACCTTGATAACTTTTCCGTCTCTTACATATCTGATGCTCCAGGCCCAGTTCCCAATCCAAAGGCCGCCGACGCTGTCTTCCAACAGCGATGTCACCCAGGGCGCAGCCGAACCCTCAGGCAGACCGTACTCCCTGCTAACGTTGGTAAAGACTCCATTGCTGTAGCGCGTCAAACCGTGCGAGCCGATCCAGATTTGCCCATGACGGTCTTCATAGATGGGATAGACATTGTCGCTGGCCAGGCCGTCTTTGGTTGTATAGGTCGTGACGACCCGCTCAGTCATCCGGCTCAAGCCAGTCGGTGAGCCGATCCAGAGAGTGCCTTCACGATCCTGATACATAGAGGTTATGCCGTTACCAGCGAGGCCATCTGCGGTGGTGTAACGCGTGAACTTGCCATCTTTGAGTTGGATTAACCCCTCATCACCCGTGCCCATCCAGAGTGAGCCTTTGCCGTCTTCCAGGAAGTTGACGTGAGGAAATCGTCGATAGCTTTCTTTCTCAGAAAAGATCTTGAGTTTGCCGTCCTGGTACAGGAGCAAACGCTCCTCTCTGGTGCTCAGCCACAGACGACCTTCCCGATCCTCATAACAATTGTTGACAGAATGGCCGGTGTTCAAATCAAAAGTTCCGCGGCCGGCTTCAAACCTCCGCAGAACGCCTCCCACGGCAAAACAGAGGTTCCCGGAACTGCTGCGTTGAAATACCCTTGCCGTCGGCGGCGGGTCGTCCGGTCCGGGTGTGAACGGCTTGAAGCTGCCACCAGCCCACTGGGTCAGTCCGCCCACGGTTTGCGCTTTCAAGTTTCCCGCAGAGTCTTCATACATGTGCCACACCTGATTACTGGGCAGCCCGTTCTCAGTGGTGTAGGTAGTGAAGACGTCGTCCTTATAGCGGGTCAATCCGTGGGCTTCGGTGTTGATCCAAAGGTTGCCGGCGCGATCTTCGTACAACCACATGAAGCGGCCGCTGCGCAATCCTTTTGTATTGCCGGTGTTGAAAACCTGAAAGCGTAAACCGTCGAAGCGCACCAGGCCGCCGAAGGTGGCAAGCCAGATATAGCCGTCGCGCGTTTGCAGGATCGAATTGACGGACGCCTGCGGCAGTCCGTTGTCAGTGGTCCAGGAGTCAAAGCGGTACTGCGCTTGGGCAGTTAGGCAAAGGCAGACACACCAGAAGCAAGCAGAGAGCAGGCATCTCTCACACACTTTTATGAAACGAGTAGAGGTCGTTGTCGTCTGGCACGGCCTTTCTTAATACGACGCAGGAGGACTGTATCTGCGCAAAAAATATAACTCGATAGTACGGACTAAATCCGAGTCTTAGGATTAAGCAGGTACTCGATCATGTTTGATCGAGTCAAAGAATACACGCTGAACCTAACGGCGCAAAGATGGGTGACGGCTGCGGCGTATCAGGACCCGAATGCAAAACGAGGTCTACAGAGTAAGGGCAATCGCGGAGCAGGGTTGATCTGAAGATGGGGCCAAGATGGGGGCCTTACGTGTTGATATGTAGCCAGCCTAAGCGATACCTTGGCGACCGCTAGGCGCGTAAATACTGGCTCATATCGTTTCGTAAGACTACGTGATACCCTCTGCAACGTTCTTAAAATCCGTGGACCGTCCATCCAGTCAGAAAGATCGAATTTCACAACCAGGGTTCCGGGTGGCTCTTGGTTCCCCCGGATAATAAACCTGCCCAGTCGAACGGGCGGCAAATAGGTAGCCGCCTTTTACGTTTGAGGCGCGGTTCTCAGCTCTCCTCCGTTTGTCCTAACTCTCGTCGGAAAAATCCTTAATTTTGTCCTTGGCGGTAGAAACTACGGTCATGCTGCCTTCAGGCTAGATCCTAAAGGAAGGAATATTCTTTCGTCCTTGTCGTAAGCCATAGCCTTGCGGCTTTTGGAATGACCCGACTCGCGAATGCCGCTGCACGCCTTTACAGATTCAACGATATGTCGGACGCATCTCTGGCCCTTTGTTGGATCGCATCGACATTCATGTCGACGTACCGGCGGTTAAGTTTCGGGAATTGACTGGCGACCCACCGCCGGACGTCGAAGACTCTGCTTGTATTCGTCAGCGCGTCATCATGGCGCGCAACCGTCAACGTGAACGATTCGCAAGTGATGGAGTTTTCTCAAACGCAGCAATGACACCGCGCCTAATTCGTAGTTACTGTCGCATCGACACTGAGAGTGAAACGATGCTCGAACGAGCGATGGCGCGACTGGGACTGTCGGCACGCGCGTATGATCGAATCTTGAAGGTCAGCCGCACGATCGCGGACCTGAATGGCTCCGAGGAAATCAAATCCGATCACGTGGCGGAGGCCGTACACTATCGCTCGCTCGATCGCACGTACTGGACTTAAGTGTCGCGCGTTGCCACCGCCTCACGACTTGCTAACATCGACGAAATAGAGATCTGTAGCGACCGCAAATTCGTCCTTCTTGAGGGCGTTTTTCATCGTCTGCCATTCAACCGTCGGCCGAATAGTTTGCCAATGCTCCTTCGTTCCCACTCGCACCGGCATTGCAAAGCCGGGCTCATCGACCTTCCAGCGATACGAAACCGACTGGCGCGCTTCGTCGAATTTCAACTCGAGTTGGGAATTGCCGTGTGCCGCAGGTATTGATCGAAGATCGGCGTCAGATTCATCTTCGTCTTCTGATTAAACCAGACGACGATGTCTTCAGTCATGATTGTTTGATACTTGAAGTGCTGATAGAACTCTTTAAGCAACGCCCACCAACGCGCGTCATCATTGACCACGCTGCGCAACGTATTCAGGAATAGCGCACCCTTAAAGTACATGTCCTGCGGTGGCGTGGCATTGATTCCTCGCTGCGGAATGATGGGTTGTTGGTTGCGGACTTTTGATTTATATGCGTTCGTGTACCTCAGCCCGTCTTCCTTGCCATACATGTATTCGACATAGAGACATTCGAGATAAGTAGTCCAACCTTCGTGAATCCACATGTCGGATCGATCTGCGGCGGTGATGCTGTTGCCAAACCACTCGTGTCCGCTTTCATGAATGATAATGAAATCAAAGCGCGGTGAGATCCCGACGCCGGTCCAATCTCGCTCGAGATAGCCATTCGCAAAGTGGTTTCCATACGTCACCGCGCTTTGATGTTCCATTCCTGAGTAAGGAGCCTGGATCAATTTGTATCCGTCTTTCTTGAACGGGTATTCGCCAAAGTAATGCTGATATGCTTCGATCATTCCCTTCGCCTGCGCGAATTGTTTCCTGGCTCTTTCGAGATCTTCCGGTAGCGCATAGAAATCCATGGGCACGTCTCCCACATGATCTGAAAAATGTTCGTACTTGCCGATGTTCAATGACACGTCATAGTTATTGATTGGATATTGCACCAGCCAGTCCCAACGGGTGTAACCGTCGCCAAGATCCGTTTTGCCGATGAACTTTCCATTGGATACATCTGTCAAACCGTTGGGTATGGCAACGCTGATCTCCATCGACTGGACTTCGTCTTTCCATTGATCTTTGTTAGGCCACCAGATGCTCGCACCTTCGCCTTCGCATGCGGTAAAGATCCAATCGCGGCCCGCCGGATCTTTACTAAAAGTGAACCCGCCGAACCGGCCGATCGTTTGCGGCGTGCCCGAGTAATAGAAATCGAGGGTGTAAGTCTGCCCGGCTTTCAAAGTTTGCGGAAAATCTACAAATACTGCGCCTGAATCGCGCGAATACTTCAAGAGAGTCGGATCCGCCAATTTCGTTGTTGAATCTCCGAGCCGCGGGCTGAGAACGTTTCGCGCCGGCTCAAAAACGATCTCGTCAATCTTTAAGTTGTCATAAAGGTCGAGCTGAATTCGCGTATCGTCCTTCAGCATCTTGAAGCGAATCGTGTTTTTGCCGCTGACGAATTTCTTCAAAGGATCGACGCGAATGTCGAGATGGTAGAAAAGCAGATCGTTATTGGCCCGATAGCGACCATACTCTCCGCGCAGAATGTTTGCGTGAGTGGGTGGCTGCTGCGGCGGCGCCTGGGCCAAAGAGAAGATCGTGACGGCCGCGAGCGAAACGAGCAGCACGACGAATCGGTAAATAACCTGTTGAAGCATGCGCGCTACTCTAACCGATGGCGTCGACTTGTTTCCAATCGGTCCGCACTTTCGCTTTTGGAAGCGCCGCGGATCTGGCAAAGCTCAGACTTTGTTAATCGTGCCGCGACAATTCTTCGTCCCGCACTGACAGCGCCTCGAGTCAGGCAGCAGCGTCTCTTCATAATCGATCGTAATCTCTTCACCCGCCTTGATATTTCGCAGCGCGAAAAACAGAACGTGCCCGTGCAGCGTCTTCATGAAAGCGTTGGGGTCGCACGAATGATTGATGTAATGCGTGCCGTTCCCGCCCCGCGCACCATCCAGGCTGAAGCGCCCGTCGATGTCGCAGATGCGCAAGTGCCGGCGCCCGCGCGCTCTTTCTTGCGCCTCAAAATCAGAAATTCGCTCGCCGCTGTATTCGGCGATCTTTTTTCGATACGCGAAGGGTTTGGTAGCGAAGCAGCCTTTGCCGTTGATTGGTGACTTCTTAATTGAGAGACCGGGTGCGAGTTTGAGCTTCATTCAATCTCATTGTACTCGACACGGTGCGCGCAGCTAGCGTTTGATGAGACGGGGAGTCCGCTTCACAATCTTGCCCATCTTGAATCGTCCTTGAGGAACCGGCGCAGGCATCTCACCTTGAATTAACAGCACTTGGTCGACTGGCGCTCTAATTGCCCCCATCGTCATTTGCGGCGCGAACGGCCGAATCTCGAGTAACTGATAGAAACCTACGGTAGCCAGAAAAGTAAGCGCCGCCGCAACAATTGCTTTGGTCCAGTAGGAAACTCGATCGCGGATCGCACGCAGACCCACCGGGCAATCCCTGGTGATGATCGAACCATCACTTCGCCGGTAAAATCTGACGCAGAGTCGTCCCTCGTTTCGGGCTATCAGAGATTCAGCCTCATCTCTTGTCATCCCGGACAAATTGTAGACATTCAAGTTGCACTGGCCGCAAAACCGCATTTGCTCTGAGCCAATCATTTGGTCCCAATTCGCCTTGCACGGCGCGGCAACCTGGACATGATTCAGTGGATGCTTGAATCGGGGCATTTGTTTTCCTCTAACTCGTCATCTTGCTCGAGGCTGGGAAGAATCGAACCCAGTCTCGATCATCGAACGAGCTAGCTTGCGGAAACTTGCGGCGCCACGTAACGAATCGCTTTCATCTCAGCCAGCGCTGCCAGCTTTTCGATCGGCAGACGGCCAATGACCATCTTCGCAGTCTTCGGATCAAGCACGACTTCAAATCCAAGTTCCTTCAGCGCCGCCATCGTCTCTACTGACTTATCAGTAAACCAGATCTGAACTTCGGCTTTGGCGTTGTGAATGAACTTCGATTCGTCCATGCCGGCGATCGGGTTCCTGGCCTTCAGGCGATCCATTACCGCGAGTACGGATGAGTGGAACTTGATTGTAGTTCTGCCCTCTTCTTCTCTTCAGGGGCGCAGGCATGATTCTTCAATACAAATTGAAGTTGTATTCCAACTGCATGTACACGGATACCGTTTGACCGTTGCGCGTCGCTGGAACGAACCGAATTTGCCGCGCGGCTACGATTGCCTTTTCCGTCAAACCGCAGCACAGCGTCTGCACCGGCCGAATGTTCATGACCTGTCCCGTGCGCGAAAAGATCACACTCAGTATCACCGTGCCGGTAATCTGATTGCGCCGCGCTTCTTCGGTGTATTGCGGTTCAGGTTTGGACACGACTCGCGCACGTACGTTGACCTCCATCTGTTTAAAGATCCGATCGAGGTCGCCGTTTGGATTGTTGCCGGGCGATCCGCCGCCTCCGCAACATCCGGGACCTTTGTCGTTGCCGCCGATATTGCCTTTGTTTCCCGGCCCAAAGCCGGGTCCATTACCTTTGCCAAGTCCGAGGCCTTGATTGGTGCCGACTCCGCCTCCATCACCCGGACCATTTGAGGCGACGGTCGATTTCGATCGCGGATCGCCGTAGTTAGGAAACGGAAGATCCTTCCACAGCACCGGGTCGATATCGACGCCCGCGGCCGGCAGAGCTTGCGGCGGCAGGCGAGCATACGTCGTGGAAATTGGCGCGGGAATAACGGAAGGCTGCGGCAGACGTCCTTGCGATGGCGGCAACTGGGAAAGATCGCCGCCGCCGCCACCGCCCTGGGAACGCGCGGGTTTGGGAGCCGAGCCTTCGCCACGACCATTGCCAAAGCCGACGCGCCCATTTTCACCAGCGCCGACGCCTGACTGCGAATCCGGGTTGGGTGCAGTCCGAAGATCGACCATTGCCGTGGGAGCCAGATCATTCCCGCCGTCGCGGGTCGCTCGGTTCAAACCGCGGTTGTCCAGCAGCACAATACTGACGCTCACACACAGTACGATCGCTATTGAGGCGAGTAACCCGTTACGAAGATAAGGTCGTGCGAAGGTTCTCCTGGCATTACTTATGTGCTGACGAAACTGGTTCTGAAGAAACCCAAATGGATCAGCTTTGAGTCGTGGCCACTCCGCGCGAGATCGCTGGACGAGAAACGCAAATTGAATTGCTAGACGCCGGACCAACGACTCATCGCTGATAATCGTGGGCCGGTAGTCGAAAGTCGCCGCATCACGATTCGTGTCCAGCGATTTACCATCGGTCGGACAGAAGTTGAATTGATTCTCAAATTCCTCACCACACGTACCACACCTTTTCATAGCAAGCTCCTCTCAAGTTGAAATGAACGTTGCTGGGGAGAACTGCTCGGTTGGGTAAAGCGTGAAAACAGAACGAATGGCGCGCTTTGACTCAATCAACCTGGCGCACTGTTCGCGCTCTAACATAGGTCGTCGTTTAGACTGCGGACTTGTCCGCCGAATCGGATGGCGGGACAAGTCCCGCGTCCAAACGAATCGTGATGGTTGTCTCGAAAAAGCGGGGAGACCCTAGTTAGGTATTACGGGAGACGTCCGGAAAGTTACGGAGAAAGAGTTATGATCAGTTCTGAATTATGGGGAGAGCATCTTGTTGCCGCGACGCAGAAGCTAAATAGACAGGATTTACAAGATCAACAAGCCAGGAAGACTTCGCCTATCTAAAAACCAGCCTGAACCTTGTCCATCGCGTAAATTCAGTCAAAACTCTTATTTCAATTTCAAACTGCGCGCGATAAAGTCCGTCTGATTGCGAATGCGCAAGAGCTTGTCGCGCAAACCTGTAAAGCGCAGCACGTAAACGGTGCGGCTGTCGCTCTGAAGATAATAGGTTCGGCCAGCCATTGGTTTACCGGCCTGCGTGAATTCGTAAGACAGCGTCACACCCGAAAGCCGCCCGGCGAAAGAATCGTCCTTGCCGTCGACAAAGCCAGGAAGAAATCGAGTTCGCTGATCCTGGTCGCGACGCGCGAAATCCTTGACCGTAATTCCTTCTTCGACCGCTTCTTTGCGAATCCGCAGATAGCCGTCATTGCGATCGCCATAAACAAATTCCGCGTGTTGGTGCACCTCGTCCGGCTCGTCCACGAGCTTCCATGTCGGTGAGGGGAAGTCGACCGCGTAATCAACCTTGGCGCTGGTATAGCTGTGCTCTTGAGTCGCAGCGAAATGTGGGGCGGACGAGCTAAAAGCCGCGAGTAAGAACAAGCCCAGAAAAGCGATGAGTGCTCGCATTGATGCCTCCCTTAGAATGCGCGACCGCTTCATCAGATGCGGAAGTTGAAATGGTTGTTGTCCGTCGAGTTAGGCATTAGGGTGTTGGTTTGAGTGATCCTTTAGTTCGGTTTGATTCCCACGATCGAGTTGACTAAGAAGCTAATTCGTAGCTTTTCTGAAGTCTCACGAACCCCAAAACCCTTCACGCTAAAGCCCACACCCTATTCCCTCACCCAATCATAGCCGCTTCTATCGCCTGCCGTTGCAGCGTAACCAATTCGGCAATCCCCTTCTTTGCCAGTTCCAACAAGTTGTCCATTTGCTCGCGCGTAAATGGCGATCCCTCCGCTGTCCCTTGCACTTCAATGAATCGACCATCGCCGGTGCAGACGACATTCATATCGACTTCAGCGCGCGAATCTTCATCGTATTTAAGATCGAGTAGTGGTACGCCATCAACGATGCCGACGCTGACTGCGGCAACTTCGGCGACGATTGGCGACCTGGTGATTCTTCGATCCTTCATCAGTCGCTTGCAGGCGATCGCGAGCGCGACATACGCCCCGGTAATTGCCGCCGTGCGGGTGCCCCCGTCCGCTTGCAGCACATCACAGTCAAGTGTGATCGTGCGTTCACCGAGCAGCTTGCGGTTCGCGATCGCGCGCAGGCTGCGGCCGATCAAGCGCTGTATTTCATGTGTGCGTCCACTGGGACCACCGCGGCCAGTCTCGCGCGCGCTGCGCGTGTGGGTCGAACGGGGCAACATTCCATATTCGGCAGTCACCCAGCCCTCCGTGCGTTGATAACGCAGGTGTGGCGGCAATTTATCTTCAACCGACGCCGCACAGATCACCCGCGTATTGCCCATCTCAATCAGCGCCGAACCCTCGGCGTTGGCGAGGAAGTCCGGCGTGATCTTTACGGGGCGCAGTTCGTCGAATGCGCGATTGTCAGTGCGAAGGAATTGAGTCATTTGCTCATTGATTCATTGGTTCATTGGTTCATTGGTTCATTGATAAAATGACTTGGAGTTTTCAATGATTCAATGAACCAATGCATCAATGAATCAATCTATCCTCTCCCCAAACCTCAACCGCCTCTAAACGCGATGGCTTGCTGCTCAGGAATCTCTCTGCGACGCGCGAAAACCTCTCCGCCGCATCAGTCACGTAAAAGTGATCCAAATCATCGCACAGTTGCCGTGCGAGCGCACCGGTCGGCATCGTCAATCGCGCCAGGTTCTTTTCCTTGAGCAATGATTTCACTTCGATCGCGGTTGCCTCGCCCGAATCGATCAGCTGAACCCCATCGCCGACTGTTTGCTGAATCACCTCTCTGAGAATTGGATAGTGAGTGCAGCCCAGCACCAGCGTGTCGATCCTGGCCCGCAATTCCTGCAAGTAAGTCTCCGCAATCATGCGCGCCACGTCGTTGTCGGCCCAACCTTCCTCTGCCAGTGGCACAAATAAAGGACAAGCGCGTTCGATCACCGTCGCGCCGGCGTCTGCTTTCTTGATCGCCGCCGTGTAAGCGCCGCTCTGCACTGTTGATTCCGTCGCCACGACACCGATGTTCTTCCCGGTAATAATCGCCGCACGTGCGCCTGGTCCAATCACGCCCACGACATCGATTTCCAATGACGCGCGTATTGCCGGCAGCGCCAGCGCCGAAGCGGTGTTGCACGCGACTACAAGCAACTTGATTCCGTGCGTGTTGAGGAAGCGCGCGTTCTCAACGGCATACCGCTCAACGGTCGCGAGTGACTTTGTGCCGTATGGCACGCGCGCGGTGTCGCCGAGATATACGAAGCGTTCATTGGGCAGTTGCTCATGCAGCGCGCGATAGACGGTGAGTCCGCCGACGCCGCTGTCGAAGATGCCGATGGGAAGATGATTATCCAAGAGTAGTCCGCAGATTACACAGATTACGCAGAAAAAGAAAAGGCATCACAAAGAGATGAGCGAGATCCATCCGTTGTACTGCCTAATCTGTGTAGTCTGTGGACAAAAAACGAAAGCTAGTGATTTCGTTTTTTCTTGAGGTCGGCAATCTCTGCTTCCAGATCGTGGACCTTCCGCTCGAGTTCCGCGACGCGCTTTGAGAGATCGGGCGCCAGGGTTACTGCGGGTTCCTCATCGTCCAGGATTTCGTGAGCGACTCCTCCACGCAAATCGACATACAAGTCATAGAGCGTCGCCGGCGCGGCCACGGCCAAAGTAATTGTGTGGCGGCCATAGCCAACTTCAAGCGAGTTACTGGTGAATTGCTGCGCCTCATCAAACCGGCCCACCGCCTTGCCGTCGACATAAACTCTGCCAGAGACCGGCCGATCCGCAAATCTCATCCAGACGCGCATATCTTCGGGAGCGTCTGCGTAACGCGGGTTCCCGCTCTTGTCGTGGGTGACGTCGATGACGAAAGAGACTTTGTCCTGAATCGCCCGGCGTCCCTGCGCCAGTTGGACCCTACTCTGAGCAACGCCAGTGCCTCCGACGAACAGCGTTAGCAATATCACCAGCCAGCTACGTCTCACCAGATTCATAAATTACCTCCTGTGCTGATTACGGATCTCCGATTCAATTAATTGGATAGTGTACCCACGCCGCATGAGTTGAGAAGTTCCAGGATCGCCAACTGGAAATTGGCAATTGACGATCGGAAATGTTTTGGTGGAGGCGCCGGGAATTGAACCCGGATCCAAAAGCCAACGCCGAAGGACTCTACATGCTTAGCTGTTTCTCTTTTCGCAAAGCCTTTCGACCCTGCAAGTTTCGCCCGATTCCAACTAAGTGAATCAGCAAGACGTTGGCACGGGCTAGTCCGGCTTTGATCTCGCCCATCGCCACGGACCGAAGCGATGGGCCAGCTCATCTGGTGTGACATCTCCATCCGCGCGCATGAGCAACTTGCGGCGGAGACGCTCACTGGCTAATTAGGCAGCGAGAGCGAACTCATTAGAGTTTGCATTTGTGTTTCCCTGTTTTTTTTATAACGAGCTGCACAGAGCCAGCACGGCATGCATCGCGACGGACGTTACGGCCCCTGTCGAAGCCTGTCGCCCCCGTAGTGAAGCATAGTGATTATAGGGGATGAGGGGAGAGATGTCAGGTTTGGGCTGGCGTGGGATTTCAACGAACGGCCCAAACCCGAGGCTCCTCAGTGTAGGGTACTATATGCGAGGTTTGCCGGCGTTACCATTGCTCTTAACGACCACGCGCTTAGGCTCTTTGATCCTACGCTTATTGCGTACTGGTTTGGCGATTTTGTCCGGGCGCTTCCCAGTAATTCCCCAAACAAGGCGCGACAGTGCGTCTTCTGGAGTTTCTCTGAAATCAACCCATGTTAATTGGCGAAGAAATATAGGTAACTCAGGGATGTCTTGAGCACTCGCTAGAATGACGGGAATCACAGGGCATCTGCGGCGGACGAACTCTGAGAGAAATGCTCGCATTTCTACGCTCTGCCAAGGACCAATGCCAGATCGACCAACAAACACTGCAGCGCTTTCAATCGCTGCGATTTGTTCTTCGAGAACCACCTGCCAAGCCATGCCGGGCCGTAACTGTTCTTCATCAAACCATGTCCTTATGCCGAATGCCTCGAGCTTGCGTCTTAGCGCGCGAACCTCTGCCTTGTCTTGCGCATTGTGACAAAGAAAGACTCCAAATTTATCGCTAGCCTTTGCCTTTCTGACGTCACTGAGTCTCTTCCAGTAGTCAACTACGTTCTCGTCTTTACGCGAAGCCAAACCTAGATCGTTGAGAAACACCTTAATCACATCGAGGAGTCTCTTGTCGTTCGTTGTAAGGTTGTGAGCATCAATGTAGCGTATGCAAGCATCGCATACGAATCCAGATCTCATTCCAGGGTCAATTCCGGATTTGTCCCATAGAAAATCGTTGATGCAGCCAGTAACATCCTTGTGAGCTGAGGGGAAGGGTAATCGAAATCGTAGAAGGCTAATAAGGAAGTAGACCGCGCCGTTCTCAAGTGGCAACGTCGTTAGTTGTTCCCACGAATAAAACGAGACAATTATTAGTTTGCCTTGTCCGTGGAAAAAATAGTTATTATCGTAAGGAGTCTTTGTAAAGCATATAGAAAGGTCTGCCCCTTCTGCCTGTTTCACAAAACTTTTCGAGAGTTGTTCGTACGATCCCGAATACCGAATCGAACTGCCGGATATGTGAAACCGCGCCGTGCCCTCCCGAAAGGTAATGCGACCGTTACTAGCGGAATTCAATCCCGTTACCAGGCCATCCAAATTCAAATCGAGGGTATCGTCTTGGTAGAAGAGAATTTTCATGACACGTGAACTCCGACGGGTTGTTTTTTGCTTCAGACAGTTACGGTTTATCAGAAGGTACTGAAGCCGTCGGAAATTATCGCTAAATCTCCGGCAAGTCAACGAACTTTAGTCCGCGCAGCGGACGAATGACAATAGCCCACCGATTCATCGGTGGGATCAGGCGCGACAATGAACTCGGAGTCCGTGAAACGGACGGCTGAATGTCACCGACCGGCCGACGCAACAAATTCAGTCGTCCGTTTCACGGACTCTGATCAATTCCCCTCACGTAACCCAGCAATAAATTGCTGGGCTATTTTCATCCGTCCGCTGCGCGGACTCAATTGTCATGGCGGTAAACGCATTCATCGAAATACATATCGCCGATCGTATTCGACTCCGTGCTTGTCGAGCAGCCCGATAAACTCTTCCTCAAACGTTCTCCTGCGATGATGCTCCTTCTGATTATTGATATAGGCGATGGTTCTGCTTGCTTGCGATGCGCTCACGCTAAAAGCGCCGTAACCTTCTTGCCATTCGAACTTCTTGTATTTTGCGAAGCTGTCGTGAATCCATTTTGAAGAGCCGCCTTTAATCAACTGAACAGCTTTGGCAAAACTCATCGTCGAAGGAAGCGACAATAACGCGTGTAAGTGATCGCTAGTACCTCCGATAGACAGAGCCTTGATGCGATTCTCTCGCGCTATTCCACCAATGTAAGGCCAGAGACGCGATTCTAATTCTGAATCGACGAAAGGAAATCGCTCTTTTGTGCTGAAGGTGCAATGCATGAGGTTATTGACGTACGAATGGGACATGGAAGCCTCCCTTTCAGTCGTCCGTTTCACGGACTCATTAGGACATTTCGAATTGTGATCCCAGCGATGAATCGCTGGGCTATTCTCAGACGTCCGCTGCGCGGACTCTATTCGTCATTTACCCAGAGACCGTGGGTGTCAGAACTCGCCAATCTGCTCATCCGAATCGGCTTTGGAGATGGTGCTCAATTTATTTTCGTCTATAGGCTTTGCATACTTTAGTCCGCACAGCGGACGAAATGACAATAGCCCACCGTGAAGAGACGTGAATCGTAAATCGTCGCTCGCTGACGTTGCGCTGCCTGATTCGCCAGCACCTCACTTCTGCTCCAGGCACGCCCGGCAGGCGCTTTCGGTGAAGCGTTGCTGGCAGTCGCGTAGCACTTGATCGGCAGAAACTCTGGCGCGCGCGCCGCGATACTCGTCGCACGTTCCGCTGGCCATCTTTATGGTGCCTGGCTGCTGCGACACGATGCGGCTGTCCTGAACTGCGGTAATGCGCGAGCCGTCTTCGTCAGATCGAAGTTCGATCGAATCCTGTCCGTGGCGCATATGCAAGGCGGAGCCTTCAAGGCCCGCAATGAACATGCCCACTTGCATCTTGCGCGTGTCGAGCGTGAGACCTACGTTCCCCGATTCCCAAGTGACATACCCACTTCGCTCCTGACCCGTAGTGTCGTAGAGCAGAACCCCAGCCGCCTTTTCGCCGCGTGGAACACGCTTGCCGTTGATCGTTGCGTCGGGAAGATCGCCGCCGATGCGCACGCGTTCGACGCCTTTGGGATCGACGACGACAAGTTCTGAAACTCTCAGCGACTGAGGCGTCGCGGGCTGTTGAGGACTTGAACGCATCGTAAATGCGCACACAGCGAGAGTGGCCAGGCCTACCCACGCCCCAATCGATATTTTCAGCGACCTTTCGAGTCTTCGCGTACGGTGCTCAAGCACTTCAAAACACGAGTTATCATTCATGTGAGTTGCCCTCCTGCGAGTTAGTGAGTTTCGGGCGACGGAGGTTTCACGCAGCAAGGAAACTGGATCAAAACGTGCTGTTCATACCAGTCAAGACCGGACGAATGACAATAGCCCGCCGAGAAGAATGGTGAATCGTAAATAGAAGGTACGGATAGAGCCTGCGGAGCGTAAGATCCCGGTTGTCGCGAAGCGGAGCCCTGGGATATGCCGCAAATGAATTTATAAACCCGCGAAGCGGTCGAGAGCGCCAGGCCACGGCTGTCGCCCGCTAAAGCGAGCTTAGATCTTTTTTGGGACCGATCCCCGGGCTTACGCCCGGGGCTATTTCTACCGCCGCTTCTCGGCTTGTTGCCGCGGCCGATTAGATGAGCCTAACTTCTGTCACGCCATTCGGCGATGCATTGATATTCCTTACGGCTGTGTCGGGTTCGTTGTAGTCGCATTCGATTGAGTGCTCAGACCGCGATTGAGTAACATTTTCACTTCGACACGACGGTTTTGCGCGCGCCCTTCGGCAGTTGTGTTGTCGGCGACGGCTTCAGTCTTGCCGTAACCCATCGGACTCGTGAAGCGGCGCATCGGGATCTTGTGATTCACCGCCAAATACTGGACCACTGCATCCGCACGTTCTTTGCTCAGACGAAAGTTCTTCGCTTCGCTCCCGGTTGAATCGGTGTGGCCGGACACTTCAATCTGATACGCTTTGGCGTCAGTGACTTTCGCCGCAAATTCGTCGAGTTGCTGTTTGGCTTCCGGCGTAAGCACGGCGCTGTTTACTTTGAAGGTGACCGCAACGCTGGCTTGCTCGTCGTAATCATCGATGGCCGTCACGCGGTCGTTCACGACAGCAACTTGCTGACGGGCTTCCTGTGCTACCGCATAAAGCTCGTCCATCTGTCCGGCGATCCTCTGTTGGTTCTCTTCGACCGGAGTTACCCGCGTATCGGAAGTGATTGCCGCGCGCATGTCTGACTCGCTGAAGCGAACCTTGTCCGCCACCAGTGAGCCCTGCGCGTCGCCTCTGCCTTCGACTTCGACGATCAATCCGCGCAGCAGGTCTGTGTCCGCGTACTTCTTCCCGCCGTGGAGAAAGCCGCCGTTGGTCTTGATGCTGGTCTGGCTGTTAATGACTACGCTGTAGTCCGCGCGGGTGCGATCGCGGATGGTGTATGTGTCGCCGTTATGTTCGATCACCACGCCGCGGAAATTCATCTTCGCTCCGCTCGGAACTGAGCGGAGATTCATGTTGCTGGCTGTCGAAGTCTGGGCGGTCTGAACCTGGGCCGAGATGAACGATGCGCTCATCATCACGAATGCCAAAGCGAAAATCACGGTAAACGATCGTCTCTTATTTATTGCGTTACTGCTCATGTTTTAGCTCCTTTGATTATGTTTAGGAATGCAACCAGGCATTCCGGGTTTTGTTGTCGGGTGATAGTGCGTAACCCGGTCTTCACCAGGAGGGAGAGCCAAAAACGGTAATTGTTCCCTAATCCGGCGCGCGTTGTGTTGCAGAAAGGAAATGGTTGAGTGGTAAACGGGTGGCGACTGGGCACGCAAAAGAGGGAAATGCGGCCCCCAGGGATCGCTTTCGGATCTAATCCCGACAATGAAGAGGGTCGACCAACTGCTTGCTATCGCAAAACGGTTTTGTAACCCCTATTTCCCAAACAGCACCAGAACATCATTGTCCTCTTCTTCGGCGACTATGATGTCGCCTTTGCCGTCGTGATTGAGATCGGCCACCGCCACGCCCTGAGGAGTGCGACCAACGCGCATGGGAGAATACGCTGCCGGAGTGATCCCACTTCGACCGCCAAAGTAGATCGTCAATGTCCCATCCAGACTGTTTGGCACTACGATGTCGGCGATGCCGTCGCCATTCAAATCGCCCGTGGCCAGCGTCGCGGGATAATTTCCGGTTGAAAAAGGCGAGCCCTTAGCCGGTAAGAAGTTTTCTTTGCCATCTCCGAACAGCACCGAAAGAGCGTTCTTACTTGGATCGTTTCCCTGGCCGGAGTAATGCACCACTGCGATATCCAGATGTCGATCGCCATTAAGGTCGGCGAGCGCAATTCCGAAAGGATTGGGCGGCGTGGGAAAATCCTTACGTGTGAAATTTCCGCGGCCGTCGCCGAACAAGACTGAGACAGAACCTGCTTCGAAGTTCGAGGTCACAATGTCTGCAGTGCCGTCCGAGTTCAGGTCCGCCGCGCGCAGCCGATGGTAAGGCATTTTCCCAGTCTCGAATTTCATCCCCGGCGTCTGAAATGTGCCATCACCCTTGCCGAAGATCACGAGCACTTTATTTTCTCCCCAACTATCAACGGCAACGTCCGGCATCTTGTCGCCATTGAAATCCGCGACTGCGATTCCGTGCGGATGAGGCCTGCTCTCAACATTGAATGGTGAACCCGGCGCCAGGGCAAATTGTCCCTTGCCGTTACCTAGCAGCACGGTCACAGTTTTCACTCCGTGATTTGCAACCGCGATATCCGATTTGCCGTCGCCGTTGAAGTCTGCGACGGCGATGTCCGAAGGATTCTGACCCGCGGCAAACGGTGAGCCGGGCGCTGGCGAAAACCCGCCTTTACCGTCGCCGAGATAAACTGAAACGTTGTTGCTGTCGCTGTTCGCGGCGAGGATGTCGATGTGACCATCTTTATTTACATCGGTGGTATTAACCATATCAGGATGGGTGCCGGCTGCCAGATGTATTGCTCTAAATGGAACATCTGGAGCAGCTGCATACTTCGATCCACGAGTCTGCATATTGCAGCCAATCGACAACAGTTCCAGGATAAGGACCGCAAGAAGTAATTTTCTCATTCGCTGTTTCCTCAAGTCTGTTAATGATCTTAGACGAGGATGGAGGCGATCTTCTTCCAACCTGACGTCAAATCGTGAAGGCCCTCACCTTAATCCTCTCACCAGAGCGGGGAGAGAAATTGAGCCCTACTTATCGATTCATTGGTAATTCGGTGCAGTGGCTCGCGCGTGAGCGAAGGGCAAGCGTCAGAACCCCGAGCGGTAGCGAGCTGCATCAATTATTCAACGTCGATTCCTTGATCCGGTCGCTATCGCTCCCGGTTCTGACTCTGTCGCCCGCTAAAGCGGGCATCGATTTTTTGGGAACGTGATCCCCGGGCTTACGCCCGGGGCTATTCTCTGCCACCGCTTCGCTCGTTGAAGAGTCCAAATAAAGCTCCGCGCAGCGGACGATTGTCTTCTTCCGGGCAAAAAAGGAAATGAGCCCTCCTCAGGGTTGCCATCCCAGCACCTGACGGTTTGGGGGCTCAATCTCTCAGCTCTCCAGACCTGATTATTCAAGTTTTTGCTCTGATAAATGGAAGTTTTGCCCGGAATCATTAGGATTTAGCAGCTAGACTTGTTGTCTCCATGGTAAAGCATGGCGTCTCTACAACCAAACATGGCGACTTCACGGTCAAACATGGTGTCTCAACAGCGAGACATGGAGACTTCACAGTCAAACATGGGGTCTCGACGGCCAAACATGGAGACTTCACGGTCGAACATCGCGTCTCTACAGCCCGACATGGAGACTTCACAGTCAAACATGGGGTCTCTACAGTCGAACATGGCGACTTCGCAGCCCAACATGGCGCGTCCAAGTATGGTCAGGCCGGCCTCCCGCTAATTCTCCAACAGCTGCACGAACTGTTGGAGCTCCGCAAGATTCAGATCGGAGATGGCCCACCACTCCATGCCTGAGTTGGTCCAGCGAATCAGATTGTAGCCCTGGCTTACCGAGGCCTGCGTCGAGGATTTAGCACCGCTCTTCGCGGGCCACACAAAAACGTTGATGAGATGTTGCCGCCGCTGATAGACCAGCGCCGTTACGGGACGGTTATCAATATAGTCGAGGCGCCCACCCTTCAATTCGAATCCCTGCGCAACTAAGTCTCGGACGGGCGGCGAGAAGTCCAGCTTGCCATCGAACCAGGGCTTGACCGTGTGCTGATCCGAAGATGGGACATCGGTGAGGTGCTGGGCCATGAGCGAGCGCACGTGGCTTGAGACGACTTCCTGCGCCACCAATGTGTCTGAAGCAGGTCGATTGAGAATCACAAATACTGCCCAGACTGCTAAGGCCACGACAGCGAGCGAAACGGCGGCGGTGGACCAGCGCCACCAACTTTGCGTTACCGGTTTCTCTTTCGCTGCGCTGCGCACGGCCGCTCGTAGACGCTTTTCGAAACTTGCCGACGGCGTAAAGCGAAGCGACGCGTCCTTCATCGATGACGACATCGCACGAATTTCTTCCTGGGCCAGCGCGCACGATTTGCATTCCCGCAGGTGCGATTCCATCTCAAGGCACTTCGTGAGATCCAATTCGCCATCAACGAATGCATGAATCAAACGTCCCGTTTCCTGACAAGTCATCGCGCGCCTCCTTTCGAACGGTGTTCTTTCACTTTCAGTCTTTGTCTGCGTTCGAAACCCGCGAAGCGGGTGGCAGCATCAAGCCTGGGTGGAGCGAAGCGAAACCCCAGGGAACACGTTGAATGGGAATCCTCGAGCGCGCGGAGCGGGCGGCAGCTGAATACATTAAGGCTATCGCCCGCTTCGCGGGCTCAATTGATATGCGTGACTTTGACCCTGGGGCTTGCGCCCCAGGCTTTATGCTGACGTGCGCTCCGCGCACTCTTTGGGCAAAGCCCTCTGCGGTCAATAACAATCCGAGAAAGACCAACCGCAGAGAAAACCCGAGGTATCGCAGAGGATCAACCGAGAATCTCAAATCAAGACACTCCTCCCATTCGAGTTACCAGAAGCGCATACAATCTTTTCCGGCCGCGCGCCAGTCGCGACATCACCGTGCCAATGGGCAGATCAGCAATCGCCGCAATCTCTTTGTACGAGAGTTCTTCCAGCTCGCGCATCACGGTGACCTCGCGAAATTCAAGCGGCAATTCTGCCAGAGCCGCTCGAACCATTTGTGCATCGGCGTTCCGGACCAGGCGCAACTCGGGATTAGCCGGATCCTGCAACTCTACTTCCGTTTCATCGATCGAGTCGGTGAGCTCCCGAGCCCGGTTCCGTTGCAGCCACGAGTAACAAGTATTGCGCACAATTGTGAGCAGCCAGGTGCGGCTCTCACCACCTCGGTAACCGTCAAAAAACTTGAAGGCCCGCAGGTACGCTTCCTGCACCACATCTTCGGCATCCTGATCGTTGCGCACCAGCCAGCGCGCCAGATTGTATGCGGCCGGCAGATGCGGCAAAGCCACATCTTCAAAGCGAACCGCGCTGCTCTTTTCCGGCAAAATGCACCCCGCTCCTGAAACTAAAGACTCACGCTCTCACTATTTTATTCCCGCAAAATTGTTCGACTGATGCGAGGAATATTCACACACGCAACCTGGTCTGTACAGGTGAAAGCAAATTTCAAAAGGAGACTTTAGAACATGAATAATAAAATCAATTGGTTGCTGCATCCGCCCGTGGACGGGCCACGCGCCACAATCGTGATCAGGGTGATGGCCGGGACTGTTTTTCTTTGGGAAGGCATTATGAAATTCGTCTTTGCGAACCAGGGCGTCGGGCGGTTTACGAAGCTCGGATTTCCCGCGCCATACTTTACGGCGACGGCTGACGGCTGGTTCGAAATCATCGGCGGCCTTTTGCTCATCGCGGGTTTGCTGACACGCGTGATCGCCCTTCCCTTCATTATCGAAATGGTGGTGGCGATGGCTTCGACAAAAATTCCTATGTACCTGGGCACATCGCCATTGCCGTTACCGCCAGTGCCGCCACAAATTGGATTCTGGGCGGTCCTGCATGAGATCCGCTCAGAGTATGCGCAATTAGCCTCTTGCGCATTCTTGTTGTTGGCGGGGCCGGGTCGTTGGTCCATCGACGCAATGCTGGCGGGACGAAAAGCGAGTGAAGCAAGTGGCACGCGACGAGCTAACATTCCAGACGCGCGGACGATCAAGGCTGCCTGACACTTCGTGTCAGAACCCCGAGCCGAAGCGAGGTGGATCGTCAATCAAGTTGAACTCGGCCAGGTCTTGAATCTCTGTTACCGCTCCGCGGCTCGTTGAGTAACTCATCGCTGTAACTTGTATCTCGACTCTTTTTACCTGTTATCATTCCTAACATGAACCTAAAAGATTTCTTACTCGCTGAAATGAATCGTGAAGTCGATCGTTCGCGCCGCGCGCTTGAGCAAGTGCCCGAAGGCAAGCACGATTGGAAACCGCATGAAAAGTCGATGGCCTTCGGCTATCTCGCGAACATGGTCGCCACGATTCCAATGTGGATCTCGATGCAGATCAATCAGAACGAACTCGACATCGCGCCTAAAGATGGACCAAAGTTCGAACAGAAGCAGTTCAACACAAGCGCCGAGTTCATCGAAGCGCTCGACAAAGCCGCCGCCGGCGCACGCGAAGCTTTCGAGCAAACGACCGACGATCACTTGAATACGAATTGGCAATTGAAGGCGGCGGGAAACGTGGTGGCAGAAGCTCCGCGCTATGAAATGATCCAGGACTCGCTGCTTCACCTTGCGCATCATCGCGGCCAGATGACTGTGTACCTGCGTTTGCTGGGCGCAAAGGTGCCGGCGATCTATGGACCATCGGCGGATGATAAGGAATTTCGGTAGGCTGTCGCTCGAGGGAACAAGCTCTAGAGACAGAACGCATGAACGTCCGTTCGTAGCTGGTAAAGCATCTTGTTCCTTTGGTAGTGCCTAATTTAGTTTTTCTCTGCGTAGTCTCCGCGTTCTTTGCGTCTCTGCGGTGAATAAGCGCGTAAATACATTCACCGCGGAGACGCAGAGAACGCAGAGGAGGCGCAGAGAATTTCAAATTAGAGCACTACCGTTTCTTTGTAGTGGCGTGTTTCCGCAACGCATTCAGGATCGCCGGCTACGCGACGCTTCTCATTCACACCTCGCTTCAGCGGGGGTGATAACAGAGAGCGTGATGGCTCATAGCCGTTTCAACGGCTTTCAATTTGGAAACTGTTGAAACAGTTAGTCAGATTCGAGCGTACTGACAACACCTCGTTGAAGTGAGGTGTGAATAAAACTGATCTAGTTATGGTGCATTCGCGGACAACACTGCTTGGGCCACTCCCCACTGTAACAGCCGTTCAGATCCCGCCTCCATCACTCGTTCATGCGCTTAGTCTAAGCTATAATTGGCCTTCAAACTGTAGCGCAAGTTGCTAACGTGCGACAGCGAGGCCGCCGGACGCAAGTTAACAACTTGCGCTACAAACTGTGGGAAGCCACATTGTCCAAGCCGCATCATTTAAAGGATTATTGGGCAAGAAAGACCGGGAGAGAACTATGGCCGCCAAACCACCAATAAATCGTTTGAAATCATATACACCGGGCGCGATCGTGAACGCGCCGGCGGGCGAACGCAAACATATTCTGCGCCGTTTCTGGTTTCCAGCAGTAATCCTTCTGGCGTTGGCGGCGGGCGGTCTCACGGGCATCATTGCGGCGTATCAGCTCAATTATTCGCAAGCGGCCAGCGAAGTCGCCGCACTCGCAACTTACCGGCCCAGCATCGTCACGCGCATCTATGCCGACGACGGCAAGACGGTGATCGGAGAGTTCGCCCTCGAAAAAAGAATTCCGCTCAAGTACGACGAGATTCCGGCGAACATGAAGAATGCAATTCTGGCCGTTGAGGACGCGCGGTTTTATGATCACGTCGGCATCGATCCGATTCGCATCGTGGGAGCCGCATGGAAAAATCTAACCAGCGACAAAGTTGAAGGCGGCTCGACGCTCACGCAACAGCTCGCCAAAAATCTCTTTCTGACGCGTGAGCAAACCCTCAAACGCAAAGTTAATGAATGGGTATTGGCGCTTCAGATCGAACGTTACTACACGAAGAATCAGATCATGGAGCTGTACGCGAATCACATCTTTGTGGGCGCGAACTCTTATGGCGTCGAGGCCGGTGCAGAAACTTATTTTGGCAAGCAGGCGAAAGATCTGACGATCGATGAAGCCGCGCTGCTCGCCGCAATTCCGAAAGCGCCCGGCGAATACTCGCCAACTGCGAACGCGGCTAAGGCAAAAGAGCGTCGCGATCTCGTGCTGCAACTCATGGCTAACAACGGATTCGCCTCGCAGGCTGAAGTCGACGCGGCCAAAGCGAAACCGATTGTCCTGGCCGACTCAGCTTACTACCAGGCGCCGCAGGCAACCGAACCGGCGTTCGACTATCCCGTCGAATACATTT
>Ga0193730_1000067_pt1 | contig 37983 bp, 32 predicted proteins | sample U1a1metaG_FD_144919 | JGI IMG/M metagenome (GOLD analysis project Ga0193730, IMG submission 144919) | Soil microbial communities from a riparian zone of the East river system, Colorado, United States - U1a1 | ecosystem: Environmental > Terrestrial > Soil > Riparian zone | place: USA: East River...
GTCCTGATGGAAAAGTTCTGGCGAGCGGCGGGGTCGAATCAAAATCAAATTTTGATATGGCTGCCATGATGGGCCAGGCCACCGGCAAACAGAAAGGCTCGAAGAATCAGCCGCCCAATACTGAAGATTTTTTGAAGAACCTGAAAGTCGAGACGATCGGACAAGTCGTGCTCTGGAATCCGGAGACTGGCCAGCAGCTTGGAGCGATCAAGGGACATGGCAAAGGCATCACTGATGTCGTCTTTAGTCGTGATGCGAAGATGATCGCGTCGGCGGGCACGGATAATACGATCAAGCTCTGGGATGTAGGAACGCAACGCGAACTCCGGACGCTGACTGGCCACACCGCGAACATCGAATCGATGGATTTCAGTCCCGATGGAAAGCTGCTGGCGTCCGCCAGCGATGACGGCAGCACGTTTTTGTGGGACACGACGACGGGTGAGCATTTGTTGACGCTCGTCTCGCTGGACGACGGCGGTGAATGGATAGTGGTCACGCCGGAAGGTTTGTTTGACGGCACCCCGCAGTCCTGGAACCAGATTCTCTGGCGCTATAACCAGGACACTTTCAACGTCGCGCCGGTCGAATGGTTCTTCAACGAATTCTATTATCCGGGTTTGCTCTCAGACATCTTCGCGGGCAAACGTCCGCACGTGGCGCAGGACATCTCAAAGAAAGATCGACGCCAACCGATTGTGAAGTTATCGATCACCGGCGCAACGGAGAATATCTCGACGCGTACAGTCAAAGTAAGAATTGATATAGCCGACGCGGCGGCTGACAAGGATCACACCCAAGGCTGCGGCGCGCGCGACGTGCGTTTGTTCCGTAACGGCTCGCTTATCAAGGTCTGGCATGGAGATGCGCTCAAAGGACAAGTGACAACTTCATTCGAGGAAGAGATCACGCTGGTTGTCGGTCCCAATCGTTTGACTGCTTACGCTTTCAATAACGACAACGTCAAGAGCAAAGACGCGAATCTGTTGCTGACGGGCGCGGAGAGTCTGAAACACGCGGGCACTGCCTGGATAATTGCCGTCGGCGTCAACGAATACGCCAACTCGCAATACAATTTGAAGTATGCCGTCGCGGATGCGCAGAGCTTCGCCGCGGAAGTAAGTCGCGAGCAGGGGCCGGTGGGCCGCTTCGATCATATCGAGGTCGTTCCCCTGCTAAACGATCAAGCGACGAAAGAAAATATTCTGTCGGCCCTGCGGCGATTGTCGGGCGCTCCCGAAACCCCAACGTTGAAGGCAGGTCCCTTCGATAAGCTTAAGCGCGCTGAGCCGGAAGACGCCGTGATCATATATTTTGCCGGACACGGCACGGCACAAGGCCAGCGCTTCTATCTGATTCCGCACGATCTCGGTTACAAAGGCGAGCGTAACGCGTTGGATGAAAACGGCTTGAAATCAATCCTCTCGCACAGCATTTCCGATCAGGAGCTGGAAGACGCGGTCGAAGGACTCGCTGCCAGTTCTGTATTGATGGTGATCGATGCGTGCAATTCGGGCCAGGCGCTGGAAGCGGAAGAGAAACGACGCGGCCCGATGAACTCGAAGGGACTGGCGCAGCTGGCTTACGAGAAAGGTATGTACATTCTCACCGCGGCGCAAAGTTATCAGGCCGCGCTAGAGGCCACGCAACTTGGTCACGGGCTGCTGACGTATGCGTTGGTGGAAGAAGGGCTTAAGACCGGCGCGGCCGACGTCGAACCGAAGGATGGTGTAGTAAGCGCGCGCGAGTGGCTGGACTTTGCAACCGATCGCGTGCCGCAGATGCAGGAAGAAAAGATGAAGCAGAGCCGCGGCCTGGGATTGAACATCGCGTTCAGTGAGGGCGAGCAAAACATTGCCGATCCCGAAAAGCGCAGCGTGCAGCGCCCTCGAGTTTTCTATCGCCGTGAAATGGAAGCTAACCCACTGGTGGTCGCGAAGACGAGCGCGCCGCAAAAATAGGTAATCAGAATCGTTTTTGAAACCTTCTCTGTGAACCTTCCCGTCACGGGCAGCGTAGTTCCTTACGGCAAGCCAATTTCAGCCGATCTCAATTCAATGTATTGTCCACAATGTAGCCAGGAACAGGTTGCCGAAGAGACGCGCTTCTGTTCGCGCTGCGGCTTTCCGCTCGCAATTGTGTCCGAGTTAGTCAGGGGCGGCGGCGCGCTCGAGGGATTTGATCCGGAAGCCAAAGATCAGCTATCGCCGCGCCAGAGGGGTATTCGCTGGGGATTGATCCTGATGATCATTAGTGTGCTGATGTTTCCGCTGGTGGCTATGATGACGGCCATGAAGGGTGACTTCTTTGTCCTGTTCATTCCCGTGTTTCTGCTCTTTGTTTTTGGTCTGGCTCGTCTGTTTCATGCATACCTCTTAGCGCAAAAAGCCCCGGCGGAAAATAAAGGCGTATTGGCTCACAACAAAACCAGATCGTTGCCTGACGCGCGCGCTTCGGCTTTGCCTGCCGCCGGCCAAAGCCTCCCCATCGCAAACTGGAGGCAGCCGGTGAATACGTCAGAGATGGCCCAGCCGCACAGTGTCATCGAGCACACTACTAAGCTGCTCAATGATGAGACTGACCAGAGATGACCTATTCACGGATGTGGCGGGGAAGAGCGTTGGCAAATCGTCGCAGGGCATTCATCTCGAATCAGAATGCCGTGAAGGAAATTTCACTTGTCCCGCGCAGTCGATCAAGAATTTGGCGAAGTGAATTAAGCCTTTTCCCGCCAGCACCATAATCAGTCATCGCAAATGGGCTTGCGCAAGGTGGTAAACTCATGGCATGGCCGCACGAAAGTCTCCCCCAAACAACCACTTGCAAGAAGCGATGGCCCTGCTAATCAGCAACCAGGCTGGGTTCGTTGAGCAGATTGCCAGAAACGATCAAGACCGGCTCGCACTCCAAATCAAAAGCGAAGAATGGCAGCGTAAGAGCGACGAGCGGTTTGCCAGGATCGAGGCGTGGCAGCAGAAGAGCGACGAGCGGTTTGCCAGGATCGAGGTGCAGCTAGTTCAGCTTCCAGCGAAAGTCGTCCAGACCGTCCTTGACCAATTTCCAAGATTAAAGAAAGAAATCGGATTCAAGTCGCCGAGTGAAGTAGGTTCTAAATAGGAAGGCTTCCTCGCTGCGATAGCTTAGACAGAGCATTTTCTTTCGGCGCGATAGGGCCGCACTGTTTCTCTTTATGGCGCTACGGTCTGGCTGTTGGCTGACGCTAACGGCATCTTCACAATCGTGTCGCGTTGTACGTAGACGACGAATCGCCTTCCTTCAGGTAGGACCGCGTTCTCACCTCGCCGGAAACCACTCATCAAAACCAGCGGCGCGGCGATGAACATCAACGAGCCGAAAACGATCATCTCAGTCGCGACCTGTCCGCCATGACTTGTCCCTTTCACTCCGTTCTTCGCGTCGGGCCCCTCGATGTTTGCTTGCAGGGGGACGCGTGCAAGATCAACTGCGACCACGTCTTGCATGGTCCATGAGAGCTTGCCCGCCTTGCCCCAATGTCCACCGCGCTTTGCCTGAACGACTCGGCCGGTGACGAGGGAATTCTTTTCGATGACGGTGACGCCATCGATCTTTATCGGCACGATCACGCGAAAACTAATCAAATCGTTCGGATGTAGGTCGTACGAGCTGATGGTGTAGGAAGCTTCAATTTCAACTGCTGAACCGGCTGGAATTTTCAGGTCGCGGGTTGGAGACGTGGGAGCAGTTGCCGCCGACGGTTGCGACACCTGGACGGAATTTGCTGCGCCGGTTGTGGCGGCGGGAGACTGCGCCTGAATGGTCGTGATGACGAATAGATGAACTAATACCAGCGAAAGCGGTCTCTTCATGAAACTGCACCTCCTCGGGAATCGATGCTTCACCGAAGAAGTGCAATCGAGATGCCGCGGTTTAGTTAAGGCACTTTGTCGAGGGTCGCTTCGAGATTAATTGTTCCACCCGTCGTAACTGTAATTGTTCGTTGCCAGGGTTTGAAGCCGGCTTTACCAATCACAATTGTGTGGTCACCTGGGGTTACCTGCACCGTTGAGGGTGTAGTGCCGACCAACTTGTCGTCGATCGTTATTTCGGCTCCGTCGGGTGTGGACTTAATTGCTATTGGTGAAAGGTTCGGACCAGAGACATCGGGCTTTGATGCCGTTGATTCTACCAAAGCCGAGGTCTTGAATTTTGAAGGCTCGAGCGGCGTGTCGCCAGCCACGTAAGCAGTTATCTCGGTTCCCTTCGGGATCGTAATATCCTTCCCGTGCATGAACAGAAAGAAGGGCGCGGCTGGGAAAAACAGAATGCTGGTAGCGACTATCGCTCCGGTCATTGCGCCTGTGTGGTTTCCTCCACTGCCGCCCTTCACAGCGCGTAGTGGGACTTTCTCACCCGAAACGAGCTGCACATAGTCGATGTTCATGTTTAGCTTACCGGCTTTTCCCATGCGAGCTTTTGGCTTAGCTTCCGTTACCGTCGCAATTGCCATCCCACCATGTTGAATAACAACCACGTCCCCAATCTTGACGTCCTCGACAACTTCGAAATCGACTTTCTCGTCGACCTTTGCGTCCTGTGATGACATTGTTCGGGTAAGCTTAAGTCGCACTGGGGTGTCCTCTGCTAGACCGAACGCAAGTGGAGGACGTGGGGTCGCGGGCGTAGTCGGCGGAGCTTCAGTCCTCGTCGCGGTCGTCTTGTCTTTTTCCTTTGGTTTCTTTTCTTGCGTGTGGGCGACGGATTGCAGAGTCAGGCTGAGAACGAGACAGAGTGGGATTCTCTTGAGGACATTCATTGGTTTTCCTTTCGCTGAAAAGGTGAGGCGCAAGCTGGGGCCGCACCTGGGGTCTTTTGAAGTGTTCGGGTCTGAGTAAGTCGTTATCTGAACGCTAGACGGTTACGACTTCTTCCGCGTGGTCTTCAACCAAATAAGGCGACACCGCTGTAGGCTTGTCGGGTTTATCGTCTTCGATGATCGCATTGATGATCGGCAAACTCAGCGAATGCTTCTTAGGAATGTTTGGCACTTCGTGACCGGCAGCGTAGACCGCATGGCGCTCGTTGTCTTTGTACCAGTCAGCGAGGTTCGCGGTCTTGTGCATGTTCTCGATAATCTGCCGCCAGCCGACGCCAGTGTTGTAAGCGCAGAATGAAATCTCGCCTTCCTGGGTGCCGTAGGGAATGACGCACATCTCTGTGCGGCGGAAATCGTAGTTGAAAAGATCCTGAAACCACATGCCTTCGACGCAGAGCACACGCCAGTTGTCGTTGGAGTTGATGTCCTGGCCGGCGCTCGTCATGCGATCGTTGCGATCGGAATTCGAGTTAGTCGACGATGGCTTGAACAGATTGATGATCTGCGAGATCGGAAAGCCCTCCGGCGCTTTCGCTGCGTCGAAGTTTCGCATGATCGCCATGCCGAGTTGGGCGTATGAAAGCTTTTTCCCGCGCGCCGTGTCGGTAATCACCGCCACGTCCTTCATGAACTGTTCATAGTTGAAGAACTCAAACAGCGATCGAAAATCGCCGGTCGTCTTGTTCACGACGGCGAGCGTGAAGATGCCGCAGTTCGGATGGCAATTGCATGATGACCAGCCCCACGGCGCATCCGCACCCTGGAGCATGTCCATCACGCTGGTGAAAGCTGAGTAAGACGACAGCGGATACCAATCGCGCAAGGGCTGCATGCGTCCGCCGAGTTGATCGTTCAAATCGTGGGCCATGCCGGCGAGCGTGTAGCGCCACTTCGTGCGAAGCTCGTCGGAAATATCTTCGTCGCGGCCGGTGAACGAAACCGGTTGAAAGGCGATGGTCTGAACTTTGTCGATGTTCTTCGCCGCGAACTCAACGATTTGACCGATAGCATCGTTGTTGATGCTTTTGACGATCGTGACGACCAGTGTGACTTTGATTCCAACCTTGGCGAGGTTCTCAATCGCCCGAACTTTTACGTCGAACAGGTTGCCGACGCCGCGATGCTTGTTCTTCTCTTCGCCTACGCCGTCGAATTGCAAGTAGACACCATGCTGGCCTGCGGCTTTTGCGGCTTTGCAGAACTCAATGTCTTCTGCGAAACGAATTCCGTTGGTCGCCGCGAGGATGCGATAGAAACCAATCTTCTTGGCGTACGCTACCGCCTCCAGATAGTAAGGCGAAAGCGTCGGCTCGCCGCCTGAGAACAGGATGATGACTTGTCGTTTAGGTTTGAATGAGACCGCGCGATCAAGAATCGCTTTCGTATCTTCGAACGTCGGCTCGTGCACATAGCCAACCTGGTTGGCGTCCATGAAGCACGGATTGCACATCATGTTACAGCGGTTGGTTAGATCGACAGTGAGCACTGCGCCGCGGCCGAACTTAATATTCGAAGTCCCATGCTTGTGCACATGCGAGTCTTCGGCGGCCTTAAAGTCACGACCAAAAAAGAGCGATTCAATCCGCTCGAGAAACGCCGGATCCGTAGCCATCACGTCTACGAACTCGCCGTGTTTCGGACAGGTCTTGCGCATCACTACCTGACCGTTCTCTTCGACGATCTGTGCCTTGATTTCGCCCGGATGCTCGTTCATCAACGACTCGAGTGACGTAGTACCGTCGATCACAGCGGTGCGGACCTCTTTCACACAGCGCGGGCAAAGCGAATCAGTCTCTCTGGGGAAACCGAGCGGCGGCGCCGTACGTTCGTAGGATTTCAGCAATGGGCCTGGCGCCCAATTCGGGCGAATGGCTTCGCCTTCGGGAAGGCGCCGGTTAACGGACTGGAAAGCTTTCCAGGCAACATCCGACAGGGTCGAAACGATTTTTGAGCCGGTTACCCCGGCCAATTTATCTTTGTCCGATTCGCCGCGGCGGAACTGATCACTAAACAATGAAAGCTTCTCCTTAGATTATCCCGAACACAGCTTAAGACGTGCGTACAGGCAAACCAGCTACAAAAAAATTCGCCGACTGTGAATGAGACATCGACGGTAAGAGGTCATGATAGTTTGCAGAGTTGAACAAGGCAAGACAAAATGCCGGTTAAGTAGCGGGACGCATGAAATCCTTAGTGTTTTGCGCATCTTGATAACTACGAAATTCGCGATTTGGCTGACCGCGTTGTAATATCTGGCCGCACGAAAACCGATGCCCAGTACATCTGTGACAGTTTCGGAACTTGCCGCGCACGTCGGTGGCCGCGTTACGGGCGATGGCTCAGTTGTAATTACGCGCGTCGCGAGCCTGGATTCGGCCGGCGAAGGAGAGATTTCCTATGTCGAAGCTCAAAAGTTCTTCGAAGCTGCGAAGCACAGCGGCGCTTCCTGCTTGATCGTTCCGGAAAATGCATCATTGGATTTTGCCTGCCAGATTCAAGTCAAGAATCCCAAGCTGGGGTTCGCCTTAATTGCCGAGATTTTGCATCCGCCGAAACGGCGCGCCTCGGAGATTCATCGCTCATCAGTAATCGCCGAAGACGCGAAGATCGGCCGCGATGTCTTTATCGGTGCGTTCGTTTGCGTTGGCGAGAATTCGACGGTTGGTGACCGCACGCAGATTCGAGCCGGAGCGAAAATCGGCGATAACGTCAGTGTCGGCATGGACTGCGTTATCCATCCGAATGTTTTCATTGAAGACGGCATGACGATTGGCGATCGAGTCATCCTTCATGCAGGCGTCGTCATTGGGGCCGACGGCTTTGGTTATGTTCGCGGTGACATGGGTCATCACAAATTTCCCCAAATTGGCACCGTCGTCGTCGAAGACGACGTCGAGTTGGGCGCGAACACGACTGTCGATCGGGGCGCGCTCGGCCGTACGCGAATTGGTAAAGGAACCAAGCTCGATAACATGGTCCATGTGGGACACAACTGCGACATCGGAGAGCGCGTGGTGATTGCCGCCCAGACCGGGATCAGCGGCACCGTCACCATCGAAGATGACTGTGTGATCGGCGGCCAGGTTGGTTTTGGCGATCACATTCTCGTGCAGAGCGGCGCCGTAATTGGATCGAAAGCAGGCGTTCTGCCGGGGAAGATTGTCCGCCCTGGGGTGTGGTGGGGAATTCCGATTCAGCCGCTCGACGAATACAAAAGATTGAATGCTCATATCAGCCGCCTCCCACATGTTCGCGAGCAAATAAAAGATCTAAGTGAGCGGATAAAAATACTGGAACGTCAATTGCCCAACAGCGATGAATGAGTGCGTTCACTACGCATTTGTGCGCTTGGAAAAAAGTTGGAATTGCACGTAGGATGTTCCAGAAAAATAATGGAATTAGCACCATGATGTTCCAATAAGTTTATGGAAATTCATTCGTGATCTTCCAGAAAAAAATCTGGAAGTTAACGTGCGATCTTCCAGCAAAAAAGTGATTGACAAGCGCGCGTCGTTACGCGACTCTGAGGTCGTCTTCGAACTCCCGCGAAGGCATTCCCTTTGAAAGTAGCCATCATGAAAATGCCCTCCAACTCTATACTCATCGCCTTCGTACTCTTCGCCGCCCTTAGCGCACAAGCTCAATCCAGAACGTCCGTCGATCAGATTACTCGCCCGCGCACGGTCGCTTCGGCAGGCAGCGCGAACACAAAAACTGATAACCGCGCGAATCAAAGGTCGACGACATCGCGAACCACACAGAGCCCCGATAAGAAAGCGGCAAATCATTTTCAGCAAGACGAGGCCCGCGCGATTCAGCGAGAAGAATCAAGCCGGCGCTTGTCGCCAAATCGCCTGCGCATTCGCATCTCTGAGGCGCAACGGCTGATGAGGGCGCGACCAGTGCCGACCGCGATGACCCCGTCTCTGGAGTTTGTAACCATCGCGGCGCTCCTACCGGAAACGTCACAGATTCACCTGATTCGAGTTAACAAGCAGACGTTTCTGACGAAGGGATCGGAACTTTCGGCTATCAGCACGATGGGTCTGCCGGTCCAGCTTCGCATCGTGCGCGCGAATGGGGTCAATACCGCCGTCACGATCGTTGATGATAAGAACCGATCGTTGCTGCCGCTCATCGTCGAGTTCCCGATTGAGCGTCGCGGCGTCTTTCACGAGATGGCTTATTACACCTCAGCGCATCCCGCTTTGTTGTCAGCAGATCTTACGAAGGTCGGTCAAACTTACGTGAACTCGATGGTTGATCTCGCCGCCAAACGACTGCGCGAGCGTGGTACGCTAATAAATCCAAGTCTGGTCGAGGTCGCCAAACATCTTTGCGTCGTCGAACACGTCGATCACGATCGCTTCCGCAATGAAAACCGGATCGCGCTATTTGAGGAGATCTACACCCTCTACGCGTTGAATGAATTGGACACATATCGGTATTCAGTTAGTTCAGCGGGCGCGGGTGGTATGGTCCAGATGATTCCGTGGACCTATAACCTGATGCGCCAGCGTCATCCGGGCGTGGGATTGAATCCGGATTTCGTGCTCGGAATGCGCAATCACGGAAACGCGCTTGAGGCCATGCTGCTTTACATGCAGGACACCTGGAATGATTTATCCGCTAACGAAGATGTGCAATCCGCCATCGCCGCAAAGCAAGCGACGCCTACAGAGATTATCGCCGCCGGTTACAATTCGAACGCTGCCAAGATTCCCGGATACATCCGTCGCGCGGGTGCGGGGTGGCGAGGATTGATACCGCGCGAAACGCAAATCTATTTGCAGATTTATCAATCGCTCGACAGCGTGATGAAGGCAAAAGAAAATCACGTGGGCAAGATTCAGAAGCCCGACCGTTAGGCAGGGCATCTCAACCAATCGTAGCCCTCGCTAACGCGCGGGCTTCTGACAGAACACCCGGTCCTGGCGCCGGGTGTTTTGCTTTTTCCTTAGGCCATTATTTTTGTCTCGCGTTGCATCAACCGCGGGTTTCAGTCTATAACTGCGTGCCATCAGTCTTCCCAAATCTGTTTAGAGTGTTTTTGGCTCGTAAGAAAAGCATCGGAGCAAAAGATGAAACTACACGTCCTGAGACTTGCCGTAGTGGCGCTGGCTTGCGTCTGCGCTGTGGTGGTAATCAGCAACCTTCGCGCACAGAAAGCTGCCGCCAACGAAGATGAGTTTGCCGCGTTGTATGCGTCGCTGGGAATGCCAGTTCCCGTCCAGACGCCGGCGGGCCCGCAAGAAAAAACCATAGCGCAGGAGGGCCGTGAGAAAAATGTCAAACTCCTGGGTGACATGCCGGTGTCGCAGTTCATTCCCGTAATGAATTACTTTGCCGCTTCGATGGGACGTCGATGCAATTTCTGCCATGTTAATAACAATGGGCAATGGGACTATGCGGCCGACACCAAGCCGGAGAAGAACACCGCACGCGAAATGATTAAACTTGTGCTCGACGTTAACAAGGATACCTTTAAGGGAAACACCACGGTCGGCTGCTACACCTGCCATCGCGGACGAAACAATCCGCAATCACTACCGACATTGCCATTGCCTCTGCCGTCGCCTCCTCCAGCGAATCCTGGTGGCGGCGCAGCACCAGCCGGTGCCGGAACTCCAGGCGCGGCGGCGCAGGCTACTCCGAATCCCACGCCAGCGATGCCCTCAGTCGACGACATTTTCAACAAATATATCGCCGCAATCGGCGGGCAAGCGGCCATTGATAAACTGACTTCGCGAATGGCGAAGGGAACGATCACCCAAGCCAACGGGAATTCTTTTCAGTTTGAACTTTATCAATCAGGTCCGGACAAGTTTTATCTGGTTGTGACAACCCAGCAGGGAACGCTGGAGCGAGGCTTCGACGGGCAAGTGGGTTGGGAGAAGACTGGACGCGTTCGAGAGGTCAGTGGTGGTGAGTTAGCGAATTACCGCGCGGCCAATAGTTTGTTCAGCTTCATCAATCTGAAAAGTCAATATGCGCGCCCGCCTAGAGTTCGCAGGGACAAGCTCAATGATCACGACGTCTACGCTCTCGATGGTATGGCCACAGACGGCCGGCGGATGAGATTGTATTTTGATGTGAGTACGGGGTTGCTGCTGCGGCGCGTGACGATCTTGACCACGATGATCGGTCTAATCCCCGACCAGGTGGACTTTGAAGATTACCGCGACATGAATGGAGTGAAGTTCGCGTTCATCGGTCGTTCGGCGACGACCGAAGCAGGTAATCCGATCTCAACACGCACATTTGCCGAGGTCAAGATTAACGTGCCGGTAGACGACTCGAAGTTTAAGATGCCAGCGGCGACGGCTCCGGCAAATCCGTAGGGGATTTATTGATCGTCCGAGAGTTCTCGTAACTGCGCGTCCAGTTGGTCGAGCGCAACTTCAAGTTGCGCTCGATAACGCGGGTCTCTCGCGGCTTTGATGCGACTAAGAATAAGGGACCTCGAAAGCATTAACGATTGTTTGTGCTCACTCTCTTCGCGCTCCTCCACTGTAACGTCATGTCTGGCGCGAATTTCGCGCGCAGCCTCAGCCGCTCCGATCTGATCTTCAACTGATTTGCTTTCCCATCCGCGCGCCATCGCCATCAGTATAACGCCGAATGCGAGTTGACTAGAGCAGGCTCTTTACCCAGCCGCCGTCGACTGCCAATGTCACGCCGGTAATGTAAGACGCCCGTTCTGAAGCGAGGAAGGCGACTGCGGCTGCGATTTCTTCCGGCTGGGCCATTCGACCTATAGGCGCTTGTAACGCCCACGATTCAATCACGTCCTGTTTCGATTTGCCTGCGGCTTTGCCACGCACTTCGGCGAGTTCGTCTTGCCGCTCAGTTAGCGTGTAACCGGGGGCAACGTTATTCACCGTCACTCCCTGCGCAGCGACTTCGTTCGAAACAGTCTTAGACCAACCGGTCAGTCCTGCGCGCACAGTGTTTGAGAGCAACAAGCCGTCGATTGGCTGCTTCACAGAAACTGACGTGATATTGATGATGCGTCCCCATTTTCGTTCGAGCATGCCCGGAAGTACGAGCTTCGCGAGCCTGATTGCCGATAGCGCGTTTTGCTCAAAGGCCTGTCGAAACAGATCGAGATCGGTTTCCGCAAAAACTTTTGCCGGTGGACCACCAGCGTTAGTCACACAGATATCAATCTGTCCGCCGCGTTCGAGCGCGAGATTTACGAACGCCTGGACGTCCGCGTCATTGGTAACGTTGCACGCAAGGCCGGCTACGTCCGCGCCGGTTTCTTCGTGGATTTTCTTCGCAGCTTCTGACGCGTGGTGAGCATCCCGCGAACATAAGAAAATACGCGCGCCTTCGCGCGCCAACTCGCGTGCGCAAGCGAAGCCGATGCCACGACTGGCCGCAGCGACGATAGCAACTCGATCTTTTAGTCCCAAGTCCATTGCCGATCCTCTTCGCATAGTGACGGGGCAGTAGCCCGACGGTTAGGGAGGGCGTCCTAAGACGGGCGCCCTTGCTTACGCGCGGGCTACTGCCCCGCTGCGCAGACTGTCAAACACTCATCAATTAATTTTACCGGATCATCAGCATAAACAATCCGTGCTTTTGTCTTCTTCGGAAAAGTTTTTGCGATCCGTTTGATCTCGTCGGCGACCCCACCTGTTCCCGTCAAACATCCGACGATCTTGCCTTCATCATACGCGATCGTGAATTCGTTGAGAGAGCCGATCGAACCGGCGATGAACACCACGACGTCGCACGATCGCACTAAGACCACGTTCCGGCCTTTTAGACCGAAGCCCGTGTAGACGATTGCGTCGCAGGCATCGGTTGGCAATTGAAATCTCTCAACATGTTCGCGCTCGTTTTCAGCCGGTGAGATGCCAAGGTGGAAGGCGCCCGCGTCCCGTGCGGCTTTGCCGGCGAGATGAATGACTCCAGTAGTTGCTCCGCTCAGGAGAATAAGATCGCGCGCTGCGATCGCCTGTCCCAAAGAGACCACAGTGTCGCCGATCGCCGTCCCGGCCTCGTCTGCTGATCCCATGACGCCGATCTTGATCTTCATTAGCGTTTAGAGGCGGGCTACCGCCCGCCATTTTTCTCATTAAGTTTAGACGGCGGACTTGTCCGACGATCCTTAACCAAAGGCGGGCGGTAGACCGCGTCTTAACGTCGCCGCGTCAGATTTCGAAGTGCTCAGTTTCCATGGCCGCCGCGAGTTGTTCCGTCGTCACTGCGGACGTCGGAAACTTTTCTTTGCGGTCCCACCATTTCTGGGTCAGGAACCAAATGATTCCCGGCATCATAAAGAAGGTCCCCACCCCTGCCGTGACGATGCGCGGAGATAATCCAAACCGATCCATTAACTCGCCAACCAGATAGTTCGACGCGGCCATCGTCAAGGTCGCCAGACCTAGTTCCGCCGCAAACACGCGCCCGCGAAATTGATCCTCGGTCGCGCGTTGCAAGAGGACGGTTGAAAAAACCCACAGAATGCTTCCACCCGCGTGTGCGATCGCTAAGAACAAGAGCGCGAAGGCGAAACTCTGGCTAAGGCCGAAGGCGATGTAGAAAACCCCGCCGATCAAAAATCCAATCGCGATCGCGTTTTGCATTTGCGAGCGCGTCTCGCCAGCCCACCGGCGCGCGATGAATGGACCAACGGCAGTGCCGATACCGCGAGCGGTGAATAAAACGCCAATACCAGTTGCGGCTTTGCCGGCGACCGGAAACACTCGTTCGCCGAAGACAGCAAGTAATGTCAGAATGCCTCCACCCATTCCCCACGCTGGCTTAACAAGCAAGTAGGCCAGCACTCGTGGCCGATGATTGACGTAGCGCATGCCTTCGATTGTCTCAGTAATGCCCAAAACTTTTCCGACCGTGGCCTTGGACTTCACGCGCGGCGGGCGGTGCGGGAAACTAACACTCCCAATCAGAATTGCCGAAGCGATGAAGGTCAGCGAGTCCAAAACAAACGCGGCGTTCGTGCCAAACAATCCGGTGACAAAACCGCCGATCGCCGCGCCGAGCGTGAGCATCACGGACCAGGTCACCGCGGCGATGGCATTGGCCGGCACCAATTCGCGATCAGAAACGATCGATGGTATCGCTGCAGTCTTCGCCGGCTCGAAGAATGTGGAAAAGGCGAGCTGTAAAACTGTCAGGACGTAAACCAGCCACATTTGATCCGGACGGCGCACAAACAAGAATCCGAGCACGACGATCGCCCGCATGATGTCAGAGGCGATCATGATCGAGCGCCGGCTAAATCGATCTGCAATCACCCCTGCGCCCGGCCCCAACACTACGGTCGGCAGAAAACGCGCCACCATGATGAGTGCGACTGAGCGACTCGAACCGGTAAGCCTCAAAGCGATCGTATAAACTGCGATAGTGTCGAACCAATCGCCCATCTGGCTCACGACCTGGCCCAGCCAAAGCAGCCGGAAGGGACGATTGCCGCGCAGCAGTTCGCCGTAGCCGACGCTCTGGCGCGACGATCGTTTCTTAGCCGGAGTCTTAGTTGTTGGTTGCGAACTCAAAGTTCATGAAAGGTGCACTGTGCAACTTAAGATTGTCAACCAGGTTCATTGAGCATAGTTTCTACGTTCCTGCCGGGCGTTATGTTTATTAGAAGCGCTCTTCTGCTATTGGCATGCAAGCGCGATTCTCAGTTTGACCTGTCAGTTTGAAAACTGAGAGTTAGAAAATCCTTCGCGATCCGGCTCGTTCTATTATTTGCGCGAAAATATCCGGATTGCGGTGTAGAGACTCATCGGCACGCGGGTTGTTAAGGAGAGCGTGCGGCTAGTTAGCGTTAACCGCTGGACGGGCCCACCGCACTGGGCCCGCTAGCCGCGTAAGATTATTCAAGAGCTCACGATCGCGAGTCGATTTAGCCCCAACACCCCAGGGTAACGGATGCCTGACAGTGTCCGTTAACTTGCCCGGTCATGCGCCGAAAGTGATTGCCGAGTTGCTCCGGTGATCAGTTTCGGCGCAGACTTGTTTCTACCGATATGCTTTCCGCTTCGATTTGCAAACTTTTACACCGGACACACCTAACCGATTGTTTTAGACAAAGTACTGTCAAACGTTCAGCAACGCGCGCAATCAAGTAAATCCTTGACAATTACCCCCCCGAACCGTCAAATTGGAAGTGGCAAGCGGGACCATGAACCGTCCATCCCGCAACCGGCCGCCGTTCTGACGGCCGCTTAAATCCAGCGCCTTGTCCTAGACTGTGCCGCTCCGCCCAGAGCGTCTCAAGCCTTTGCGCCAGCCTCAATGCCGAGAAGTCTGTGATCAGAACTCAGACTCTTAATACCGATTCGAATGGCACTATCATCAATTGAACGGCACGGCGCCGCTACTCTGCTCATAGTTGACGATGACAGATCGGCGCGCGATGGCCTGCGCAGTATTTTCGAAACCGCAGGTCATAAAACTATCACTGTCAGCGATGCGCCGGGGGCCTTGCGTTTGTTGCGCGAGCAATCGTGCGATCTGATGATGCTTGACGTTGAGTTGCCGGACGTCGATGGCCTCGCGTTGTGCCGTTTAGTGCGCGCGCAGCCGGCGCTGAAGCAACTTCCACTGGTCGTGTTTTCAGCAAACGACAGCGAGGGTCTCAAGGTCCAGGCATTTACCGCGGGCGCTGATGATTACATCGTTAAGCCTTCGACGCCCGGTGAATTGCTTTCACGCATCAACTCTCATCTGGGCATCGCGCAACGAGAATCAGAACTGCGCGGCAGCAATCGCGAATTGAGCTTCCTGGCCGATCTCGGCCGCGGACTGTTGCGTACGCTTTATCCTGAACAAGTCGCGCGACAGGTAGCCGGATCTCTCTTCGAGGGGACCAACGCGGCGCAAACAGCTTGTGCGATTCGGAACAACGGCCACGGTCTGGCGGTCTGTGTTTTCGATCGCGAAGGCAGCGCCGGAAGTTCCGCTTTGATGAATCAGAAGCGGCTTGAGAAGTGGCTGGCATCAGCGCGAGGAGTTTCATCTCTGCGATTGACCAATCGCAAGGAGTTCATGTTCCGCAATGCCGAGCACAAAATGGAGTACGTAGTCCCGATTGGTTTCGGTGAAAAGAATTCCGGCGCTCTTGTAGTTGCGTTCGCTGAGGCAGCAGATTGCAGTGAAAGTGAGTATCGCCTGATTGACGCCGCGGTGCAGCAAGCTGCTCTGGCGGCCCAGATTTCGCGGTTATATCTGAAGGCGCGTGAGTCTGCCGCGACACTGGCCGAAGAAGTCGATCGCCGCACGGCTGAAGCCGAAATGCAGCAGCGCTTCACCGAGGCGATCATCGACACGTTGCCTTTGTCGCTCTATGCGATTGATCGCGAATATCGGATCGTCGCCTGGAACCGCAACCGGGAACTCGGCGAACTCGGCCTGCCGCGGGGATTCGTTCTTGGCAAAGATATTTTTGAGGTGCTGACCAAACAGAATCGTGAGTTACTCAAACGCGAGTTTGGCAGTGTGTTCGCGACCGGCGAGATCCACCGCGTCGAGCAGGAGACAGTCACCGCTGAAGGCGACACCAACCATTGGTTAATCAGCAAGATTCCAATGCGCGCCGGCGAAACGAAGCAGGTGACGCACGTAATCACCGTTGGTGAGAATATAACCGTGCGGGTCAAAGCCCATCGGGCAGTTGCGCGTGCGGAGAAGCTTGCCGCGGTAGGGCGCCTGGCCGCGGGCGTCGTGCACGAAATCAACAATCCTTTGGCGACCATTGCGGCCTGCGCAGAGTCGCTGGAGAAACGAATCCAGGAAGGCGCGTTTGGCAACTCGCCGGACGCCGATGATTTGCGCGAGTATCTCGGTCTGATTCGCGACGAAGCTTTTCGTTGCAAGTCGATCACCAACGGCTTACTCGATTTCAGTCGCCTGCGTGCCGGACAACGAGTGCCGGTTGATATGACTGAAGTAATTAAGGGCACTGCCCGTCTGGTTACTCACCAACAGCGTGGCGACAATATTAGGATCGAAATCGAAGCCGAGGACAGTCTCCCGGTGGTCCTGGGCGATGCTGGGCAATTGCAGCAAGCCGTGATTGCCTTGGCAACCAACGCGATCGATGCTATGCCGGACGGCGGCACTCTTACGTTGCGCACTAAGCATACGGGCTCGCGGGTGCTGGTCCAGGTGAAAGACACCGGCCTGGGCATCTCGCCGGAAAACATGACGAAGATTTTTGATCCTTTCTTCACGACAAAAGACGTCGGTCGCGGCACCGGGCTGGGACTGGCCGTCTGTTATGGTATTTTATCTGATCATGGAGGTCGCCTGGACGTGCGATCGAACGTGGCCGTCGGCACGACTTTCACGATTACGTTGCCGGTCGCGACTGAGTAGTAACGGCCTTCCAAGTGCGGGGTAAAGCCAGTGAACGAACAGCGTGATGCGAGATTATTGATCGCCGAAGACGAGGCAAACCTCCGGCTCGTTTTACAAAAGGAACTTCAAAGGCTCGGTTATCGCGTGCAGGCTGCGCCTGATGGCGAAGCAGCATTGCGCAAACTGGAAGAGAGCAACGTCGATGTGCTGCTGTGCGACATTAACATGCCGCACATGGACGGCATGGAGTTGCTGCGACGTGTGCATGAGCGCCCAAACCCACCGGAAGTGATCATGCTCACGGGCCAGGGCACGATCGAAACCGCCGTCGAGGCGATGAAGCTCGGTGCGTACGACTACCTTACGAAGCCTTATAGCATCAACGAGCTCGATGTGCGCGTGCGTCAGGCCGCGGAGAAGCGAAACCTGCGCGTTGACAATCAAAGACTGCGCGCGCAGATCGAGCGTAAATCCGCCGTACCAGAAATCATCAGCCGATCGCAGGCGATGGCCGAAGCCATTCGTTTGGTTGAGCGTGTCGCTCCTTCTGAAGCGTCCGTTTTAATTACCGGCGAGTCAGGCACGGGAAAAGAATTGATCGCGCAGGCAATTCATCGTTTGTCGAATCGCGCGAACGGAGCTTTCATCGATCTTAATTGCGCCGCGTTTCAGGAATCGTTGCTGGAATCAGAACTGTTCGGCTACGAAGCCGGCGCGTTTTCCGGCGCCAAAGCGCGCAAGCTTGGATTGATCGAACTCTCAGACGGTGGAACATTGTTCCTGGATGAGGTGACCGAGTTGCCGGCGGGGCTGCAAGCGAAATTGTTGCGCGCGATCGAGACGCGCACGTTCTTCCGCGTGGGCGGTGTGCGTAAAGTTGAAGTCAACGTCCGGATCGTCGCTGCTACGAATCGTAATCTTGATACCGTCGTCGCTGATGGCGCTTTTCGTGCAGATCTGCTTTATCGCATCAACAGTTTTCAGATTCACCTGGCGCCGCTTCGGGATCGTCCGGAAGACGTCGAGCCTTTGATGAATCATATGCTGAAGCACCTTGCCGGCCCGCATCCGCCGGAAGTCACATCGGATGCGCTCGACAGGTTGCGCTCGTACCAGTGGCCGGGCAACGTGCGTCAGCTTCGCAATTGTTTGGAGCGCGCGGTCCTGCTTTCTAATGAAGGTGTGATTACCGCGAATGAATTGCCACCCGAGGTCGCGCGCCTCAATGGCTCGATGTCGTTCGTTCCGATGCCGAGTTCGACAGAGCCGGGAAGTCCCGTGTCGAGCGATATGGCTGTTGGTTCGAACACCGGTTCTCTTCGGGATGTTGAGAAACAGCAAATCATATCGGCGTTGGAGAAGACGGGATGGCATCGCGGCAGAGCTGCGGAGATGTTGGGCATCTCGCCTTCGACTCTCTATCGCAGGTTGCGTGATTACAATTTGGAAGGAAGATTGCGGAGTTGAGAGTCGTGTTCCCTCTCCGTCTGGGAGAGGGTTAAGGCTTAGCCGAGCATCCGCCCGTACACCCTCACCCCAGCCGTCTCTCAGAGGGAGAGGGATAACAAACGCAAAAAAGCCGCGGAGCGAATCCGCGGCTTTTTCTTTTGACAAATCGCGAGCGGTCTTTCAGTTGATAATCTGCGCCTGTTGCTTCTTTCGTTTGCGACTGTAATACAGTCCTGCCAATCCGGTTCCCAGCAGTGCCAGCGTCGCGGGCTCAGGCGTCGCGGTCGGCGCCGTGGTGAACGAGAACGCGATGCCGTCATTCCAAAAGTGACAGTCGGGATCGAATCCAAACGCGATATCACCGCCGTTCAGGAAGTATGCACTCAGAACTTTCAGTTGATCAGCCGTGAATGTGTACACGAAATCCCGACCCGTGGTGGTGAACGATTGTTGCGTCAGAAATGTGTTTCCTGTTCCCGGCGCGACCAGTGGGTTGTTTAGGTAACGCGTTCCCGCGAAATCGTCGTTGATGTCGATAACCGGGACCTGAGTCGCGGGCGCATCCTGAAACGAGTTGACTCCCGCGCGGCTTGCAGTATCGAGCAAGTGGATGAACAACATGTTCTTGTTCGTGTCCCAGTTGCTGATGTTGCGGAAGGTCAGCGTGGCACTCGTAATGGTCTTGCCGGCAAGATTAACGCCGTCAATGCGCCACGTATAAGCATCGTGATGGTCCAGTTCGAATTGCTGGGGTCCGCCGCTTCCCTGGTTGGCGCCGGTGGCCGGCGCTTGAAAAGTGATTGTGTCGGCTGAAGCAACCGCGGGCAAGGCGATTACCACCGATGCCGCCAACAATAGAAATAACTTTCTCACGATGTTTGTTCCCTCCGTAAAGTCCTTCGTCCTCGTAGGGAAGAAATGGTTAGTAGGTATGCAATTCCAGTAAAGGAACCTGTCTGTCGGCGGGGATCGCCTGTTTTTCTAACATTTTGGCGGAATTCTTCGTGTTTCTCCTCCTCAAAGAGGGTCGATCTTGCGACAAGAAAGGGTAAGTCCGCCGTGAAGTAAGTTAAGTCGGTCGTGAACTCAGTTAAGTCCGCCGTGAACTCAGTTAAGTCGGTCGTGAACTCAGTTAAGTCTGTCGTGAACTAGGTTAAGTCCGCCGCAAACTAGGTTCAGCTTGCCGCGAACTAAGTTCAGTCTGCCGTGAACTAAGTTAAGTCTGCCGCAAACCAGGTTCAGCTTGCCGCGAACTAAGTTCAGCTTGCCGTGAACTAAGTTAAGTCCGCTGTGAACTGGGTTAGGTTCGACATGAACCGGGTTAAGTCCAACTTGAAGTCAACTAGATTGTCGTAAGTCAGGGTCGTTTTACGTTCATTGTAGGGTTATGTGTCATCGTTTCCGGCTATGACGCGGCCCCGTCACTACCGCACTGCGCGCCGCCTAATCGCTCAATCGTCAACGAATGCCGATTACTACTTAAGGAGTTTTCGATCGATCTTGCCGCGATCGTTCTTGGGGAGGGAGCCAACAAATTCGATCCAACGCGGATATTTGTAAATCGCGATTCGCGCTTTCACGAATTGCTTGATTTCTTCAGCGAGTGCATCGCCGGGTTGATAGCCGTCGCGCGCGACGACAAAAGCTTTCGGCTTGACCAGTCCGTCATCCTCGTCGTGGCCTACCACCGCACATTCGAGCACTGCTTCATGCTGAAGCAGGCAGTTTTCAATTTCGGATGGAGCGACAAACACGCCGCCGACCTTCAGCATGTCGTCGGTGCGGCCGTGATACCAGTAGTATCCTTCGCCATCAACCTGGAATTGATCGCCGGTCGTGCACCAATCTCCCGCGAACGTGTCTTTCGATTTTTCGTGCGCGTTCCAATAACACAGCGCGGCTGAATCGCCTTTGATTTTCAGCGTGCCCATTTCGCCGGCCGCGACTTCCTGATTATCTGCGTCAACAATCTTCGCTTCATATCCGGGAACGATGCGTCCGAGACTCCCGGGCCTGACTTCTTCCGGACGATTGGTAATGTAGATATGAAACATCTCAGCCGATCCGATGCCGTCACAAATCTCAACTCCGAACATTTCTTTCCAGCGATGATAAAGTTCGACCGGCAAAGCCTCGCCGGCTGAATAGCAGAAGCGGAGGCTGGACAAGTCGCGCTTACTCGCATCTTCGACATTCAGCATTGCATTGATCATTGTCGGCACGGTCGTCAGAATTGTCGGCCGGTACTCTTCGATGACTTCAAACATTGTCTGCGGAGTCGAGCGTTCGGCGAACAGGGCCGTAGCGCCGCCGACCGCAAACGGAAAAAGCAAATTTGTTCCGGTCGCATAACCAAAGAAAAGCTTCGGCACCGACACCGTCAAATCTTTTTCGTGCACGCCCATGGTACTTTTCGCGAACGCTTCAGTGTTGTAAGGCAAGTCGTGTTGCAGATGGACCGCGCCCTTGGGATGACCTGTCGATCCGGAAGTGAACAACCAGATCGCGATGTCGTCGCGATGTGTCTCAGCCGCGCGGCAAACCGGCAATTGCGCTTCGACAGTCTCCGCGAACGAAAATGACTTTACGCTTTGCGACGAATGGAACGGTTCGGCGTCAATGGCGTCTTCGTTGCGAACAATCAGCAACGATTTCAGGTATTTCGCGGAAGGAAGCGCCTGGCCAACCGGTTCGAGAAATGATTCATGAACGATCGCGCAACGCGCCCGCGTGTACTCGAGATAGTAGCGATAATCATCTGCGGGCAAGTGCGGATTTACCATGGTGATCACCGCCCCGATGCGCGCGGCGCCGAACCAGCTCCAAACGAATTCAGGACAATCGGGAAGAACGATCAAGACTCGATCTTCCATGTCGACTCCGGCCGAACGGAGAGCATTGCCCGCTCGATTGCTCATCCGCGCCGCCTCGCCATACGTGTAAGTTTGATCCTTGAAGTAGAGGCAGACCTTGTGCTCGCGACCTTCCTCTAAATTGTGATAGAGGAAGTAGTCGGCCATGTTGAAGCGTTCGGGGAATTCGATGGGCATGAGTTTTCAGTGGCACAGACTTTAGTCTGTGATTATGTGAGAGCACAGACTAAAGTCTATGCCACTCATTTAATCTGATCGAACGTGAGATTCCCGATGCGATACTTCTGCCAATCCTTGTAATCGAAGTGCCACCACTCAGCTTCATAGACGGTGAAGCCTTCGGCCTCCATCGCGTCGCGCAACAATTTTCGGTGCCATCGCTGCAACCCCGTGCCGCCGGGATAATCAGGATAAGCGCGCGCGGTTGTCTCGTCGTAAGTGCTGACCATTTCGACGGGCTTTTTGGTTTTCAAATCGTAGAGCGTCAGATCCACCGCACAGCCGCGATTGTGCCGCGATCCTTTTGCCGGATCGGCGACGAAGACTTTTTTGTCATCCGGAGTCGCATCCCAAAAGACTTTCGTGATGTACCAGGGACGATAGGCATCATGGACCAGCAATCCGTAACCCATGGTCCGCAGCCGCTTACTCGCGCGGACGACTGCTTCCGCCGCCGGGCGCTGCATGAACGCGCGTGGCTGAGAATAGAAAACGGTCCCGAGAAAGTTGTTGGTCGTTGCGTAACGAATCTCCAATCTAATGGTGGGATCGAGTTTCGTTAACTCAACCAGATCGGCTTCGCGAAAATCTCCGGTCTCTTTTGGCGGTTGCGCAGCCAGAGCTTCCTTCATTAACTCCGGCACCTGACGGAGCGGCTTCACATCAAGTTGGTTTCCGCTTTCAGGTTCGATCTGCCGGCGCTGGAAAACGTCTCGGCCAGTCGCGACCTGGCTCGCGCGCCCATGCGCATCGCGACTGAAAACCACATCCTGATTTGCGTGCGCGCCGCCCGGAGAAAACCTAAATGTGTTAGTCGAGATTTCTTCAAGTGATTCAAACTGGGTGCGCTTGAAGAGCCCAAAGAGTTTTCCGCCTTTTTCCAGAATGATGAGGATGTCGTCATCCGGGCCATACTCGCCGATCAAACCGCGCCAACGTGCTGGAGCGGGCGCTGGTTTCGCTTCACGAACATTCAGATCTGCTTGCGGCGCTGGAGTTACCAGAAGTGAAGCACGATGCCTTGTCGATACACACCTGGTCGATATCGGGATAGCGGCCAGCAATAGTGCAACGGCAGTGCAAGTCGCTCGAAATCCTTGTGATGTTCTTTGCATCTTCAGCTTTTCTGGGCGCACCGATTATACGCAAGTCGATCGATATTGAGGATCACGAATGCGTTACAAACAGTCATTGAAACTTGCAAGAAAAAGAATTGTGGTCGTGCTTGACAAACCGAATACGATTCTCGTGGTGCCGTCTCAGTTCGTCCTCGCTTTCAAGGCAGAGCCTTCCGAGTCCGATGCTACAGTGCTGGAAATCCCTGGTTTTCACCATAGCACTTTTTGTGTGCTGCCCAACCATTGTGGGTCAGGACCTCGACAACGTCACGATCAGCGGAAAGGTGACTGATCAAAACGGAGCGGTAGTGCCGGGCGCTAGTATTGCCGCAACCTTGATCACTACAAAGACCGAGCGAACAACTGTCGTGGATGGTGACGGTAACTACAAGTTGATTCAACTCTCGCCCGGTGCTTATAACATCAAAGCGGCGTTTGCGAGTTTTGCTACTGAAGAAAAAACAAACCTCACGACCATCGCAGCTCAGAACGTGCGGCTCGATTTTGTTTTGAAGCCGGCGAATGTTACCGCTGAAGCTGTGGTCGTGAGCGTCGCTTCACCAACCCAGGTCGATACCACCCGCACGGTTGTGGGCGGCACAGTAACTACTCGTGAGATTGAGAGTTTGCCTGTCGCATCGCGCTCACCGCTCGATCTGATCTTCACGCTCGGCGGTGTTAGCGAAGAACCGCTTTCGACGCGCGATCTCGCTGACGATAAAACTGCACGGACCACGCCCGAAGAAACCGGCAGTTTCTCTTTGTCCGGCGGTACGGCATATTCCAACAACATTACGATCGACGGGCTCGACAACAACGACGATCGGTCGGCCACTCAGCGCTTCACTCCTTCGATCGAAGCGATTGAAGAAGTGCAGGTCATTCGCAATCAGTTCGCCGCCGAATATGGCCGTGCTTCGGGCGGCCGCATCAACTTGCGCACGCGCGGCGGCTCGAACCAGGTTCGCGGCCGGGCTTTTTATTTCTTTCGCGACGAAGCGCTGGACGCTAATACCTGGAAGAACAATTCACTGGGAGTGAAGCGTCTGCCGCTCCAGGAGCACGATCCGGGTTTTACTTTAAGTGGCCCAATCGTAATTCCGCACGTGTTTCGCGGAGAGGATCGCACTTTCTTTTTTACGGCCTATGAATACGACACGTTTCTCGACTCCACTTTAATCGATGCGCTGGTGCCGCTCGATCAGAATCCATCGTTCCCATTACCGGCGCCGACAAATCTGACTTTGAAACGGGCTGAGAACCCATCGGCGCCCGCGCTCGTAGCAGCAAATGGAATCGCGCCTTTTGTTTCATCCGTGAGCACGCCGCAACGCAATCACATTTTCACCGCGCGCGTCGATCACAAATGGACGAACCTGCATGACGGCTCATTCCTTTTTCAGCTGGGGCGATTGAATAACCTGCGCCAGTTTGGCGGTGGAGATCGGCTGGCCGAAGCGTTGTTGGGCAAGACGCGCAACACCGATGCGATCGCGTACTCGGACAACTTCGTGCTTTCGTCAAAGGCCGTGGCCCAAACTCGTTTTCAATTCTCGCGGCTGACGCCGGCGGTCGAAGGCACTGGCGGCGCCACCAAGCCCGTCGTCCTGATCGCAATCGCTGATTCTGCGGCGTTGAATTCCGGGACTCTGATTGCCGGCACGTCGACCACCGGCGCGACGGATCGTCGCGAGAACCGTTTTCAATTTCAGGAAGTCTTCGCTTACGTGCGCGGCCCGCACTCATTCAAGCTGGGTAGCGACATTCAGCGAATCAAGTCGACGTTTATCGACTTATCGGACGCGACCGGCACCTGGAACTTCGACAGCGCCGGCGATTTTCTCGCAGATCTTCCCAGCCGCTTTCGCCAGAATTTTCTGACGACTTCGACGCAGCACAACACCTACGTCGGAGTTTTCGCGCAGGACGAATGGCGCCTCAAGCCGAATTTTATGTTGAGCTATGGGCTGCGTTATGAAGACGAGAGCATTGTCAGCGATCTAAATAACTTCGGACCCCGTCTGGCTTTTGCTTACGATCCGTTCAAATCCGGCAAGACCGTTATTCGCGGCGGCGCCGGAATTTTTTACAACCGTGCGTTATTAAGAACCATCGATGACTTCACGACGGGCGCGCAGCAGTTGTTCTTCGATACGGATGCGTTGACTGACTCCACGACCGGAAAAGCGTTGACCGACCCGCAGCGGCGAGCCTTCATCGCGGCCAACCTGAGATTTCCGCAGACGCTCACGGCTGATTCCGCGCTCGTCAAACAATTCGCAGTCGGTAACACCGGTACTTCGGCGGGTGGCGGATTGTTGCGGCGACTCGATCCAACGCTGCGAATCCCCGAAAGCTATCAGGCGAATGTTGGCATCGAGCGCCAGGTGCGCAAGAGTTTCGTGGTCGAAGTGAACTATACGTGGAACCGCAACCTGCACCTGTGGCGCGAGTACAACGTGAACGCGCCGGTGCTGCCGAAGGGATTCAAGAACTTTACCGATTATCTGGCGTCGCGCGACTTCGCAAACTTTCTTTCGAAACCCGGCGGCGTGCGACCGATCCTCAACACTACGACAGCCGGTGATCTAGTTCGGTTTGTTTTGAATCCAGCCGATCCGGCAAATCCCAACTCAGTCATTCGCATCAACGAGTTCGGCATTCCCATTTCGCTCGTCAATCTCAACGCGTTCACGTCAACGACTTCTGTAACTACCGCGCTGGCGGCGCTCAATCCGCTGCGTCCCGATCCCTCGAAGGGCGAAGTCGAGCAATTGATTCCCGTCGGTAACAGTTACTATCACGGGTTGACGTTCGAAGTTCGTAATCGATTTCGTCAATCAAAGAACGGCGCGGCATTTTCATTTCGCGCAGTTTACACACTGTCATTTTTGAAGGACGACGGCGTGGTGAATACTTCCGACGCGCTGGTGGCCGGAGATTTTCAGCGCGAGGTTGCTTATGGACTGCAAGATCGCCGGCATCGCTTCGTATTCTCAGGCACGCTCGACACGCCAAAATTCCTGGGACGGTTACGCATCTCGCCGATCTTGCGCATCGCATCGGGCGCGCCATTCAATATCGGTATCGGCGCCGATCGAAATCTCGACGATATTGATAACGATCGTCCGATTTTCGCGGGCGATACCAGTGTTCTGAAATGGCGGAATCCCGGCCAGCCGATCGATGCATCAATCCTCAACCAATTCACGTTACCGACGATCGGCCAGACTGGGACCCTGCCGCGCAATGCGGCGCAGGGACCGGGTCAATTCATTTTCGATCTGAACGTGACCCGCGAATTCAAACTAACGGAACGCGTGCGCTTGCGACCGGTCGTCGAATTCGACAACGTGCTGAACAAAACTGTGTTCAGCTTTGGCAGTGAATTCATCGACTTCAATGCCTTTGGCCCGACGTCATCGGCCGCTACTCGCCAAGCGTTCCTCGATTCATTCCTGGTGCCTACGCGCACGATGCGGCCGAGACAAATCCGGATTGGCATGCGGCTGGATTTCTGAGTAACGCAAGATGACATCTTGCGCTACATAAAAAAGCCTCTGCGATGACGCAGAGGCCTCATTGTGAACATGATTGATAGTTCGACTAGTTGAACTCCAGGATTAATCCCTTTTCGCAAAAGTCGAACTTCACTGGCTCGGACCACTCGCCATCGGCAAACTTCACTTTGAAGTATTGCTCGCAAGCCCCATTGTCGGTTGATTTGTCCCACACCAACTCCTCGGTAGCACCGGCTTTGATCCCGCTGCCAATATCAAAGTCGCCCCACTGCTTGCCATCTTCGGACACCTGAAGTTTCTTGATGTCCTGCTTGGTGTTGTTGTGAACTTTGAATCTGTAATCGAACGTCTTCGCAAAGCTGAGCGTGCCGCTCATCAATACGAGGGCGATGGCGAGCATAAGAAATTTTCCGTAACTGCTTTTAACGCGCATTTATTTTTCTCCACGTAATGTATTTCCCTGACTTTCGGGGAGGTGTCAAGGAGTCGAGACCTGACATTCGACCTACAGATGATAGGGAAGATTACAGTTTCTGGCAACGGTAAGATGCAAGGAGGTAGGGAGAAAAAAGCGAACCAGGGGCACTGGTTTGCTGACCGTCTTTGCGCCTCGCACTTTCCTCGCTTTCGCTTCACGATTTGGATTTTTGTCGTGTTCGGGTTTTGCGCGCAGCGGTTTGCAGTTTACGATCAAGCCGAATCATGGCGAGTAATTCAACCATCATCATTGGCGCCGGTGCGGCGGGACTTGCAGCGGCCCGCGACCTGAGTCGCGCGGGCGGCGAAGTAGTTGTGCTTGAGGCTCGAGATCGAATTGGCGGACGTGTCTATACTCACAGAGATCCTGAATCGTCGGTGCCGATCGAACTCGGCGCTGAGTTTGTTCATGGCAAATCTCCGGCACTTTGGCAAATCGCGAACGCGGCGCACCTGAAGCTTTATGAAGTCAGCGGACGCCACTGTTACTTCGACGAGGGCAAGCTCAGCAAGTCGCCCGACTTCTGGAAACAAATCGAGAGCTTGATGGACCAGATGAAATCGTCGTCAGCAGATCAGTCAGTGCGGGATTTTCTGGAAGGGCTGCCGGATGATGAGGAAACCGCCCGAGCAAAAGCCATGGTGACGAGATATGTCGAAGGTTTTCAAGCCGCCGAGATCGATCGTATCGGTGTTCGCGGCCTGGTCGTGTTCAATGAAGCCTCAGACTCAATTGACGGTGACGCCTCGTTCAGATTTGAGAATGGATACGACTCGTTGATGCAAGCGTTGCGCGCGGAAGCCGAAAGCTACGGCGCGCGTTTTCACCTGAATACCATCGTTAAGAAAATTCATTGGGCCAGTGATGAAGTGACGGTGACTTCTGAGCCCGCCGCGGAGTATTCGGCAGCAAGCGTCATCGTAACTGTGCCGCTCAGTATCTTGCAGAGAGATTCAAGCGACGGCGGCGTCGTTTTCGTGCCTGACTTGCCCGCGTCAAAACAAGTCGCGATTAGTCGATTGGTGATGGGCAATGTTCTCAAGATCAATCTGCGCTTTCGGGAACGTTTCTGGGAAGACGCAAAGCTATGGGACGAGAAGGCCGAGCGGGTGAATTTCAAAGACGCGGGATTCTTTCACTATCCCCAAACTCTGTTGCCAACGTGGTGGACCCAATTGCCGATTCGCGCGCCTTTGCTGGTTGGTTGGGCCGGTGGGCCAGGAGCGGATCGCCTGCGGAGCTTAGGAACATCAGCGATTCTCGATCAAGCAATCGAATCGCTCGCGCTCATCTTCAACATCCCAGCGAACGAAGTGCGCGCGCAATTGCAAGCCTCATACATTCACGATTGGCACGACGATCCTTTCAGTCGTGGGGCGTACAGCTACCTTCCGGTTAATGGCCTCGAAGACCAGCAGGTGCTTTCAGAACCCCTCGACAACAAGTTGTTCTTCGCGGGCGAAGCAACGAGTGTCGGCCACATCGGCACTGTTCATGGGGCAATTCAGAGTGGACAGCGCGCGGCGCAGGAGATATTGAAGATTTAATCGCGACGTTTGTATGAAAACTCATTCAAGTAGATGAGAGGGTACGGAACGCGAGCGGTAGCGAGCGGGATAAAGGCACGAGCCGAAGTTATCGGACCAAAGGGTTAAGACCAAAGGACGATCCACGAAGTCACACGAAACCGCACGAAAAAGTTCGTGTGCCGTAACGCTTAGTGTGATTTCGTGGATCGTGTGCTGCCTGTCGAAATAGAAAAACCTCGAGATGATCCAGGACCAGAAAGCAAAAGTATAACGGCCGCCGCCGCTGATCTGACTATGCTAAACTCCCGCTTTGTGGCTCTAGCGCTTATGACCAGCGATCACAAAGAGACAATCGGTGAAGTTGAGACGGCGCTGCTTGACGCTGAATTATTCATCAAGTATGGCTCGCCGGATCGCGCGATGAAGCGGCTGAGGACGGCGCTCGAGCGCAGCCCGCGATCGATTCCCCTGCGCGAGCGCATGCGCGAGATTGCTGCTTCCCATAAGCACGCGGAAGAAGCGGCACGCCATTGTCTGGCGCTGGCCAGTCTTTATATCGAGCGAGATGATTTCGATGCGGCCCACGATCGTCTGCTGGAAGCGAAGCAGCTTGATAATCGCATTTCCATCGCGACTGGTCTGGAAGCGATTCGTCGCGCGCGTCACCCCGAAGCGAAGACGCAACCGGCAGGGAAATCGATTGGAAAAAGACCAAAGCCAAACGTATCCTTCGCGGGCGATCTTTCATTGATCAGCGTCTTCGATGCCGTGCAGGCGATCGAGAATTCGCGCTTAACGGGAATTCTGGCTTTGATCAACGAGACACAGAGTGGCCGCGTGTTCTTCAACGATGGTCAGATTGTGGGCGCGGAGAGCGGCAAACAGACTGCGCATGAAGCCTTCCGTCAGATTATAGAAATCACCGCCGGCTCTTTCGATTTTCTAAAATCCATAGAAGCTTTTCCCATCACCATCGAAGCCGCAAGTAATACGAATTTGATCCTGGATAGTCTCAGACAGGTTGACGAAGAATCAGTGAACAGTGAGCGGTGAGCAGTCCGCAATCATCGCGGCTGGTTAACGGCGTGCTGCCCGCTGTGCACAGCTCAGTCCACCAGCAGGCGAGTATTGAGTGCCTCGGCGCGTTCGAAGGCTGAGAGTAAGCGCAGGAATTGTGCGTAGTTGCGGCTGCGCGAATGAAGCCGCTCACGCTCAAGTTGACTGAGATCGTTGCGCAGAATCAGATCGAGAAAATCGTAATAGTCAGCCGTGGCAGACAAAGGAAATTCACGCGCATAACTCGTCGCAGCCGAATCTTCCGAGCTAAAACCTGCGAGCAAATCGAACACGTTGTCGGTCGTGAGCCGCGCAGCTGCGCGCGACAGGCGGATCGGCAGACGCAGTTCGAAGAACCGCAAGCCATCGGCAGTTGTCACGCGGCGCAATTCCTTGGTCGCTTCGCCGTCAAATGGGGATTCAGCATCGACGAGGATGTGCATGAGGCGCGGCTGGTCTTCGCGATCGACCGTGTCGAGTATAAGTTGCACGCGATCAGCCATGAACTTTTCGAAGTGCGCATCGATTGCGTAATTCACCCGGCCCAGGCAGCCGACGGCTTCACCTTCACCGGCTGCTTCGAGCGGCAGACACGCCGGACAATTCGCGCAAATCTCAGTTTCGATTTGCAGTAGTTCGATCTGGCTGGCGGAGTTTTCGATCCACTCAAGCTTGTCCTCTCCCGGTGCGGTTTTGTCAGCGGTAGTCACAATCGCGTGCAGGTGGCTCAGACGCCCCCACTGGCGCAAATGCTTTTCGCTATAACGAGCGCGCAAAGGGCACGGATAATCGACTGCAAATTCCAGTGACATAGAAGAATGGTAACAGCGAGAAGTTAGAAGTAATACTGAAGGGAAGTCAACGCGAACGAAATACCTTTCGACGGCCAAGATCGCGCATTGGAATCATGCCGGGCGGCCCGATCGATTGTGATTGATGATTTCGACGATCGCATTGAAGGGGATTTTCACGATCTCGCCATCCGCGCGCTCAACTTTCACACTGGGGGTGGTCAAGGCCTGGGTAGTCTTCATGCTGCGCACGACCCCACGCACGCGATGTCCGTCTTCGGTAACAATTTCTACATTGCCTTTGCCGTACAGCGGTCGAAGGGCCGCCAGGGCTCTTGTGACTTCCATTATGGGCCTTCGGGTAACTAAGGGTTGACTGACTATACTTGGGTTGAGGGGCATTCGCAAAATGCCGTATCGGAAGCCCGCGCGGAGTCAAGGGTGAAGTTGCGAACGATGCCGTCCCTAACGGTCAGAGTTCTGAGATGAAAAAGGCGCAACCAAAGCGGACCCGTGCGCGTATACTTTTTGCCAGTTCATTCAACTGTCGATTCAGCAAATATCGTTATGCAGCCTCCACAAAATTTTGGTGCTTCCGGTCCCGGGGACCGGGTGTGTGCACAATGCGGGTCGCCAATGCCGAAAGAGATGCGCTTTTGTCGCTCTTGCGGAAATCGCCTCGGCGAAGGCCCCGCGGAATACACAGAAACGGTGCGGCTGCCGGGCTCAACTACCCAACAGCGAAGCGCGGGCACGACTCCTTTCTACCCGACGTTCAGTGCGCCAATGGCGACGGTGGGTCCTCGGCGCCGGCGGCGACGTTTGGGGTTTGCCGGGACTACGTGGATGTGGATCGCGCTAGTGGCTTTCTTTGGCATGGGCGGACTCATGAGCCTGGCGCGCAAGGGCCATATTTCAGCTCCGACGATCACGTTTGGGTCAAATCGTTCTTACGTTGGCGTAGACGACTTTAATACGACTGATGGCGGTGCCACCTTTAAAGACGTCGAGCCGCCCGGCGGTCCGGCTGATAAAGCGGGATTGGTTGGCGGAGACATTGTAACCAGCCTCGACGGACATCCCATCAAGGCCGCAAGCGAGGCGATGGATCTGCTCGGACGAACTCCGATCGGTAAGACAATTGAAGTGATTTATCTTCGCGATGGGATTTCTCATACGACCCAGCTCACCACCGTTTCTCGCGATGAATACAATCGTCTGGATCGCGAGTACAGCCGGCGCCCTGAGGGCAAAGGTAAGTTTGGGTTTGAAAGAGATCGCATGACGCCCATTAGTAAGCCGGAAACAAAAACATTTGGCGTGCAAATCGATTGGGTGGATGAAAACGGACCCGCCATTCTGTTTGGAATCAAGACCGGCGATATCATTACCGATTTCGATAACGTACCGATTCGCACTCCTGACGAATTTCTCATGCGTGTGCGACGAACCATTCCCTATACGACAGTAAATATCGCTTTGCTGCGCGACGGGCAAAAAATGGTGATACCTGTGAAAATTGGAAAGAGCTAACTAACCGCCCGCGTGGTCACGCATCTTGTTTTCCATCTCGCGCCGCAGCTCTTCGCGATCTTCCTCGGCTTCATCGGCTTCGAAAGTTTCAAACAACGCATACGGCTGTTCGGCGAGCAGGCGCAACTCCCACGCTTCGCGTCCGGCTTGCGACGCCCGTGCAAACCACAACGCGTCAACTTCGCCATTGATCAAAGCCGACTCAGGAAACGTTTGCGCGATTTGCTGCCGTTCATGCTCAGCCGTTGGCCGCAATAAGACACGTCGCAACGTCCAACCATGCTTTGTGTAGTGGGAGACGATTTGTTGCGCGAGTTCGACGACGTTCATGATTGAGAAGTATAGCGGAAGTTCGATCGTAGGTACGCGCACAAGCGCGAGTGTCTTACTTTGCGGTTTTTCTTTGCGGCTTGGCGCCTTTGCGTGAACTGTTCGCATCAAGAGGTTAATCTCACGCAAAGACGCAAAGACGCAAAGACGCGCAAAGCCAATTAAGGCACTCCGCAACTTTGATCGGAATCAATCCCGCCCGTATTATTTGTGCTCAATGTCTGAACCGAATCTCTCTTCGCCCTTTTATCAGGCACTCAAACGGTCGCTGGCCCAACGCGGCGGCAGCGTGTCCGATGTTTGTCCGGATGACGATGATGTAGCCCGTCGAGTCCTTCATGACTATGGTGCGATGTTTGTCGGCGCCCAAAGTATTCTGCCCCCGCCTGTTTGTATCTTTACGAGCGAAGATCAAGTTTCGCAGTTTCAGGAAGCAGCGGGCCGAGCGCCGCTGACGATTGGCGATGCGGTTATCGAATTACAACCGGCCGCGATGCAGGCACTGCTACGCGTGCGGGCAACTGCTCTCGCTGAAGGCCGGGACATCACGCCGCGTGATGGAGCCGAAGGTGCGCGCCGAGATTATGCGGATACCGTGCGTTTGTGGAATTCGCGATTTCTGCCGGCACTCGATCACTGGAAAAAGGTCGGGCGGCTAAGCGAATCGCAAGTTGATCGATTACGAGCGCTGCCGATAAATGAACAGGTGGCCGAAGTGCTTGAACTCGAGAGAGACGGAATCTTTTTCAGCAAGGACTTATCAAAGTCGGTGCTCTATTCGATCGCCGCGCCCGGCACTTCGCAACACATCGCCATGCTGGCCTTCGATGCTAATGAATTTCTTGATGTGCGCGTTCGTGAAATCCTGGCGACTGAAGGTTGGTTTCAGACCGTTCTCAGCGATCTGCCGCATTTTACTTTTCTTGGACTTGCGGAAAGCGAGCTACCCCAGCGAGGACTAATGTCTGTCAATATGAACGGCCAAAAGTTCTGGATTCCCAACGTCGGATAATATCTCGCATTAGCTGGCATCTGCTATTTGCGGCGCAACATCTCAATCCCGGTACGGCGATTTTGCAGGCCGCCGATCGTCGCGGTAACATAGCTCGCGATCCTGCTGCTATTCTTTTAAATATTCGGCACAATATGATTAGAAATGCATTATTGATAACGGCCCTGTTTGTCTCTGGCGGTTCCGTCTGCGCGCAAACGCCGGCGCGACCGACCCCCTCGCCGGCAACCCCACAGACGCGCCCGGGTGTGCCTTTTGAACTCTTTGAATATGGCGTGCAGATAACGCCCGACCCGCGCCTGATCATTGTGATGGCCGCGCTGGACGCAGCGGGTTTTGATCCCACGCCGCCAGGTAAAGAGCCCTCCGCTTTTAGACGACTGGTGCGAAAAGATCAGGAATCGCTCGATCCTGATTTGCGGCGGCGACTGAAGGATTTTTTCGACCTGAACAGGCTGCCCGCGCCCGCAACGCCCGCCGATCAGGCAGCGCGCTATGTTTCGTTGGCTTATGCGATTGGCCAGCCCCCTTTGCTCGACGCTCCTGAGCGTTCCGATGACCTACCGGGTGGCGTGCTGGCGGTGCTCGACTTTGCGCCGCTGCTCCGAGAGTTCTACCGCAAGTCCGGAATTGACGAGCGGCTGGTCACCTACATGCGTGCCTATCAGGCGGAAGGTGATCGCCTGCGCCCGGAATCGGCGGAGATGGTGCGATCCGTTCTTTCGTACTTACACACGCGCCCGATTGCGGTCAGCACTGAGCGCGTGCGGGTGAAGAGTCCGGACAAGAAGAAAAGTTCCACGATCGTTTATTCAACCCGCGAACACAATCGTCATTTTAATATCGTTCCCGATCTGCTGGCGGCGCCCGGCACGGTAAACTTTCGCGTGATCGCAGACGAGTACTACGCGATCATTCCCGAGGGGACCGACCCGACGGCATCAGAGATACGCCGCGCCTTTATGCAGTTTGTGATCGATCCTCTGGTGCTGAAATTCAATAAGGAAATTTCGGCGCAACGTGATCAGATAAAGCAGCTCATCGATGCGCACACCAAGGCGGGCGGCACCGTTTCACCCGACGTCTTTGTCGTCGTGGGCCGATCTTTGGTGGCCGCGGCTGACGCGCGTTTTGACGAGGCCACCCGTTTGAATGAAGTTACGAGTCTGCAACGCCGGCAACTGCAGCAAGCCAGGGACGAGGCCGCGCGCAAGGCTATTGCCGCGCAAGCGGACGCGGCGCGCGCCGCGATTGCGGATGAAACTATTGCGCGTCTCGCGGAGGAATATGAAAACGGCGCGGTGCTCGACTTTTTGTTCGCCGATCAACTGCGCGAAGTGCAGGCCTCGGGTTTTGATATCGGAAACTTCTTCGCTGAAATGATTTCCGGCGTGGATTCGGCCAAAGAGAGTAAGCGGCTGACGGATGCCGGCGCCGCGCGCGACCGGGCTGCGGCCGCCCGCAAGGCCCATCCACGCTATTCGATCTGGCTCGTCGATCCAACTTCAGAATCGCGTGACGCCGGGGATGTTTCGCGTAACACGGCGCTCTTGAACAAGTTGGGCGACGTCGAAAAGCTTCTGCAGACCCGGAATTACGATCAGGCCGAGTCAGCCTTGAAATCTTTGTTGCTGGAGTACCCGGGCGATCCGCGTCTGTTGTTTACTTTGGGCCAGACGGCGAGCTTGTGGGCCCGTGATACTACGGATGACGACCAGCAGGCACAGAGGCTGAATCGCGCGCTGGGAAATTATCGACTGGCGGTAGCGGCGGCGAACCCCGAAAGTGATCAGGGACTGTTGTCGCGCGCGCACGAATCGATGGGTCGTATTCTTGCCTTTCTTGAGCAGAAAGACGAAGCGATGAAAGAGTTCGACGCCGCCATCAGGATTGGCCCGGTAGCGGGCGGCGCCTACAAAGATGCGATTGAAGGCAAGAGGAAGTTGGCGCAACCCTGAAGTGGCACGCGCATCTTGCGCGTGATCTCACGGGCGGGACGCCCGTGCTACTCACCCACTCTTCAATCAGGCGGGTTAATCTTCTCGATCTCTTTGTCGATCAAAGGGAACAATCGCTGCCGTAGTTTGGTGACCAGGAGATCAGCTTGCCGCACATCTTCCTCGAGCCGCAGCCGGCTCTGCGACGTCACGTTCAACAAATTCTCGACGCCCTTCCGATCGTTCTCTAAGACACGCCGTCGTGTATCTCGCATTTCCGCGGTGCGCGTGCCGCCTATGCCCGCCATCGATCGCTCGATGTTTTCCGGCCGCAGGTCCTCATCAAATTGCGTCATGCGGCTGCGGTAAGCAGTCTCTTTTTCGATTAGATCGATGAGCTGCTTGCGTAACACTTCCGCGCGTTCTTCAGCGTGCGTGAGCAAATCCAAATTGGTGGTGACTTGCTTTACCTTGGCGACCGAATTGTCGTCGTCTTTCTTGTCGGGCGCGAGCAACTCCTCGCTGATCGCCTGCAACCTGTTGTTCAAGGTTTGCAGCGACTTGCGCAGGGCTGCGACTTCATTCGTCAATGGATCAGCCGCATTTGTGTTCTGCGGAGTTTGAGCGAATGAAGGAACACTGAACAATGCGAGACAGAAAAGCAGCAGGAGAAGTCTGGAGCAGATTTTCATTGATGGACTCCTTTGGTTGGAAGCTTCGTAACACCGTTATCACGTACAAGTGTCATTCAAGTTTCCCTTATTATCATCTCAGGATGTTAACGTCCAAAGAATTTTGGTAAAGGGTGATTCACAGGCGTTAGCGTTCCAACTCTTGTTGGGCCATGGAGTCAGTACCGGGAGCGGTAGCGACCGGGTCGCACCGATCGCAAGAATCGAGGTTACCGAAACCCTTACCCGGTCGCTACCGCTCCCGGTACTGACCTCATTCGCCAACCGTGACGCTACTTTGTCAGCTTCAATTCTTGCGGGCTGTTGAAAAAATCTTTCCAGGCGTCACCGTGCTTCTTAACTAATCCCGGCAGATTCTCGATCGTGAAATCGGAAATCTTCACGCCTTTTTCGACCTGTTTCCAGGTGAGCGGCATTGAAACCGTCGCGCCGTCTTTCGCGCGCGCGCTGAAGGCAGCCGCGATCGTTTTTCCACGAGCGTTCTGCAGTGCATCAACATAAACCTGTTGCTTCTGTCGCTTTGCGAGTGACCGTTGGATGGTCGCGATCTTTGGCGCGCGACGCGCAACCTCCGCGGCCAAACCTTCAGCAATAGCGGCGACCCGGCGGTAATCGTATTTTGGCCGGAGCGGCAGATAGACGTGGATGCCGGAAGAACCTGAGGTCTTGGGAAATGCAGGCAATCCCAGTTCATCAAAAATCTCTTTGCACACGAGCGCGACTTCCAAAACATGTTTCCACGGCGCTTGCTTCGGATCCAGATCGAGCATCAGGTAATCCGGCTTGTCCAGGTGCTTGAGGGTCGAATGCCATGGATGCTGTTCGATCGTGCCGAGGTTAACAAAGTGCAGCAGCGACGCAAGCGTCGTGTAAACGGAGTAATTCACTTCGCGGCCTTCCTGGTTCACGAGCCGAATGGTTTTGATATAGGGAGGGGCAGTGCTCGTGTCCTGCTGAAAGAACATCGGTGCTTTGATGCCGCGCGGATATCTCTGCAGGATTGCCGGCCGGTCCTTGAGGAAGGGCATGATGTAAGAACTAAGTTTCAGGTAGTAAGAAAGCAGATCGAACTTCGTAAGTTTTTCCGCCGGCCAATAGACGCGATCAAGACTCGTGAGCGAGACGCGTTCGCCTTCAACTTCCAGAATCAGATCCCCTTTCGGTTTTTTGAGCGCGAGAAATTCTTTTACCGAAAGCGACGAAGCTTGGGTCCGCGGCGGCACTTTCCCTTTCTTGCCGGCAAGTTGTTTTGATTTTGCGCTCATCCGAAGAATGACATTCTAACACTCGAACTCAACTTGGGGAGGGTGCGTTCACCGGCGACCCCTACGAGTATTTCCGTGCACCAACTTGTGTGACCCCCGCATCACGCCGGGCCCGATGAATTCGCTTGACGGCTTCGAATTGAAGAGGTTAAAGTCTGGGTTATGAAAATGATAATCATTTTCATAATAGTCTCGAAGATTCGAAATAGTTGAGGAAAAGAGGGCTTAGAGCCATGAAAATGCTCATTGGGTGCTGTCTTCTGGGTCTCTCTCTAAGCGCGTTCGCTGCGCAGGCCGGTACTTGTCAGGCACCGCAGTCGCGTCCGTCGACTGAAAAAATTACAGTCCGCGGTAAGGTTACTGACACTAACGGGGCAGTCGTTGGAGGTGCCCGCATCACGGCCCAATCCTCTCGCCGTCAAGTCGTGACAGTGACAGACCCGAGCGGCAAGTTCGCAATCACGCTCGATCCGGACGAATACACGTTTAAGGTCGTTGCTGAAGGATTCATGGACGCTGCGCGACAGGTCAAGCGCGGCGAGCTCAATCAAACGTTGGATATCACGTTGGAGGTTGGCTTGCCCAGCGCCACGGTCACGATTACGGATTCCGCGGGTTATCAAATCGGCGCCGTGAGTAGCGCGACGCACACCGACGCTCTGCTGCGCGATGTGCCGCAGTCGATCACGGTTGTTTCAAAAGAGCAGATCCGCGATTAATCGATGCAAAGCATTGCCGATGTCGTCAACTATATTCCGGGAATCACATCCCATCAGGGTGAGAACAATCGCGATCAACTGGTGATTCGCGGTAACTCAACCAGCTCAGACTTTTTCCTGAACGGAATCCGGGATGACGTTCAATACTATCGTGACCTCTACAACGTCGATCGCGTCGAAGCGTTGAAAGGACCGAACGCCATGGCTTTTGGCCGCGGTGGCGGTGGTGGAGTGATCAATCGCGTAACTAAGGAAGCGGGATTTGCCCGG
>Ga0193730_1000068_pt1 | contig 37838 bp, 34 predicted proteins | sample U1a1metaG_FD_144919 | JGI IMG/M metagenome (GOLD analysis project Ga0193730, IMG submission 144919) | Soil microbial communities from a riparian zone of the East river system, Colorado, United States - U1a1 | ecosystem: Environmental > Terrestrial > Soil > Riparian zone | place: USA: East River...
TCACCAATCCCGGCTACAACAGCTTGCTCGCTCATGACAAGCGTTGGACGTTCTCCGATGCATCCGCACGACAAGCTTTTCATTCCGGGTCCTGTTGAAGTATCAGAAAAAACGTGGGCGGCGTTTTCGCGTCCGATGATCGGGCATCGCAGCGAGGATTTTAAGAATCTGTATCGAGCGATTCATCCGGGGCTTCAGAGATTGTTCGCAACAAAGCAGCCGGTGTTCCTATCGACCTCTTCGGCGTGGGGCGTAATGGAGGCTTCAATCCGCAACCTGGCCGACCGCGGCGTGCTTTGCTGCATGTGTGGCGCGTTCTCAGACAAATGGTTGGATGTTGCAAAGCGCTGCGGGAAAAATGCCGAGCCGCTCCAAGTAGATTGGGGAAAACATATCAATCCGGATGCTGTCGATCGAGCGTTGGCCACTGGGAAATTCGATACGGTCACTTTAATCCATAACGAAACGTCGACGGGCGTGATGAATCCGCTCGAGGAAATCTGCAGCGTTCTCGCCAAGTACAATGACGTTGCGCTTGTCGTCGACACGGTTTCGTCGTTCTCCGGCGTCAAGATCGAGATGGACGCGCTCGGTATCGACGTGATGCTCACCGGCGCGCAAAAAGCGCTGGCGCTGCCGCCGGGCTTTTCGTTGTTCTCCGTTTCGGAGAAAGCATTCGCACGCGCTGAAAAGATTCCGAATCGCGGATTTTATTTTGATTTCCTGGAGTTCAAAAAAGAACAGGCTCAATGGATGACGCAGAGCACGCCCAGCATTGCGCACATCCACGCTTTGCAATCCAAGCTTGAAGAAATTTTCGAGGAAGGCCTTGAGGCGCGCTTCGTTCGACACGCTCGCACGAACGCGCTGGTGCACGAATGGGTGCGCCGCGCCGGGTTCGATTTCTTTGCCGAGGAAGGATTTCGTTCTAAAACGCTCACCTGCGTGAAAAACAATAAAGGCATCGACGTGCTCGAGTTCGCAAAGAAACTTCGGGAGAAACATCACTTAGTGATTGATCCCGGGTACGGCAAGATTCGAGGCAAGACGTTTCGCCTCTCAAACATGGGAGACGAAACCGAGGAGACTGTCTCGCATTTGCTGACATGTCTCGATGACGTTCTTTAGCGCCATTCGCTCCCTAGACTGTTCAGTTCTCCGGGGGAGCACAGGCTGCCAGCCTGTAGTTGCCGGCAACCCTGCCGGCAACATCTTTCGCACACATAATATCGCAGCATTCCAAAATGACCCGGTCTCGGCAAAGCTGCCGAGACCTACAGGCTGGCAGCCTGTGCTCCCCAGAAAGCAGGCATCTTCGCTGCTCTAGATATTTTGCTCCGGTAAAATCGCTACGTAGTTTCAGTGCAGGCGTATGGCAGCGATTGAGGCTTCCAAATTGACGAAGGTTTATCGTACCTACCGCAAAGAGCGCGGACTCTGGGGTTCGATCAAAGGATTAGGACGCCGGCGATATGATGAGACCCGAGCGGCAGACCAGATCTCGTTTCAAATTGAGGAAGGCGAGTTTGTCGGGTTTCTCGGTCCCAACGGCGCCGGGAAAACTACGGTGCTCAAGATGCTTTCCGGCCTGCTGAACCCGACATCGGGTGATGCACGCGTGCTCGGTTTTGTTCCATGGGAAAGGCGAAATGAGATGAAGCGCCAGTTCAGTTTGCTGATGGGACAAAAGAACGCGCTGTGGTGGGACCTTCCCGCGCAGGAATCGCTTGAACTCAACCGCGCGATCTACGGGATCGATCGCGGCCGGTTCGAAAAGGTTGTAGATGGATTATCGGACCTTTTGGAAGTGCGAGACAAAATGAACGTGATGGTGCGCGAACTCTCGTTGGGCGAGCGAATGAAAATGGAATTGATCGCTGCGCTCATTCATCAGCCGCGCGTGCTTTTTCTCGATGAACCGACAATCGGGCTGGATGTAGTGAGCCAAAAACGGGTGCGTGAGTTTCTGCGCATCTACAATGAGGAACACAACATTGTCACGCTGCTAACCAGCCACTACATGCAGGATATCGAAGAGCTGTGTCATCGGGTTCTTGTGATCGATCACGGCAAAATCTTTTTCGATGGACCGCTGGCAGAGATCGTCGATCGCTTTTCAGGCTATAAGATTCTGAGTCTTACTTTTGAAAAAGAAGCGACACGGGATCTCTCTCGCTTCGGTGAGATAACCGAACAAACGCCGGTTTCGGTGCAGCTCAAAGTCCCACGCGCAAAAGTGACGGAAACCTGCCGGCGACTTCTCGATGCCTGCGATGTTAGCGACATTAACGTCCAGGAAGTGCCTGTGGAAGAAGTGATTCGCCAGCTTTTCGGCGAACGACAGGAAGATTATCGCGCTGACAGTCTCGCCAGAGTGGAAACAGCGCACACAACTTAGAACATCGCGGCGCTTCCCCTTGCGTGGGTAGGGCGCGTCACTCCCGTGCGCGCCGTCGCGCGAACGCGTGAAACGGCGTGCAGAGGACTGCCCGCCCTACCTGAAGCCGCTCCGTTCTCACCGAATGACATCGGCAAAACTCGACAGGACGCTGTTTTCCATTCCTTCGGCAAATGTTGGATACCGCACCGTCCAGCCCAGGGCACGTAGCTTCGCATTGCTCACACGTTTGTTGCTGTCGCCGCGTTTGCGTTCTTGCATTGATCTCCCGATGGGCGGCAATGGTCGATTCAATCTCTGCGCCAGCCAGCGGTAGCATTCGCTTTGCAGAATCGGCTGATCGTCCACCACGTCGTAAATCTGAGCGATTTCAGTTTCGCGGCTCAACAATAAGAAAAGAGCCGCAGCGATGTCGTCTCGATGCACCTGATTAACGAAGCGATCATTTTCTGGATCAATCATCGCTGTACCCGCCAGGAACTTACTCAACAAAGCAGACCTTCCCGGTCCATAGATTCCGGCGAGCCGCGCGACTATGCCGCCGCTGGCGAGCACCAACCTTTCTGTTTCAAGCAATATTCGGCTCGTCTCGCGCATTGGTTTTGTCTCGCTTTCTTCCGTGACCCGTGAGCCATCGCGTTGGGCGTAAACGCTGGTGCTGCTCGTGAAGAGGAGTTTTGATCCCGGAAATGTTTCGAGGAGATTGCGTGCGCCATCGAGATAAACTCGACGATATTTTTCGGTATCGCCGCCGCTCGAACTGGCGCAGAGCACCACTGCGTTGAATCCGGCAGCTGCCGGACCACATTCAGCAAGCTGAGCGGGTTTTGAGACATCGACCTCGCGTACGGGATACGGCTTTGCTGATAGGCTCGCTGCAGATTCCGCCGAACGAGTCCAGCCTTCCACCACCCAGCCGGCAGCGTGGAACAGATCGGCCGCGGCTTGCCCAACATAACCACATCCAGCGATCAAAATCCGCGGCATGGCCCTGTAGAGTCCGCTGTCCTCAGCGGAGAATCCAATGGTCGATTCCGCCCATGCCCGATGCGCTGAGGACAGCGCACGCTACAGCAGTCGCTGCGTGGCACGTCATCGTAGGAATGCGGGTGTCGGCATACGTCTCAGGTTGCCGCAGACGCGATTTCAATTTCTTCAAAGATGTTTTTCTGGAAGGCGCGAACTTGTTTGAGACGAATAAGCTCCAGAAGCGCGAGGAAAGTTACAACTACTTCCAGACGCGACACAACAGCGCCAAACAAATCAGAAAAACGGAGCGGAGTGCCAGTCGCAACGCGCTGCAAAATGGCATCGATCTTCTCCGAAACGCTAAAACGCTCGCCAAAAATTTCCTGTACGTCCTGTCGGGCTTCGATCCTTTTGATCACTGTTTGGAAAGCGTTAATGAGTTGAAAAATTCCGACTTCGCCCAGGCGAAGCGGTTCCGGGCCGGCTGAGGATGAGCCAGCGTCTCGCGCGAAAACCCTCTCTTGTTCCAGCTGGCGCAGATGCAATTCGGCTGCGGCTTCTTTGAACTTTTTGTACTCGATCAGTTGCCTGATTAATTCCCAGCGGGGATCATCTTCACCGGCATCTTCCTCGGGTGGCTGCTGGTCGACGGGCAAAAGGCTGCGGCTTTTCAGATAAATCAGGTTCGCCGCCATCACTACAAATTCGCCGGCTAACTCGATATTCAGTTCTTTGAAAGCTTGAAGATATTCGAGGTACTGGCCGGTGATGCGTTCAAGCGAAATATCGTAGATGTCGATCTCATCCTGTTTGATCAGGTAAAGGAGCAGGTCGAGCGGCCCTTCAAATACTTCTAGCTTGACCTTGTAATCGGCTTCCATGTGTCGCGGCCGATCTTATGCAACCGCAAATCAAAGTAAATCGCGCTAAGGGCCCGTTCCCGGAAGGCGCGCCGCGCGGTGGCGTCCTACCGCTTTGGTCACGCGGGGATTCTTCGGTGAATCCAAACGCTGTTCACGAGTCCCAGCCCAAACATGATCATTAACACGAAGGAACCACTATAACTGATCAAGGGCAGCGGTACACCGGTGATTGGGAGCATAGCGATCGTCATTCCCATGTTCTGAAAAATGTGTGTGAAGATGAGTGCGGTAATTCCCACGACGAGAAGCAGACCCAATTGATCGCCGGCAAGGAACGCGACAAAGAGACACGTCAACAGGAGCAAGGCGAACCCACCGAGCAGAAGTATTCCGCCGACAAATCCCCATTGCTCCCCGATGGCGGAGAAAATGTAGTCGTTGTGCACAGCAGTAGCTGGAAGGAAGCCAAGTTCGATCTGCGTGTTTGGCGCTTTGAACCCCTTGCCCGACCAACCGCCTGAACCGATAGCAATGAGAGATTGATTGATTGCCCATGCAGAACCCTGTTTGTCGATGTCTGGATGGGTAAACGCGGTGATCCGCTGTTGCTGATATGGTTTAAGCCCGAAATGAATCGCAATCGGGACAAAAGCGATTCCGATGAGAATGACGCAAATCAAATACCGCAGCGGCAGCCCTCCGACGAACCACAGCGCTAAGAGCACCGGAACCCAAATGATAACCTCGCCTAGATCGGGCTGCATCAGGATGAGCAGGCAGGGTGCTCCCGCAATCGCTCCGGAGAGTAGCAACCGCAGCATCGGATGCATCTCGCGGAATTGAGTTAAAAATATCGCCAGAACCATAATCCCGGCCACGACTGCAAGCTGCGCGGGTTGAAAATTGATTGGCCCCAAATGTAGCCAGCTACGCGCCCCATAAACTTTGGTACCGATAAACTTCGTCAGGATCAGGAAGACGATACCGGCCAGATACATCGGCAACGCGCCCCAGCGGATCCAGCGGTAATGGATCAAACTTGTCACCATAAACGCGAACACACCCACAGCCACCCAATTCGCCTGCTTTCGCCAGAAATCCGTTGCGTATGCATCGCTGCGACTAGAAGTCGCGCTGTAGATTGCTACGACACCAAAAATGGCGAGCGCGAGCATTGTCACCAGCAAAAGCCAGTTTTGACCGAGGAATTTTCGCAGAAAAGGCGTCATACCGTGTGATCTGTTTAATCTCCGGTCCCTTCACCGGGATCAGAACAATTATACGCAAGTTGCGATCCTGGCAAAACCCCCAACGTTTCAAGTCACAAAGAATTCCCGCCAGACAGTCAACTCCATTTGAAGGAAGCTTCTAATCTGTCAGCCTTACTTTGGATTCCGCGTTTACGTTGAATGCATGTCGCTTTTCGGTAAGAGCTAATGATCTCTAGGCAAATAGCTTACAACAATTTTTGCACAATTATGGCCGCCTGCTTGTCACAAGATTTGGAGGCCAGTAAAGTACTCTTGCAGTTGCTCGTTTTTAAAAGGATTCCTCCATGGCTAAGAAGAAGAAAAACACCAAACGGAAGCTTGCACATCCAAAGCTACCGATGCAACGCCAATTGAATTTGCGCCACGAGGGAACGCATTTCGATCTGCGCGCTATCTTTAATGACTTGAACGAACGGTATTTCCGTGGACGTCTTCGGGGGTACAACGTCACTTGGGGACGGCGACGAAAACACCGCCCCAGAGAACACTTCATCTTTGGCACAATCCAGGAGGAAGATCGGGTAATTCGAATCAATCCGGCGCTGGACCAGCCATTCGTGCCGCTTTGGTTTTTTCGTTACGTGCTTTATCACGAGATGCTGCATTCGGTCGTGCCGGATCAAAAGCTGTCCGCGAACCGCCGACGAGTTCACACCGACGAATTCAACCGCCGAGAGCGCGAGTTTCCACACTACCGGCGGGCGCGACGCTGGGAAGACGAAAATCTGTCGCGTTTTTTGCGCTAAATAGCGACGTTACGGGGTTGCGGTCACTGGCGTATGCGATGGCCGTTCAGACCACGACGGCGTCGTCGCTACGTTCTTTTTGATCAGGTACCAGAGCATGGTCGCGAGCAGGAGAGAGATCAACTTCGCGCGCCAGTTGTTCAGAATCAGACTCTTCATATTTACTGTGCAACAAAATTTCTGCGATCCGTTGACGGAACGTCTCAGGTGTGAAATTGCGCTCGATTCGACGCCGATGGCAAATGGAAATAGCGCCTGTCTCTTCGGAGACGACCACAGCGACGGCATCTGATTCTTCAGTAATGCCGAGCCCCGCGCGGTGACGCAATCCCAGGCTGCGGTCCAACGTTTCCCGTTGACTCACAGGAAAAATGCAGGCTGCAGCTGCAATTCGTCCGTTGCGAAGAATCACTCCGCCATCGTGCAATGCAGCCTTTGGATGAAAGATGGTCAAGATGAGCTCGACAGAAAACTCGCCGTCAATTATTACGCCTGTTTCTTCGTAAATGCGGATTGATGTGTCGCGCTCGATGGCGATGAGCGCGCCGAACTGTTTGTTTGCCAGCTGAGTCACCGCTTCAGCCAGATCATGGACGGTTTCCCGTTTCTCGCTGGTCAGCGAGAAGATCGGGTGGCCACCGAGCGCAGCGAGGCCGCGCCGCAGCTCCGGCTGAAAAATCACAACCAAAGCGACTGCAAGGAAAACTGAAAAGCTTCGGACGATCCAGCCGATCACAACTAAATTGAGCAACGTGGAAATTAACGTCAGCGTCAAAAAGACGATCGCCAGCCCGGTCAGTACCTTTGCGCCCCGCGTTCCGCGAAAATAGAGGTAGCCATAATAGATCGCCACGCTGAGTAAAAGTATTTCAATCAGACTGCGCCAGCTCCTGAACCAGAGATCGATGAGTTGATGAATCATCCTGCCCTCCGAAGGATTGCCTCCGCTACGCGCAAGGCGCTCACGTTTTCTTTCACCTCGTGGACGCGGAACACGTCCGCGCCGCGGGCCCTCAAGAGCGCAGTCAGCGCGACTGCTGGTGCGAGCCTGTCTCCGACATCTGGCGAATCAATCAGCTTCGCCAGAAACGATTTGCGGGAAACGCCAACCACAACTGGGCGATCATGCACGCGAAACTGTTCAAGGTGCGCGAGCAACTCGAGGTTGTGGTCGAGCGTTTTCCCGAAACCAATGCCCGGATCAAACGCAATCGCCATGGGATCAATATTATAAACTATGGCGCGCGCATATTGTTGTCGAAAAAAATCAGCAATTTCCAAAACAACATCGGCATATCGCGGCTGGTTTTGCATGGTCCGCGGAGTTCCTTGCATATGCATGATGATGAACGCCGAGTTTGTTTCCGCAACCAGGGGCAGCATTTCTTCGTCGCCTCGCCCGCCGGTAACGTCGTTTACAATCGAGGCGCCTGCCTGAATCGCCGCGCGCGCGACGTCAGACTTCGAGGTGTCGATCGAAATCGCAACGTCGATCCTTGCCTGTAACTTTTCGATCACCGGGATCACACGACGTAGTTCTTCCTCCGCGCTGACGGGTTCGGCGCCAGGTCGGGTCGATTCTCCGCCAACATCAATGATGTGCGCGCCTTCTGCCGCCATGGCCAGGCCCCGCTCTATCGCTTTCTCCGGCGCAAAAAACTCCCCGCCGTCGGAAAACGAATCTGGAGTGACGTTAAGTACGCCCATGATCAAGCCCTGCCGGGAAACGTTGAAAACGCGCTCCCCGATTTTCCAGATCATCTCGCGCATCACGATTGAGACTAATTCAAATGCGCGATTATTCGAACTGTGAGCGAGACGAACAGCGAAATTGAAAAGACGGGGCGGCGAGAATGACTAATGACGAACGTCTAATGACGAAGGAATGACGAAATCCGAATGACGAGGAGGCACAACGAAAGGTTGTCCCGTTATTTGATCATTAGAGCTTCCTTCGTCATTCGTGCTTCGTCATTTCTTCCTTGCGTAGCGACCCATCAATTCGCCTTGTGCAATCACATGACCTTTCATCGCCGCGTCCAGCTGGCTCCGCTTCGCGCCGGAACGTAAATCCAACTCCCGATCCAGCGCGAAAATCTTGAAGTAATAACGATGCGTACCAGAGGGTGGACACGGTCCGCCATAGCCCGATTTCCCGAAGTCGTTTGTTCCCTGGACTCCTTTTGGCGTGCTTCCTTCGGGAATCGAACTGATCTGCGGAGAAATGTTCCAAACCGCCCAATGTGTGAACAGTCCGCTCGGCGCATCGGGATCATCGACAATCAAGAGGAGGCTTTTCGCTTCGGGAGGCACATCCGAAATCTGCAAAGGCGGATTGGTATTGGCGCCGTCACATGAGAATTTTGATGGAATGTTGCCACCTTGCTGGAAAACAGAACTTGTGATTTTCATTTTAGCTGCTCCTGCAGCAAACGAAACGATCGCTGCCAAGGCAACCAACGCGCCAGCAATAATCGCTTTTTGCATTATTCGACCTCCGGTTGAAATCGCGTTAAGTCCTTAAACTTGACGCTATTGTTTCGCCCAGATGGCTATAAACGGACGTAAGATTCGAGAACAAGTTCTGGCGCTGCTGGCACGAAAAGATTACCGGCCGCTCGACAAGACCGATATCGCTCGCAAACTTGGCCTGACTACCAGTGAACGAGTTGCATTGCGGAAAACACTGCGTGAACTCGAGCGCGCGGGCCAAATCGCGCGCATCCGCAAGAACCGATATGTGCTTCCGGCTGAGGCGGACCTCATAGCCGGCAAACTGTCGATTCATCAGGTCGGCTACGGATTTCTCACACCAGAAACACCGGACGGGCCGGATGTTTTCATCGCAGCAGAGAACATCGGGACAGCCATGCATGGCGACCGCGTGGTTGCGCGCATATCGCGCGATACGCCTCATGACCGCATCAAAGGGCGGCGCGAAGGACGTGTCATTCGAATCCTGGAGCGCGCTCACGATACCATCGTCGGCACACTGCAACGGTCGCGAAACTTTTACTATGTCGTGCCCGATGATCCGCGGTTTCAGCATGACATCTATGTCCATCCTGAGCGAGATCAGCGCTCCGGGACATCCGCGAATGTTGGCGACAAACTCGTGATTCGCTTGGAACCCTGGGAATCGCGGCACGTCAATCCCGAAGGGGAGATCATCGAAGTGCTCGGGCCGGCCTCCGCACCTGGCATCGACATGCTCTCAATCATCCGCAAATATCATCTGCCTGCAGAGTTTCCGAAGGATGTTTTGGATCAGGCGGAGCGGATTTCGGAAAGAATCAATGCGCGGCAGCTCGAAGGACGCGAAGACTTGCGCAACGACTTCATCGTTACAATTGATCCTGATGATGCACGCGATTTCGATGACGCGATTCAAGTCGAGAAGACCAACAGCGGTTGGCGCCTCGGCGTGCACATTGCCGACGTCGCCGCCTACGTAGAACCCGGGAGCGCGCTGGATCGCGAAGCGCGGGGACGCGGCAATAGCGTTTATCTGCCCGACCGCGTAATCCCTATGTTGCCGGAGCGACTAAGCAACGGCGTTTGCAGTCTCAACCCAGCAGTCGACCGACTTACACATTCAGTCTTTATCCATTTCGACAAACATGGAGTGGTGAAAAGTGCGCGTTTTGGGCGCAGCGTGATTCGCAGCGCGCATAGGCTTACTTACAAAGAAGCCTATGCCATCTTGACGTCTCCACCCCGGGATCGATTGGGTGAACGGCTGCATCTTGCCTGGGAACTCGCTGCCTTATTGCGGCGGAAACGATTCGAGCAGGGCGCGCTCGACCTCGACTTTCCAGAGATAAAAGTCTCGGTCGACAAACAGGGTCATCCCGTAAGATTAGAGCGCGTTGAAAACGACGAATCGCACCAGCTGATCGAAGAGTTCATGCTCGCGGCAAACGAGGCTGTCGCGCGCGAGCTCAAGAAGCGCGCGATTCCCACGATCTACCGCGTGCACGAAAATCCAGACCCGGAGAAACTGGCGGAGTATCGAGAATTCGTTCTCAGCTTCAATTACAAGGTTGGGGATTTGACCCATCGCGCGGAGCTGCAGCGTTTGCTGGCTTCAATCCGTGGAAAGCCCGAAGAGCAAGCGCTCAAGGTCGCTCTGCTCAAAAGTTTGAAACGCGCGCGCTACTTAGCCCAGCCGCTCGGCCATTACGGGCTGGCTAAGGCCAATTATTTGCATTTCACCAGTCCGATTCGGCGTTATGCCGATCTGGTAGTGCATCGTTCTCTTGGTAGGGACGGCACTCCGTTGCCGTCCGCTCCCTCAACGGCGGGACGGCGGTCACGGAGTGACACGCCCTACCAGCCAGACAGCCGCAAAATGGCTTCGATCGCGGAGCACCTTTCAATCACCGAACGAACCGCAGCCGATGCGGAGATCGATGCCGCGCAAATGAAGAAGCTTGAATTTTTTCAGCGGCAACTCGACCAGCGCAATCCGCAGATTTTCCGCGCTTCGATTGTCGATGTCCGCAACTACGGGTTGATGGTGGAATTGCCGGATGCGCTAATCACGGGCCTTATCCATGTGTCGTCTCTCACGGACGACTTTTATTTGTTTGAACCTGCTCGACGCCAGCTCATTGGCAGACGGTCGCGCAAACGGTTTAGCGTCGGCGACGAGCTCTCGGTCTTTGTGGCCCGAGTTGATACTTTCAAACGGCAGGTGGATTTCGCAATTGCGCAGAGTTCGGAAACAGCCTCGGGAGACCGGCGCTCCAAGAACGGCATCCGACATCGCTCCTCTCGCGCGTTGAAACGGTCGTAGATAATCTGCAAGCGTGGCAGATGCTTGCGATAGGAAGTGACCGCTGAAATTTGCGACACTGGCGAATCACCGCTACAAGAGTTGCCATGACCGAAGCTACAGCCACTGCTACAGCTGCCGTTGCTCCCCCACGCTACACGCGGGCAAACCCGTTTCCCGCTCGTCTTGTCGTCAACCGCCGCCTCAGCGGCGCGGAGTCTGAGAAGGACACGCGCCATTTCGAAATCGATCTGACCGGATGGGGATTGAGTTTTGAAGTCGGCGATTCATTGGCCGTTTATCCAATGAATGAACCGGAGTTGGTTGATGAAATCATCCATACGATCGGCGCAACCGGGGATGAACAAGTGTCGCGGCCCAGGGGAGAACCAACCATATTCCGCGAAGCGTTGCTGCGCGATTACAGTATCACCCAACCAACGCCCAAGTTTTTGAGGGCCGTTGCCGAGCGAGCTTCCGCTGCGCCTACGTTGCGGTACCTTCTCGCGCCAGACCGCAAACACGACCTCGAAACTTACCTGTGGGGCATGGAAATAATTGATTTTCTTTCAGAACATCCCTCTGCCCGTTTTGCGCCCCAAGAATTTGTCGGCTTGCTCACGAAATTACAGCCGCGGCTTTATTCAGTGGCTTCGAGTTTAAAAGCGTACCCCGAGCAAGTGCATTTCATTGTGGACGTCGTCCGCTACGAAAGTCATGGGCGGCTGCGCAAAGGGGTTTGCTCATCCTTTCTTGCAGAACGCGCCGATGACGTACCCATCCCCGTCTTCCCAAGCGTCGCAAAACACTTTCATTTGCCGGAGGATCCTGAGACTCCGATTATCATGATTGGCCCCGGAACCGGCGTCGCGCCATTCCGCGCGTATCTGCAGGAGCGAAAAGCAACCGGGGCAGAGGGGAAAAACTGGCTCTTCTTCGGGGCGCAACACGAAAGCTGCGATTTTGCCTACGGGGACGAGTTCGAGGCGTTTGTAACGGAGGGACTACTCACACGACTCGATTGTGCCTGGTCACGCGATCAAGCCCAGAAAATCTACGTCCAGCACAAGATGGGGGAAAATGCGGCCGAGATTTGGAAATGGATCGACGCCGAGGGGGCACACTTTTTCGTGTGTGGCGACGCGCGCCGGATGGCGAAAGATGTCGACGCGACGCTGCGCAACATTGTCCGGGAACAAGGGGGCAAGAGCGTCGAGCAAGCCAACGAATACGTTGAGAAACTCAAGAATGAGAAACGCTACAAGCGGGATGTCTATTAGGACGTGATTCGTTGAATCGTTACAATGTTAAAGCGGGTGCAGATTGACGGTTTAACGCTCTAACGGGGCGAAGCCATTCGTCATTCTCCTCATTTGTGGCATACTAATTAGAACCTTTTCCGATCGACGAGAGGAGCTCGTCCGTCTCAATAAATTCAGAGATTCCTCGACTTCGCTCGGAATGACAGGAATACCAACCATGTACGAGAACACCGAATTTACCTTGAGCCGTGATTGCGAGGCGATCCAGATTCCGAGCGGCCAAAAGACAACGATCCCAGCGGGAACGCAGGGTGTGATCACCCAAAGCCTCGGAGGAAGCTACACCGTCGCAACTTATCAGGGCCTGGCGCGCGTGGCCGAGAAAGACCTCGATGCTCTGGGCTTGGAAAAGCCTCAGGCGCAGCAGTCGCCAAAACCTGCGAGCACTACAAACGGTGAAGTTTCAGAAGAAGACGTGTGGAACCAGCTTCGTCAATGTTACGACCCGGAGATCCCGGTGAACATTGTCGATCTTGGCCTCGTTTACGATTGCCGATTGATCAAAAAATCGGAAGGCGGCACCAAAGTCGAAGTGAAAATGACTTTGACGGCCCCAGGCTGCGGAATGGGACCGGCAATCGCCCACGATGCGCAGAGTAAGATTCTATCCATCGACGGCGTCGATGAAGCCGATGTCCAGCTTGTTTGGGACCCGCCTTGGAACCAGAACATGATCAGCGAAGCAGGACGGATGAAACTCGGGATGATTTAAGCTAGCGCCTGCGTTGCCTGTCATTCTGAGCGAAGCGAAGAATCTCTGATTATCTGGAGGGCCAGCGCAATAAGTGACAGCCAGAGATGTTTCGCTCCGTTCAACATGACACCCGAAAAGAGCGTCGTGATTGCTCGAATCACTGCCGCACTGCGAATTTTTCGCGAAATTTTTTTATTCTCGCGTTGACATGACTTCACTGAATTTTATACTCGACACCCGCAAGGCCCCTCAGATTTGGGCGCATTTATTGAAACATTATGCCTTTGACCGAACTCATCTTGACTGAAAATGTCCCCGGGCTCGGTGCTGAAGCCGACGTCGTCAAAGTGCGCCGCGGTTATGCACGAAATTATCTTCTGCCGCACGGAAAGGCATACGAGGTGACACCGGGCGCTTTGCGCCAGCTCGATGCTCTGAAGCAAAAGCGCGCTGAGCGCGAGGCGCGCGAGCTAAACGAGGCAGAAGAATTGGCGCGTCGAATCGGTAAGGCGCGGTTTGTCTTCACGTTGGAGACCGGCGAAACGGGCAAAGCGTTTGGATCAGTCACGGCGCAGGACATCGTGAACCGCATCAAAAACGAACTCGGCTCGGAAATTGATCGGCACAAAATTGTTCTGGAGCGCCCGATTAAAGATACCGGTGAACACGAAGTGGCGATCAGGTTGCATCATGACGTAACCGCGCAACTTACGTTCCAGGTGAAATCCGCAGAAGAACCGAAGCCGGAGGCAGTGAGCGCCGAGGCTGAGGAGCCCAAAAAAAGACGATTTTTCCGCAGAACAAAAGAAGACAAAAAAGAAACGAAATAAATGGCGACTCAATCGTCCGCGTGGACAGGAGAGAAGCCTCGCAAAGCGGGAAATGGCGCTGGCCGAGGTTCGGCGGCGCGAAGCGGCGAAAAAGTTGTCCCCATTTCGCCCACAGGTTCTGCGCAGGATATTCACCGGACCCCGCCGCACAGCGTTGATGCGGAGCAGGGCGTCCTGGGGTCGATGCTTATTTCGCCACGAGAAACCATTGCAGAATGCGTCGAGAAAATTAACGAAGATTACTTTTACGTTCCCGCGCACCGGACGATTTACAACGTTCTCGTCGATCTTTGGAATGCAGGACAGGCAATCGACCTGATCACGTTCACCCAGGTCTTGCGTGATCGCCACCTGCTTGACAGCGTAGGGGGCGCGGCGTTCGTCACGAGTCTTTTCACCTTCGTTCCAACCGCTGCAAACGTTGGGTACTACCTCGAGATCGTTCGCGACAAATACATTCTGCGCGAAATCATTTCCGCCAGCACGGAGAGCGTGCGGCGTGCTTACGAGGAGCAAGATGAAGTCAATAGTCTGCTCGACGAAGTAGAACAGAGAATCTTCGCCGTCGGTGAAGACCGTTTCAAAGGCCAGATGCTTTCCATGAAAGACCAGGTAATGGACGCGATCGAGTCAATTGAAAAGCTTTACGAGCGCAAAGGCGGGATCACTGGAATCTCGACTGGGTTTTTCGAGTTCGATCGGATGACCAGCGGCTTGCATCCGTCGGAAATGATCGTAATCGCGGCGCGGCCGAGTATGGGAAAGACCGCGCTGGCCATGAACATCGCCGAACACGTGGCGATAAATGAAAAACTTCAGATCGGCGTCTTCAGCCTGGAAATGAGCAGCCAACAGCTTGTGCAACGCCTGCTTTGCTCGCGAGCAAGGGTGAATCTGCAAAAAGTGCGTGACGGATTTTTGGGTGAGCGCGATTTCCCGAGTCTGACTGCCGCGGCGTCGAAACTGGCGGAAGCGAAGATTTTTATCGATGACAGCGCAAGCCTCAGCATTCTCGAATTGCGCGCGAAAGCGCGTCGGCTCAAAGCCCAGCAGGATGTGCGGCTGCTTATTGTCGATTATCTGCAACTGCTAAGATCGACATCTCGCCGCGCGCAGGACAATCGGCAGCTGGAAATATCCGAAATTTCCGCAGGGTTAAAAGGGTTGGCGAAGGAATTGAAGATTCCAATCATTGTGGTGGCCCAATTGAACCGGCAACCAGAGCAGCGCTCCGGCGGGAAACCGCGCTTGAGCGATCTGCGCGAATCGGGTTCGATCGAACAGGATGCCGATCTGGTCGCTTTGCTTGTCCGGCCAGAACTCTATGAGGAAGACGAAGACGCGCGTGTGGAAAAAGCCGGCGAAGCCGAATTGATCATCGCCAAACAACGCAACGGACCGGTCGGCGAAATTCCACTCACGTTCCTGAAGGAATTCACCCGCTTCGAAACTCGCGCCCGCAACGTGAGCGAATCGGAAGAAGCGTTTTAGGGTAATAAAAGCAGTGATCTGTTGGGGAGCACAGGCTGCCAGCCTGTAGATCTCGGCAGCTTGCCGAGATCGGGAGATGCCGGTCGCACAAAATTGCGTGTGCAAGGATGTTGCCGGCAGGGCTGCCGGCAACTACAGGCTAGCAGCCTGTGCTCCCCAGAGTCACGCGATCACGCGTCACAGACTTTTCGCAGCCTCAATCACATGCTGCGCGTCGATGCCGCGCTCTTTCATGACTTCAGCGCCGGGCGCGCTCAGCCCGAACTGATGCAGTCCGACGACTTTTCCATCGAGTCCAACATACTCGTACCAAATCTCGGGCACACCGGCTTCGATGGCGACACGTTTACGACATTCGTCCGGCAAAACTTCCCGGCGGTATTCTGAAGACTGCCTGTTAAATCTTTCGAAACACGGCATGGAAACGACGCGCACGCCGTCTCCGAGTTCCTTTGCCGCCGCCAGCGCGTGCTGCAGTTCGCTTCCACACGATAAAATGATCAGATCAAGTTTCCCGTTTTCTTGTCTTGCAATGTAACCGCCGCGCAGCACCCCTTCGCGACGTAATGTTGGATCAATATCGTTTAACGTCGGAACGGTTTGCCTTGTGAGGGCGAGGAGCGTCGGCCCATCTGTTCGCTGCATCGCCGCGACAAAGGCGCCTGCCGTTTCTTCGGGGTCGGCTGGGCGAATCACGTCAATGTTCGGCATTAAACGAACAGAACTAACCGTCTCTACAGGTTCATGGGTGGGACCATCTTCGCCGACGCCGATCGAGTCGTGCGTAAAAATGTAAATGTTTGGAAGCCTTGACAACGCTGCGAGCCGAATGGCAGCACGACAATAATCGGTGAACACCAGGAAGGTCGCGCCCGAAGCGCGGAATAGCCCATGATACGAGATGCCGTTGAGAATCGCGCACATCCCATGCTCGCGAATACCGAATCGGATGTTGCGCCCTCCAGGATTGTTCCGCGTGAAATCGCCGCCGTCCTTGATGTAATTCATGGTCGATCCGTACAGATCGGCGCTGCCGCTCATGAGCAACGGCATCGCTTGCGCGATCGGCTGCAACACTTCGCCGCCGGCCTTGCGCGTGGCCAATTTCGCATCCTTTGGAAAGTTCGGAATTTTGGCAAAGAGATCGGCCGGAATTTTTCGCTCAAGTCCGTCATCGAGCAGCTTCGCTTTGTCAGGATTTTTCTTCCGCCACGCGTCATAGGTTTGTTCCCAGCGATCGTAAACGGCGAGCAGCTTCTTTTTGTGCTCGGCAAAGTACGCAGACACATCCTGAGACACGAAGTAATGCTCTTCCGGTAAGCCGAGCGCTTTGCGCGCCGCGTCCACAAATTTTGCGCCGGCTTCGCCATGCGCCTTGTAGGTGCCCTCGACTTCAGGGATTCCTTTACCGATAAGCGTGTGCGCGATGATGAATTGCGGTTTGCCGTTGTCGCGTTCCTTCGCGACCTCGAGGGCGTCGAGGAATTGTTGCATGTCCTGGCCGTCGATCTCCTGGACGTCGAATCCGTACGCTTTGAATCGCGCGCCGGTATCTTCGCTTTGCGTCTCCTTCGCTGCCGCGTCGAGTGTGACGGCATTGGAATCGTAGATGAGGATCAAATTATCGAGACCAAAGTGACCCGCAAACGCGCTCGCTTCCGACGCAACGCCTTCCTGCATGCAACCATCGCCGGCAAGACAGATCACATGCTGATCAAAAATCCTGTGTTCGTCGGTATTGAAACGCGCGGCTGCCATCTTCATAGCCACAGCGATCCCGACCGAATTGCCAACCCCTTGCCCTAGCGGACCGGTCGTGCATTCCACGCCCGGCGTCTCACCAAACTCCGGATGCCCTGGCGTCTTGCTGTGCAGTTGCCGAAACCGTTTGATCTCCGACATCGGCAAGTCGTAACCGCTCATGTGTAGCCACGCGTAAAGGAACATGCTGCCGTGCCCGGCCGAGAGGACAAAATAATCCCGATTGATCCAGCGCGGCTCATTCGGGTTGTATTTCAGCGCATAGCCATAGAGCACAGCGCCCATCTCTGCGCAGCCCAGAGGCAGCCCGAGGTGCCCCGATTGTGAGGCCTGCACGGCGTCCATACATAAACCGCGCGCCTGATTGGCAGCTTTCGAAAGAATTTCAATGTTCAAACTCATGCAAGGCTTATAATCGCAGCCAAGCCATTCGTCATTCGGATTTCACTTTGAACAAACATGAAACAGACCACTTTCGTTCACATTGCCGAGCGACTTGAAACCTTGGCGGGGAAACTGCCCGAGAAGATTCGCCGACCCGTCTTGCGTGAGCTGACGCCATTAAAAGAATTATTCCTGCAACAGCGCCCGCCTCGGTTCCTCTTCGTCGGATCGAGCAAAACGCCGACCCACAGAATCATCGACACGCTTTTTACGCCCGGCGCGCCAGAGCAACTGAATGTCGCTCTGATGCCAGTGCATCGATGGGTCGATTGGGACATATCCGGCCATGGAACAATTTCCATCATGGATGCTCGTGACGCAGCCGATTCCGCCACAGCTCGGGTCGAAGAAGATCTCAAGCGTCAGCCGCCCGACATCATATTCCTTTTCGACGAGGGGGAATCGAGTCCTGAAAAACCAGCAGCCGGGAAGTCCGCCGATGTCCTGTTGCATTTCCAACATGACGTTGGCGGAGCGTTGGCCGACGCCAAAGTCATCGGGGTTTGCTTCGGATCGGAAAAGCGCGCTGCCCAGCTGCGAGAAGTTCTGAAAACGCAGCCAGCGATCCGCGATCGTTTGTTGAAGGTCATTCAATTCACCGACATGCATTCCGCTGAAGCGCGCGGGTTGTTGTCCGTTCTGGCAGAGAAACTCCCAAACCAAGCGAAAATCGAAATGATCCGAATTTCGCGCGATCGCGAAGCGCAACATCATGTCGCACAAATGCTGATAAAATCGACGACCGCGATCTGTACCGCGATTGGCGCGCAACCGATCCCGTTGGCAGACCTGCCGATCCTCACCGCGCTTCAGGTGGTGATGGTCTCGGGGATCATGTACATCAGCGGTCGAGAGCGAAGCTTGCGCGCTGCGACAGAATTCATGACGGCGCTCGGCGCAAATGTCGGCGCAGGAATGCTTCTCCGCGAAGGTTCCCGCGCGGTCCTGAAGTTTTTTCCCGGCTGGGGCAATGTGGTCTGCGGCATGATCGCCGGCGCAGGCACGTACGCTATCGGTCGTGCCGCGAGCGCGTTTTTTATCGGCGGCGTCTCGCTGAAGGAGGCGCGCCAAAAATATCTGTCGAACCGGAAGAAGGCCTCGCACAAGTTACGTTGGTCGGAAGACTCCTTGCAAGCCTCGAAGTCCGTTGAATAACTTGTGAATAAGTTCTCGGCTCCTGCGGATTTTGTTCACAGAATCTTGTGAACAGATATACGAATTTCAAGTGCCACGGGAAGCGGCGCCCACGGTTCACATGAAGCTTTCAGACATCCGAACCGCACTTCGAGAAATACGTCTGTCACCAGCCAAAACACTCGGTCAAAATTTTCTGCACGACCAAAATCTTGCCCGCTGGATTATCAATCAAGCCCAGATTACGCCCGATGATTACGTGGTCGAGATTGGGCCTGGGTTGGGCGCGCTGACTCGATTCATCCTCGAGAAAGGCGCGCACGTTCTTGCAATCGAGAAGGATGCGCGCCTCGCAGATTTTTTGCGCACAAACCTTCGTCATAAACGACTTGAAATACTCAATATGGATGCGCTGGACTTCGATCCGCGCTCTCTTTTTGCGCATCGCACAGTGAAACTGCTGGGCAATCTTCCGTATAACATTTCGAGCCCGTTGCTGTTGAAGTTCCTTGAACAGCCAAATCCCATATCTCTGTGGTTGTTGATGTTACAAAAGGAAATGGCGGCACGCCTTTCGGCATCTCCATCTACCCATGATTACGGAGCGTTGACGTTGCGCGTGCAACTACACCATCACGTAAAATATTTGCGCACTGTTTCTGCAACCGTTTTTTTCCCGCGACCTGAAGTCGGTTCTGCGGTGCTGCGAATCTTGGCACGTGATCCGCTTGAGCTGCCTCAGCGCGATGACCCGTTGCTTCTGAAATTGATCCGAGCCGGGTTTTCTCAGAGAAGAAAACAGTTGCGAAAACTGGTTCGCCAACACATCAATGACTGGGACACAGTCTCGCGCTGTTTGAACATCGCCCCCAACGCTCGCGCGGAAGAGTTATCGTTACCGCAATGGATTGCCCTGGCCAATTCCATTGCGCCCCCTCCGCGACCTGAAACGCGCGTGATGATGAATGAGAGCTTCCCAATCGTCGACAAAAACGACCGAATTTTACGATATGCGAGTCGTTCCGAGGTGCATGGGAATAACTTGCGCCATCGGGCCGTCCACATCCTGATATTTAACCAAGCCGGTGACGTTTATCTGCAGCAACGCTCGCGCTGGAAAGATCGGCATCCTTTGAAGTGGGACTCAAGCGCTGCGGGCCACGTGGCCGCCGGAGAAAGTTACGATGACACGGCGCGACGCGAATTGAAGGAGGAACTAGGCGTTCTTGTGGCTCTTCAGAAGATTGCAAAACTTCCAGCGTCCCAAAAGACCGATCAGGAGTTTGTGTGGTTGTACCGAGGCTTCGCTTCTGGCGATGTGGTACCCGACAGGTCTGAAATCGAGAAAGGCGCATTCATGCCTCCGACGGTTATCGACGGCTGGACATCGGCACGCCCGAAAGATTTCGCTCCGGGCTTTCTGGAGTGCTGGAAGACGTATCGACGGCAGACACGTTCCCGTAGCGAAGCGCAAATCTTCTCTCACCATAATCCGCTGAGGACAGCGGACTCTACAGCATCAATGCCTGCCCGAGGAACCCCTGCCTGACGTTTCTGGCGAAGGCAGGTTCCAAGACTTCCATTTTTTATCGTATTCGACGGCTGGCAACAGTGCGTAACAAGGATGGCGGTTCGCTCGCAGCCACGTGATCAGCTTCACCAAGTTTTCCCTCGCCATTGTCGTGCAGCCAGTGGTTGGCCGATCGACGCCGCGGCGAATATGAAAAAAAATCGCGCTTCCTGCGCCGGGCACCGGCGGATCGGAGTTGTGTCTGATTTCAACCAACCAATGATACGCGAAATCACCCGAGCGCATTTTTTCGTGCGTGTAATTGTCTGGTGGATGCTTGGGATCAATTACGATATGCCGATTGTAATTCGGTGAGCGCGGGTCATCGCTCCAAATGTCGGCGTCGGTGACCTGGTGATATGGGTAATCACCTCCCGGTGGCAGGTGCGGATCGTATCCGAAGACCTGGCCGATCGCGAAGACTCCCGCAGGCGCGCGGCCATCTCGTTCTTGCTTTCGAAGGCCCGACTCGTTTTGGCCGGCGATCCCCGTGCCCCAGGCGACGCCGTTTTTCCCAAACAACACCGGGAAAGGTCCAGCCACCGCAACCCACTCTCCGCCGCGGTCTCTCTCGAATACTCGCAACTCGCCGCGCATGGAGTTCCATGTCGGCGCAATTCCGAGGATCAGCTGCGTGCAATCACTGGGAACGCCTTCGGCATCCACGTTGACGGCAAGCAGCCAAAGCAAAGAAATCGCGAGGCTGCGCAGGAGCGACATAAGTTCTACAAGGAAGTCATTTTAGATATTGCGCCAGTTCTTTTCACATCCGCGGCAACGGCACATAACGATTGTTTTCTGTCGGCTCACACGAGATTGAGCCTAAACAAATATCGCTTATGAAAACATTATTCGCATTCGGAGCCATACTTGGCGTTCTAAGCTTGGCCGTGGCTCCTACAATCGCGCAAACGCAAACCACCAGTACCAGCAGCAACACCACTTACATCGAAACGAGCAAGTTCATCGGAAAGCCCGTGAAATCGTCCCAAGGGGAAGAAATTGGTACAGTCAAAGATGTCGTGCTGGACCGCAATACCGGTTGCATGGCTTACACCGTCCTTTCGACTACGGGTGGTGGTGGCGGGGGTGTGAGCGGGGGTGGCAAAATGGTTGCCGTTCCCTGGACCGTGTATTCCCCTACAAGCGATCTTAGCGCTCTTACAGTCACAGTCGATCGGCAGCGAATCTACGACGCACCGGTGTTCGATTATGCTCGCATCGAAGAATATTCTCGGCCTGAGTACATCAGTAGCGTGTATAGCTATTATGGCGTAAGCCAGGGAGCGGCGGTCGGCGTTGGAGTTTCCGGGGGCACTTCAACGACCACAACCGGCGCGACAACAACAGGTGCCGCGACAGGCGCGGGAGCAAGAGCCGGCGCAACAACTAGTCCCGGCGCAGGTGCACCTTCACCTGCAGGAACTCCGCCGCCTGCCGCAACAAGGTCCCCAATGGGAACGGCTTCGCCTGGCAGGTCGCCGAATCCGCACGCCACAGCAGGACGAAGCCCACATGCGACCCCGTCTGGGAGGGCACGTGAAACTCCAGGCACTCGCGGCGGAACAACAGAACGTTCACCGGCGGAAGGGACCCGAGGAACAAAGAGCAGGGAGGAAACGACCCCGCCAAGTAGTCGAGGGGAGGCCGAGCGCAGCGAAACCGGAACGCGATCTGAAAGTGCGCGAGCTCCGTCAGAGGAGGGCACTACTGGTGAAAAGGCAGCTAAGTCACAGAATCGCGAGCGAGGAGGAAAGCGCGAAGCCACCCCGCCGCCGGAGAGACAATAACCAATCCAGACTCGATCGAGAGTTCTAGATTCTCACAATCAGCCCGGCAGCTTCGAAAGCTGTCGGGCCTTTTTGTAACAGGAAACGGGACTATTTACTCCCGGCATTTTCTACAGCGGCTGTGTCGGAGGGCAAAAACTTTGCGCCTAATAGCCACAGCACACCAGCGACCAACATCATGGCTGTTACAGCAAGGAAGGCGATCTCCATGTTCGTGTGGTCGGCTACTGCCCCAATAAGAGGCGGAGCCATTGCGTCACCCAGCGCGTGAATGATCAAGATATTGAGCGCAAAGGCGGTAGATCGCACGGATGGTTGCGTCACATTAGCCAGCGCCGTATTTGATGGGCCCGTGTTAAAAAACAGAAAGAACAACGCTACAAACATCAGTACCCACGCCAGAGGAAATGGTGTCAAAATCACCGCAGCGGAGAACGGAAACGCGATCATGACTCCAATTCCCGACACCAAAAAATACGCGCCGGCAAAACGTTTGCGCAGCAAGTCCCCCACGATTCCGCCTAGGAGCGTCGCCGTCAGGCCGGCAAAAACCAGCATCCCGCCGAACACGATGCGACTGTTCGGTGGCAAACCGCGATACTGCAAATATCCCGGCATCCAGAACGAAAGCCCACCCATGGCAAAAGTGAGCGCAGTCATCGCCAGTGTGTTCCAGACGTAGGACTTGATTCGGATCAAGCGGGCGTAATCACGCAGCGTCGCGTGCCGTTTTGCTTCCAGTGTTTTTACTTCGTCGCGCGGATCGCGTCGAAAAAAACAAGCAAGGCCAAGGAGCACTCCCGGCGGCGCAACAGCAAAGAAGGCCGTCTGCCAACCCCAATGTGAAGTGGCAAAGCCGCCAATAGCATAGCCAAGCGCGCTGCCAACCGGAATGGCGACGTAAAAATACGACAGCACACGACCACGGACTTCCAGTGGAAATAAATCGGAAATAATAGTTGGAGCAGCAGGGCCGTAGCCGCCTTCGCCGACGCCGACGAGGAGTCGCATCGCGAACAGCAAAGCAAAAGTCCCGGCGATCCCTGATGCCGCAGTCGCACCACTCCAGAGAAGCACGCTTGTGCCAATGATGATCCACCGCGATGTCCGATCGGCAAGCCAGCCGAAAATCGGCGCCGCTACCATGTAACTAACCAGGAAAGCAGTGCCGAGGAGACCCGTCAGTGCGTGCGCGTTCGGATCACTCGGCGCGAAGAAATGCGCTCGGATTTCCGGTTCGACTGCTGAGAGAACATAGCGATCGATGTAATTGAAAAGATTAATCCCGAGGAGCAGCCAAAGTGCAGCACGCGCACTACTTCCTACTCGCTCGCCGGGTTCCATCACCAATTGCCGATTGCAGTTTGGCGGGCGCCGATTGTAAATGATAAACGATGCCTTCCATGTCCCGCACTGAACGCGTGCTCTATTTTTTCGGCCGGTTGCTCGTGCGTTGTTTTTATCGCGTCAATGCGATCGGATTGGAAAATCTTCCGAGCGGCGGGTTTCTTCTTGTGCCGAATCACATCAGTTGGGTGGACGCTCTCGTCCTGCAGCTCGCCTGCCCGCGTCCCATCCGCTACGTCATCGACCAGGAGTATTATCACAAACCGATTTTGCACCCGATCTTGCGTGCGATTGGCTGCATCCCAATTAGCACCCGCCATTCGCACGCTGCGGTCCGCGCCGCTGCGGAAAAAATTGCCGATGGCGAAATCGTTTGCGTTTTTCCTGAAGGCCAGCTGGAACGCAGGGGAGTTCTGCTACGCTTGCACCGCGGTTACGAATTGATCGCGCGGCACTCTAATGCGCAGGTGGTTCCGGTTTGGTTGGATGAACTATGGGGGTCGATCTTCTCGTTCCAAGGCGGAAGATTTTTCACGAAATTTCCGAAGCGCATCCCCTACCCTGTCACGATCGCGTTTGGCAAACCGCTTAAAGCCGAGGCCGCGGATGTCGCGACCATGCGCGAGGAATTGCTGAAGCTTGGCGAATTCTGTTTTAGCCGCCGGCCTTCATTAGATCGACATCTCGCCGAAGAATGTGTGCGCGGACTGAAGCGCAGGCGGTTCGCGACAGCAGTAATCGAGGGAACTGATCACACCAGGCTAAGTCGAGCCAAACTGCTCGGCGCGGCGGCAGCATTAAGTCGTCATCTCAGAAAGGAATTTTCCGACGACCGGATCGCTATCGTTTTGCCCGCCAGCAAGGGATCAATGGTGGCCAATCTGGCTGTGACGCTGGCAAACAAGGTTCCGGTCGATCTTAATTTCACCATGGGACGCGCGGCGAATGAAACCTGCTGCAGGCGCGCCAATTTGCGGGTCGCGATTTCAGCCACGCCATTCATCGAACGACTCAAGGATTTTCCGTGGCCGGAACGCGTTTTGAAGCTGGACGAACTGCTGCCGCGGATGAAACGCCAAATCATCTTCTGGTGGATCATGTCCTTTCTGGTTCCAGCGCGTTTGCTCTTGCGACTCTTGCAAATTCCGAAAAAAGGCGGTCACGGCGAGGCGGTCTTGCTTTTTACCAGCGGAACTACCGGAGAACCCAAGGGCGTTGTGATCAGTCACCGCAACGTCGTCGGGAATGTCTCGCAGTTCAGGGAACTACTCGACGCAAAAGAAACCGACGCCATCCTTGCTTCCCTGCCGTTTTTTCACACATTCGGATCCACCGTCACACTCTGGTATCCGCTCATTGAGGGCGTCCGCATCGTCACGTATCCAAATCCGCTCGAAGGCGCGAAGAACGCAGCATTGATCGAGCGATATAAACTGACGTTCCTCCTTGCCACGCCCACTTTTCTGCGCGTGTACCTGCGCAAAGCCGAGCGGGAGCAGCTCCGCACATTGCGCCTCATTATCACGGGCGCCGAAAAGTTGCCTCTCGATTTGGCCAGCCACTTTGAGAAGCGCTTCGACAAGAAAGTTTTTGAAGGCTACGGGCTTACCGAGACTGCGCCGGTGGTAAGCGTCAATTTGCCCGACCCGGAACCAGGAGAACCCGGGGAACAAGTACAACCATCCAGCCGTTTGGGATCGGTTGGCAGACTCGCGCCTGGAATGGCAGCGGAAATTCGCGAACCGGAGACCGACCGAAAACTTTCGCTGCACAATACCGGAATGCTTTGGCTGCGCGGAGCAAACATTTTTGAAGGATATTTGCACGATCCCAAACGGACCGCAGAAATCCTGCGCGACGGTTGGTTGAAAACTGGCGACATCGGCCGGTTCGACGAGGACGGATTCCTTTACATCGAGGGCCGACTATCGCGCTTTTCAAAGATCGGCGGTGAAATGGTGCCGCACGAAACAATAGAACAAAAAATCATCGATCTATTGGAGCTATCCGGGAGAGACGAGCGCCCCATCGCAATCGTCGGGGTGCAGGATGAAGCTAAAGGCGAAGCGCTTGTGCTCCTCAGCGCAGTCGATCTCGATCTCGCCGAGCTGCGCAAAAAACTGCAGGAAGCAGGAGTGCCAAACTTGTGGATTCCAAAAAACGTCCACCTCGTGGAAGCAATTCCGGTTCTTGCCTCCGGGAAACTCGATTTAAAAAAATGCCAGGGACTCGCAGCTGGGCCTTAGCACAGCCATCCTGTACTACGGACGAGCGACCGGATCTTCCTCTTTCAATCGCCAGGGCGAAATTCTACCAAACAGGTCGCGTGTCGCGCCGGCAATGTCTTCGGCTTTTGACACGCCGCTGTCGATCAACGCCCGTCCAGTGCTTAACCAAATTTTCCTCACGACCAAGGCGCCATTTTCGCGCACGATTCGCCCAAGGTGCTGGACAGCCGCGGCGGTAGCAGATTTCCGGATAAGTTCAGGCGGACAGCGCGAAGTCAGTTCGCAGTAGCGGCGGGCAACTTCGCCCACGCGCAGGGTGAGGAACGCGTTCGCCGCGCCATTGGACACGCATTTCACCAGGAGAGCGGAAATACCGCTCAGCCCCGGAATTCCGCCTTTGAGAGCCGGCACGACAGAAACTGCAAGCGGCGCGACCATTTCGCCAAGGTCGAGCGATTCAAGCCCGCTCGCGACGAAAGCTGTTCCAGCGACGTTTGCATACAGCCGCACCAATTCTCGAGGAGATGGACGTTGGACGTAAATTCGCGCGACACGCGTGACCATTTGAATTTGGGTGAAGAGGACGATGAGTCCATCGAGACGACCATTTTGCATTAGCGCCGTGCTAAGAAACACAGTGCTCGCGGTTCTGCGGACAACCGAATCCGCCTCCGCTGAGAGATGTCCCACTGCGTTTTCGATCTCCTCGTTGGTGCTAAGCGGCATATGTCGTGTCCGTGGATTTACGGCGAGTCGGACCCGGAGAGCCTGCAAATAGGCGTCGTGCTTTGGGCCGGAATCCTCCTCTGGCGGGACGAGGGCAGCAGGAAGCCTTGTATATGCAATTGCGCAGTAGAGCGCGAAAAATCCAGCAGCCGCGCAAACGCTCCAGAATACGATTGTCCCGGCGATCGGATGGATCCGCTCGGCAAGGGAGATCAAGCTGGCAACACCTGCAATTATCAGCGACACCAGGCAAATCGTCACCAGCACAACGCCGCCGACGATTAATTTCCTCGCGCTGGAATTCTGGACTGCGACAACGGGTTTCACGATCGTTCCTGGTAACTGTGCACCCAGGATAGCAGGGTTCAATCGAAACGCTTGTGATTGCTCTCGCGGGGTTGACGCGAGGCGTGCGCATCTCAAGTTCGCCGGTGATGAAAAATACATTCCTGGCATTTTCTTCGGCTGGTCCAAATCGTGATTTTTCGAAGGACACCCGTCAGCAGCCGTTTTGGGACGAGCACGCGGCGTTTATCGATCAACTCGTTGAAGACGGTTTTATTTTCATGGGTGGACCTTTGGTCGATGAAGGTGGCTCTCTGTTGATCATCAATGCAGAAGATGAAAATGAAGTGAGAGAAACACTAAAAAATGATCCGTGGATGGAGCACGGCATTCTCAAACTGGAGAGCATAAAGCGCTGGCAAATCTTCATCGACGAGAGGAAGTAAGACTCGTCACGTCTGCCGAAGCCGTTTTTTCCGCGAAGCGGTGTACAGGCGGCTGTGTCAGCCGCTGATTGCTCGTTCGCTTGGAAAACTATAACGCGCCGTGGCGAACTTCTTCGTCGATCGCCAGGTAATCATTCCGTGGCGGACTGAAGGTATCGAGCACGCGGGTTGGTAACATCACTTCCACCCCGTGCGGAACATTGCTGGCGAGATAGAACGAATCGCCGGTGGAGAGTTCGTGTGCCACACCGTCAACAATGAGCCGCATTTTGCCTTCGAGAATGTGAACGATCTGCTCCTGTGGGTGCGAGTGCGCAGGCATGATACTCCCGGCCGCCAGCGTGGCGAGCATCTGATACATCGTTTTGCCGTTTGCGACCGTGCGGCGCGTGATGCCGGGACAAATTTCAATTGTCGGGTTCTCTCGTTTCATTTCAGAATCTTACGCTGAGCCCCCATGACGTCGTCAGATTTTTTGTACCCGAAATTACTTGTCACTTGCCATTTGTCACAAGTCACTGGCAAGATCCGGCCATGAAAACATTTACGTCATTACTCACGATCCTGTTCGCAACAGTTATCGCGACTTCCTCACTCGCCCAAAGCCCTGCCCAATCGCCTATGACTGGATCAAGCCCGCCGAGTGCAGCCCAAGCAGCACCTCCAGCAGGCCAGCCGAATCCGCAGGAGATGATGAAGCAGATGATGGAGTTGTCGAAACTGAACGAAAATCACAAGTTGCTCGAGAGCATGGACGGCAATTGGAACTACACGATCAAAATGTGGATGAACCCCGATCCAAACGCGCCGCCACAGGAATCCAAAGGCACCGCAACGCGCAAGGGCATCATGGGCGGTCGCTATTGTGTCATGGACGTGAGCGGAAAAATGCAGATGCCCGGTGAAGATGGCAAACTGAAAGATGTCCAGTTCAAAGGCATGGGCCTCGAAGGCTATGACAATGTAAAGCAAAAGTTTGTCGCTTCGTGGATCGACAACATGGGCACCGGTATCCAGTTCTCCGAAGGAACCTATGATCCCGCGACCAAGACATTCACTTACACGGGTCAGATTGAAATGACGCCCGGAATGAAAACGCCAGTGCGCGAAGTGCTAAAGGTCACCGACAAAGACCACATGATGCTGGAATGGTACGAAATCCGCGGCGGCCAGCAAAAGAAAACCATGGAGATCAACTACACGCGTGCCGGCAAAAAATAGGGGACGAGCTTCATACTTCTCAATTCACTCAACTGCGTTGCGTCAGTCCCGGGAAGAGGCCGTGGCAAGTCCACACTGGTCGGTAAGGTGCACGCTGAATTTGGACTGATCTGCGCCTAGATAGGAGTCACTAATGACGTTGCCACGCGTCGCAAATCGTCGAGCAGGATCTCCATGTCCTGCAAAGTGGTTCGATAATTCAGGATACAGCCGCGTAACGCGAAGCGACCGCCAAGCATAGCGTTGGACAGATACGAACTGCCATCTCGTTGCAGAGCAACTAAGAGGCGTTCATTGAAGGCATCGACTGTCTGGTCCGATTCGCTGCGAAGCTGGATCGGCACATGACGAAAGCAGAAGATCGACAGCTCGACGGGCGCAACGATCTCGAAGTCATCGCTCGCTCGGACCAGCGACTCGAAGTAGCGCGCACAGGCAAGATTGCTTTCAATCGCCTCGCTCAATGAATCGAGGCCTACTCCTTTTAACAACATCCACACTTTAAGAGCGCGGAAACGCCGCGAAAGTTCCGGCCCATAGTCCCAAAACGCGAAGGCCTCATCTGCCTTCTCGCCAATAATGCGAGTATATTCGGCGTCGTGGGCGAAAGCGGCCCGAGCAATTTCTGGAGAACGGTAAATCACGCAGCCAACGTCCACCGAAAGATAAAGCCATTTGTGAGGATCGAGCGCGATCGAATCCGCCTGCTCAATGCCGGCAAATAATTCACGCGCGGATTTCGCGAGGACCGCGAAAGCGCCATAACTCCCATCGACGTGCATCCAAAGTTGGAAGCGGTTGGCAACTTCTCGAATCTCAGCTAACGGGTCGACCGCCCCAGTGTTCACGGTTCCGGCATTCGCAATGACGCAGAATGGAACATGGCCAGCTTCCAGATCAGCGCTGATTTTTGAAATTAGATCGTCCACTCGGATTCTGAAGTGCTCGTCGACCGCGACGTGGCACACATTTTGGCGCCCGATCCCCAAAAGCGCTGCTGCCTTGGCGATGGAAAAATGCGTCTCGCTCGACGCATACATGCGCAAGCGGTCTGACGACGAGTTTTTCGCCTGCCGCGCCGCCGCGATCGCGGCCAGATTAGCCATCGAGCCACCGCTGACAAAGAGTCCGCCGGCTTCAGGATTGAATCCAAGAATTTGTCGTATCCAATCAATCGTTAGGCGTTCAACTTCCACTGGCGCCGGTGCGGAACGCCAGACCGTCAGATTCGAATTTAACGTCGAGGCGAGCACGTCGGCGATCGCCGCCAGCGGAGTCCCGGGCGACTGTACGTAGCCAAACATGCGCGGGTGCGCGTTTTGCCGGCTAAATGGAATGATCGTCTCGCGAAAAACCTTCACCAGTTCGTCGAAATGGGTCCCTTTGGTCGGAAGCGCAGAGTCGAGCCGGTCGCGAATCTCGCGTGAAGATGTGTGACGATATACCTTGTGATCGCGGAGCTCGCCGTAATAATCCGCCATAAGTTGGATAACGGAATTACCCCAGTCACGTAGTTCATCGGAAGAAGGCTCAAGCATTTTCACGTAGTATGCGTCGCGCCGATGGGGTTGTCAGCCTCCGCACGAGGACTTTGCGGAAGGGATTTCAAATCCTGATCGACAATGTCTGAGCGAGATAACTTGCCGAACTCGACGATGACTAATCGCCTGCTACGTTCGCGCCATTCACAAGCCCATAACCGAAGCTGTGATCGACCCGCGGTTTCAAAATCGCGAACGTCAGCCGGGTCTCGATCTTCTCCGTGCGCTCGCCATCATTGTTGTCGTCATTTATCACGCGGCGCTTTTTGGATTCAAATTGCCCGGCCGCGTTGATCGCTTCGGCTGGATCGGAGTCGATCTCTTCTTCGTCCTCAGCGGTTACTTGATCGGCGGGCAACTGCTCGCCCCGCTCGCACGCGAAAAATCGATCAAACTTGGGAGCTTCTTCGCTCGTCGCGTCTTGCGGATAATGCCGGCTTACTTCGTCATCCTGGTGGTTTACTTTTTGTTGCCGTCGTGGCGCGAGTATCCCGACATGGCGCAGCCGCTCTGGAAATTCCTTTTATCTGTCCAAAACATTGCGCTTCACGGCGGGACTGCGTTCTCGCACGCATGGTCGCTCGCGGTCGAAGACCAGTTCTATCTTTGTCTGCCGTTCATCCTGCTTTTCGTAAATCGCTGGCCGCGCGCTGCGATCATTATTCCATGCCTCATCGTTTTCGGCGGGATCGCATTGCGCACGTTTCTCGCCTGGAAGAATCCGGCGATCGACGGCGGCGTTTCGTTCCGTGCGTTTCAAGCGTGGATTTATTACCCGTCCTGGACTCGGCTCGATCCGCTCGTCTTCGGCGTTGTGCTCGCCGCAATCGAAAAGTTCCGACCGCATTGGTGGAAACGATTGATGGATTTTGCGATCTGGCTTTGGCTGCCCGCTCTGGTGCTGATCAGTTATGGCCTATACCTTGGCGAAGGCGACAATCTCACAGTCGCAGCCTGCGCCTGGCAATTTCCGCTCATCGCACTCGGTATGGCGGCGCTTCTGATCTGCGCGAACAGCCCGCGATTACCCTTCCGCCGAATTGCAATTCCCGGCGCCGCATTCATCGCCAGCATCGCTTACAGCGCGTACCTGATACAGAAACTCGTCATCCACGCGGTTGAGCAGTTTTGTTCATCTCACAACATCCAGCCCACATCTGCGCTCGCTCTTGTCGGCGTGGAACTCTGTGTTTACTCCGCGGCTACTCTCCTTTTTTTGTTGGTGGAGCGACCTTTCTTGCAACTTCGCAGATGCGTCGCGCCACGAAAGTAGCTCGGCACGAAGTTCATTTCCTGACTCATCCTTCTTAGCGGCTACGTCGATGAAAGTGATTCCTCGCGATCAAAACCCCTGAACTTTACTATTCGCGAGCGACTCGAGGTTAACCACTGTACCTAGACGCGGAAGACCTCGAATGAAGACTCGTCCGATGGAAGAAAGCGCAGCGAATAGCCATAGTCGGCCGGCGGATATTCGGTGAGGAGCTTCCCAGTGGAAGGAGTCTGATTCGTCAGAAAGATCTCGGGCGTTCGACTCTGCTCTTTCGCCGCTTCAACCAACCAGATCAGCGTCGCCAAATCGGGATTACCGTATTTGCCGTTAGCCGAAATCACGTACTGATCGGCCGTGACTTTCTTGAAAAACGTCTTCGTCATATTTCGATCGCTGCCGTGATGCGGAAGCTTCAGCACGTCAAAATGAACAGAGCCCGCGTCGTTTAAAAAGGCTTTGCTGTCTAATCCGGCCAGGACATGATCGCTTCGCGCGTCGCCGGTAAGAAGGATCCGACGTCCGTCTGCTTCGGCGACAACGCAGATACTGCTCAGATTAGGGACGCTCTGATCCGCGTTTGCCATCAAGTTCATACTGCCCGTACCGATATCCTCTTCATGTTCATCGAGCCAATCTTCCCACTCCTGGCGTAAAGCATCGAGATTGGCCTTTGTCGGACCGACCACCGTCAGACGGACGTTATCGAAATTGACGGGGGCGTTTGCTGTTTCAACCGTAATGGGATCGGCTAAGTTGGCATTCAGAGGAATGTGCAGGAGAAGCGAAAGCTGCCGCAGCTTGTTTCCCTCCGCGATTCCATTCACAGCAACAGCTGTTGCGTCCATGGTGGACTGCATGCCGGCAATCCCGAGCAGCGTCTGCAGGCGAGGCTGAATCATCCCGTTCGGATCGATCGCTTTGCTGAATGAATTATGCCAAAGGCCGTCGATGCTGATCAATGCCGGTTGGGCATTGACCTGTTGCGACTGTAATTCGGTAAACAGATCGACCAGACCTACGATGTGATCGTTGTCGACGTGGCTCAGAATAACTAGCTCAAGCTTTCCGCTCTGCGGAACAACTACCGTCTCCAGGACTTTCCGAAGATGGTCTGCGAAAATGGTCGGCGGACCGCCATCGATTAGAATGAAATGCGGATTAGCGGCGGTTCCGTACTCAAGCAAAAGGCAATCGCCAAACTCCGCCTGAATTACGTGGAGACAGAACATGCGTTTATTAAATGGGAGTGAGATCCGACACGCCTTCTCCGGTTACGATAAGAGCAAAATCCTGGGGCCCCCTTAGAAGGTTGGTCGCCGCGACCTGAATCAGGTACGGTCCCGCCACCGGATGATCTACCCGGATGATCTCGACGTTGTTAGCGGGATCCGGTATATGCAAGCTGTCACTCACCTGCGCATTTCCAAACATCTTCTGACCTGACGGCAATTGCAGAAAAAGATTGAGATCGTTTTGCAGCGCGCGCATAGCGAGATCGGTATAGGCCAGGCAGATTCGTAATGGACCTGACGGCGCCGCAATAGAGAATTGATACCGTTTACGCTGACCCGTCATCGTAAACGACTGTGCCGGCGTCTGCCAATCATCCACGAACCGAAGCTGCACTTGCGGTCGCGTCGCATTAGGAATCGTGTCCGCCAAGTTGATCCGGCCAAATCCCTGATGGTAATTCGGCGTTCCAATTGCCGGCGCGATGGAATCGGTGCCACTTAACCACGTCGTCCCGTTAATTAGAGTCGCCTTTAACAAGGCGGCGCTGGGCTGATGGTTTCGAGTGGTAACGAAATATTCCCTTACCAAAGCGGCGCAGCCCGATACCAGCGGTGCTGCCATGCTCGTGCCGCCCATGAATGCGTACTGCGCGTTTCCGGGATACGCACTCCAAAAATGACTCAGTGGGGCACGGCTTGATTTGGTCGAAGCGATGTCGGTTCCCGGTGCGACCACATCCGGCTTGATCCGCCGATCATCGCACGGGCCGCGACTACTGAAGGCGGCAAGGGATTGTGGGTCGCCGGAGACTTTATCGTTTGCCACCGGCGGATCAGGGAAGTGGTTGGGCCAGGCATTACCATACGTCAATGTTGCGTAACCATTTGCCGTTCGGTCGCTCCGGCTTGCCCCAACCGTTAACGCATTTTTGCATGAGGCGGGCGACCCGATCGAAAGCCAATCGACAAACCCAAGCGCGGAATTAGTCCGCGGGTCAGCGGCGTTACCTTCATTCCCGGCAGAAATGACGATCAGCATATCGCGATGATTAGCGACAAAATCATCGACTTCGCTGGCGTTAATCGTGTAACGCGACGAAGTAGCCGAGCCCCAACTGTTGTTGTGGATGCGCGCGCCGTTTCGATACGCCTCGTCGAACAAATCCCCGAGGTCGAGAGGTAGTCCTCCAAGTCCACCCTGAGCATCCAGCAATGACTGAAAGAATAGCTGAGCGCCGGGAGCTGTGCCGCAGAGGGCACCCGCCGAGGCTGTGCCGTCGCCTAAAATGGAACCGGCGACATGGGTGCCGTGACCATGCGGATCACTGTGATCGGTAGGTCGCCCCAAAGCGACAATCCCCACAATGCGGCCTTGGAAATCCGGATGTTGATCATCCAAACCCGTATCGGCCACAGCCACAATCTGGCCTGCGCCGGTTTGTTGAATCCCCGTCGCGGGATTGTGATCGATACCAAGAAGGACGCGAGCCCGGTCGTTATGTAAAGTCGGCGCTACATATTCTTCGAAAGAGGCGACTTCCGGAAGTGCCGGAATATCGGAAAGTTCCGGTGCGTCCTCCAACAGATAAACCCTAATTTTCCTCGCGGTTGCGCCGGCAATCGCAACGTGGTGGTTGCTGAGCCATTCTTTGACCTTTGTTGCGTCCTCGGCGCGATGCAGGCGGATATCGAAACACAACATCGCGCGCCCGGCATTCGCAGGCGGTCCGGCCGGTTCAACTCCACGCGTGACGAAGTCCGGGCCCGTATCCTCTGCGTCGAAGACCCGTAGCTGCGTGACAAAAGGCAGATTTGAGACGGGTGCGACTTGCGCCGGCTCGAGACGAACTTTGTACGCACCTGTAGGATAGGTTTCCAATAACTCGACACCGAGCCCGTCCAATTGTGCGCGCCATTCCTCGAGAAGCGGGCCTTCCAGCCAGAGAAAAAAGTATTGCGGCTGTAGTAAATCCGGTGCTCTGGCGTCGGTCGGCCCGACCGTGCGCTCGAATCCCGGCAGACCGGCAATCGCAGGACTCGCCGCGGCCGCTGCGCCGGCCGCGCGTGCGATGAAATTCCGATGCGCAATTGCGCGAGGAACTCCGTGTAATTCTTCAAGCGGTAAGGTTGCCGGTGCCGGGACAGGCGGAAGTTCCTGAATGATTAAGCCATCGGCCTCGAGGGCGTTGATTCGGTTCTCATCAATTTCGCCCATGACATAGCTGTCTGTTGACTTGCCACCCTGAATCTCGCGGTTGGCCGCCGCCTGCTCGGTTTCGTGCATGAAGAAAGCGATCACTCGTTTCTTGGCCATAGGTGTTTATCATGCATAACAATCGGCCGAAAAAGCGAGCAAAAAACTGAGACACGAAGGTTCGATGTTCGCAGTAATGACCGGGCACAGTCCCGGGCGACTTTGAACGCCAATCCGCTCAGTGGCTGAATCGAGCGATGGGATCAGCGACATAGAACACGTCGCGATCGGGAATGGAGCTTTCGGGGGAAGCGACATAGAAGGCAAAGCCGCGATGGGTAGCGGCGAGTGAGGTGGGAACCGAACGAGTTTCAATCGCGCGGGTAGACGCAACGCAGCTAGGTAGCTGGCGCAAGCACGGGGTCGTGCGAGTGATCAACGTGAAGCGACGAGTGAATGGAGCGTTCGGGAAGCGCGACATGGCCGGTGCAGCCGCGAGGTAGCGGTCGAGCGCTGCGGGAGCCAGCCGAGATACAATGGAGCCGCGGGGCCGCGAGCGACATAGATGGGCAAACCGAGAGGTCGAATGGAGCTTTTGGGAAAAGCGACATAGAAGGCAAAACTGCGACGGAAGCAACGAGCGAGTTGGGGAAGGAGCGAGTTTCAAATGGGCGGGAGCACATGAGTCAATTGGGAAACGAGCGAGTTGCAAATCTGTGGACGATTAGCCGCTTCGCTGCAGCTGAAATCCAATCGCACACCGCGGCCGGGATCGCGCGAACTGATGATGCCAGTCATTACAACTTCGCCAGTGACTAGCGGATTGGTCTTTTTTTATTGGTCGCGCGGTACCGCGGGCTCGTTCGCACTACTCTATAAACTGCGCGATTGACCGATATTTTTCGCTGAGCTCTCTGATCCGGTGCTCGTAATGATGAATGCGGCGGATCGAACGGAAGACCAGCCAGGTGCCCAGCACGACCAGACCAAGGTTCAGGAGCATCAGCGGCGCCAGCATAGGCATCACCTTCTCCATGCTGTAATAGCGCGAGGTCGCGATGAGCGCGCTTAGAACCGACAGAGGCAAAGCGAACACAGCGATACCAGTGCGCAAGGAAGCCAGCGCAGTTCGTTTCTCAGCGAGGAGCACCTGGATTTCACCAAAGATGACATTGTCGAGCTTCGGCAGCCCGTCGGTGTCCATGCTCATTTTCACTCCAATTTAATCGATTCAGCACAAAACTCGCTGGAGAAAATCGACTTGGATCTTGATTTCATCCGCAGATGCCCGCCGCCCCGATTCGCACAGATTCAAGATAATGGAAATCAGGTCGCAGACTCGCCGTGGCAAGAAGCCAGGACACATAGAAAGCCAAGCCGGCAACGGCAGGCAAGTCGGGCATCGCTTTGGAGTGCGCGGACATGTCCGCGCTTTGAAAGCGGTGACATGTCGCCGCACTCCAAAACATCGCGTCGATTAGTTTTGAGGAAGGAGCGAGTTTCAAATCGGTCTCAATCTGCATTCCCACGTTCCTGAGCGATATTTCGTCATACAAATAAACAACGGATCGCACTCTTGACCGGGCGCAGGCTTTTCCCAGCCTCTCCCTTGTTCGGGAGAGGAATGAGGTGAGGGTGTAAGCCATGACAAAAGAACAACGCATCGCGCTCGTGACCGGCGCGAACAAAGGGATCGGCTTTGAAGTTGCACGGCACCTGGCGCGCAAAGGTTTTCATGTTTTTTCTCGGCGCCAGGAACGAAGAGGCTGGCAAGGCTGCGGCACAGAAGCTGAACCGGGAAGCTGAAGAGGAACGCTCCGCCGAAAATACTCGCCGCGGTGCAGTCACCGCTTTGAAGATCGACATCTCCAAAGCGGACAGTATTCGGCGCGCAGCGGAAGAATTTTCGAGAACAAGCGATCGCCTCGACGTGCTGGTGAACAACGCCGGCATTCTGCTCGATAATGACAAAGAGATCCTCACGACCACGCCGGAGGTATTCGAGACCACGTTGCGAACGAACATCCTCGGCGCGCTACTGGTGTCGCAGGCGTTGGTAGCGTTCCTGAAAAAGAGCGACGCGCCGCGCATCGTGAATGTCTCCAGCGGCGGCGGCCAATTAGCCGATGGCGCCGACGGTTGGGCGCCCGCCTATTGCATTTCGAAGACAGCACTCAACGGCGTCACCGTACAGCTCGCCGCCGCGTTACCGAAGTTCGCGATAAATTCGGTGTGTCCGGGTTGGGTCCGCACCGACATGGGCGGTTCGAACGCTACGCGCTCCGTCGCAGAAGGCGCGTCCGGGATAGTGTGGTTGGCTGCTGACGCGCCGCAGAAGGAAACAGGAAAGTTCTGGAGAGATCGCAAAGTCATTCCGTGGTAGGCACAAAGCTTCGCATTCGTGCTGAAAATCCGTTACGAAACCTGCCGTGGAATTCGAATTCGATCCGCGAAAGAGCGAGGGCAACAAAGCAAAACACGGAATTGACTTTGTCGAAGCGCAAGCACTCTGGAAATCGAGACACGTTCTGCTCCCTGCCAAGGATGCGTTGGAGAAGCGATACATGGTCATCGGCAGGATCGGGTCCCAGTGTTGGTCGGCGATTATCAGCTATCGCGGAGCGACAATTCGGATTATTAGTGTAAGGAAATCTACTCCTCTCGAGATCGACACGTATGAAAAAGTCGCCGGGTGAGGCTACAACTGCTAGGAATCTCGAAGAGAAGTTCGATCGAGGTGAGGACGTGCTCGATTATTTTGAAGTGGCGAAGGCGCGTGTGATCAGTCCGCGATCCAAGGGATCAGCTGTGAAAACAAAATTCGCGTATCCGGCGAAGCGAAATTCCGATCGACGCGCGGCGGTTCGCGAAAAATCAGCGCGTTATCGTAAAAAGTGAATAGCTGCTGTCGGACCGATTGCGTCCCATATTAGGAAATCAGGTCGCAGACTCGCTGCGGCGAGAACCAAGAAGAACTAAATCAGGAAAGCAGGAATGTAAAAAAATCTGCGGAAAACAACGCCTAATCGGCTTTGTGTTCATTGACCGCGACGATTTCGAGATCGTCGCCAGCCGTTTCTAACACCAGCGTTTTATCGACCTTGCCTGACGAAGCTTTCGAGGCATTGCGCAATTCGTACCGGAGCGGAAACGTCACCCGCACCCGGTTGCCGTTTTCCGACTCGACCTTAATGTCGCCGGCAAGCCAGAACCGCCGTTCCGGCCAGTGCTCCGCGTATCGTTTTAGATCCTCACGGATTTTTTCGCGACTCATGACGCCCTGGT
>Ga0193730_1000070_pt1 | contig 36913 bp, 36 predicted proteins | sample U1a1metaG_FD_144919 | JGI IMG/M metagenome (GOLD analysis project Ga0193730, IMG submission 144919) | Soil microbial communities from a riparian zone of the East river system, Colorado, United States - U1a1 | ecosystem: Environmental > Terrestrial > Soil > Riparian zone | place: USA: East River...
ACACCCCGGGACGCAGCATGCAGATGCCGCGAATGATGAGATCGATCGAAACGCCGGCCTGCGAAGCTTCATAAAGGCTCTCGATAATTTTCGCGTCAGCCAGCCGGTTGAGCTTAGCGACAATGCGCGCGGGACGGCCCGCCTTGGCATGCGCGGTTTCTCGCTCAATCAGGCTGGTCAACTTCTCGCGCAGATTCACCGGAGAAACGAGGAGCTTGCGATAGTCGTTCTGTTTCGAATACGCGGTGAGATAGTTAAAGAACTCGGTCGCGTCTTCGCCGATCGCTTCGTCAGCGGTAAATATGCCGAGGTCCGTGTAGGTCGACGACGACGTCGGATTGTAGTTTCCGGTGGCGATGTGAACGTAACGCTGCAACCTCTGTCCTTCGCGACGCACTACCAAGGTCAGTTTGCAATGCGTCTTCAGGCCAATTAATCCATAAACGACGTGAACACCGGCGCGTTCGAGCCGCTGGGCCCACTCGATGTTGTTCTCTTCATCAAAGCGCGCCTTCAACTCGATCAAAGCGGTGACCTGCTTGCCTTGCTCGCCCGCCTGTCGCAGTATCTCGGCGATTTCTGATTGCTGCCCGGTGCGATACAAACAAATCTTGATCGCCAGTACGTTCGGGTCGTCTGCGGCGGCGCGAATGAAATTCGTCACCGTCGAATAGTCGGTGTACGGATGATGCAAGAGCACATCGCCGCTCCTGATGACCTCGAAAACGGACTTCCCCTCAATCAGCCGTTTCGGTCGAACTGCCCGCAGCGGTTTGTATTTCAGATCCGGCCGATCCAGATCACAGAGCGCGCCAAGGTCCATAATGTTCAATGGGCCGTCGAGAATGTAAATATCGTCGGGCTCGACGCCGATTGATTCCATCAAATAGACCAGCATCTCATCGGGCATGTCCGGCGCGACTTCCAACCGGACGGGCGAACCAAAACGTCGCTTCCGCAATTCGCGCTGCAGCGCCCGCAGCAGGTCGTCCACCTCTTCCTCGCGAATATCGAGGTCGGCATCACGCGTCACGCGAAACATGTGCGCGTGCTCGACGGTCATCCCATGAAACAGCGAGCCCAGATTGGCTGAGATTACTTCGCTGAGAAATGTGTACGTGGTTGTGTCGCCCAGTTGGACCAAACCGGGCAGTGATGGCGGAACTTTCAATCTAATAAAGCGCGTGTGACTAACTTCATCAGCGTTCGAGCGGACGGTAATTCCAAAGTTAAGACTCAGGCCCGAGATGTAGGGAAACGGATGCGCCGGATCGACCGCCAGTGGCGTCAGCACTGGAAACACTGCGCGCGCGAAATACTCGTCTGCTTGATCCCGCTCCGCTTTCGTCAATGTTTCGTAAGGAGCGAGGGCGATACCTTCGCTCGCCAGCGCCGGCAGCACGTCTTCCTTCAGACATCGCATCAGCTCCACCGCCATCGGCTCCAGACGGCTACGGATCTCCGTAAGTTGTTCGGACGCAGTCATGCCGTCGAGCGACGGCTCGTCCCATCCGTGCTCAATCTCTTCCTTCAACCCGGACACACGCACCATGAAAAACTCGTCAACAATGCTCGAGAAGATAGTAAGAAACCGAAGTCGCTCAAGCAGTGGATTGCGGTCGTCACGAGCCTCATCCAGGACCTGACGAAAGAATTCGATCAGACTTAACTCACGGTTGAGCAGTCGTCGCTCCGGCGCGGGCGCGAGGGCCAGTTTTGCTTTCGCAGGTTGGGCCGCCGTTAGTCGTTCTTTAATAGAGATGTTTGATATGGCTTGCATATTTTTAATTTGTCGAAACGGGACGCTGGGCTGACTGGAGCGCAAGCGTCCCCGCTTGCATTAATATTGGGAAACCCAGATTGCCAGCGAGACGCTTTCGCTCCGATCGGTTCCGTTGATGTTCCTTATGAATTTCGGCACAGCTTCGGTAAAACTTCAGCAACTATTGTTCCTTCAATAACACTGTGAAGCGAATAGCCTTGAGTGGGTTGTTCGTTTTGGGACAAAGGGAGAGATCAGAATTGCGATGTCAAAAACTCGTAACTGAATCGTATGAATTCACGGCATTCTAGTGGACGATTTTCGAAGCCGCCGTGGTTGATGAAACACGATATAGGTCGCGGCCCCGCGCATTTGGCCTAACGCTTTTTGGCGTACTGGTCCCGCGCGTTAACGCTGACAAATTGTTTTGATTCGATGATATAGGCACTGAGCCGTCCGCCGTACACACAAGACGTATCGAGGCCTATCGCATATGGACCGCGGCGGGGGCTTTTTGCCGGCCAATGCCCGAAAATAATTGTTTCCGGGCCTTGATACACTCTGTACCAGGGCACACCTCTGCGTTGCGACGGGTCAGCACCCATCGTTCGGATCTCAGTCATGTCGCTGGTCATCTGCTGGTCGAGCGCGACCCCGGGCCGTACGCCCGCGTGAACGACAAGATACGAACCGAGACAGATTGTGTACGGCAGCGATCGCAGGTAGGTAGCGTAGCGTTCACGATTCAGCTCCAGCTCAACCAGAGTCTGGCGCTGCTCTTTGGTCAGCAGCACAGGTTCTCCCCGCAGCTTTTGCCTGATCGCTCTGTCGTGATTGCCGACCACCGATGAGAAGCGTCTGTCAGAGATAAAGAGATCGAGTACCTCACGGTTCTTTGGTCCCTTGGTGATCAGGTCCCCAACCGCTACGACACGATCATCTTTTTGCAACTTGATGAGATCGAGAAGGTCCGTAAGTTCGTCAAAACATCCGTGGATGTCGCCAACTACGATTGTTCGTGGCATAGAGTGTGAGTACCGGGAGCGGTAGCGACCGGGTCGTATGTTGTGAATGACTGACCCCGTCGCTACCGCTGCGGGTACTGACAGCTATCCAAACAAATGGTGTACCGCGTCGGCGTTCCAGTCGGAAAGGTCGGGGGTAACAATGTCGGCGCCCGCATCGCGCAGAGCCTTTGCGGCCACGGTCGTAGTGACTCCGATCGTTTTCATGCCCGCTCCGCGTCCTGCCTGAATTCCGGGCGGGGCGTCTTCAATCACAACGCATTCGTGAGCGAGCAGGGGCAACCGTCGGTCGGCGCGGCGGTGGCCATTCAGCAAACCCAGGGCCCGCTCGTAACAATCCGGCGCGGGCTTGTGATTGAGGTCGGTCGCGGCGCTCACGACCACTGAAAACTGTTCGCTGATGCCGGCAAGATTCAGCACATGATCGATCTCGCTGCGTTCGGCCATACTGACAATCCCAAGATCGTAATGACGCGCCAGCTCTTTGATGAAAGCTATTACGCCTGAAGCAACCGGGAGATCGTCCTTGATCATTTCACGGTGCCTTGCATGTTCGCGCTCGATCACGCCGCGCATGAGTTCATCGGTCAGAGGTTTCCCGACCCGTGAGAAGGCGGCGCGAACGAAAGCCACATCATCCATGCCCAGCGAGGCGAAATAGTCTGCGTCGCTAAGTTCGACACCTTCGCTGGTCAATATTTCGCGATAGGCTTTCAGGTGAATGCGTTCATCATTGATGATGACGCCGTTGAAATCAAACAAGATTGCTTGTACTGATTTGCTCATCGAGTCATTGATTCACTAACGAGTTTACTGATTAACTATTACAAACGAACCAGCAGTCAATGAACAAATGAGCCAATGAATAAATGAATCAATCCTATGAGGCATTCGTAGCACTCGCCGCAGTTGCCTTCAATTCATCTATCCGCTCGTTCTGTTGCGCAAACAACAGTGGCAGACGTTCGCTCTCAATGACATCCAGACGCCGCAACACTTCCGTAAGTGAAATCTCATTCTTTAGATTGACTTGGAAATCGAGTTCCGCGCGCGTCTCCGAATGACGTCCCTGAAGATTCTGTCCCACCATGATTAGCGGCATTAACAGAATCTGAATGACGTTACTAATCAGGAGGTAGGCAACGAACGCTGGAAACGGATCGAAGGCGTGCAGGTGCAGCGCAGGGACCTCTGAGGCCAGAATGTTGTAGCCCGTCCAAACGACAGTCCATCCCAAGATGATTAGAAAGAAGCCAAACGAGCCGACGCGGTTGGTGATGGCGATCGCCAATCTGTCGAGGGTCTTAAGACTCTTCTCGTAAACGACATTGACGTTTCGCGAAACGCGTTGCTGAAGCATTTTGTCGGTACGACGCAGACGCGAGAAGGTAGCGCTCAGCATTTCCAATGCGACTTTCGGATTGTCGTGGATAAAGCTGAGAAAATTTTCTCGCGATAGCACGGCGAGTCGTGCCGCCTCGATCACCGTGGCGTCGGCCGATCGCTGCTTGCCGTCTATGATGGCCATCTCGCCGAAGAAATCGCCCTGCGCAAGCTCAGCCAATACGATTTGCTTCTTGTCCTCATCGGTAATCGTGATTTGGACGCGGCCCTGCTCGATCAGATACATCGCGTCGCCCTGATCACCAGCGCGAAAGAGGCTGGTGTTACTGGGGACATCATTCACCCGAAGGAGATTTCGCAGGTTGACGGCAGCTTCATCGTCCAGCGACGCAAACAGCGGCACCGAACGGATCGCATCGAGCGTCATTTCCTGGGGGGTTGGTGTTGACATGGTGAACCTCTAAATTAATTCATTGCTACATTGTTTCATTTGAATCAATGAACAGATGAATCAATGAGTCAACGAGTCAATTACCTTTCCGTCTTTCATCATAATAACTCGATCGGAATAGCCACTCGCCAGTTCCTGATCATGAGTGACAAGCAAGACCGTCAGGCGATCGCGCTCGACCATTTCGCGCAGCAGCGCCAGCAACTCGCGCGCGCGCGTCGAGTCTAAATTGCCGGTCGGTTCGTCAGCAAGTAAAACGCGTGGACTATTCGCCAGCGCGCGCGCGACGGCGACCCGCTGTTGCTCGCCCCCTGACAATTCCGACGGGCGATGATCGGACCGATCAGCTAATCCGACGCGGTCAAGTAACGCCTCCGCTCGTTGACGGCGCTCGACGCCTTGCATCCCGCCGAAGGCCAGCGCGAGCTTGATATTTTCTGCGGCAGTCATCGTCGGAATCAGGTTGAAATTTTGAAAGATCATTCCGACTGAATGGCGGCGATAGCGGGCCATCTGTTTTTTCGTTAACGGGCCCAAGGGCTTTGAATCAAAAAGCACATCGCCACTCGTCGGGCGATCGAGCCCGCCCAGCAAATTCAGCAGCGTCGACTTGCCTGAGCCGGAGGTTCCCTGGATCGAAACGAATTCGCCTTCGCCGACCCCCATCGTCACGTGATCCAACGCGGTCACCAGATTGGTCCCCATTTGATAGACCCGCGTCACTTCGTGAGTTTCAATTAGCATATCTCTGTTCTACTTGCACTTGTTTAGACGGCGGACTTGTCCGCCGCCGTCGATCACCGCCGAACAAGTGCGGCGTCTAAACAATCCTTTTTCGGCTCGAGCATCGCGTCTAAACACCAGCGGTGTTTGATTGGGTTGACGACACCCGCCACAACTCAAACCTCTCTTCATCAAATCCCTTCAAAGGGACTTCAAAACGACGAAGAGCGAGACCGTTGGCCATTTCGCCCAGGAACGCTCGGACTGCCGGATCAGCGTACACCGCGTTCGATATTACTATGTCTTCACCGGTTGATTGCCCTTCGAGACGCGCCGCCAGGTTTACAGTCGAACCGAAATAATCCAAACGCTCATTCAGCGTGACCGCGATACATGGTCCAACGTGCAAACCCGCTTTGAGATTCAGCGGTTGCACACCGTCGGGCGGATTTGCCAGACGCTGCTGCACGCTTAACATGGCTTTAACAGCCGCCGACGGTTGTCGAAATACCGCCATCACCGCGTCGCCGATCGTTTTGACGAGCGCTCCATCATGTTGAGCAATCACTTCTTTCAAAATGTCGAAGTGATTCATGACATGACCAAAGGCCGTAGCGTCGCCAACCTCACGGTACAACCGCGTCGAGTTCTTCAAGTCAGTAAAAAGGACCGTCAGCGTTCCCACTGAAATTTGCTCGCCCGGCCGCAATGCTTCCCTCGCAAACAAATCGCGAAACACCTGAAGGGCAGTAACCTCAGCAGCCGTGGCCGCGTCATCACTCCACGCCGTGCGCTCGAGAATGAAGAGCTGTTCTTCGCTGGTCGCATTCTCAAATACAAGCTGAGCATGTTTAGCGATGGGCAACTCTTCATCAATCCATCCATCGGCGGAAGCCTTGATCGTTCGCACCGGCGTATCGCGATCGGTGACTATTAAATGTTGCCAGCCCGCGAGGCTCATCGTCCGCACACGATAACGACCGGCTTCAAGTTCAACATCAACCAGCCGCGACTCTCCCGGCAATATTAATTGCTGCGCCACAACATGCGGCTGGACCTGTGGCCCGCCGATACAAAACATCTCAGCCTCGACTTCGCGTATCGACGGATTGGGACGAAAAGTAAGCTCGACTGATTGTTCAAAGTTAACGCTGAAATCGATATTGCAGCCCGGACAATGTACCTTGGGCGCGACTTCATCGAGCGAAGTGACTCCGCTGCCGCCGCGGCACAAAGGACAAATCAAGTTCCACTGCAAATCGAGAATGCCTGCGCGCGTTGCGAACAAACAGGTTGCGAGGAGCGCGCGCCGCGGTTTGGACCAACGCCGTGCTAACTCGTAAGGCCGTATGCGCGCGACTGAAAATTCGTCCGCGTTCTCGATATGGTCCACCAGCAGCGACACCAACTCTTCATCCCTTCCGACGGTGACGAGCTTCTCGCTTAATGCCATTAGCCGGTCGCGTCCGCCGGCGGCAAACTCAACCTGCTTTGATTCGTTAGCGGCAGTACCGCCATGCTTTGCAAGTTGATCGTAGTTGCGAATCGTCCGGGCAAAGTTGCGCGCGCTGATCACGCCGATTTGAATGGGAATCGCCAGCCAGCCGATGACATTCTTCGGAGTGGCTGTGACCTCATAGATCAGCTTAGAGCCGGGCGTCAAACGATCGCTTCCATCATCTGCCGCGCGCGGAAGCAATTCGACGCGGACCCGCAACTCACTCATCGGGCCCTTTGTATATCGGCGAATCACACCAAATCGATGCGGCCGCACCCACTCAAACGGCTGCTCTTCCCATTCGACCGGAATGCCAAAAGCGCTGAGGCGCAGATGCCTGCGCGCGTTTTTCAATTTGCTGTCCTGGACCATCTGAACCGCGGGGACGCCGGTATCGCGATTGAAGCGGTTGGTGTCGGCAACCAGCGGCCACAGTTGCTCCGGTGATGATTCAAGATCAAATTCCCAGCGGTAGTTGAATTCCTTGGGCATCAGAGTCAGAAGTAAGATCGGAAGTCAGCGGTCAGAAGTCAGAGATCAGAAGTCGAACCCGACTAGTTATTTAATAGAAACGTCGCTGGATTTTTTATCATGCCACCTAACATCCGACCGACTTCCGCGGATAGCATGGCGAGACTATGGTGTTCGTCTGCGGTAATGTACTTACAATCCCTGGCGAAATCCAACGACGAATCCGTCTCACTGTTTTCGCCGTCGCAGTCGGAAAGCTTGTTTATGAAATGAGCCTCGTATCGTCGTTTTGCCCACGCCTCGCGCAGATTTAGACATACCGAGCGGGAAGAACGGCGAATTTGGCTAGTGAGAGAGTATCTCTCTTCAGGTGGGAACTTCTTTGATAGTTCGAATACTCGCATCGCGAGCTCATACGCGGCTTTGTATACGTTTAGATCCTTGGCAGAGTTAAGCAACATGGGAGCATCCTCTGACTTCTTAGTGATTATTAATCTGGAGTCCGACAATCAACTTCTGATTTCTGACCTCTGACTTCTGACCTCCAGCTTCCTCAGACTTCTTTGTATTCTGAATCGACGTCTTCATCAGAAAACGCCACGCGGTAATTCTTTGATTGCACCTGCTTGGTGATCAGCAAATCATCTTTGCGCTTCAGAAGATCTGCCCGGTTGTAAACGGAAAGTTCAAAGTTGTAACCGTGCGTGATGGCATCCTTCGGACAAGCTTCGACGCAAAACCCACAGAAGATGCAGCGGTTGTAGTCGATGTTGTAAATCTTCGCATAGCGTTCATCCACGCCGATGCGTTCTTCGGCTGGGCGCGGATCGTCGGCTGCCTCAATGTAGATGCATTCAGACGGGCACGCAGCCGCGCAGAGAAAACAGGCGACACATTTTTCCCGGCCGAGTTCATCGACGTGGAGCAGGTGCTGACCGCGATAGCGCGGCTGCACCGTGACCGGATCCTCAGGGTATTCAACAGTCTGTTTGCGCTTGGGTATATAAGACAGCGTGACGCTCATGCCCTGAATGATGGCGCGCGTCGAATCGATTACTTCTGAAATCAATGACATGATCTTTTCTTCGAATTTCGAATTGCGGATTGCGAATTATGCCCGCGCGGCCTTTGCCGTCCTACCTGAACTCGTAAATATCGCTAGGAGTTCTCCACATTCCTGCAGCAACCAAGCGCGTTGCGCAGCTTCACCGTAATCCGCCTCATCGCATATCTCTAACCAATATTGACATTCGGAGGCCTCTTTTTCAACGATCCCGATTTTATGAATGAAGTCATTTCGCGACTCTGCGCGACCAGCTTCCCGATAATTTGCGCCTATCGATGTTCCCGCCTTTACCAGTTGATACTCTATTACCCCAGCGCTCTTCCCTCGAGGTAAGGTGCCGGCGAATTTGATTATCCGCAACGCGAACTGTTTAGTTCGCTTTTCTAACTCAATTCTGTTCACATCAATTTCGCAATTCCCAATCCGCAATCCGCAATTCGCAATTCTGCCGCTACTTATTCAGGGCGCCCATAAAAATCGCCGCGCCATAGATTACGATAATGATGGCGAGCAGGACGAAATAGGCCGCTGCGGTGGCAATGCCGACGATCGCAAATGGCTTACCGCCGTTCTGGTCCGGATTGTTCTTGATTTGAATCAATTGATAGATGCCAAGCCCAAGTGCGACCGGCGACGAGATCACTCCCAGATAACAGCACCAGCCGACCGTAACTGAGAAGATGCCGCAAATCATCGAAGCGATCGCGAGACCCTGTTTCGGTCCTTGCGCGGAAGGTGGCGGTGGCGGCTGCCAACCGGACTGCATTTGTTGCGGCGGCTGAAACTGTCCCGAACCAAAACCACCCGATGATCCGGCAGGGTTCGATGGCGGCGGTGGCGGCGGAATCGGTTGCGATTGAACCTGGCCCGATCCTAATCCGCCCGACGGGTGCATCCAATCACCGGCGGGCGGTGGTGGCGGGGCTGATGAAAGCATAGTCGGCGGTGGCTCGTCAGCTCTTGCCGGCGACTCCTGGACCAGTGTGGTGCCGTCCTGAGTACAGAAGGCCAGCCAGTCCTCTTCAAAAGTTCGGTTGCAGCTTGGGCAGCGTTTCATAGGTTTAGTCCATTGTCAGTTTCATTTACCACAGAGGACACAGAGAAGTCTTTGAAACAATTTATTGAACCACAAGGCTCTTAGCCGATTTGTTGGTCTTTCCTCTGTGTCCTCTGTGGTTTATGTGCAAGTCTTTCAGACCAATTCGAGCTTGCTAAAAAAATACGAGATTTCGATCGCGGCATTCTCATCAGAGTCCGATCCGTGCGTAGCGTTCTCGCCGACTGAATCCCCGAATTCTTTTCGAATTGTGCCCTCATCTGCTTTCGCCGGATCTGTTGCGCCCATCAGATCGCGCCACGCTTTCACCGCACCTTGTTTCTCGAGCGCCATGACCACGCATGGACCACTCGACATAAACTCCGTTAAGCCTTCATAAAAGGGTTTGCCGCGATGGACTTCATAAAAGCCTTCGGCTTGTTTGCGTGACTGATGGATCATTTTCATCCCGCGAATACGAAAGCCGCCGGTGATGATTCGATCGATAATTTTTCCGGTGTGACCCGCGCTCACCGCGTCGGGTTTTATGATTGCGAATGTTAAGTTGCCTGTCATTCTGCTCCTGCCTGCGTTCTTTAAATTAATAGAAGATAGCTAATTAGTTTTTGACCCCCGAGATACAACAGGGATGCGAAACTGGTCCAGAGACGGACGCCATTAAATAACACATCGCTGCGTCGCCAGGGTTATATGCTCCCGGCCTGATCCATGTAAAAGCTCTGCAACTCGCATTGGCCGCACAATCGGCTTCACACTGCCCGACTGACGCCCTCGGATAATAAGTGATGCGTGAGCCGCCGCTGTAGCTAATATTATTCATCAACGAAAACGCGGGTTTTGCTCTTTCGGGAGTCGGGGCTGGCGTCGGCTTCTGCGGTTTGTCATTCTTCGCCGGCTGGTTCGTCACACTTGGCGTTTCGGACGGCTTTGGCGAATCTTTTCCTTCAGGTGACGCTAGCGATGAGGCAATATCCGTACGAGGCGACGGCGTCGGAACATTGCTGACACGCGATTCCGATCCGCGATTACGCGTTACGATCCAGGCGATCAAAACACCCGATGCGCCGAGCACAAAGATAATCGCCAGAACCCAGGGCAACGCACTTTGTCGCGAACGCGCTTCCGGATAGGTCTGTGAAGCAGCAATCGGTTGAGGCTTTGCCTGGAACTGCTCAGGCCGCGCGGTGATCGTCGGTTGCGGACTCGCTGTGGTTGGCGGCACCGTTGCTGCCCGCGTTGGTTCGGTTACAGCGGCCCGTGGCAAATGCCATGTAGCCTGATCGTCCTTTTGATCGGGAATCAAACGTGAGCCGTCCTGAAGACAAAACATCATGGTCTCGTCTTCGTATCGGCGATTACACGACGGGCAAGTTTTCATTCTTCGCTTGGTTAGAACTCAAAGGCGCGAGCGTTGCGCCTATTCAGCTATTCCTCTGAGAGGATCAGGCCGTCGAATATCCGGCCGTTCGGTTGGTATCGGTTTGAGCATGGTTCGCTGTTTGCACGGTTTCACACCTTCGTTCAACATCAGCACAAAATCCTGCACACCATCGGTAGCTTTGAAATTGTTAACTTGCTTGGGACAAAAGCCCTCGGCATTTGCTTCGACTTTGTAAATCCCGGCCGGCACATCGAAATAATAGACGCCTTCGATGCTGGTCGTCGCTTCATAATCCTGGCCGTTTGAGTCTCGGGCGACTACGTGTGCGCGAAATATGACCGAGTGATTAATGTCGTAAACGGTGCCCAACAGGATCGTGTTCGGAGGATTGGTTGGGAACCGCGGTTGCTGTTGCGCGACGCCCACATGCGCTAATAACAAAGCAACCGTTAGTAGTTGTACGACTCTTTTCATCTTTTGAAATGAAAACTCTTTTGAGTCAGAACCCAGTCGAAGCGCCGAGCGCATCCATCATGGCTTGGCCGATATCCGCCGGCGATTTCACTACATGAATTCCCGCCGCTGAAAGCGCCGCCATCTTCTCCGCCGCGGTCCCCTTCCCGCCCGCGATGATGGCGCCCGCGTGACCCATGCGACGTCCGGGTGGTGCAGTTTGTCCGGCGATGAATGCGATGGGTTTCGTAACATTCTCTTTCGCAAACGCTGCTGCTTCTTCTTCGGCCGTGCCGCCGATCTCGCCAATCATCACTATGCCGTCCGTCTCGTCATCTTCCTGAAACAGTTTCAGCGCGTCAACGTGTGACGTGCCCACGATCGGATCACCGCCGATTCCAATCGCCGATGATTGGCCCAGGCCAAGAGATGTCAGTTGGCCCACCGCTTCATAGGTCAAAGTTCCGGAACGCGAAACCACACCGACGCGGCCCTCTTTATGAATGTGGCCGGGCATGATTCCGATCTTGCATTTGCCTGGTGAAATGATTCCGGGGCAATTCGGACCAATCAGTCTCGTACCTCTGTCCCGCAGATACTCTTTCACCTTCACCATGTCGAGGGCGGGAATGCCTTCAGTGATACAAACAACGACGGGAATTCCGGCGTCGGCTGCTTCCATAATTGCGTCCGCCGCAAATGGCGGCGGCACATAAATCACAGAGGCATTCGCGCCGGCCTCGCGCACCGCGGCGGCGACCGTATTGAAAACAGGAATGCCTTCGTGCGTCGTGCCACCTTTGCCGGGCGTCACGCCACCAACGACATTCGTTCCGTACTCGACCATCTGTTTGGTATGGAACGTTCCTTCTTTTCCGGTAAGCCCCTGGACCACGAGGCGCGTGTTCTTATCAACGAGAATACTCATTTATTGAGTGCGAATCCTGATTTGTGGATGCTAGAGTAATCGAAAAGCGACTGCGCAGTATAACAACCTGCTTCATGTGTGCAAAATGCCGATTAAGCAGCCAGCCTGAAACCTTTTGTGATCGGCCTTCACTAACTGAACATACGAATTGTAAATATCTGTTAAGGCCCGATCTCAATTTGAATTAATCGGAACCATGAAACCCGGCGCGCGTACTTAGTTTGCAGACGAAAGAGCCTCGCCGCTATTGCCATAGCAGCGAGGCTGATTGACAACACAAGATTGGTCGCCGTGAAGCGCGCAAAGATGCATCGTCGACACCCGCATCTTAGCGCAACCTGCAACCAACCTTCAAAGACCTGATCAGTAGAGGTTCCCCGCACCCGCGTAACGAGTGTGCGCACATCAGCGCGTCACACTCCGAACGCAGTCACATTTCGGATGGAGGTTTGTTTCGATGCGCAAATATCATCCTGTCCTAAGTGGATTCGCTCTGATCCTTTTCAGTCTCAACAGCCAGGCCCAGACACCTAACTCGGCCAGGAGATTTTTTCAGCAAGGACAAAAAAGCTTTGCCGAGGGAAATCTTGAAGGTGCTTTTGAAGACTACAGCCGGGCGATTGAGATCAGCTCGCGACTCGATTCCCGGAAAATCGGGCCGGCCACGCTGTCGAATGCGGGCAACTCTGAAGATCACATTACTGTTATCGATCCCTTCACGGCCACCGCTTATACAAATCGGGGCGCCGTCCGTTACCAACAACATTATCTGGATGAGGCAATGGCTGATTTCAATGCCGCGATTCGCATCAGTCCGCGACTGGCGGAAGCTTATGTAGGTCGCGGCGTCATCTATCGAACCAGGGGAAGCCTGGAGAGCGCGGGCGCCGATTTTGACCGGGCAATCTCGATCAATCCTCGTTTGGTTGAAGCCCACATAGATCGTGCTGACGTACGCATTGAAAGAGGTGATCTGGATGGAGCTTTAGCTGATCTCGATCTTGCGTTGAAAATTAAACCCTCGAGTGCGGAAACCCACTCGCTGCTGGGATGGGTCCGAACTTTAAGAAACGAACTGGACTCGGCAATTACCAGTTTCAATCGCGCCGTGGAAATGAATCCGCGGCTGGCGTCTGCTTATCAGGGCCGGGGCACCGCACAGATGAAGCGGGGTGAGATCGAAAGCGCGATCGCCGACTTTACGCGCGCACTTGAGCTCGATCCCGATCTTCCGAAGACCCATTTGAATCGCGGTTTGGCCTTGATGCTTCAGGGTAAGGACGCTGAAGCGCAGAAGGATTTCGAACGATGTGTTGCGCTGAATCCCGGCTTGACTGCGGAGTTGAACCGGCGGATTGAGTTGGTGAAAAAGATGCGCGCGGACCAGTAAGAGCAGCGTACCGCAAAGCGGAGATCGAAAAGCCAGCAGACTGAATTATCAGGTGATGCTGACGAGTTCGTGACGAACTTCGGGCTTTGCGGTCGGGCCTTCGGCAAGCAGCTTCTCTGTTTCTTTTACGAAGGCGTCGACGATGTCTTCCCCGGCGACTTTGCGCATCGGCACGCCGTCTTTGAAAATCATGCCGACACCGCGTCCGAACGTGATGCCGAGTTGTGAGTCGTGAGCTTCGCCGGGTCCGTTGACTGCGCATCCCATGATCGAGAGATGAAGCGGCTCTTTGACGTGCGCTAGACGTCGTTCGATCTCAGTCACGATCTCGACAAAGTTATCGACATCGAGGCGGCCGCAGGTCGGACACGCCACGACCGTCACGCCGCGCGTGCGCAGGCCGAGCGACTTCACGATCTCCCAGGCAACGCGCACTTCTTCCTGCGGGTCAGCCGCCAGCGAAACGCGAATCGTGTCGCCAATGCCTTCATGCAGAAGGATTCCGAGTCCAATCGAAGATTTCACTGTACCGGTAAAGGCCGTGCCCGCTTCCGTCACGCCCAGATGAAATGGATAGTCAACTTTCTCGGCAAGTAAACGATAAGCAGCGACGGTCCGATGCACGTCCGAAGCCTTCAACGAAATGATGATCTCGGTGAAATCCAGTTCTTCGAGAATCTGAATATGCCGCATCGCCGACTCCACCATCGCTTCCGGCGTGGCGGTGCCGTACTTCTTCAACAGATCCTTCTCGAGCGAGCCACCGTTTACGCCGATACGAATCGGCACTTTCTGTGCTTGCGCCGCGCGCACGACCTCGACAATCCGTTCGTGCTTGCCGATATTGCCCGGATTCAAACGCAGCTTGTCGATGCCGGCGTCGAGGGCCATCAGCGCCAGCTTGTAATGAAAGTGAATGTCGGCGACGAGCGGTACTTCAGGCACCCGTTTGCGAATTTCTTTGAGCGCGATCGCGGCGTCGTTGTCGGGCACCGCAAGTCGAACAATCTCGCAGCCGGCGGTGACCATCTCTTCAATCTGCTTTACGGTCTCATCGACGTTGGCGGTGTCAGTCTTCGTCATTGACTGAATGACGACGGGCGCACCACCGCCGATTTGCACGTGCTTGACTTGTACTGCTCGAGATTTACGCATAAGAGGTTCGTGACCGTTTAGCGGAGGGCTACTGCCCTCCGAAATGGCGAGCGGTAGCCCGCCTCTAAACAAAGACAAAATAATTCACTTCCCTGGCGTAGCCGGTCCCGGTGAAGCCGCGGGCGTATTACTTCCGCCTCCGCCGCGTGAAATAGATACCTGCTTCAAGATGTCATTCGTAATCACGAAGACCATCAGCAGAAGTACGAAGACAAAACCGACCTGTTGAATCCGTTCACGTACACGCATAGAGATCGTCATGCCGACGAGCGCCAGCGCGGCTTCAATCAGCAACAGAAAGATCGCACCGCCATCGAGCACGGGAATCGGCAACAGATTAAAGACTCCCAGGTTCAAACTCAGAAACGCGAGCATGGTGAAAATCCCGGCCCAGCCCAACTCTGAAACAACTCGCGAAGACTCTCTGGCAATTCCGATCGGGCCTGAAAGCGTATTACGCACCGATCGCTTGCCCTGAAACACCTGGCCCAGAGCCTTGGCCGTCAGTCGCAGAATCCGCACGTTCGAGTCAACCGCATAACGCGCGGCTGACACTGGGCCGGCCTTAACCAAAGGAACTCTTTGGCCGATGTGAACCCCGATAATCTCCTCGCCCGGTGGAATTGTGACTGTGACTTTCAACGGTTGCCCTTGTCGATCGATGTCCATCGTCAGGGGTTCCGTCTTATGTGCACGGATGTATTGAACTACCTGCTCGGAACTAATAGCAGGCTGACCACCGATGGCCGCGACCCGATCGCTGCCGTGCAACCCAGCCACGTCGGCAGGACTTCCGGGGGTCACATCAGCAATCACTACCAGGACGTGACCGTAATCGGGAATGAACTCCAGGTCGCCTGCCGTCTCGCCGTCGATCGTCAGCGGCTTCGGCTTAATTGTCAGATTCAGTTGCTGACCGTTTCGATCGACAACCATCGGCAGAGGCTCGTTCGGCGAAAGCAACGCATCGCCACTAATAGTGTCCCAGTCAGGGTTTGCGGATCCGTTGAAAGAGACAATGCGATCGCCGGGACGCAGGCCGGCGACTTCTGCTGCGCCACCCGGCGCGACAGAACTAACCACCGGAGTTGGCGTCGATGGAATGCCGTAGATCAGGCCCGCCGCCAATGGAATCGCCAGGGCCGTCAGGATATTCATAATCGGCCCGGCCAAAGCTACTGCGATGCGTTGCCACCTCGGTCGCAGGTCAAAACGTTCATGCGCCGGAATGTCGGGAGCGCTCTCGCCTTCAATCGGCGCGTTCGACTCGTCGCCGCCCAGCTTGACGTAACCGCCCAACGGAATCGCGGAAACTCGATAGTCCGTATCACCAAATTTCTTCCCAAACAGACGCGGGCCAAAACCAACCGAGAAGGTCTCAACCCGGATCTTAAAGAGTTTGGCGACGATAAAGTGGCCGAACTCATGAAGAATCACGGCCGCGCCGAGCACGATGATGAAAGGAAGCAGCCAGGTGGTAACGAAGTTGATCATTAGTACTCTCGATGGACGAACGTCCTACAACCTGTTGAGTTTACGTATCGTATTAAGCGAGGTCAAACGGAGGGGTAGTGCCCTAATTTGAAATTCTCTGCGCCTCCTCTGCGTTCTCTGCGTCTCCGCGGTGAATGTATTTAGGCGCTTATTCACCGCAGAGACACAGAGAACGCGGAGACTGCGCAGAGAAAAACTAAATTAGTGTCCACCAACAGAGGGTTTTGCTGGTCAGATGCGATGATCGAATGTTAAGCAACGCCCACTCGCGCATTCGCAGCCAGATTACCGATCGCAGATTGCGCCACCACCCGTGAGTTGCGGTCTGCCTGAAGCACGCTCTCGAGATCGGCAACGGGAGCGGTTTCGTGACGATCCATTACCTCTTCGATCACCAGCGGGATATCTGAAAGCGCGATTCGTTCGTCGATGAATGCGTGCACCGCCTCTTCGTTAGCGGCATTCATCGCGGCCGGTAGGGTGCCTCCCGTTTCCAGGGCCCGATAGGCGAGGGCGATGCAGGGAAAGCGCTCGAGATCCGGTGCTTCAAAGTGCAATGAAGATAATTTCGCGAGATCCAACGGCGCCAGTTCCGAGGGACAACGGTCAGGATAAGTCAGCGCGTATTGAATCGCGTGGCGCATGTCGGTCACGCCCATTTGCGCGATGACTGAGCCGTCAATCAATTCGATCATCGAGTGGACTACGGATTCAGGATGCACGACGATGCCAATCTCATCGGCCTCAAAGCCGAACAGCCAGTGCGCCTCGATCACTTCCAATCCTTTATTCATCAGTGTGGCCGAATCGATGGTGATCTTTGCGCCCATGCTCCAGGTCGGATGCTTCATGGCTTCCGCAACCGTCGCCCGGGACATCGTCGCCTTGTCATGCGTGCGAAATGGCCCCCCCGACGCAGTCAAAATAATTCGCCGCACTTCGGATCGTTTTTCGCCACGTAAACACTGATGCAAGGCGTTGTGTTCGGAATCAACGGGCAACAACTCGGCGCCGGACTTTTGGGCGGCGCGGGTCATCAATTCGCCGGCCATCACCAGAGTCTCTTTGTTTGCTAGCGCCACTCGCTTTCCGGCTTCCAGCGCGCGCAGGGTCGGGACAAATCCGACTGCTCCGACGGTCGCGGAGATCACGCAATCGGCGAGTTCATACGTGGCGACTTCCACCAGACCACGTTCGCCGCAGAGCAGCCGCGGCACCGTTACACCCCGCGCCATCAGCTCGATTTTTAGTTGGGCTACCGATTCTTCAGTGTCGACCGAAACCAGCTCGGGACGATGTCGCTCGATCTGATCGGCGAGCTTCCTGATATTGCGACCCGCAGCGAGCGCGACCACCTTGAATCGCTCAGGCCCTAGGGACTCAATCACGCGCAGAGAGTTGCAGCCAATCGAGCCGGTGGATCCCAGAATAGCAATGCCGCGCACAGACATAAATTGACGTTATTTCGCAGGGGTAACAGAAGGATTAGGCCCGTAGGCTTGCATCAAATCGATCGTTTGTCCGTCTTTATCGTAAGACGCGCCGGTCACGCGCCAGGCGCGATTGCTGCGATATGAAAGATCGACCCGCGCATTGACGTTTCGTTTCTCACCAATCACCTTGAGATAAAGTGTCGCGGCGCCGTCGCCGTTTGAGACGTTGATGTTTCCGGTGACAAACGTTCCGAAATCTTTCACTTCACCGACTTCCTGCTTCAATGTTTCGTTATTACGGAGATACGTGCGAGCGGTATTCGCCGCGTCGCTCGAACCAATCGTGTGAAATACAAAAAATGCGATGCCGCCCACGAACAGCGCCACGATCAGACAAAGCACCGCCACGATGCCGAGGATGATCATGACTATTTTTTTCGTGCTCATCTATAGGAGTGCCCGCTTCACTACGGGCATCTCTCGCGCTTCTAACGACTAAAGTAGGCCCAGGCGAAATAGTAGATGACCGGTGCATTGAACAGCAAGCTATCGATCCGATCGAGAATCCCGCCGTGCCCCGGCAGCAGTTGCGCAGTGTCTTTAGCACCCGCGCTGCGTTTCAACGCGCTCTCTGTCAAATCGCCAAGCACACCGACGACGTTCATCACCGCCGCGAGCGGCAGAGCGAACTTCAGCGGCAGATTCAGAAAGAACCAATAATGAGAAGCCGCGGCGAGTAACAAGCTGGCCAGCATTCCCGCGACCGCGCCTTCCCACGTCTTTCCCGGACTAACGCTTGGCGCAAGTTTGTGACGGCCAAACATTCTACCGCCATAATAAGCAGCCATATCCGAGCCCATAATCACGAGAAAGAAAAATGATAAGAGATGTCGCGAAAGCACCGGACTGAACCCCACCCGCACGGCAATCAGATAACCGCCGAACAAAGCAACATACATCACACTCAAGATGGTTACGCCGACTGAAAGGATCATTCGATCGAACGGAGCACCACGCACCATGGCGGCGGTCAATGAACCGGCGGTAAGCAGCAACAGCACGAGCTGGATCATGAAAAGATCCGGAGGGTTACGGGGCGAGGTGAAATAGAAAATCACCAATAGCGCCAGGCCGCTCAATACTTGCGCGGTCACATCCACGCGCACCTGCTTCTTGCGCGCCAGCACCCAAAATTCAATTTCGCCCAGCACAATCGCTGCCGCCGCCAGCACACAAAACAAGACTGCAAGTTGATCTATTAAGATCGAAGCGATCAGGACCGGCAACAAAACAACGGCCGTGAGTAGGCGGGCAACTGACGGAGGAAGGCGATTAAGAAAGGATTTGGGTTTCGTTGGTGGCTGATTGTTTTTCAATGGATTCTTATTCGGAGTTCCGCCTCCAGGCGGCCTGGTTTGTAGTCAGGGCTTCGCTTAAAGGTGGAACTACAAAATGCTGGTTTGTTTTCGCGAGACCTCAACCCGTCGCGACGGCGCGCGGTTTAGCAACCAGTTTCAGTCCGCCGAAACGCCGGCTTCTTTGCTGATAATCGACAATCGCCTGCAGCAGATGTAAGCGGCGGAAATCCGGCCACAGCGTGTCAGTCACGTAAATCTCTGCGTAGGCACTTTGCCATAAGAGAAAGTTCGAGATGCGCAACTCGCCGCTTGTGCGCACGAGCAAGTCGAGGTCAGGCAGGTTGCGCGTGTAGAGCTCCTGTTCGATCAAATGCTCGTCCAATTCCTCCGCGGACTTGCCCTGGGCGGCCAGTTTCTTCATGGCGGTTCGGCAGGCGTCAACGATCTCGGCACGTCCGCCATAGTTGAGCGCGACGCTCAGAACCATTCCCGTGTTCGCGGCCGTCTGCTGCGAAGCCCGGGCGATCTCATCTTTAACTCTCGGGGCCAACACGTCCGTGCGCCCGATAGTTTGAAAGCGAATATTCTGGCGATGAATCTCTTCGAGTTCGATGCGCAGGTATTTCCTCAACATGCGCATCAGCGCGTCGACTTCATATCGTGGCCGTTTCCAATTCTCGGTCGAGAAGGCGTACAGCGTAAGCGCGCCGAGTCCCAACCGCGCGCCGGTATCCACTGAAGCGCGTACGGCCTCGACGCCGGCGCGGTGTCCGGCGATTCGCGGTTGCCCGCGCTGGGCGGCCCAGCGGCCGTTCCCATCCATGATGATCGCCACATGCCTGGGCAGGCGATCCCAATCGATCGCCCCGAGCAATTTGTGATCGGGTGCACCTTCACCGACGACGTCGCTGAAATCTGAAAGCATAAGTCACATGCATCTTAATCGCGTGAAGAGCCCTGCGCAATCTGGAGAAACAGCGCCGAAGGCGCGTCATTCAATAGCCGCGGCCGTAAGGCCGTGGATTAAAGCTCGAGATGAAAAACAAGACCCGAAGGGCCGGCACTTCTCTATCCCTGTGATGTGGGACCCCAATGCCGCACCTTCGGCGCTCGATTATTTGCTGGCTCTATCACCCACGGTCTCACGACCGTGGCTATTAAATAACGGTCCTTCGGACCTCAATACTGCACGCTCATAAGCGTCAATCCATGGGCCGGGGCCGTGGCTCCGGCCAGCGATCGATCGCCCTCCCCGATCGCGCGCGCAACTGTTGATTCGTCGATTTCGCCTCTACCAACCGCCAGCAGCGTTCCGACAATCGATCGGACCATGTAGCGCAGGAATCCATTTGCCGAGATTGTGAATTCAATCAAGTGACAATGACCACGAGCGTCCCAGCCATCCGATATTTCGCACTTCGTGACGTTTCGCCCTCGCGATTCAACGTCCGATTGCGCGGCAGAGAACGCCGTCCAATCATGCTCGCCGACAAATAACGCGGCGCACTTTCTCATGCTGCTCAGATCGAGCGGTCGTCCTTCGTGACATGCATAACGAGCCCGGAATGGCGACATGACGGCGCCATGCGCCACGCGATAGCAATACGTCTTTCCCGTCGCCGAATAGCGTGCGTGAAAATCGTCTGCCACCACATCGACGAACAGGACGCTTAGGTCGGGGCCCAGATTTCCGTTGATCGCGCTTCGCAGTTTATGCGGGCTGATATCGCGCTGAAGCTTCGCGTTCGCCACCTGGCCTTCGGCATGGACACCCGCATCAGTGCGCCCCGATCCATGCACCGTAACTTGACGACCGTCGAGCAGCGAGAGGACTCGAGTTAGTTCACCCTGCACGGTGCGAAGCTCACCCTGCATCTGCCAGCCATGAAAATCTGTGCCGTCGTATTGGAGAAGCAGGCGATAGTTCATAAACAGTGAGCAGCAGGCAGTGAGCAGTAAGCAGTAAGCAGTAAGCAGTCAAGAATACGAACAAACGGCCAACAAGTAATACCAAAACCAATAAGACTGGGCAGCCAGGACACTCACAACGTAACCCCAATTCGCTGCGGCGCTTGACTGCCAACTGCTCACTGCTTACTGCTCACTGCGTTGCGGCTTCCGGGCTTCACAGCAATATCTCCTCGCTTGCACGCATCGCACTGATCGACTGAGACCGACGCCACGTCGAGCACGGCGAGTGACACCCGCGGCACCCCGACATCAGCTCGTCCGCCTGAACGATCAATGATCGAGCCGGCCGCCACCACCTCAGCGCCTGACGCCTGCAGCGCTGCAATCGTATCGCGCGTCGAGCCACCGGTAGTAATCACATCCTCGATGACCAAAACGCGCTCGTCTTCAGAAACGGTAAAGCCTCGGCGCAGAGTCATCTGTCCGTTTTCACGCTCAGTCCAGATGAACCGCACGCCGAGCTGGCGCGCGACTTCATAGCCGATCACGATCCCACCAATGGCCGGCGATGCAACTGTTTCGATCTTGCGATCCCGAAAATGTTCAGCGAGTGCGGCGCCGAAATCGATGGCGTCACGCGTTGATTGCAAGGCGATCGCACATTGCAGGTAAACAGAACTGTGCAGGCCGCTCGACAGAATGAAATGTCCTTCGAGCAACGCGCCGGTTTTTTTGAAGCGTTCGATTATCTGTGAGTCACGCATTCGGTAATCACCAACAAACAGGGCAATGAGGTCAGTACCGGGAGCGGTAGCGACCGGGTAATACCATTCCATCTCGATTCTCCGGTGAGGCTGACCCAGTCGCTACCGCTCCTGGTACCGACTTCCCCCGCACCAATGTCACCATAACCCCACTTCAGAAAATTCAGTATCAGCGATTACAATCACATGTATGCAACGACCGGCCAACTTAATATCTGATTCGCCACTCGTGCAGGAAACTTTTGATTTTGTGTTCGAAAGCGGCGGCCGCGCAACCTTCACGGAAGTCACAGATTCGATTTTCCACCTTTCGAACGTTACCGAACAACTGGCCGCGTCACTGGTCGGCGACCTGATTCAAAACGATCCGCGTTTCAGCTTTGAGAATTCGCATCTCGCCATCAAAACCGATGAGATTGAATCTCGTCCATTAAACCTGATCGATTTCGTCGTGGTCGATGTCGAGGCGATCGCGAGCCGCTCAACTCCGACCAGAATCATCGAGATCGGCGCTTGCCGCGTGGTGCAGGGCGAAATTGTCGATGAATTCGAAACGCTGATCAATCCCGAACTCCCGGTGCCGCGTTTTATTTCCGCACTTACGGGCATCAACGACGAGATGGTGCGATCGGCGCCGAGGTTCGAGCACATGGCCGAATCATGGCTGGCCTTCGCCGGCGATTCAGTGCTGGCGGCGCATAACTCAACTTTCGACGTAACCTTGCTGAACCAGGAAATCGCGCGCGTCTTTCCCGGATGCCGGATGCGCAACGCCGAACTGTGCACAGTTCAGTTGGCGCGACGCATGATGCCTAACCACCAGAAACATCACCTGGATGCTCTCGCCCATCATTTCGGATTTGAAGTCTCGCAACGGCATCGCGCGGCCGGTGATGCGCGGGCGACGGCGCGGGTGCTCCTGCGCCTGCTCGACGAATTGGAAATTTGCGGAGTTCGCACGTTGAGCGAAGCGCGAAAGTTTCGGGCTGCCGATTCGCCCGCCCGAGCAGAACTCGAGTTAACTTTCGACTCCTGAATCATTTGATTGTGGCATCTTGCGCGTGATTCACGGGCGAGGACGCCCGTGCCACTTTCAAACGGACTCACTGCCTGAAACGGGCGCAGGCTGGCGACTGCTGCGTTTGAGCAAGTTCCTGCCCACAAAGAAAAGAATAATCAGCACGGCCAGGCCGATCCCAATCGAAGGGTAGTAGTGCGAAAGAATTTCTTTCGCGTGTTCGCCATAACGCGCCGCCAGATAGCCTTCGAGCAGATAACGAAACGTGCGTCCCGCCGCGATCGCAATTGTGAAGCGCAACAGATTCAATCGAAACACGCCGGCTGAAACAACAAACAACTTGAACGGAAACGGCGGCGGCAATAAGGAAGCAACCAGGACCGAAAGCACGTCGTAGCGATCGATCAGGTCTTTCACGCGCTTCTGTTTCGATTCTGAAAATTTCGCCAGCGCTCGGTGACCCGCCTTCTGCGAAATCTTGTAGAGACCGACACAACCTGCCGTCGATCCGATCGTGGCCGCGGCCACATAAATCAACATCCATGACGGCCGCGCCGTCGCCAATAAGAGGAGCATCGCATCGACGCCGCCCGGCATTGGAATCATGAGCGAATCAAGAAATGCGATCGCCAACAAACCAAACGGTCCGAACGACAATAACCAGTGCGAAAGCTTGCCGAGACCGCCGGTGATCTTATGAATTAGAGATTTCAATTGAGTTAATTAACCTTTCGATATTATTGGTGTGGCACGCGCATCTTGCGCGTGGTTCACGGGCGGGACGCCCGTGCCACTTATTCTTTCGCCGACTTAACGGCGGCGCGGCCCTTGTTCGTCAAAAGATAGATTGCTAACGCAGCCAGGCAAAGAGCGAAGACCGCGGTGATGATTATCAAGCCATTGTCCTGCAGGAACACCAGAACTCTCCGGCCGTAATAAACTGCGAGTATGCCTTCGGTGTAATACCTGACCGATCGCGCCACCAGAATCGTAATCAAGAATCGCCGTCGCGGAAATTGCAGAGCACCGGCCGTAGCTACAAAGATCTTGAAAGGCATCGGCGGTGGCAACAGCGCCGGAATTGCTAATGCGAGGATTCCAAACCGAGCATAAGCCGTCTCGACTTTTTGTATGTGCTCCAGTTTGAACCGGCGATGCAAAACCGCCAGGCCGCCGCGTTGCAAGATGGTGTAGAGCAGTAAACATCCCAGCATCGATCCTGTCGACGCGAACAACGGAAAAAAGATTACTGCGCGCGGATGTGTGAAGCATCGGGCAATGACCAGGTAATCATTTATCTCCGGCAGCGACAGCAGCGACGAGTCAAGCGCGCCGACCAGAATCATTACCGGGCCGGCAACATAAATCGGAACATGAGCAATGAAATACCCAAGTCGTCGCAAGACGACTTGCATCCAGTCAAACATGGCAGCCCAGTTTAGAGTTCAAGCTTCAGCTTGTGTCAAGCAAAGATAACAACCTAAAGGTTGAACTCTGAACCGAATGGAACTGGCGCCTCTTATTTGGCTGGCTTGAAAATGGAAGGAGTGTCGTAGGTAACGCCAACCGTTACTCCTGAGTGTGGACTAAACTTCGTCAAACCTTTGATGCCGGCAAAGTCGAAACGCAGACCGCTGGCGCGCACTTGCATGCCGAGACGTGCTTCACCTTGAGATTCAGTTCCCAGTGGACCAGTTCCCGGCCGCGTGTTAGCGCGTCCGTTCACTTCGCCGACCAGACTGAACATCTGATCGAGCCGCACTATGCCGCCCAATCCGTAGGTCAGCACATCGTTCTGCGCAAAGCTTTCCGTGGGCACGCCGATAATTCCGATGCCTACATTTGCAAACGTGTTCACGCGCGCCTCGTGACCAAACTTTTTGCCCAGCAGGACCTGGCCATAGGCGTTCGTCTGATTCAATCCGATGCCGGTCGCCTGGTTCGAGTTCGGCAACTGGACACCGAAGCGAAATCCAACCGACGGCAAATTGCCAGTCTCGTTCCGCAGTTTGATCTTGGTCCAAAGGAAAAAGTCCCCGGCGTCGCGCGTCGAGTTTGCTCCGGCCGCAAGGTTAAGCGGAATCGAACTGACGCCCCGCGAATTGATCGAGAGAAAATTCTGCGCGACGCCTTCGACCTGTACTTCGACGTTAGGCGCCAGGCCGATAGTAAAGCTGATCACCCCGGCGCGCGTCAGATCACCATTAAGGCCGGAAACCGGATAGCGCGCGCGCTGCACAAAGTCGACGCCGGCCCCAATGCGAAACGATCCCGGCGGAATGATATCGACATCTTCCGTGATTAACGGCCGCTGTTGCGCCGACGCGACCGAAGCCCAGCTAATCGCGAACAGGATCAGCGCCAGGACTTTAGTAATGGATTTAGTGGTTTTGCCGGGCATCATTGAATCGACCGAATTGTAGTCGGCTATTGCGTGTCGGTCAATCTCAAGTTGTGAAGCGACCGGGGCATTAGCCCGACCGTCAGGAAGGGCTCAGCATTGAGCTCGTGTGAAATGAGCCCTCCCTGACGGTCGGGCTAGTGCCCCGTTGTTGGTTTTCGTTTCGTTTGAATTCGTGGTTCAAATCTTCGTTCGCTCGTTTCTTTAAGATGAACTGTCCACGAAAGCACACGAACATCACGAAGAAACTTTTGTATTAGTGTGCATTCGTGGTTCCAATCCGGCGTTGGTCAATGCTCGACCACGAAAACACACCAAACATAGCGAAGATGAATCAATGCTGATTCGCTCACGCAAACGCTACTGACTCTGTTAGGATTCCGCGCCAGCTCGCAGAGGAGAATCATGAATAGATTTTCACGGACGTCCTTGTTGATTATCGTTTTCGGTTGCGTACTGGTCGCGAACAAGGGGCCGGCGACCGCAGTCGCCCAACAGACACCCTCAACCATAACCTTGGCCGGCTTGCACGATCGCGTCACTGTGCGCCGCGACGAACGCGGCATCCCTTACATCGAAGCCACAAACAACGACGATCTATATTTCGCGCAAGGTTACATCACGGCGACCGATCGTCTCTGGCAGATGGATTTGCTGCGCCGCAACGTGCGCGGCGAGCTGGCAGAAATCTTCGGCGAAGCGGGGCTCGTTGAAGACAAGCGCCATCGCACGTTCGGCTTCGCCCAGGTCGTCGATGAGACGGCGAAGCATCTACCGCCGAATCTCAACACCGCGATGACTGCGTATGCGAACGGCGTGAATGCCTTTATTGATTCGCTGACCGATCAAACGACTCCGATTGAGTTTCGCATCCTGCAATACAAACCGCGCCACTGGACGCCCGCTGATTCGCTCGCCGTCGGCAAACTTCTGTCGGAATATCTTTCGAAAAGTTGGGAACTCGACGTGATGCGCGGCGCGATGATGAGTTTGCCGAAAGAGAAGCGCGACGCGTTGCTGACCGAGACATCACCGCTTGACGTAATCATTGTAGGATCCGATCAACGCGCTGGGAGCGCAGGCATCCTGCCTGCATCTTCATCGCCAACTCTCGACCTCGCTCTCCTCGATCAACTCAACGCTTCGCTTGAGAGCCAACGCGAATCATTCGAACGGCTCGGTCTTAATCCGGCGAACCTCGAAACTTTTCAAGCAAGCAACAACTGGGTCGTCTCAGGCCAGCACACAGCAACCGGCAAACCACTGCTGGCCAACGACCCGCACATTCCCTCGGCCGCGCCCGGCATCTGGTATCAGACGGAATTGACCGGGCCGGGAATGCATGTCGCCGGCGTAACTTTCCCGGGCGCTCCGGGAATCGTGGCCGGCCATAACGACTACATCGCGTGGGGCGAGACCAACCTTGGGCCAGATGTCCAGGACGTTTACATCGAGAAGTTCGACAAGGACAATCCGAATCGTTACCTCACGCCCTCAGGTTTGCGCGATGCCGAAGTTCGTCACGAACAAATCAACGTGCGCAAGAACCCAATCGATCCAAAGAGCATCGTCACGCAAACTCTCGATGTGACCGTCACTCGTCACGGCCCGATCATCCTTGAGAAGGATGGAGTGCGATACGCATTGCGTTGGCCGGCTCTTGATCCGGCGACACTTGAGGCGGCCGGAATTTTCGACGCGAACCGCGCGCGCAATTGGAAGGAATTCACCGAAGCTTTGAGCCATTACAGTGGCCCGACGCAGAATTTTGTTTACGCCGATGTCGACGGCCACATCGGTTACTACGGCGCCGGCCGCATTCCGATTCGCAAGAACGGCGATGGCAGCATTCCTTATGATGGTTCGACCGACGATGGTGAGTGGACTTCGTATATTCCTTTCGACAAGTTACCGCACAGTTTTGATCCGGCTTCGGGAATCATCGTGACCGCGAATCAGCGAGTCGTTGGCAACAATTATCCGTATTTTCTGAGTCACAACTGGGCGCCGCCTTATCGAGCGCGGCGAATTTTCGATCTGTTGTCAGCGAAACCAAAGCTGACGACAGACGATTTTCGCAAGATCCAGGGCGACGTCTATTCGATCGCCAGCGTCACCTTCGCGCGCGCCGCGGCGAAGACTCTGCGCGACTCCGGGAGCGCAGGCATCCTGCCTGCATCTTTTATCAACGATCTTGAAACCTGGGACGGCATGATGAGCGCGGATTCGCACACTGCCGCCGTAGTCAGTCAGATGCGCGGCGCTTTTCGAACGCGAATCCTGAACGCTGCGCTCGGCCCCGATCTCGCGAAGACTTATACCTGGGCGCAATCCGAAATACTCATCGATCGCATCGCGACTGAGCAGCCGCCTGCGTGGTTGCCTAAAGAATTCACCAGCTACGCTGATTTGTTTCGCGCTTCTTATGACGACGCCAAACAGACTTTGACGAAATCAATCGGCGCGGACGAGTCGCAATGGACCTGGGGCAAGATCGCGATCGCCCGCTTCCCTCACCCGCTGGCCGTGGCGCCTTTGATCGGATTGCAATTTACGATTCCGCCGTTTCCGCAGAATGGTTCAGGCGGCAGCGTGAATGTCGGCTCGTCGGTTTCGATGCGGCTGATTGCCGACCCGAGCGATTGGGACAAGACACAGAACGGAATTCCGCTGGGCGAATCGGGAACTCCCAACAGCGCGCATTGGAAAGATCAGTTGGACGACTGGCGCAACGTCACACCGCGCGCGCTGCCATTTAGTAAAGCTGCAATCGACAGCGTCACGAAGCAGATTGTGATTCTCACGCCAGGTAAGTAGTCTGCTGGGAGCGCAGGCATCTTGCCTGCATTTCGCCCTTGGGAGCGCAGGCATCTTGCCTGCATTCTTGCCCTTGGGAGCACAGGCATCTTGCCTGCATTCTTGCCCTTGGGAGAGCAGGCATCCTGCCTGCATTTCGCCTTTGGGAGCGCAGGCTTCTAGCCTGCATTTGTCATGCGTAAACACGAAGCCGTAGAAGGCTGGCACAGTCGAGGCTATCTACCGCATTTTGATGGACCGCAGATCACTCAGTTCGTGACCTTCAGGCTTTACGATTCAATTCCACAAATTGTGTTTCGCAAATGGCGAGAAGAATTGCGCTCGCTATCCAAAACCGATAGCGATGCCATGCTCCGACGGCGGCTCGAGCTATATCTCGACCAGGGTCACGGCGACTGCCACTTGAAAGATCCGCGCGTTGCCGAGGTTGTCCAGCAGTCGCTACTATTTTTTGATGGCGAACGATACAAATTGTCGGCGTGGGTCGTCATGCCGAATCACGTCCACGCGTTGCTAACGCCGTTGGAGAACCAACTACTATCGCGTATCTTGCATTCGCTCAAATCCTATACATCCAATGAGGCGAACAGAATACTTGGCATTGAAGGCAAGTTCTGGCAGCAGGAGTCATTCGACCGTTACATTCGTAATTCAAGGCATTTCGCAACCGCTGTCAGATATATAGAAAATAATCCAGTAAAAGCGTGCCTGTCTGACCGTCCTGAGAACTGGCCTTACAGCAGCGCATGGTTCAAAGCAAAAGTCGGGAGCGCTTCTGGGAGCGCAGGCTTCCAGCCTGCATGAATCATTCTTGGAAGCGCAGGCATCCTGCCTGCATGATTCGTTTTGGCAGCGCAGGCATCCAGCCTGCATGAATCATTCTTGGGAGCGCAGGCATCCTGCCTGCATTGTGTAAATGACCGCATCGAACAGCACGAAAAGAGCAGGCAGGATGCCTGCGCTCCCATACCGAACCTTCATCGCGATCGAACTCCCGCCCGCCATTCGGCAACACATTAAGGAACACATCGATCAACTTCGCGCTGCCTTCCGTGACGTGCGCGCAAGTTGGGCCCGCGAAGACAACCTCCATCTCACGTTAAAATTTCTCGGCGATGTTCCGGTCGAGCGCATCCCTGCGCTTTCCGATGCAGCCGCCGCAGCAGCACACGACATCAAGCCATTCGATCTGGTCGTGATGGGCTGCGGCACATTTCCGCTGCACGGACGCCCGAAAGTCTTATGGATCGGAGCGGGGAGCGCGGGCATCTCAACCGCATCTTCCCTTTCCCCTTCGCCCTTACCCCTTAGCTCTTTGCACGCCACCCTGGAAAATCATTGCGCCGCCGCCGGCTTCGAGCGCGAGCCGCGCGCCTTTCATCCACACCTCACCATCGCGCGTTTGCGCGATTCAAAAGATGCGAGAGCATTGGCTGAGCATCACCAGCAGCTGGGCTTCGCTCCGCAAAGTTTCACCGTGTCGGAATTAATTGTGTTCAGGAGTGAGTTAAGCAGTAAAGGATCGAAGCACACCGCGCTGGCGCGTCTTGAACTGATCTAAACCAATCCCAACGGGATTGTGTAACCAAGCCAAGGGTTGACGCTTCGGCAACCTTTGGATCGGGTAACAAAGAGATTCCGCAACCCCGTCGGGGTTGCGAACTAGACTCATCCATAACCCAAAGGTTGACGCTTCGACAACTCTTGGGCCCGGTAACGGAGAGATTCCGCAACCCCATCGGGGTTGTGAAACTAAAGCCATCCATAACCCATGGTTGGCGCAACCGCCAACCATGAGCTCTGATACATAATCCCTTCGGGCTCAAAACCCTAAAACATCGACCTTCAGTCCCAAACATATTTTTCATCCCATTCTTGCTCATGCTTCCGAAACAACTCGCGTACTTCATCCTGAAAACTCATCTTGCGATGATGCTCCTGCTGATTGGCAATATATCTTTTTACCTCTTCAAGATTTGATTGGCTCACCGAAAAATCGGCATAGCCACCCTGCCATTCAAAGTGCGCGTATTCGGTTCCTTGATTCTTCAGCCAGCGATTCGAGATCCGTTTGATTTCTTTCACCCACTCAGCCTGCGTGATTTTGCGTCCGAAACGGCTCAGGAGATGAACGTGATCCTCAGTGCCGCCAATCTGAATCGGCGGACAGTCAAGCTGCTTCGAGATTCCACCCATATAGGCATGCAATGCATTCCTGACTTCAACATCACTCAAGAATTGCCGCCGCGCTTTGGTCGAGAATACAAGATGAATGTAAACGACTGAGAGAGATTGTGGCATTGCTTTAGCAATCCCGAAGGGATTGTGTAACTAAGCCAGGGGTTGACGCTTCGGGAACCCTTGGATCCGATAACAAAGAGATTCCGCAACCCCGTCGGGGTTGTGAAATCTAACTAAACCATTACCCAAGGTTGGCACGATTGCCAACCTTGGGCTCCAATACAGAATCCCGTTGGGATTCCCGATTGGGATTCTTCGCAGAGTCACGTGAAAATATTACCAGCATGATCAAGTAAAAGTTTTTGCAAGCGGCGACTGCCGCCTACGTGGAGGGTTGACCTTCAGACTTCTGACCTCGCTCACCACTCACTGCCCACTGCTCACCGCCCTTACCTCTTTGCTCTTACCGCTTCGCGCTTTGCCCTTACCGCTTCGCTCTTCGCCTCTTCCCTACTTCTCTTCCGCCAGGTTCCACATCACGCGCGCGAACTTCCACGAACCGTCTCGCTGCTTTTCCAGCACGCGCAACAGCTTGCCGCGAAAACTTTTAATCGGAGCATCGCGTGACTCACGATAGCTGCTGTTGAAATAACCCCACTCAAACGCCCACCCATCGACGATCTTTACATCCTGAATCTCCGGCGCGTAAGTGAGAATCCTCATTTCGGAATGTGCGGCCATTGTTTCCGCATCGTGCATCGTGATCAGCTTCTTGCCGACTTCCGCCGGCCCCGGCTCAAGGCGCACTGCATCATCACTCCACAGTTCCGCCAGCGCTTTCGGATCACCCGCCACCGTCGCCGCCACGTCCTGCTGATGAAGATTCTCAATCGCCCGCAAGTCCTTCGAGCTGGTATTCCGCTCAGCCAGCGACGAGACCTCAAAGCCTGCTATGCCGACCAATAAGACTGCGGCGGTAACCAGAAGAATCTTTGTTCTCGATTTTGTCATCGCTGCTCCTCCATCGACCGAATGGCTCTGCCACTCCGATGCGCGGTAAGTCTCTGACTTACCTGCGCGCGAATCTCTCTTTCAAAGGGTCTTCGACCGCCTGCGCACTGCTAACTGACCTCTGCTTACTGGCTTCTGCTCTGTGAACCTGCGGAGCAGGTGAAAGCATAAAGACCGGGGCGTAAGCCCCGGCTCAAGGCCATGAAAGAATTTGAGAGCTCGCGGAGCGAGCGAGAGGGTAATAATTGATCATGGTCTTTCGCCCGCGCCGCGGGCTCGATTCGTTTATTGCTTGTTACCCGGGCCTCACGCCCCGGGCTTTACGCTTTCACCTGCTCCGCAGGCTTTCTTCGGCGAGGCTAGCCTCGCCTTCATACCGGCCCTTCGGTCCTTCGGACTCCTGTCTTCTGTCTTTCCCGCTTAGATTTCCGCCTCGCCTTCCAGATAGAACACGCAGCTTCCTTCCAGTTCGACTCGGTCGTCGACCAAACGACAAATGACCTCTCCACCACGTGGCGATGCCTGGAAAGCTCGAAATTCACACTTGCCTAAACGGCCAGCCCAAAAGGGAGCCAGCATGCAATGCGCAGCGCCGGTAACCGGATCTTCCGGGATACCTTTGGCCGGAGCGAAGTAACGGCTGACAAAATCGTACTTCCCATGACCAGGCGCGGTAACGATCACACCCGGACGATCTACTTCTGCCAGCGCCGGCATATCCGGCGCCAGCGTTCGCAGTACAGTCTCGTTGGTCAGCAAAGCCAGATAGTTGAACTCGTTGATGAAGACCTCGAGAGGGTTTACGCCGAGTGCTTTGATCAATTCCGGAGGCGGGGCGATCTGTGCAGATGGTCGCGCGGGAAAGTTCATCAGGTAACCCTTCTCAGTTCGGCTGACAGTGAGAGGGCCGCTGGCTGATTTGAAGACGACGCATCGTCGCTCAGGTTCCAGCCGCTCCATAACTACCGCCGCGCTGGCCAAAGTCGCATGACCGCAAAGCGGCACTTCGATTTTCGGAGTGAACCAGCGCAGACGATAGTCCGACGCCTCGCGCACCAGAAAAGCAGTCTCGGCCAGATTATTTTCAGCGGCGATAGCCTGCATCAATTCATCTTCCGGAAACTCGGCCAACAGCATCACCGCCGCCGGGTTTCCACCGAACCGGCGCGTAGTAAAAGCATCAACCTGAAAGATGGGCGTGCGCATTTGGGCTTACTTGTTTCTCAGTACTCAGTCCTGATTAATCATTACTCATTACTCATTACTCATTACTCATTACTGCGTACTGCGTACTGCCTTCCTGACATCTGACCTCTGACTTCTAATCTCTGTTAAGGCCCGAAGGGCCGTCATTAAATAGCCACGGCCGTAAGGCCGTGGATCAAAAGCCAAAGAGACGACCGAGCGCCGAAGGTGCGACATCAACCTCTGGTGAATAATGCCGGCCCTTCGGGCCTTGGAAAAATCAATTAAACTCGATCCACGACCTTACGGTCGCGGCTATTAACTGTCGGTCCTGCGGACCTCTTGACTGGGAGCGCGGACGCCCTCGTCCGCAACGAGCGCGCAGCGCGAGCATTCTTACTCTGAGCGGCAGTCTAAGAACTCAAACGCTCCATGCATCCCTTAAGACTTGATCGACCTCGGAGTGCGTCTGCCATTCCCAGAAGCCTCCGAATCCCTCGTATTTAGGGATGGCCGAAAAGCTCGGCCAAAACTCCTCTTCAACTTTGCGGACCAAATCTTCCGCACTGCTCTCGTGGTGGAAATTGCCGGTCAATCCATATTCGCCCCACCCAACCTCCGCAGCTTTAACTACTCGAGCAAAGTCGGTGAACGCTTGAAACAATTCGTCCCGCGTAAAGGCGACTTCGGCAGAGTTCGGATAGTAGGAGATCAAACCATAATTAGATTTCAGATTGGAAGCGTGTTGTCCCATCCACTCCAACATTGGCGGCTGCTCGTCCGTCGACAAGTAATATGTGACCGCCGTTATCAAAGGGAAATCTTGCGCAGCCTCGACTGCTGTGCCAACCATCTGCCCGACTTCTGCGGGAGGATGTGGATGCTTGTGTTTGCGATCATGCTTGATCCAGTTCTCTCCGTTGATTTCGTTTCCTGCCTCGGCGACTGTACAGTGCTGGCCCAGTACGTCGAGACATTTCGCCACATGCGCAGCATATTCCGCTGCGGTGATCTTGGCCGCCGCGTCAGAATCAACAAACTCGATCATCAAATCGGCATGTTCTTTTAGGGCGATGAAAGCATCCTCATAGGCTGCCGGTTCATCCATCTTCCCGTTGTGTTCCTGGATCGGGATGCGCAGGAGAACGCGCCGGCCGATAGCATTAAGCCGCCGGATGATCTCCACCTCATTCCCAATGACGTTATCTTCCCAGGTGAGTAAGTATTGTCGCATGATGATTTAATTCCTGACCGCTGATGTCTGACCTCTGACCGCCGTATCCTGTCTCTTCGCCCTTTGCTCTTTGCCCTTTTGCCGGCTGCGCCCGTACCAAAACAGAGACCCTCTGCCACTCTCCAGCGTCCCAATCTTCTCGTTGGACGCAAAGATCTCCAGTTCGATCGATGATCCCGCCTTCGCGAGTTCCATCACGCGGAATGAAGCTTTGACTGAGTGCTTCTTTCGTGGTTTCTTTCGGGGCATTGGTTTACTCTTTCAAGATCCTTTCACACCGAGCACAAATCTCGCTCGCTCTGTTCGCAGCATTTCGTAGGGAGTGACGCACTTAACGCCAAGCCCAATGCAAGCGTCAGGGATCTTTATCTTCTTGGTCGAGGTTGCGGCCTTCTCATGCGTAACGACCGTGTACCCGTGCGCGAGCGCGTGAGCGACCAGGTAATAGTCCGCCACGAGCAGAAAGGTATTGACGGCTGCGGGCTCATAAGTCTGTCCCGCGGCCCAGGCGCTCACCGTACCTAGCGCCGGAAGCAAACTCGCATCCGGCTTCAGAAAGAAGTCAGCGCCTCGCTCGTCAGCCCAGTCTGCAAGCTCGTCGCCACCGGCCAAAATCTCGTCCTGCACTCGCTCTATGCTGAATACATTCTGGTTGGCGTGCTCCGCGATAAGCCAGTCCCAAAACGCCGGACAAAAATCGAGCCCATAATGAAGGTTCTTGGCTTGAATGAAGACGTTGGCGTCGAGCAGGTACGGCATTACGCCATCACTCCGAGGCTGCGACCGAGTTTCTGAAATGTGTCGAGCTTGGCAAAGCCGAGCATGCGAAAAGCATCGCGGTGCAACGTCTGCCCTTCGAGCGTACTGATCACAAGTGCTCGTGCGAAACGTTTGCTGACGCGCGCTGCTTGCGTTAGATAGAAGTTGCCGCCACTGCCCTTCGCAATTGCGAGGATTCGTTCAAGTTCCTTTTGGTACTCGCTCCAGAATTCCTGTTTAGTTAATCCTCCGGCATCGTGAATCCGGCGCAGTATCACAAGCGTACTGACCTTGAAGAATCTCGCCAGACGATCAAGTTCCGATCGCAAACTCGGACCATCGTTATATTCCTGTTTTAGGATTTCGAGCGGAACCAGAAGTTCAGCGGCGACCTTATTGCACCAGCGTTCGACTTGATGGTCCGGAACCAACGAAGCTTGCGTGTCTGAAACCGCGGATTGACCAAGCCAGATATGGGCGAGCTCATGCGCCAGCGTGAACATCTGTGCAGCTTTGGTGTCCGCGCCATTGATGAACACCAACGGCGCGTGTCTGTCCGACAGAGCAAACCCGCGAAACTCTTCTGGATCGAGTGGGCGGTAATTATTATTGAGCACCACGCCACTGCACATGACCATGATTCCCGCTTCATCCGCTTGTGCGATGAAGAGTCGGAGAGCATCGGTCCAGGTTGGCATACGGCGCCGTTCTTCGATATCAAAGCCCAAAGCATGACGCATGATCGCCGCAGTCTGCTCAACGCTGCTATCCAGGTTCACCGATCCCACACACGCGAGCGGCGACTCTCGCTCGGATCGAGCAAAGTCGCGATACCACTCCTGGCGCTGCTGGCAAACATAAATCATGTCGAGTAGATCAGGACTCGGACGCGCGATTGGTCTGTTTCGGATAGTTCGGAAATCCGGGATGGGAATTGTTTCAACTGGCGGCTTCTTAAGAAACAAAAAGCCCACCGGCGTACGTGTGGCCTTTGCGAATTCCTCGACTTGCTTGAGCGTGGGTTGCGCCGTTCCTTGTTCCCAGGCCGCGAGTTTCGGGAAGCGATCGGAGAGATCATCAGTCTCTAAGCGCGCGCGTTCGCGAGCCCAGGTTAGGAGTTTGGGTTTGACTTCAACTCTGATCATTTGACTGCATCAGGGCGTTAATCCTGATTCGTTTTGAGAACCGATTTGCCACTACCCTTTGGTACAAGACCATTATCGCGCATCCACTTCAACCCTCGAAGCCAGCGACGTTCAGGAATGGATTGCTTCTCAGGCCGCCAATTGTTAAGAACATCGTGCACTATCTCCGCATCCGAGGGGTTCTTCCCTTGAAGTAGATAATCATTCCACGCAGCGTACAGGGTTGCGACGATTTCACATCGTTTGGTATCCAAGGGTCGCATCAACGCAAGCAAACTGTCGACTTCACTGCGCTTCGCTCCGATTTCCTGCACGCCCTTATTCGCTGCTCCCACGAAGCTCCGCTTGGGTAAGTATCTGACTATCGAGCCATCTTTCTTGTCGTGGGCCGAGAACCAATTCCTTTTGTCAGCGAGATGTTCCAGTTTCATCCTCGATAAGTAATCGTCAGGTCCTGCGGCATCTCGCACGGGATACCGTTCAAGATCGATGCCACAATGGTACTCGATCAGATGGTCGATCTTCTCAAGCTTTGTGCGACCAAGATATGGGTCTCCGCGAAGCGCGTTGATTACATACGCTTCAATTGCCGCTCTACGATAAAACACTCCGGGTGAGTAAGTTCTCTTCTGTGCTGGAATCGATGGCTTCCTTTTTACCGATCTCGACTTCGCAACTCCAACGAGTTCGCCGGTGAAAGCCCGGTGAAGGAGCGTTTGAAAGAGATGTTCGGCTTGGCGCTCGGCTTCGCGTTGCTGCGCGCGCAGCCTTTCGAAGCGACGAACAAGGTCGGCGAACCTCTTCTGGAGGACTAATGGCGGTAATGGAACGACCAAGTCGCGCAAAATCCCAAGATTGATATTCTTCTGTGCGGATTCGGGAGCGGTTCTCTCAAGATTCGCTTGTAGAAAACTCAGCCAATACTGCACGAATTCTGTGGTTACGTTCTCGCCAGGCAGGAAGCCCACTACACTGTCAGGGAAGCAAGACGGATAGGTCAAGACACCAGTTTTTGCAATGTTCGCGGCTATGGTTATGCATAGGGTTCCCTCAGGCCACAGTTTGCTCTGATTGAGACCCTCTTCGGAGTAAGTCTGCTGATGATGCGTTATGTAATTCGCACAATTGGCAATATCACCTGTTTGAATAAAGGGATACTTTCCACCATAAAGATGCGGCGCGTTACGAGGACGGTGTCTTGATCGACCTCTGTCGAGTTCACCTAAGTCCGAGAACTTCTGGCGATCCCATCCTTTTTGTATTTCGTGTTATTTCACCGAACATTTCGACAAAAGCAGACTCGAGAAATGTGTCGCTCATTCGGCTAGCATATCGGCGCAGTTTGAGCAGGCGGTCGGTCCGATCAAGTAGTGCCGCGATACGGCGCTGTTCGGGCAGGCGCACCACAGGAACGCGAAGCTCACTCAGTTTGGTTGCATTGACACCTAGTTGGACACCACCGACAGCAGCCTCAGTAATCTGACGCCAGTAATTCTGT
>Ga0193730_1000071_pt1 | contig 36596 bp, 28 predicted proteins | sample U1a1metaG_FD_144919 | JGI IMG/M metagenome (GOLD analysis project Ga0193730, IMG submission 144919) | Soil microbial communities from a riparian zone of the East river system, Colorado, United States - U1a1 | ecosystem: Environmental > Terrestrial > Soil > Riparian zone | place: USA: East River...
AAAGTTGCCGGCGTCATCAACTGTCTTTGAAAGTGTGTAAGAAACTCGCACGTTGGCCCAACGCGCTGCGCGTTTGTCGAACGACACCAACATGCCGTTGTAGTAAGAATCGCCGGCGCCTTCGAAGCGCCCGATGTTGCCCCAGTTCGGATCGGGCCGGCCAAGATTGGGCAGACCCGCTGAAGCGGGTACGGTCGGCACGTTTACATTGCGGGAAGCGATGATGTGCAGTGCGTGCAGATGCAGATAACCGACGGAGATCAGCGCATTGCCGGGTAACTCGCGTTCGACCTGCACGTTTCCTTGTTCGCTATAGCTGGTCTTAATGTTCGGATCGATGATCGTGATATTTGGCTTTGTCAGTAACGTGCTCGGTTGCGTACTAAGCACGTTTGGAAAAACCGGCGCGCCCGCCTGTGTCGGCGAGAGCTGCACGACTATGTATTTTGATCCATCTCGCTGCAAAGCGTTCGATGTCGCCCGCAGTGGAATACGGTCATAGTAAATCCCAAAGCTCGCGCGAATTACAGTCTTGCGATCACCGGGCGCGTAAGCAATACCGAGTCGCGGCGCAAAGTTGTTCGTATCGGTCTGAATAGGACTGGGCAGAAATTGAAGGTCGTATCGAAGACCGGCATTGATAGTGAAATCCGGACTTACTCGCCATTCATCCTGGCCAAAGAATCCAACGTTCGGGTTTGACTGAGACTGACTTGGAACACCAAACGCTTGCTGAAAGGTGCTATACGTGCCAGTTAGAAAGTTACTGAGCGAGTTAAAAGCATAGACTCCCTGGATGGCCCCGGGAAAGACGATGTTGACGCGATTGTAAAGCAAATCGATCCCAACCTTCGGAGAGTGCGCGCCCCGTTGCATCGATATGTTCTCTACAGCTTCGAACAAATTGATGTCTCGAGCCAGCGGTGACGAAGTCGCCGTACCAAAGTTCGCAACGCCAGAGATTCCGACAGCAGGTCCGACGGTGTCATTGATGGGCGCACCCAGCCTGCTATTTGTGTATTGGAACCGCGCCTCGTTCAGCGTGCGATCGTTGAGAGTCGTGATGTTACTTGCCTCAAGCGTTTGATCAGTATCATTCAAGCCTGACCCACGACTGACGGCGTTCAGACCGCCGACAGTCCGCGAATTATCCGCGGTGATGTGATACAGGCTATAGCGTGCGCTAAGTTGATTACGATCATTCAGCTTGTGATCGACGCGGGCAAAAACGTTGGTCGTATCAAAGCTCGCAGGTACGACGCCAGTACCAATGCGCGGACCCTTAAAGCTGAGCCCGTTGAGACGATTATTGATTGTCACCACGGCTGAAGGCGCAATGGTGAGCACCGCGGAATAATTACGCCGGGTCTGTTCGAAGTTAGTGAAAAAGAAAGTGCGGTCCCGTTTGATCGGGCCACCTACAGTGCCACCGTATTGAGCCTGAGTAAGCAGGTCTTTGGTTGTCGCCAGCGGATTGCGCGCGTCAAAGCGCTGATTGCGCGCGAACCCATACAGATTGCCGCGCCATTCGTTCGTGCCTGACTTGGTGATGATGTTAACGACACCACCTGAGGCCCGGCCAAACTCCGCGATGCCCCCGGAGGTAATCACCTGAAACTGATTCACTACTTCCTCGCTGTAGTACGTCCCGGTCAAATCAGCTGCGTCATCATTGGCGGAGACGCCATCAACCACAAAGCTGTTATAAAGGTTTCGCTGTCCAGCTATCGAGATTCCCTGCCCCGGGATGGCGGATGTCTCGGCAAAACGCTGGTTGCTCCCGGTGTTGGTTGGAGCTACACCCGGAACCATCAAGGCCAGGTCAAGAAAGTTGCGACCATTGAGCGGTACCGCATTAATTTCCGCGGGCTTAATCGTTTCGGTGACCTGGGTACGCACAGTCTCGATCAACGGCATGTCAGTCGCGACATTAACTTGCGCTGAGACACCGGCGACTTCGAGCTTTAACGACAGATCCAAAGCCTGGCCCACCGTTACCGTCAGTTCTTTGGTCAAAGGCGCAAACCCATCAGCCTCAACTAAAAGCTTGTAGGTGCCCACCTGGAGGTACGGAAACCTGTAGCGGCCATCAAAATCCGTCGTGGCCGCATGCTTCTGATTGGTTTCGAGATTGGTCGCGGTCAAATTCGCGCCGCTAACCACCGCGCCGCTTGCATCGGCGATGCGGCCGCTAAGCGTCGCGGAAGTAACTGTCTGCTGGGCTTCTACGTATTGAGCGCCCAACAGGGTTAACGAAAGGACGAGTAAAAGAGTCCCACCTGTTCGCAAATAGAATAATCTATCCGCATCTTTCATGATGAATCCTTTTCTCCGGAAAAAGAGCAAACGACGACCCTGACATTGACGGACGCCAGGACGTCACGAAATTCACCTCAAGACGGAATGCGCGGAAGGCTATGAACTTAAGCGTTCGCGCACGACATCTGTCGGCAAAGCTGCTTTTTTTGATAAGTCAGGAGAAAGAAGAAGGAGGGCCGCGCGGACCGCGCTCGCGACAAAAGCCGTCAAGGATTTTTGTGAACGTGAATGATGCTTCGAGGATTCGCGAATGCGTTGGCGGTCGAGGTTTGTCCGCAAACGCTGACGCAGTCGATTCCCGCGGCCGGGTCTGGGTGGATGAGATAGAGAGTCCGGCGCCACAGGTCGGGTCGCATGGCGTCGTGACTCCGGCAACAGTCGTGGCCGGATTAGAACTCTTCTGTCTGCTTTGATCTTGTGCGTCTTTGGCAGAATCGAAGTCAGATCTTACGGTGAGGCGCAATAGAGATTGTTTACGTGTCGCGACTCGTTCCGCGCCGCAGAACTGATCGGGAGTGTGATTGTAGACGCGCGCATGCGCGTGCCGGTTGATCCGCAGATCGGCGCGACACGATCCGCTCATGCACGAGCCGGCTGCATGCGGAGCTCTTCCTGTGCAACAAGACAAGGTGCACATTGGGCCGCTTGCCGATTGAGCAAGCGGCAGCATGCCGCCGAGAAATGCGAGCGACAAAACCGCCGCAAGGAATGCCCTGGAAACGCTTCGGACCATCTACAACGCCGAACCGATCAAAGTTGTGAAGCGAGATTCTGTCACTCTCTATCTGAAGCTGCAAGGGAAAAGCCGCTCCAGCGGGCGGTTCTCGCCTTATTGACGTTGCTGACAAAAACCCGATGAGCGGAATCCTCATGCGTCCGAAGTTCTTTGAGCCACGCGGGTGGCGGCGTAGACGACTAAGCCGATTGCCATGGCTATGGAGACGTCGCGCGCCTCGCGCCAGCCACTGTTTGCCAACAGCCAAAGACACAGAATTACGCACACGATCGAAATCACGATTCCGGCGGGTGCTTCAAATGAATCCGGCACTTCTGCGCGAGTCTGAGCTCGCATTGCCATCTTTCTTCGCCGCCGCAGAACCGGCAGCGCCGCGCAAGTGCTGGCGTACACGATCACCCTGGTGATCACGGTGAATTTCAAAGCAGAGATGAACGTGCCTGGCAGCGCGAGCAACAAGACGGCCCCCGCGGAAACCAGAATGGACACATGAGGAGTGCGAAATCGCTGGTGAACGCGCGCCAGCGCGATCGGAAGTTGGCCCTGCGCCGCCATGGCGAATGGCAGCCGTGTACAGGCGAGCATTATCACGTTGAGCGTTCCGAAGATTCCAATCAGTGCGCCCACGGAGATCATCGTTGGGCCAAAGGCGCCCAGAAAAGTGTAACTCGCGTCAGCCAGCGGCCGTTCGGAGCCGGCCAATTGCGGCAACGTACCTATGCATACAACTTGAATCAACAGAAACAGCGCGACGGAAGCGCCGAGTGCCACGATTAGAGCAAACGGTATGACTCGCTGAGGTTGGCGGATCTCGCCGGAGTTTACCAGCACCGCTTCAAAGCCAGAGAACGCATAGATCAGCAGGAACACCGCTGCCGAGAACGAGCCCAGGCTTGGTCTTGCCGCTAGCGCGAAACGTGCTGGGCTAATAAAGAATATTCCCACCGCAATGAACACCGACAACGGGATTAGCTTACTGATCGTGAATATGTCGCTCGCCCGGGCAGACTCTTTCACACCTATCAGATTTATGACAGTGAGGATGATCACGAGTCCCGTGATGATCGCAATTCGTGGGAGTCCTGATTCGGCTGGAGGCCAAAAGTAACTTAGGTAGGCGACGAATACGTGAGCCAGCGTGGCGAAACCTGCCAGCCTCGTCAACCACATCAACCATCCCACTACAAAGGCGGAAGTGGGACCGAACGTGTTTCTCGCGTAGAGGTAGGGACCGCCTGTGCCACTAAAGCGGCTGCCGACTTCGGCAAAGCAAAGGGCGATTAGGCCGATGATCACCGCACAGACGACGAAGGCCGCCAGACTGTAATTTCCGACGGTCCTCTGTACGTCCGCCGGAAGTCTAAGAATGCCGGCGCCCACGGTAACATTGACCAGCAGGGCAACCAGATCCCACTTCCGTATTTCTCGACTTAGGCCTTCATCTTTCTCGTCCATTAGAACAAGGGCCGTTCCATTGTTTTCAAAAGCAGAAAGTGAATCTTGCAATCCAAACTAACGTTCATGCTTAGTGACTCTTCGTGTGATTTCGTGGATCGTCTTTCGGGCACGCAGACATTCGATCCACGAATTCACACGAACGACCACGAAAAAATATCTCCGGATGCTCGCGTCGTCAGTTTTGTCGCCCGCGCTGCCAGCAATAGCGGGCCCAGTATCAGAAAGCGTCAAACGTTATAGTGGCATTCGCTCCTGCTACCTCTATGCCCCCTCGATCTCCAGGTATGATCGAACCGAACCGCTCCGCATAGACTTCAGGCAGAGGGCGCGCGTTGGGCGGGGCCACCCACAGTCGTAGCAGGTGCCGCTTACGCTCAGGCTCGAGAAAATCCTCGAACGCGGTTCGATCGTGCAGAATTGTGTGGTTGTGAACGAACTGCATGTCACCCGGCTGAAGCTCCATCATCAAGTTTAGCCCCGGGTCGTTCGCGAGCTCGTCGAACAGATCAAGTGCCTCAATCTGAAGAGAGCTGAGCGGCGGTACGCCGGGCAAGCGTCGGGCGGACTCGATGTATTGCCGCTGATAGATTGCGGAAAGCAGACCGTCATGCCAATTGAAGACCGGAATGGAGAAGTAAGGTTTGCCGCCCCCGGGAACTTCACCACGCCGATCCGTCTCAATTGGATCGAGCAAAACTCTGAGCAGGTCCGGCCGGCGACGGCGCATCTCATTAAAAATCGTGGTGGACGATACCAGGTTCGACAAGCCGCCCGACTTCGCGGCGCGCAGACACAACAGTCCGACGACGTCGCAGGAGTCGGTGTGGTGGGTCTGACGTTCGCGGGTTTGGTAAATTCGCGCATTGGGATCCATGCTGGAGCGTCCCAAGTCCTTAACATGGCCCAGCAAGTGCCCGCCGGCGTTTTGCATTCGCAGGCGGCCAAGATGAACCCCAATTCCGAGAAACGCAATTGCCGCTTCGCGCCTGGTCCAATGCGAGACCGGCAACGCCTTGATCAGGACGAAGCCACGGCCGCTGATTACTTCTTCCAGTAGACGTCGAAGGCGCGGGCCCAGCTTAGGGAGCGGAAAGTCATCACATCTGATCAACGTTAGATCCAGGGACGATTTTGCTAATTCTTTAGTCGCGCTTTCCACCTCGGCAATCTCTGCTTCGGAGAGTCGCTCTATCCAATCGGCGCGTTGTTTCAGATCCGGACCGTACCAGGCCGAAGCGTCGTCAATCTCCGGCGGCAAAGCAGCATTAGGCGGTAACGAATGAATATCGGAACTCATACCTCTCGAACTCCTCGCTATCTCGCAATCAAATCTGGTGGCCGCTCTGGATGATTCTGCATCCGTTTTGCCCAAAGCAGAATACTACCCTAGCGGCGCTTTATGATAAATTGGGATCTTCAATGCTTAATCAATCGCGCCGATGAAGTCTTTTTATTCTAAGCGTCAGTCAGTAAAGGGAGACGGAGCTTGGCGGAGAGGTCTGGTGGTCGCTAGCGCTCTCGCATGCTCTCTCTCTCTGCCGGTCTGCGCCCAGCAGGCCGATCCCGCGACGCCAGTCGTCGTACAACCTGGCGCGCCGGGGCAACCGACGCGGATCCTGCCGCCCTCGACGAGGGCCACACTGCCGCCAAGTTCGCCCAAGGACATCGAGTTCATGCAGGGCATGATCATGCATCATGCGCAGGCGGTAGAGATGACGGCGCTGATCGAAGCGCGGACTGAGAATAAGGACCTGCGTTTGCTCGGCGCAAGAATCAGTCACTCGCAAGCCGAAGAAATAAAATTTATGGAGCGCTGGCTTCAGGCGCGGGGACAGCCTACTACGATGCCGATGGCGTCGATGCCCGGCATGGATATGTCTCAGCAACCGATGCTTATGCCCGGCATGCTGACGCCGCAGCAGATGACCCAGCTCAGAAATGTCAGGGACAAGGAGTTCGACCAGCTGTTCCTGGAGGGAATGATTCAGCATCATACCGGCGCTTTGACCATGGTGAGGGATCTGTTCGACACGCCAGGCGCGGCTCAGGATGCGGTCTTATTCAACTTCGCTACCGACATCGACAGCGGCCAGCGCGCCGAGATTAGAATTATGCAGAAGATGCTGGGGGTAGAACCTGTCAAGATCGGCATTACCCCGGAGAGCTCCACAGTCGTCGCGGGCGCTGACGTAGTGATTAAGCTCAGCCTGACGAATATCTCGCATCAGCCGTTGTATGAGGGCGTCATGTATATGGATGGAATATACCTCGATACAAGTTTTCGCTTCGACGTCCGCGATGGGAGCGGGAACCTGGTCTCAAAACGAATCTACCCATACGAAGAGTTGCGGACAGGCAAAGTGATCTTTCGCACGATTTATGCCGGAGAGACCCTCACTCAGGATCAGCGAGTGAGCGCGCGATATGACATGCGGAAGCCCGGAAAATACACAATTCAAGTGTATCGACAACTCTTGTATGATCCCAATGACGTTATCAAATCCAATATCGTCACGGTAACGGTGACTCTCAATGGCGATGTTCCAGAGCGCAAATCCGGGGCGGTGAATAAACGTCCGGAGCTGTTTTCACTACAGAGTTATCGAGTCCACACCACAACACAGAAAAAACTGCAGTCTTGATATTAGGGGGAAAACCATGAATCGAGTACGCACCATCACTTTCCAATTATTCGTAGCCTTGATTGTTTTATGTTCGTGCTTTGCCGGGAAGACACTTGCGCAAACACCCTCGCCCACGGCGACACCTGCCGCTCCGGCGAATCCGTTTGCTCCGCAACCGGCGCCGCCGCTACCAGCCGGCATGACGGGATCGGACGTCAATGATCCGCGCGCGAAATTGTCGCCCGGCCTGTACGACGCAGGCGAAGCCGCGATCGGGATCAAGCATCTCATGCTGCTCAAAAAACCTGACGCGTTCGATCTTGGCTCCAACGATCCTAATGATCCGAAAGTGAACAAGACACTCACGACGGTTCTCGGCGTAGCCGATCCCTCGAAGATGCCAAACGCGATGAAGTTGGTGCTGGCCGGACTAGGCTTCGCGAACTCCGACATCGCGTTCCAGCGCAATCACCTTTTCCTGGGTAATTTCTACGGCGTGAATATCTACGACATCTCGAATCCGGCAAAGACCAGTCTATTGACCTCGATGATTTGTCCTGGCGGGCAGGGCGACGTGTCGGTTTACAAGAACCTGATGTTTATGTCGGTCGAGATGACGAACGGCCGCATCGATTGCGGTGTACAGGGATTTCCGCCGAACCCGCCACCGGCCGCCGGACAACCGAACCCGCCAGCGGCTGCGCAAAAGGATCGTTTCCGCGGTGTCAGAATTTTCGACATCAGTGACATCAAGAGTCCGAAGCAAGTCGCCGCGGTGCAAACTTGCCGAGGCTCGCACACGCACACACTGGTAATCGATCCGAATGACAAGAACAATGTCTACATCTATGTGTCCGGCACTTCGCCTGTGCGTCAAGACGAAGAGTTGCCCGGATGTTCGGGCGGAACGCCGGACAAGAATCCAAACACGGCGCTGTTTCGCATCGACGTGATCAAGGTGCCCGTGGCGACGCCGCAGGACGCTAAAGTAGTTTCCAGCCCGCGCGTCTTCATGGATTCGCGGGGCGTCATTAACAGTTTGAATAACGGCGGCAGCCACACATTGACCGGGGTTTCAAAGCCATCGGATACCGATCAGTGCCACGACATTACGGTGTACTCAGCGATCGGTCTGGCGGCGGGCGCCTGCTCAGGCAATGGAATTCTTTTGGACATCAGAGATCCTGCGAATCCAAAACGCGTGGATGCGGTGAACGATACGAACTATTCGTACTGGCACTCGGCCTCGTTTTCGAATGATGGGAAGAAAGTCGTTTTCACCGACGAGTGGGGCGGCGGACTCGGCGCGCGCTGCCGCGCAAACGATCCTAACAAGTGGGGCGCTGACGCCATCTTCAACCTGAAGGACAACAAGCTGAGCTTCGCGAGCTATTACAAGTTGCCCGCGGCCCAGGGTGACAGCGAGAACTGCGTCGCGCACAACGGCTCACTGGTCCCGGTTCCCGGCCGTGATATAGAAGTACAAGCCTGGTACCAGGGCGGCATCTCGGTGATGGACTTTACCGATACGGATCATCCAACGGAAATTGCGTACTTTGATCGCGGACCGATTGATCCCAACACGCTAGTGCTGGGTGGTGATTGGTCCGCCTATTGGTACAACGGCAATATCTACGCGTCGGAGATCGCCCGTGGTTTGGATGTCTTCGAGTTGACGCCGACGAAGGACCTGACCCAGAACGAAATCGACGCCGCGAAGACGTTTCGCATGTCAGAGTTCAATGTGCAGAACCAGCAAAAGATCGAATGGCCGCGAAATCTCACAGTCGCGAAGGCGTACGTCGATCAACTGGAACGTTCGCAGGCTTTGCCGGCGGATCGAATTGGCGCGCTGCGGGCTGCGATTCAAAAGGGAGATACTGGGAATTTGAAAAAGATGGCACCCACTTTGGAAAAGGACGCGGCCACCGCGAAGACTGCGGCCGACGCAAACCGTCTACAGGCATTGGCGGAGATTTTGAAGAGTCCGGCGAAGTAAATGACGAACACGGTCGGTAGATAGTCTAGCGCAGAAGGGCGTTGCGCCTCAGGAGTTTTCGTCCCTGTTCTTCAATGAAGGGGACGAGATGTTTGTAGCCCGTGACCGCCTAAAAACCTTTCGCCTCTCGGAGGTCGCGCAGCCAATTCCGAGAGGCGAGGTTTTTTCTATTGATTGAACGCCGCGTAAGAGCGCGCTGCAATCGGCCCCGACCTAGAGCAGTTTGATACCTCTACATTGGGCCCATGCCCGGAGGACCACCCATACCGCCGGGCAATCCCATCCCTCCGCCTATTGGCGTCCCGGGAAGCGGCGCTTTCTCATTGCCGCCGCCGCGCGACCGCAACAAAGAAGGATCGACATTCTTCAAATCATAGAGCGTTTTATAGAGACCTTCACGCTGAACCAATTCTTCATGCGTGCCCTGATCCGCTACGCGTCCTTTATCGAGGACCAGAATCCGATCCGAGACTGCTGCGACGAAATTAAGGTCGTGGCTAATCACGATACACGTTCTCTCGTTTGCATATTCTCGAATCACCTGAATCAGCCGATTGCGCTGATCGGCGTCAAGATTTTCGGTCGGTTCATCAAGCAGGAGAACCTCGGGTTTTCGTAGTAGACACCGCGCCAATGCGATCAGACGTTTCTGCCCGCCTGAAGGTATCTGCACGTCCACCACGGTGTTGTAGCCTTGCGGCATTCTCTGCGGATCGACAATCACATCATGGATATGTGCCAGGCGGCAGGCCTCTTCAACTTCAGCGTCGGAAGCCGTGGCGCGACCTAAGCGGACGTTCTCACGGATGGTATCTTTAAGAAAGAACGGGAATTGGGAAAGCTTCGAAACCTGTTCGCGCAATGAACTGAGGGTGACGTCCGAAATGTCGCGACCTTCGATCAGAATTCGTCCCTGCTGAGGATCCAGAAATCTTAGAATCAAATTCATGACCGTAGACTTCCCACATCCGATCCCACCCACCAGCGCTATAGTTTCACCTTCCTTGATCTCAAAGGAAACATTATTAAGGACGGTCTGCATCGGCGAGTAACCAAAGACGACATCATCGAATTTGATGTCGCCATGGATTTCGCCCAGGTCCTTAGCGTCGGGTTTTTCCACCACGGTAGGTTTTGTGTCTATCAGTTCGTAGGTAGAAACAATGCCTGGCACCAGCGATTGATACATCGTGTAAGAGCCAACCAGCCGCTGAACCGGGGTGAAAAGGTTCGGCGCCATTTGCATGAAAACGATGGCGCTCGAAAAAGTAAGCCCCCATTTCACTCCGAAAAGAATCGCGACCAGCATAACCAACGCGGTCGTAAGCGAGATGAAGACTTGCGCGCCGCTGTTGCTAAGGCTCATCCATGCGGTAGTCGCAGCCGTGCTGCTTGCCGCCGCCTTCGAAGCTTCGCGAAAGCGATCGCTACGTTTCTTTTGCGCGTTGAAGACCTGGATGTCAGAAATGCCGCTAATGGTCTCTTCCAATTCAGCGCCCAGTTCCCGCGAACTCAGATTGATGCCCATCGCACCCTTTTGAAGTTTGCCGCTGGTATAACGAAACATGAGCAACGTCAACGGAGCGAGCACAAACAGCACCAGCGTCATTTGCCAACTAAGCGCGAGCAGATAGCCAATCACGATCACCATTACGAGGACGTCAACGATTGGTGTCAGCAAAACCTGCGTAAGCAACCGCTGCACGGTACCGGTCTCTGAAAGAACCCGTTGCATCAAAGCCCCGGTTTGCCCTCCCATGAAGAAGTCGAGGGACAGCGATTGGATGTGGTCGTAGACGTTTTGTCGCAGGGATGACAGCAGCCGCTGTTCGAGGTTTGCGTCGACCCAGGCCCGGAGAATATCGAGCACGTTGCGAAACACGATCGACACTGTCCAGATGATAAATATTGTAGTGAACGTGAGCTGAGTCGATAGCCAGTTACGAATGAAAGCGGGCGGAAACCAGCTCGCACCACCGTCTGCAGACGTATCATAGAATGACGACGTCATCGTCCAGACATTGCTCCAGTTGCCACCCTGAGCTGCCTGACCGAACAATTTAAAGATCGGGCCAATTGCCGCTGCCGCCACAAAGGGCAAAAGGAACATGATCAAAGAAAGCACCAACGAGACGGAGACAATGCCCATGTGTCCCTTTAATAGTTTGATGGCTCGCTTTAGGTACGGCCCTGCTTTCATCCGCGGCATTTCTTTGAACGGAATATCGCCGCCAGGCGTTGGCAGTCCATCCCTGGGAAGTTCAGGCAGTGCGCCTGCCGGAACTGCGTCGCCGGGCAAATTATTGACTGGTCCGCCGCTCTGCGAAAGAACGGGCGAACCTGGCGAATCATTGGGAACTGACTTGATAGGATCAGGCATTGGGTAGGTTCGAGTTATGGATTAGTAGCTGACAATGGGAGGGAAAATGGGCGAGCAAGCTACGAATACTTACCCGCCGTAACTCTGATATCGGCGGCCTGATTGCGCTTCGCGGTTCAGACCGCCGACCGGATCAATCCGTCGTCTTTTAGCAGTAGCAGTAGTAGTAATGCCACCAACAACCGTAAGCGTTGCAAAGCAACTCGCGACAAACGCAGACAGCGCTGTACGCTTGAACTTCGCCCAGGCTTTCGGCGTTCTCAACCTTCACTGCGTTGGCGCCGCCGCCGCTCTTCGGAATTTCGGCTCCCGAAGTTTTGCCGCTCTCGGGAAACATCTGCGCGGCCTTGTCTCCGGCCAGAGCGTACTGTGAAAGCACGCTATCCGGGACATCGTAAATACTAACCTTATCGCCCTCGCCGGGCATCGAAGTTAAAATCGCCATTACGTGTTCTCCTTTTTGATGATATTACCTTGAGGAAAAGCTCCCTCAAATTATGAAACGAACTGGTTGATCGGCCTTAGGCCTCCCTACACCACGTCATTTCCAAACCGCTCCAAACCATCTGAGCGGGACCTCGACAACGCGAACAACTTTAGCTGCTACAACATTGAGCAACTTTCGGGGTGGATGCCAGACGTGAATCGGAAAAGACACTAATTCGCTCTTCCCGGCGCAAGTCCGCTCAATCTGGACGTTTGAAGCGAGTGCATCCTAACAACCATGACGTAAGCACGCAAGTTTTTTGCGGAGGGAGCCCACCTTATTTTAAACGGTCTCTGCAAGACAGTGCTGCAGTTGTGCTTCGAAGGCTGGATCCTCGCCCCCTGGTCCAGCGTACCGAACGACGCCGTGGCGATCGACAAGAACAACCGTAGGTAAACCGTTGGCTCCATAAACTGCTTGCAACCGCTCATCGGCGGCAACTGCTACCGGGAAAACAACTCGATGTTCGGCCAATACCGCTCGCATAAGATTGAGTTCTTCTGCTTTGGCTTCGGGCGTTCCAGCATAGGCCATGTAGTGACGGGTGATGGCCAGGATCTCCAAGCCTCTTTTGGCTTCCCGCTCATACAGCGTTGTCAGCTTAGGAAACATTTCCTGACAAGGCTTGCACCAGGTCGCCCAGAATTCCACCATTACCACGCGGCCGCGAAGGTCTGCGAAAGTTACCGGATTTCCAACCAGCCACTTATCAAGGTCAAGTTGAGGCGCAGGGCGACCGAGCAGGCCAATTTGCGTCGCTCGATCGCGGATTTGCAAATAACCGCTCATCGCCGATCGCTTTTGATTGACGGTGCCGGTCGCTTGCATTATTTGAGAAATGCGCTCGGCAAACGCGACTTCTTCCGCTAGAAAAGAAGTCGCATCATCGATCCGATTTAGCGACAGGTAAACATCGGCTAGCGTCATGCCCAGCCGAATACGTGTTACAAATTCGATTTCGTAAGGAGTTGCGCGCGCTGCCTGCAAGCTTTTTTCCAACTCAATTGCAGCTTCTGCAAACTTGCCTGACGATTGAAGTTCCGAAGCGCGGTCGAGTCCGCCTGAGACGGCGGCCTGCGGCGTCATAGTAATAGAAGCTGATTCTGCACTCATAACGTTATGCCGATTAAGGGCGAGCAATATAACTGCTCGATGATCCAGAGAGCAAGATGGGCCCGCCAACGGAGGACGAATCAGCGAACACTTTTTTGCGGTAGTGAGGTGCATCTGTATAATGCCACGACACAAAGTCAGTCGACGAATTCGATTATCGCAGTCCGTACAATTCGTTGATTGAGGATGATTAAGATGAGCGCACAGCCGCCGAACAAAGATAAATCGCTCGCCGCAGAATTATCAGATCTGGCAGCTTCGATTGATGTTTCAAACTCGCTGACCGGGTCTTTGCAGCGCGGGATTGACAAGTTGCTTCACGTGGCCAATAGGGCGGTCAATGCGGCGGCGGCGTCCGTGCTCATTCGCGATGGCGAGGGAGGCGGACTGAGATTCCTGACGGCGACCAGCGGCATCACGAAAGAATTGTTGGCCGTGCGCCTGCCGCCGGGCGCGGGCATCGCCGGTCTGGTCTATTCAACCACTCAGCCAATGGCGGTCGCTGACGTGGCGCACGAAGGATCGTTCTGGTCTGAAGCTGACCGACGCACGGGCTTTAAAACCATCACGTTATTAGCGACTCCCCTGCGAACTGAAAACGAGTTGGTCGGGGTGTTGGAATTCGTGAATCGACCGGGCGATCCGCCTTATCCCCCGTTCACTCCTGCGGAAATGGACCGAGCGGCGCGGTTTGCTGAACCGATAGCCCGATTAGTCGATGCCTATGAAATCGCTCAACTGGTCGAATCCCTTTTCAACTTTTCAGTACGCAGTTCATTAACCACAAAGTCACCCACACAACGTTTTGAAGCACAGCAAGAGTGGCTGGCAACCAGCTCGGCCGCGGCTGGGCGTCGCGAACTGATGTCTCTCTGGCTCTCGTTGCATGAAATCGTCAATTGTGGCGATGCGGAACGAAAACTCTGCCGCGATTTGCTCGAATCGCTGGCCCAGTTCGCCAGGAATCGCTCAGGTGGTCCGAGTCAGTTTGGATTTTGATTTGAAGATGAATGGTTTGACTCAACGATGAATGAATTTACGACATCGACATCGCCTACAAACAATTCCGCCGATCTGTGGGCAGCCATTCAACCTGAGACGCTCTGGAAGGGGCGCACCGGTCGCGGTGTTCGTGTCGCAGTCGTCGATAGCGGTATTGACACTGAGCATCCTGACTTAAAAGGAAAAGTAAAAGAGTCAGTTGAAATCGTGGCCGAAGAAGGCCATCTCGAATTCCGTCCCTCGACTTCCGGCGATCAGGCGGGGCACGGCACGGCCTGTGCCGGCATTATCACCAGCGTCGCCCCCGATGTTGAACTCTATAGCGTCAAAGTTCTGGGCCCACAGGGATCCGGATCCGGCGAGATGTTTCTGGTCGGACTGGATTACGCAATTAAACAAAAGTTCCACGTGATCAATTTGTCGTTGGGAACAACCAAGCGTGAATATTTTGGGGCCGTCCACGATTTACTCGATCGCGCCTATCATGCAGGCTGCATCATCGTAGCCGCGGCGAACAATCTTCCTTATCCGAGTTATCCTTCGATTTGCACCTCTTCGGTGGTTTCGGTTGTAAAGCGAGCAGGCGAAGATCCGTTCAACTTCGCTTATCGTTATGGCCAGGTGATCGAGATGGTCGCGCCCGGTGTCGAGGTGAAAACGACCTGGCCCGGCGGCGGGTATCGTCAGTTGACCGGTAACAGCTTTGCCTGCCCTTACATCGTCGGCATCGTTGCGTTAATCAAGGAGGCTTATCCGGAGATGACGCCGTTCCAGGTCAAGACAATCCTCTACAGCATCGCTCAACGCAATCGCGAAAAGGCCTTCAATGACACCAAGGCAGCCGGCCAGACATAAGCGATCTAATCTAATCTAGTATCGATCCCGCTATTATTTTCTACTCTCCGAAGCAAAAGATGAGACCCAAATACGTCTTCAAGCAGTGAGGCCTCATAACCTTGAGTCACGGGGCCGGCTATTCACATCAGTTCTTTAGCAATATAATGTGCCCGTTTTGGATCAGCATCACACGGGGCGCCTGGACGAAGCGCAAGGGGAGTTATTGGACAATCTCGCTTTCTGCGCGGACGAGCTGAATGAGATATACGCTCAAAGCGCTCGCGCCTATCCAAATTTCAAAGTTCCCTTCACCGAGTTCCGTGATGCGATTGCCAATGCAGCCCTAAAGTATCTGGCTCTGGCGAAAAACAAAACGGGCCCGTCGCAAATTGAACTTAAACGTTTCGTCGCAGAATTACAGGCTGCCGATCTTTACCTGGGATTGGCTTGTCTTAGAGGCGACGAACAAGCCTGGTGGGAGTTCGATCGCCAGCATCGAGCGTTCATTGAAAGCTGGACTCGCCGGCTGGTGCGCGGCGGCGCCGACGCTGACGAAGTGATGGATTTTGTATATGTCGAGTTGTTTGGCACCAAAGTTACCAACAACCTAAGGCAATCGAAGTTCAGGACATACACCGGACGCGGTACGCTGCGCGGTTGGTTGCGGACCATCGTCCTGCACGCGGCAGTGGATATGTATCGAGCGTCGAAAGTCGAAGTTCCTTTGGAAGATTGGACCAGCAGCGAAGATCACTCAGCCGGCCAAAGGGGCGGTAACACTGAAGACGCGATGTTAACGAGCATTGTGCGAGAACGATACCGGTCGGCCGCAATCGCGGCGCTGAATCAAGCGCTGACTGCGTTGGATGATCACGAAAACTTGCTGCTGCTCTACTATCATGTCGAGGGCCTTAAGCTGCGCGAGATCGCCAGGATCGTCGAAGAGCCGCAGTCTCCAATCCGGCGTTGGTTCCAGCGGCGAACTCCCCAGCGAAGCCGGGTGCACGAGTCAACAATCATGCGGTGGCTTGAAAGGGTTTACCGAAAAGTTGCTGACCGTTTTCACGCCGAACTCGCCGGCAGACACGGACTAAAACCAGAAGAGATCGCGATCTGTAAATCAATCGCCGCTGAAGACGCGGCCCAGACAATTACGATCTCAACCGTGAGAGAAGGTCTGAAGAAGAAAGATCGAGTCAGCGTCGAACGAGCCTCATGAAAACACCTGAGCAGGAAAACCCCGACTCTGAAACGCTGGTCATTCGCCGGTTAATCGAGGCTCGTCTCAAAACTCGCCTGCGAGACGAGGCTTTGTCTGCGGACTCGATCGCCCATCCCGACGACGACGTTATCTCGGCGTTTATGGAAGGTCGCCTGGACACTGCTGAATCGCTTTCAATAGTTTCTCATTTTGTAAGCTGCGCCACTTGTCTTCACTTGACCGCTGACTTAGTTCGTTTCGAGCCGGACTTGAACGACCTGGATAGCGCAGAGACACTCGGACAATATCCGGGCCCGTTGCGAATGTTTCTGGATCGTATTGCTGAAGGTGTGATTCCGTCGGGCGGCGACGCGGTGTTCGCTTATGAGGAGAAAGATGAACCCATCACCGATGATGAGCCCGAACAGGAGTCCGAATCGGAAACTAAATCCTAGGGCGCCGGCCGCAGTCGCTCATTCAACGACCGTCCACTGGTTGAGGTGTTCGAGGAAAGCGGCGCGGACTGAAAGACCCGACGCATCATCTGAATAAGGTTGATATGGCTTGACGCCTTCGACCTTCATCACCTTCACCTGCCCGTTCTCAAATCGAAAACTGCCGGTGGCATTCATAAACGGCATGCCCCCCTCATCTTCACTGCCGCGCTCTGCTTCAATGTATGCAAATCGCAAGCGGTTTTCCCAGGCCTGTGGAGTCAATTGAGTGGGACGGCGTTCAGTCCGGACCTTGCCGTTCATGTCGCCAACCAAAGCAGCTTCGTTATTAAAAGCGAGTAAAAAGTCCATGATGTTTTGAGATGACAATATGACAACTCTCGCAACGCGTCAATTAGATGCCCCGCGAACGAATTATCGTTGGCAAGTCTAACTCAGTTCATCCCGGTGCTGTTGGCTTTGCCACTCTGATGTGCGGCAGGTCTTTGACTTGCCGGCAGAGGGGTCTCTAGATTCTGCGGTCTATGACTGAGATCGATTGACGGGTCCCGGCATCTCCACTCAATTTCGTCAAGCTTTCAACCCCACCAATCCAGTTTTCTTTATCACAGAAGAATCTCTAAAACCCCTTGGCTGAAATTCGTGGGAGAGTCTACACTGGCGCCATGTCAAAAGACTTCTCCTACGCGTTTCGTACGCTGCGCAAGAGTCCCATATTTACTATCACAGTCGTGGCCACAATTGCCCTGGCTATCGGCGCCAGCACTGCTATCTTCAGCGTCACCAATAGTGTGCTGCTTCGTAGACTTCCGTACAGGGATCCAGAGCGGTTGGTGTTAGTCCGCGGCGACTTGCAGAAAAGGAATGTCAAAGACTTTCCACTCTCTAATGCCGACTTCCTCGACGTGCGCAACGGCGCAAAAAACAATTTCGAGGATTTCGCTGCCGTCCAAACGTTTCGCTTCACTCTGCCTGGCTTGGACGGTACACCTGAGCGGGTCCGAGCGGCAGCGGTATCGACTAACTTCTTTCAGATGATGGGCGGTTCGATCATCGCGGGCCGAGACTTTCAGGAATCTGATGGAACGCCGCAGCAGGCCCCGGCGGCGGGTGGCAACGGTCCTGCTGCAAACGCACCACCTCCGCTGCCGAACATGGTGATTCTCAGCAACGAATATTTCCAGCAGCGGTTCGGTGGCGATCGATCGATCATAGGCAAGACTCTTCCAGTAGCTGCGGCATTTGGACCAGCGCCGATCGTAGTGGGCGTGCTCGCGCCAGACTTTCAATTGTTGTTTCCGCCGAAGGCTAATGTAGAACAGTTTCCAAGTGTCTGGATCGCCGGTCGTATTAATTATGACGTCGCCAACCGCAACAACGTACAGTGGCGAGTTATAGGCCGGTTGAAGCCGGGCGCCTCGATCGTTCAAGCGCAGGCTGAAACCGAGACCATCGTTCAGAAAATTCGCGATGAAAACACTATAGCGAAAACAGCCGGCCAATTTTTCCAACTTGTGCCAATGAAGCAGCACCTGGTCGACGAAGTTCGACCCGCGATTCTCACATTCATGGGTGCGGTCATTTTGTTGCTCCTGATTGCCTGCGCGAACGTAGCGAACCTGATGTTGGTGAGAGCCTCGGCGCGCGAACGAGAGCTGGCCGTCCGCGCCGCCCTTGGGGCCGGCTGGTGGCAGCTTGTCAGGCAAACACTCGCCGAGGCCATCGTGATCGCCGGTCTGGGAACCATCATTGGAGTGGGGCTTGCTTATGTAGGTATTCGCACACTGCTCGCTATTGCGCCAGAAAATCTTCCTCGCTTGAACGTGATCGGGATTGATTGGCAAGTGTTGGTATTTTCAATATTGGCTGGACTGCTGTCGGCCGTGCTCTTTGGGGTAGTACCCGCTCTTCGCACCGCAAGACCAAATGTTATGCAGATACTGCGCGCTGCCGGGCGCAGTGGTGCATTGAGCGCTGCCGGGCTGCGCAATGCTGTCGTAGTAGTGGAGGTTGCGCTGGCATTTGTACTGCTGATTGGCTCGGGATTGATGTTCCGTACGTTCGTTAACATTCAACGTGTGAATTTGGGGTTTGAGCCCCGCGGGCTGCTGACATTTCAACTGCTCGGCAACATTGGCAACTCACCTCAGGAACTGGCCGCCTTCAAGCGCCAGCTGCGCGAGCAACTCCAGGCCGTCCCGGGGGTGAAGACCGTCACCGCGTCATTTCCCTTGCCGCTCGCCGGTGGTTTTAGTCCGGTGCGTTGGGGCGGAGCTGAAGCTCAGAATGACGCAAGCAAGTTTCAGGCTGCCGATCTCCAAATCGTTCTGCCCGGCTACTTCGAAGCAATGGGCACGAAGCTTTTGGCTGGACGAACCTTTACCGAAGATGACAGCGCGCCTGACCGGAACCTTCTCATAGTTGATCAAGCACTCGCCGCGAAGGCATTTCCGAACGAGTCTGCTGTGGGCAAGCGGATCCTCTTTCGGGTGCGCACCCCCGAGGCGCAATGGGGAGAGATTATTGGAGTGGTGGCCCACCAGCGCAACACTTCTCTGATCGAACCGGGCCGCGAACAACTATTCGTTACGGATGGTTATGTGAATCACGGTGCTGCTTCCTGGTGGGCGTTGCGTACCGACGGAGATCCGGCGGCGCTTGCGAGCGCCGTACGCGAAGTGGTGCACAGGCAAGGTAAGGACACAATTATTAACGAGCTGCAACCGATGGATTCGCGGGTGACCAAAGCTCAGGCGCAGACACGGTTTTCGCTGTTGCTGATCGGAGTGTTTTCGACGATTGCAGCGCTGCTGGCGGGCGTTGGTTTGTACGGCGTCCTGGCTACGGCTGTCCGTCAGCGAACCGCGGAGATTGGTGTGCGGATGGCGCTGGGCGCGGCGCCGTCACGCATCTTCCGTTTGATGGTTGGAAAGGGACTCAATCTTAGTGTGATTGGCATTGCGATTGGTGTGGTCGGCGCGTTTGCTCTGACGCGCGTGCTGACAAGCATGCTCGTCGAGGTCAAGCCCACAGATCCCGTTACGTTTGTTTCGGTCGCAGCGCTTTTCCTGTTTATTGCGGTGCTGGCTTCGTGGCTTCCAGCTCTGCGAGCAGCGGGATTAGATCCGACTACCGCGCTGAGAACTGAGTAGTAAGAGCGCGCGTTATAGAGCGTGGGGCCTAAGCCCGGGCAAGTTAATCGAGCCCGCGACGCGGCTGCCACCAGCTCCGCGGGCTTGGTTTGTTTTCTGATGAGTTTCCCGGGCTCGCCCCGGGGTTTATGCTGCCGCCCGCTTCGCGGGTTACCTTGCATAATGGCTTTGCCACTCTGATGCGCGGAAAGTCTTCGACTTGCTGACAAGGCTTCTCTATATTTCGCGGTCTAGGACCGCGGGTCGGAGACCCTACAAAGAAGGGGTCTTGAGTTCCAGCAAGTCACAGACTTGCCGCGCATCGGAGTGGCAAAGCCATCGCGCTGGTAGAGTCATTGTCTATTTGAGGTCAGAAGCCCAAGGTCAGATGCAGGGGTTCAGGAGGAACTTCCATATGAAACCAACTCGAATCCTCTTTTGGCTGAATCTATTAGGTTGTTTATTCATAGCCGGCCCAGCGTTCGCCCAGAAGACGACTCCGGCGCGAGAAGCTCCGCAGCAAGCCACCGTCCCTTTGCTGGTTGAACGGAACCGGCCATTTGTAGACATTACGTTTCGAAGGCCTGACGGTTCAAAACGTTCGGCGAGATTTCTGGTCGACTCGGGAGGCGGCGGTTTCCTCATGACCGAGCCGCTCGCTCGGGACCTTGGACTCAAGTGGGGCGCTACCATGCGAGAAGAAGGTGCAGAGTTCGCTCAGATTACGGAGACGGTGAAGGCGTTTGTCGGCGACTTCCCTCTCGAACTCGATCCGCAACGTGTGCTCGTCGTAGTTGGCGCGGAAACAATCCTGCCTAAAGCGGTGACGGCGCCGCACGAAGGAATACTGCCGGGTCATGTGCTGGCTAAGTACCACGTCGTTTTTGATTACCCAAAAGCGACGTTCACTATCGCGCGAGCAGGTGTCCTGGAGCCGAAGGGAGCAGCTTTGCCAATGCCCGTCCACCCACGTTCAGGATTTCCCCGCACTGAGCTCGAAGTCGATGGCAAGACGTATGGGTTTCTGCTCGATACCGGAGCGTCGTTTACCATGGTGTCCGAAGTTCTCTTGAAGTCTCTGGGTGAAGCGCACGCTGACTGGCCGCGTCACCCGGGTGCCTACGGCGAAGCGGCGACCCTTGGCGGCATGACTCTTGAGACGATGTTCATACCGGGCGGCCGTTGGGGTACCAACCAGTTGACTGAGTTCGGCGTAGTCTCGCAACGGCAGGGAACCTTCGAGACTTACATGAGCAGGATGATGACAGCGCCAATCGTCGGCTCACTTGCAGGAAATGTGCTCAAGCGATTTCGCGTGGACCTCGATTATCCAAACGCGAAACTATATTTGTCCGGGCCGTGAAGCGAACGGTAGTATCCACAGATTACGCGGACTGGCCCAGAGTAGAAAAGCAGTAGGCAGTCAGCAACCGACATGTGATCGAACTGCCTTCTGGTTCGAGTGGCGGAATTCCTCTCGAAGAGATAAGCGTCGGACCCCGATTTCCTTGTTCGAAATCCCCCCTGCCATTCTTAACTCCTTCGGGTAAATCCCTGACTTAACGAATTCGAAGAGATGCCCAACGCTCTCGCCCCTGCGTCGCTTGACCACCGCCGCGATCTGCCGCGATCATGCGTGGCATGAAGAAGTCGATCAAGATATCGCTGATCGTCATCGCGCTGGTGTTGCTCGGCGGCCTCGTCATGCTCATGCTCAGATCGAAGGCGGACGACGTTGTTGGCGAGAGCGTTTTGGACACTTCCCAAGGCCCGGCGTTCGAGGTACAAGTCGTCGTGCCTCGCGGCGGCCTGGCCCTCTTCGGCATCCTTCCTGATTGGGTCGTGAAGAAGCATAACCTTACCCCTCGCGAGCTGGGGTTCGACCACACGAGTCCTGGCGCCAGGATCGGCAGCATCGGACACGATCGCATCGAGCTCAACGCCGACGGCTGGGAACTCTTGATCGAGACTGATGGCGAAGGGCGGGTCGCTCCGGGGACGCATCTCGTTTTTCCGACGGGTCTTGGGGGCAGAAAGGTGAGACTGAATTGCCGGCCGGCAGATCGTGCCAACGGCTATCTCAGCTCCACCACGCGGGCAGGCTCTGACGATCTCAGCGGCCGCTTCCTCGTCGAACTCGCCATCTGCAAGAATGCCGACTCGGAAAAGACCATCAATTGGCCGCCGGCGCCACTCACCCTCCGCGGGAGCTTCGCGGGCGCGCGTTAGACCAGCCCCAGAATCAAAGCCACCAGCAAGATGCGAGTCCGCGCAGCGGGCGATACCGGTTACGATCAACGTCAATCGTAATGAACCGGCTGCCGCCCGCTTCCCGGTTAGGAAACATGCGATGCCGTTAAGGCAACGGGCTGCCCTTATCATCTACGAACACACTGAAGACCGCGAACAGGTTTGGATTAAATGGCACCAGACTGGCATGGTTGGTCACCAGTAACGAACCCGTATGTATGTCGAAAGCGATGTTGGCGGGATTGGCCAGGGAAGTGGAGTCGGGCTGAGTGAAAAGTTAAATCATCCACAGACGCGGGATGCATGCGATCGCGCAGTGAGTCTTCAGGCAGTTGATGCGTATGGAGAGCGGGTGCATGAGGCGCGAAGCGCCGAGATGTAATAGCCCCGACCGTCAGGTCGGGGTAAACGTTTCAATAAAAGGATCCGAGGCCCGAAGGGCCGACATGTTTTGCCCTCCCCCGCTGGGAGGTGTTGCGTGAGGGTGCGAAGCATGCGTGCCGGTCCTTCGGGACCTCTTCAATCATTCTCAATCTCTCACCACGACCTTACGGTCGTGGCTATTGCATGACGGCCCTGCGCGCCTTATTACCAGCCAGTGTGAATCTGCCAGTGGTCCACAATGTTCTCGCCTTCAAGCACGTTGTAGTGGGAATGTTGAGCGGCTGTCAGACACGAATGGTTTACCAACACTCTAACGCGCGACCCAACTCTCAGACGGTCGAAAGTGTTCTCATCCTGCGCAATCATGACGCCGTGCTCTTGCGACATCTCGTTGACCGTTAGATTTAGATCCTCGCCTTTGAGGTCCAGTACTTTTCCATAGCCACAATCCGGATTGATGCCCACCGGACCACGGTCCTTCGAAAGCGCGATGGCTCCGGCATCAATGATCACTTTTCGCCTGACTCTGTCACGATGCACGACTGAAGCCAGGACTGTAAGCGCGCAGTCGTCAAATGAGCAGCTACCCAATGTCGCCTGGAACGCGTCAAAAAAGATGTAGTTTCCAGGCCTTACTTCGTCAATGCCGTTCAGATGATCGACACTCGTGATAGTTGGAGTCGAACCAATACTCACGATTGGCACCTGGCCGACTTCCTTCCGCAGCGCCTCTCCAAAGTCGGCCATAACATCGCGTTCATGTTTGGCGAGGGCCAACAGCTCTGGTTTTGTCTGACAGCTATAACTATGACCGGCATGTGTAAGAATTCCGGCAAACCGCAAGTTTGACGCGTTTGTTATTCTCCGGGGAATCTCGGTAGCTTCTTGAGTATCAGGTTCGACACCGCACCGATGATATCCACAATCAACCTTCAGAAAGATATTCAAATAGACGTTCGCTTGCTTTGCCGCGTCGTTAAGCTGATCGGGTACATCAACATCGTCCGTGATCAGCGACAGTTCGCAATCTCTCGAGATTTCAATTGCTTCGGCAAATTTCCCTGATTCGATTGGGACGGCGTAGGTGATTTTCGAGAATCCATTCGCTGTGAATGCCCGGGCTTCGGCAAGTGTCGAGACCGTCACGGCGCCCGAGTGCCCAGCAGTTTGAATGCGAGCAACCTCAATACACTTGTGAGTTTTGATGTGCGGTCGAAGATCAGCGCCAAATTGCTTGAGCCGCCGGCTCATTCGTTCGGCGTTCCGCTTAACCTTCGCGATGTCGAGCACGAGACCTGGTGTTTTCAGAGTTTCAAGTTTCATTGCTTATGTGATGTTTTGTAGTTGAGTTAATCAACATTTCCCTCATTTTTCAACGAGCTACGAAGCAGCGGTCAGAACTAAGCCCAAGGCGAGGCTCGAGTTAACGTTGTAATAACTTTTGTTTTGGAGCCGCGGAGCGGCGACCCAGGTATTTGAAGGCAGAAACTTGCCTCTGTCCTCACAAATACCTCTGGAGATAGATGCGGCCGCCGCTCCGCGCGCGGCTCCGGACAATTATTTCGACGCAACCCAAGGCTCGCAAAGCCTCGCCCCGGACTTAACTCTGGCCGCTGCTTCGCAGCTCGTTGGAGAATTGCAGGGCTGACTCCAGTCTTTTTGTTTCAGAACAAATTTTCAATTTGCATTTTTCAATTTACAATTCGTACTGCTTGTCTAATTAACACGCCGCCTCTACCACAATGACGACTCCGCCGCTCCCCGAACAGATCGAACTCCATCGCGACCGCATGTGGCGGCGCGACGAAGAACTCCGCGTTGAATCAGCTATTGATGCCGAGCGCTTCATCGAAGACGTGGGCTTTGCAAATACGCTGACAGATACCCGTCGCGCAGGTCCATCTCTGTACATCGCGGTGTGCGGCCGCCGCGATGTGAGTCTCCCACGCAACGTGCAGAAGGACGAGGAGACCGGTCTCACCTGGCACCTCAAGGACGAAGTGATGCGCCGCGGCCGCGTCTACTACGCGAAACTCGCGGGCGGGCGATCGATGTTTGTCGCGCCGCGTTTGATAAGCCATTTTGCCGCGGTCTGGATGCCCCGGCGGAAAGACGAGCGCGAAGCTTTGTCGGACGCAGCCCGGCGTGTTCTGAAAGTGCTCCGGCGCGAGCACGAACTGGCCACTGCAGACCTGCGCGCGGAGAGCGGAGTCACCGAACGCGCGGCATTTACCCGCGCCCTCGATGAGTTACAACGCCAGATGAAGGTGATCCCTCAGGACGTCATCTATCAACCGTTTTCTTATATTTGGATGCTGGCCGAAGATCGTTGGCCGGAAGAGTTGAGAAAACGTAGCGACGCATCAGGCGTGGCCGCCGGGCGCAAGACGGCACTGCGAGAGATCGCTCGAGCATATCTGGCGGGCGCCGGGATGACTCTGCTCGGCGAGACAGCGCGCGCTTCGGGTTTGAGCCGCGTTGAGGCGGGTTCCGGAAACCATCAACTGGTCGATGAAGGATATGCGATCCGAACCAACCGAGGGATCTACGAGCTGGCATCATCGAAGAACGGCTAACCTCACAGTCGGTACCAAATCCAGCGGCACGGATGAAATCGAATAAATCGGGATCAGGCCTGCGATTTCGCTCCGATTGATCCATTGACTCAATAATTCAATGATTCAATTCTGAAGAGTCAAGCAGATCGCAAAAGTCGCAAGGCTGACCCAATCCCTTTAAGGCACGCGTGACTGAGAATGCCTACGCCGTTTTAGACTTGGCCGGTTGATAATTCCCGGGAACAGTTCTGGCGGCGATATTCATCCGATTCCAACTATTAATCGATGTGACGCATAGGGTCAGATCCGCGAGCTCCTTTTCGTTGAAGAACTCTCGAACTTGTTCATAGACCGCATCCGGCACGTGTCCTTCCCGAACGTTCGTGACCGCTTCGGTCCATGCCAACACCGCGCGTTCGCGATCAGTGTAGTACGGAGACTCCTCCCAGGCATCGAGTCCGTAAAGCCTTTGCTCTGTCTCGCCGGCAGCGCGCAGGTCCTTCCAATGCATATCAATACAGTAGGCACAGCCGTTGATTTGCGAAGCTCTGAGCCTGATCAAGTCTTGCAACTTTGAATCGAGCCCACACCCCTGGAGGTACCTCTCAACTCCCAACAAAGCATGAAACACACCGCGGTCGACTTTCAGATAGTCGATTCTTGCTTCCATCCTGTTACTCCTTATTCGTTGAAGAATTGCTGATCTATTTAAGCGCGATCAGTCACTGTCGCGCAATGATCGTCCTTCAATGCCGATGCGATGCTCTCACGACAGGTTGACCAGTGAGATTTCGTTTCCGATTCAATCAAGAGATATTTCGGGTGCAAGAAAATGAAGACCGTGACAAGTGACGAGATGTTTGAGATTCGGGGCGTGCGAGTTTTTTCCGCGTGATCTACACTCTTCTTTACTGCAACAACACGTCCCGGGCGTTTATGCTTGAGCAAATTAAGAATCAAAAGACGATGAAGAAAAATATACGCGCAAAGTTCCTATTGATCGCCGTGCTTGGCCTGGCCTTGCTGCTGGCTAACGGCAACGTTCTCTTCCCCAGCCGCGTGGCCGAGGCGCAAGGCATCGACCTCGCCGGCATGGACAAGTCAATTGACCCCGGCGATGACTTTTTCAGTTATGCGAACGGCGGTTGGTCGAAGGCCGCGCAGATTCCTTCGGATCGCCCCAGTTACGGCGCGTTCGACGCCATCGCTGAAAAGGTCAACGCGCGCACGGCCAACTTGATTAAAGAAGCGGGCAAATCAAACGAGCCCGAAGCGAAGAAGATCGGCGACTACTACGACGCCTTCATGAACGAGGACGCCATCGAAAAGAAGGGCCTCGCTCCGGTCAAAGCTGAACTCGACGAGATCAACGCGATAGCCGATAAAGCCGCGCTCGCGCGACTGCTGGGCTCTCAACTGCGCGCCGACGTCGATCCGCTGAATAGCACAAACTTCTATACTGATCGTCTGTTCGGTATCTGGGTTTCGCCCGACTTCAACAATCCTACTCACAACGTGCCTTATCTTTTGCAGGGCGGGTTGGGTCTGCCCGATCGCGACAACTACTTAGCTACCGACAAAGATGCGGTCGAGTTGCAAGGCAAATATCGCGAACACATCGTGACGATCCTGAGGCTGGCGCAAATCGCCGACGCCGAGGCGAAGGCTGTTCGCATTTACGATCTGGAAAAGATGATTGCGACTGCCCATGCGACTCGCACCGATTCGGCGGATGTGCAGAAGGCAAACAACCCCTGGCCGGTGAAAGATTTTTCCACCAGGGCGCCCGGACTGGATTGGGCAACTTATTTCAAAGCCGCAGGTCTTTCAGGTCAACCGACAATCATCGTCTGGCATCCCGGCGGTGTGACCGGCATCTCGGCATTGGTTGGCAATCAACCGCTCGATGTCTGGAAGGAATATTTGACCTTCCACGTAATCGATCGCTGGTCGGGGCTGCTGCCCAAAACGTTCGCGACCGAACGTTTCAAATTCTACGCCACCACGCTCAACGGCATTCCGCAACAGTCCGATCGCTGGAAGCGCGCGGTAAACAACACCAACGCCGCTTTGGGAGATGCGGTCGGCAAGCTCTATGTGAAGCAATATTTTCCGCCGGAAGCCAAGGCGAAGATCCAGGAGATGGTCAAGAACATCATCGGTGCTTTCGGCCGCCGGATAGATAACCTCACCTGGATGACTCCCGCGACGAAGGCAAAGGCGAAAGCGAAACTGGGAACGTTGTATGTCGGAGTCGGATACTCCGAGCACTGGCGAGAATATTCAGGGTTGAAAATTCTGCGTGACGATCCGCTCGGCAATGCGCAACGCTCAGAGTTGTTTGACTATCAATGGACTGTGTCGAAACTCAGCAAGCCCGTGGACAATACCGAATGGTGGATGACTCCGCAGACCGTGAACGCAGTGAATTTGCCGATCCAGAACGGCTTGAATTTTCCGGCGGCCATTTTGAATCCGCCCTTCTTCGATCCTAACGCAGACCCGGTCGAGAACTACGGCAGCATCGGCGCGACGATCGGCCACGAGATCAGTCACAGCTTCGACGACCAGGGCAGCCAGTTCGATGCGTATGGCCGTCTGCTCAATTGGTGGACGCCGGCGGATCTTGAACACTTTCGCGCTGCCGCCGATCGTCTGGCCGCAGAGTTTGACGCTTACGAACCGCTACCGGGGATACATGTGAATGGCAAACTGACTTTGAGCGAAGACATCGCGGACGTGGCCGGACTCTCAGCGGCCTACGACGCTTACCGCAGCGCCTATGGCAACAAGCCGGCCACGAATGCGAATGGTCTGACTAATGACCAACGCTTCTTCATCGCCTATGCGCAAAGCTGGCGGAGTAAGACGCGGCCTGAGTTCTTGAAAGTGCTGTTAACTACCGACGGTCATGCGCCTGATCAATATCGCGCTGATACCGTGCGGAACCTTGACGCGTGGTATCAAGCATTTAATATTCAGCCACAGCGCAAGCTCTACCTGGCTCCCGAGGCCCGTGTTAAGGTTTGGTAAGATCGGGACTGCGTGATTGACAATAATCTATTGATGCATTGATTCAATTCTTAGGCAGATTCCCGAAAAGAGTTTTCGAGTTCTTTGGTTGCACTCTCGACCGTGCGCTTCGCATCCTCCAACGTCTTAGTTGCTTTCGTTAATTCGACGGCGGTACTTTGCGCGCGCAACGCTGCATCCGTGGAGGCGGCGATCGCTTTTTTGAAGCGCTCCTCTGTCGCGCGCTTCTGCTTCGCGGCTTCCTTCGCTGTTGCTTCGGCCTTTTTCTGCGCGACTTCCAAACTCCTGGTTGCGGCACGAGCAGCAGTGAGCGATTTCCTGGCCTGCTGTAGTGAAGCTTTCGCGGCATTTATCCGAGCCTGCCGTTCTTTCTGTCGGCTCGCCTCGGCCGCGGCCGCTTTTGCCTTGCTCGATGCAGCGACTGCCTTCTTTCCAGGATTGACGCGCGGCGGTTCCGCGGTGCGCTTTGTTATGCCGGCGCTCGGCGCGAACGAACCTAATGAATCAAAGCCCGGGGGATCGATGTCCTCCGTTAGTCGCCCGAGAGTTGGACCAGCGGCAACTGAAGTGGCGACGGACAATGCCTCGAGTGTAGTGGCAACGCGTCGCATTGTATCCAGCGAAGGATTGTGACCGGCATCGCGCAGTGTTTCGGTCGCCAGATCCGACAGGTGCGAGAGTGCGTCGCGGCGCGCGTCGAGAGCTTCGCGCATGTTCACCATCCTTCCGGTGACTTGCGCCTTGCGAAATCGCCGGCCCGTCGCGATTAGCTCGTCAAATGCCTCACGATGTCGCCAATAGAGTTGATTCACCGTCCAAGCGGAGATTGATGGCTTGGCCAGAGCCTTTACGCCTTCCGCCTCACTGACGAAACCCTTCTGCTTCAGTCGACCAGCCAGTGCTTTGCGGGCGCCAACGAACTCTGTCAGCGGCAGCTCGAACAAGTCATCAATATCATCATCGAGTTTGGTCATCGATATCCGATTTATCCGCAACCACGCAGATTACTCTGAGAGGCAGAAGGGAGAAAAGTTGGGCTATCGGCGGCGGCGCCATGGCAGGCTCCACAGTCCGCGCGCCGCGAGGATGGCGGAGAAGAGCCCGAGCACGCCAATCGCCAGCAGTGTCCAGACGAAAAAGAGATGTCCGCTGGTGTTGGCGAGCCTGCTGGTGACGCCGACGCCCTTCCCACTCATGTGGATGTAGGGAACGACCAATGAAAAGAGCGACAAGACGAATATGATGATGTACCCCGATCGCCGTTCGAAAAGCACCAGCGTTGCGTATAGCCAGACGACGGAGAAGGGCACCACCATAATGAGGTTTGCGAGCCCTCCCGGCTCCCACCCGTACACGATCGCCCGCCAGGTGAAACGTAAGAAAGAGGAGCAAGAGCAGAGACGTGATGGTTAACATAACGCTGTTTTTCATTTGATATTCTCCTGTTAGATCTGCCTCTAAGGGAGGCATACGCTCGGTTGACGAGGTCCGCGATACTCTTTTCTAAACGAAAAGAATAAGCGAGATGTTTACAGCTTGTGAACGCCTGAACAAGTTTTTTGCTCCTCTGGAGCCAGGTCTGATTGCCTCAAATGGTTTGGAACTCCTAGAATGTCGCCACTCGAATTCACCTGAGAGGAGCGTCCAGCGTTGCAACTCCAACAGTTCCTTTTCGTCGCACCTGCTCTGATTGCCCCGCCGTTCGGCATGTCGACGATCGTATTCTGGATGTATGTTTGTGCGTCGCTGATTTTCATCATCGGCCTCATCAAAATTTCCAGAGAACTGTCGCAGCAGCGTGGCGTGGACAAGATCATGCCGTTCGGCCGGATGTTTTTTGCGATTCCCCTGGCCGTTTTTGGTTCCGAGCATTTCACCATCACTGCGAACATTGCGTCCCTGGTTCCTCGCTGGATTCCCGCGCACACCTTTTGGGTCTATCTGGTGGGCCTCGCTTTTATTTGCGCGGCGGTGAGTATTACCGTCCTGGTCCAGGCTCGGCTGGCGGCGGCTCTGGTCGGAATGACATTTCTGATCTTCGTACTCGTAATGGATCTGCCAGGCACGATTGCTCAACCACACAACCGATTTTTCTGGGCCCTGGCGCTGAGACAACTTGCCTTCAGCGGCGGCGCTTTCGCTTTCGCGATCTCGTCCTGGAGCATTCGGACGAGCCAGCCAACGCGCGCACAACCGACAAAGGCACTCCTCGCCATTCCGCGATTCTTCGTAGGCGTTCCTTCGATATTCTATGGCGTGGAGCATCTGCTGCACCCGGAATACGTGCCGGGAATTCCACTGCAAAAGCTCACTCCCGAGTGGATACCCGGGCGAATTGTCTTGAGTTATTTTGTTGGTGTGATTCTGATTCTGGCGGGCGCTTGCCTGCTCGTGAATAAGAAGACACGCATGACAGCCACGGTTTTAGGGCTCACGATTCTGCTGGCGGTGTTGTGGATTTACCTGCCGATGCTCATCACGGCGCCGACAGACGTAGTGGCGCTGAACTTTTTCTTCGACACGCTGCTTTTCAGCGGAGCCATTCTGCTATTGGCAAGCGCGATGGATAAGAAAACAGCTGGGGCGCGGACTCAATCTGAATCAAAGTCTTGAATAATCTGGGAGGCCTGCGGTTCCCTCTCCGATTGATCCGTTGACTCAATGATCCAATTCGGTCGATAGCCTAACTTCCACAATCGCGAGATGTGTTACTGGTGATCGTCCAGGACTGGCTGCCCGTAGCGTCAATCGTCGTATACAGAAAGCATCCGTCCTGATCCTCAGAGACGAGTTTGACGGTCGATTGGTCCCAACCGCTCTCTCAGAGCTGCGGAGTTTGAGATCGGGACTCCGCAGAGCGCGAGGACGCATACGAGCGCAATGATCCATAAGCCTTCCTGACTCCCAGCCTGACGGCAAATGTTGATCTCTAAACTGTGCACGCCCACGCTCATTCGAGACGCGCAGACGCGCGATCGCTTCGTCCTCCGCCGCTTGCGCAGTAGGCGTGCGGAAGAGCAGTCCACAAATTTCTGTGCTAGCATATCTGCGAGAAGGACAATTGCACGGGCTGGCATCAACAACTGCTCGAGCCCTCACGTTTTGAATCTCGATGAAGATAGTCCTGACGGAAGTTGCCGGCGATGCCCGACTAGCCAGTCACGAATTTGATCAACCAATAATCAAGATTGGGCGTGATCCCGCGTTGAACGATCTCTCGTTCGAACGTACGAGGTGGCCGATGGTCTCTCGGCGCCACGTTGAAATTCACCTTCGTAACGGTGACTGGTATCTGGTCGATCTAGGCTCCGTAAATGGGACGTATCTCAATGACGAACGGATTTCGCAGCAGGCCAAACTCGAAGGTCAGTCTTTAATTCGCCTGGGACCCGATGGCCCCGCATTAACCGTGGGGTTTGTCGAGGACACTGAAGCGGCCATCGGATTTCAGACGCTTATCGATGGTGAAGCCGCGTCCGAGCAAGCTGCCTTGCTTGCGAAATTGCACCCGCCGCAGGACAAACCTGAACCTACACCTATCAGCCGAGACGTTTCGCCCGATTTAGCCCCAGCTCATGAGCTCTCAGCAGCCAGCGAGTCGAAAGCCGCTGCACAATCGTCGGTAGGCTTCGAGACACATATCGATTCGGCACTGACGCAGTTACCCGCAAATCTTGTTTCCGAGAGTGGTTCGCCAAAACAGAGGGGTCAGAAGTATTTGCTTGTGAAGGACCAGATCTTTATTGGCCGTGATCCAACGTCCCACATAGCCATTACCGAAGAGGCTCCTGGTGTGTCTCGCCGTCACGCGGAATTGAGGCAACAAGCCGACGGGACTTTCGCAATCATAGATCACAGCTTCAACGGCACCCTCGTGAATGATCAGCGAGTTACGGGATCAGTGTTGCTCAAAGATGATGATCGGATTCAGTTAGCGCTCGGTGGACCAATATTCCGATTTGTAGAAGCAGCAGCAAGGCGGGGAAACAGTAAGGTTGCGGACCAAACGGAGCCAGCTCGTTCAGACGCTGCGAGCGAACACGATGACAACCTGGGCATGCTCACTATTGTGTCTCGCTCGGCCGGCACCACCCCGGTAAGCACCACGACCGATCACGCGCAGTTTCTTTTTGAACGGACGTTTGATGATAAGCAGCAACTCTCGGTCGGACGTGACGCCAATAATGACATTCAGCTCGATGGCCTCCTCATTTCGAAATTCCACGCACGCTTCGTCAGCTCGGCTCAACAGGTGACGGTTCAGGACATCGGCTCGACGAATGGCGTCTTTGTGAACGGCCAGCGAGTGAAAGGCGCGCAGTCCGTCGGGCCGCAGGACGTTGTGCAGATCGGTCCCTTTATCCTGCGCGCGACTGTGGGAAAGGGTGTAGCGGTTTTTGATGCGCGCGCGAAAACGCGGCTCGACGCTGTCGGAATAACCGCCACGGTTAGGCGTGGTTCGCGAAAGCTGCTCGACGACATAAATCTCGCCATTCAACCGAGCGAGTTCGTTGGTGTGCTGGGCCCATCCGGTGCTGGCAAGTCGATCCTGCTCGGAACTCTTAACGGCCGTCAGAGGCCACGCGCAGGTCGAGTCCTAATTAACAATCTGGAGTTTTACAAGCACATCGATTCGCTCAAGCAGTGGATTGGGTACGTTCCGCAGGATGACATCATTCACCGCGAATTAACGGTATATCGAACGCTTTACTATGTTGCAAAGCTGCGGCTTTCGCGGGATGTGCCAAAGTCCGAAATCGATCAAATTATCGGCGAAGTGCTTGACGTAACGGGGCTGGCGGCTCGACGGGATGTAATGGTTTCCCAGCTCTCCGGCGGCCAGCGCAAGCGCGTTTCGATTGCCGTCGAGTTAATCACGAAACCCTCTTTAATATTTCTTGATGAGCCAACGTCGGGTCTCGATCCTGCGACCGAACAGCGCATGATGAAGCTGTTTCGCCAGATTGCTGAATCAGGTCGCACGGTTATCCTCACGACGCACGCGATGGAGAATGTCGCGCTCTTCGATCGAGTGGCGCTGCTTCTGCGGGGCAAACTGATCTTCTACGGATCTCCAGCGGAAGCACTGGAGTTCGTCGGCGCGAAGAGCTTCATCGATCTTTATAACAAGCTCGACGCGCCCGTCGAGGCCGAGCTGGCAACGGTGGACCCTTTGCCGCCGAAACCGACACCCAGCCAGGTGCGCGAATACGAACGTCAGCGCGAGGAAATCTCTGAGACGGTGGCCGCACAATGGCAATCGCGTTTCCGATCATCTGTTCTTTATCAGCGCTACATCGCACAACCGCTCGCTAACGTACAAGATGGGTCGACCGCGCCGACTCTGGCCAGACGCCATCATTCAATCGTCGATGCGGTGCGACAATGGGGGATCCTGGCGCGACGTTACATGCAGGTGCTCGCGAGCGACAAATGGAACCTGTTTGTTCTTTTCGCCCAGGCGCCAATTATCGGAATGCTGATGTATCTGGTAGTCGGTAAGAATGATTCGCGCGACTTTGTTTATTTCATTCTGTCGCTTGTGTCGATCTGGTTTGGCACATCGGTCGCAGCGCGCGAACTGGTGAAAGAACGTCCGATCTTTGAGCGCGAACGAATGGTAAATCTGCGACTACTGCCATATTTGGCCTCAAAGTTGTTCGTGCTATCGCTGATCGTTATATTCCAAACCATCTTACTTTTGGCAACGGCAAAGGCTCTTCACTACAGCGGACTGATGTTTCTTCCTGGCGTCCTTTTCGGTTTGCCACACCTCGGAACGATGGCATTGACCGCCATTGTCGGTATCGCGGTCGGTCTGTTTGTGTCGGCTCTCGTAAGGACATCCGAACTGGCGACGAGTCTGGTGCCGCTTATCCTGATTCCACAGATCCTGTTCGCCGGATTGGTGACGGTGCCGGTAAGCACCTCAAAGGTGATCGGCGCGACCATGCCGGCGACGTGGTCATTTGACGAGATGAAAAGGCTGTCGACGCTCGACACGTTGAAAGCGGAAGGCGCGGATCCGAATGGTCCCACCAAAGGGCAGGGGTTGTACCAGCACACAAAGGAGCTTAACTCGCAAAAGTTCACGACGGCGCGTGCGGAGATCGAAGACTATGGCAAGCAGATCGCTGACACTTTGAGCAGACAACCCCCGCAAAGATCAGCGCCAGTTCCAAATTCTGAACCGGTGAGTTCAAGTCAGGGCCGTAGCGTGATTCCGGCGCCGCTACCATCGCCGCCGATGGTCCCGAGTCCCGAAGAAATCAACGACGATTTGAGTCACTATGTCACTTTCAAGCATCCTTGGGGCGGTCGCATACGCAACCCCGCAATTCTTTTTCTGATGCTGGTCATCATCTCAATAGCTACGTTGATCGCCTTGCGCGCGAAAGATGTTCGCTGATTGCTGAAAGACAAATTGGACTGCAATTCCTTCAAGGACGTCACTACTGCCACATTCTATCGGGCAAACGAAAACACTGGGTCCACGCGGCAGCACTGAATGGACCTTCTACCACCCCGCTAATTGCATCTTTGGCCTCGATGACAGTGTTGCTTTCAGAAACAATTCCGATATGCTGGGCGCCGATGGTAACGATATCACCCGGCGCTGCTTTGCTGACGGCGATCGGAGTGCCCACGCTTCGCGCTACGAAATTTCCAATGCCATATTGAATCAGTTGATTCAACGCTTCCGACAGACAGTAATTGACGAAGCCAACGCAATCGAAGTGACGAACATCGACGCATGATTCACCCCAGACCGTTGAATGATGCAACGAATTGTTTCCCAGCGAACTGTTGGCCCGTGGCCATCGATAATCACTTATGCGGCTTGAGTTGCGTTGGAGTTCTTCGAGCTGATCGTCAGTCAATCCCTTCCACTTTAGATCGAACGCTTTTTGAAGGTTCGCGTTCATATCGCTCAACGCCAAAGGACTTTCGATTGCGCCGGCCCTTCCCGTGCAAACCAGCAAACCGAAATCAGAGGTGCTGGCGTAAGCCGCAAACAACATCGGAGCGTGCACACCGTACTTGGTTGCAATCGTTGCGGAATTCAGGTTCATTCCACTCAAATCCGGAACGTTGTCATGTAACTCCGCCTTCAGCGGACGATACCACGCGCCATCCTTATTGCCGGGTGTGTTTCCGGCTGTGCTCCAAAGATAGTGCGCGCCATCGACGGCCTGTTCACGCGCTGTGTCAATGACTTCCTGCTTTTTTTGATCGACATCACTCGCCATTGCTAATCCTCCCAACTAACGCGGGCTGCTCGATGACAAACTGATTAATAGTGGCACCGAACTTCAGTTGCGATTGAAATTTGGTGTTCATTGGACACACAACGAGAATACAAAAGGAAAAGCTTCGCGAAGCTCAAGTGGCTTGCCGGGTGAAGGCCGACAAAATATCACCAAGCCTGAAGTGCAACAAATCGGTCGCGTGATCGAATACAATAAGCCGAATCCAAACGCTGAACTCAGAAAGTAGCCATGGCCAACCTAGATCGTGATTATGACGAAGTGCTTTATCCGAGCTATGAACATGCGCAAACGCATCCTGACCGGTTGTCAGTGATTGCGATGCTAGCTGGGATGGATCCAGCTCCGGTGCAACATTGTCGCGTGCTCGAGTTAGGTTGCGGAGACGGCAGCAACCTCATACCGATGGCGGCGGCGTTGCCGCACAGTGAATTCGTCGGTATTGATCGCGCTTCAATTCCCATCACAAAAGGGAAAGACATGTTGGCGGCGTTAATGCTCAACAACATTTCATTGGAAGAATTTGATCTGCTGGACTTGCGTGCGGACGTAGGGGCTTTTGATTACATCATTGTGCACGGTCTTTATGCGTGGGTCCCCGACCACGTCAAGGACCAGGTGATGTCGATTTGCAGAACGCACCTAAAACCGCACGGCGTTGCGTACATCAGCTATAACGCGTATCCCGGTAGTCACATCGCAGACATGCTCAGAAATATGCTGCTCTTCCATTTGCGCGACGTGCGTGATCCAAAAGAACGAATATCTCAATCGGTAGCGTTTCTGAAATTTCTCAGCAAGTCACAAACGCGAAGCAGTTCGTATAGCACTCTGCTTGATGACGAGTTGAAGCAGGCGTTGAATTCCTCGACGGCACTGCTCTATCACGATCGAATCGGCGCGGTGAACACGCCGATGTATTTCTTCCAATTCATGAACCATGCCGCGCAGCACGGCTTGCAGTTCCTGGGAGAAGCCGATTATTTCGAATGCCAATACCACATTTACCCGCCGGAAACCGCCAAAAAGCTCGAGCAGATGGCGAACGAAAGCGTCATACTCAAAGAACAGTATCTCGATTTCCTGAAGTGTCGCCGATTTCGACAAACGCTACTGTGTCGGGCGGAGCTCAAACTAAATTCACGACCAAATCCGCGAGCGATTGTGAACATGCATGTCGCTTCGCGCGCCAAGCCGGTTGATTCGGCGGTTGACCTCAGTCCAGGCAAAGTGGCTGAGTTCGTCGGTCCCCACGGCGGCAAGATAGCAACGGACTTGCCGGTTGCTAAAGCTGCACTGATCCGCATGGCGGAAATCTTTCCGCGACCTTTGGCCTTTGCTGAACTGCTTGATACCGCGCG
>Ga0193730_1000074_pt1 | contig 36080 bp, 32 predicted proteins | sample U1a1metaG_FD_144919 | JGI IMG/M metagenome (GOLD analysis project Ga0193730, IMG submission 144919) | Soil microbial communities from a riparian zone of the East river system, Colorado, United States - U1a1 | ecosystem: Environmental > Terrestrial > Soil > Riparian zone | place: USA: East River...
TGTTCGCAGTTAAGAACGCTCCAGCCAGCGCGACGGCGACCAGAAATATCACCGGAATCGGCAAACCGCCGGCTTTGTTCATCAGAATGATGAACGCGACGATCACGACTGAGGGAACAACAATTCGCGTGACGATTGCCGAGACACTCAGCGTTTTCAATCCATGACGTTGGCGCGCGCGATTGCGGCGCAGATTGGTCCAGGCAATCGCCGCAATACTGACAGCCGCAAGGGCAATTCCGATTCTTCGATCGAGAAAGTCGCGGCCTAATGATCGAAAGAACGGCAGCTCGACCGGGATCGTCGCGCCCTTCGTTAATTTGAGGATTACACCGCGCCACGCTTGCAATCCGCCGAGCGTGACGATGAATGATGGAATGTTTACATAAGCGACCAGCGTGCCTTGCAGCGCTCCAATCAACAAGCCGACTGCGATTGCCGCGACCAGACACGGAACCAGTCCCCATCCCTGGGTCATCGCCGCGATGCCGCCCGCGAGACCAACGACCGCGCCGACCGATAGATCGATGTTGCCGCTGACGATAACCATCAACATGCCGACAGCCAGCACTCCCGTGACCGCGGTCTGCTGCAAGAGCTTTGAGAAATTGATGGCGCCCAGGAAAAGTCCGTAAGGATGATATTGATCGATCGTGGCCCATTGAAAGAACAGCCAGATTGCGACTAGCGCCAGCAGCATTGTGTAGGCGCGCAAAGCCGACGTGCGAAGTTTGAGTCGAGGAGTTGAAACGTCAGTCATTATGATTTACGCCGCGCGTCGCGCGTGACCCGTCGCGCACGACATCACTGCTTCAGGCGTCGCTTCACTGCGCGTGAATTCGCCCGTCACGCGTCCCTCGTGCAAAACGATCACGCGATCGGACAGGCCAAGTACTTCGGGTAGCTCTGAAGAAACCAGGACGATCGCGAGGCCGCTCTCAGCCAGGCGATTAATCAGCGCATAAATCTCCTGTTTCGCGCCCACGTCGATCCCACGCGTCGGTTCATCGAGAAACAGCACGCGCGGATTTGTCAGAAGCCACTTTGCCAGCACCACCTTCTGTTGATTACCGCCAGATAGAGTACCGGCGACAGTAAAAACTGAGGGTGCTTTGATTCGCAGATCGCCGGCGGCCCGCTCGCCGGCAGCGGCTTCCGCGTCTTCGTTGGTGACGAAGCGTCCTGACACTCTTCGCAAACATGCGAGCGTCATATTCTTCAAGATAGTCTGATCGAGAATCAATCCGTAGCGCTTGCGATCTTCCGTCACGAAGCCGATACCATGCTTGATGGCATCGGACGGTTTCACGATCTGAATTTGTTTTCCATCGACCAGGATTTCCGCTGACTTGCGTCCCGGATGCGCGCCGAAGATTGCCATCAGCAGCTCGCTCCGGCCCGATCCCATCAAGCCGGCGATGCCCAAAACCTCGCCTTTGTGGGCCGTAAATCCGACCTGATCGACCAGAAGCTTGCCAGGGACCGACGGATCTTCGACCGTCACATCGTGCACTTCGAAAACCACTGCGCCGCGATCATGTTTGGCTTCAGGAAAAATCTGATCGACGGCGCGCCCCACCATCTTGCCAATCACGCGCGGTTCGTCGGTTTCCGATGTCGGGGTAGTATCAATCGTCTTTCCATCGCGCAGCACGGTAATACGATCGCTGAGATGAAAGACCTCGTCGAGCTTATGCGAGATGTAAATCATTGCGACGCCGCGCGCCCGCAAGTCATTTAGTATTCCAAAAAGCGTCTCGACCTCGGCGTCAGTTAAGGCCGCCGTCGGCTCATCAAGCACGACGATACGAGCGTTTTGCGAAAGCGCTTTGGCGATCTCGACCAACTGCTGTTGCCCGATGCCAAGATTGCGCACCGGGCTCCGCGGATCAATTGTCAGGTGAAGATCGTCGAGAAGTTTTTGCGCGCGACTGTAAAGCTCTTCCCAGTTGATGATGCCGAAACGGCGCGGCTCGCGGCCGAGAAAAATGTTTTCGGCGACACTGAGATCTTTCACCAACGATAGTTCCTGATAGATAACAGCGATACCTGCTTGCTCAGAGTCGCGGACGCTGGCAAAGCGGCGCGCGGAACCTTCGAGCACAACCTCTCCGCCGTATTCAGGATGAGGATAGACGCCGGCGAGAATCTTGATCAGTGTCGATTTTCCGGCGCCGTTCTCGCCGACGAGCGCATGAATCTCTCCCTGACTAAGATCGAAGCTCACGCCATCAAGCGCACGAACTCCCGGGAAGGACTTCGTGATGTCTTTCATCTTCAACAGAGGGTTGACCATGCGTCGAGTTTCGACTTTGGGTGACGGCGTCAGACGGACTTTCGCAATGAGGTCAGTGCCGGGAGCGATAACGACCGGATAATCACTCCTGCAATCACGACCTTAGAACACGCGGCGACCCGGTCGCATCAACCACCCCACGGGGGGACCCCGGTCCGCTCCCGGTACTGACTCCATTGCCGACTAAAGTTGGTACTCTAACATCTGCTCACTGCCAACTGCTCACTGTTTAGGCCACTGATCCTTTGGCACGTTCTTATAAACGTCTTCGAGTTTGTGATAGCCGTCTTTGATGACGGTCTGCATCACGTTGTCTTTGTCGAGGACCATCGGTTCGAACAGCAGCGAAGGCACGTCGATCTTTCCGTTATTGATTTTGTCTTTCGCGTCGACCTTCTCGCCGCGTGCAAGTTTCACGGCCGAATCAACTGCAGCAAACGCCAGCGGCTGGATCGGTTTGTAGATTGTCATCGTCTGTTTGCCTTCGACGACGCGTTGCACGGCGTCGAGTGAAGCATCCTGGCCGGTCACCAAAACTTTTCCGACCAGTTGCGGCGGCAGAGCAGAGATGGCGCCGCCCGCGGTGCCGTCGTTCGAAGCGACCACGGCCTGAATGTCGTTGTTATTTTTCGTGAGCGCGTCTTCCATGATGCGCAGAGCCTCGCTGGCCAACCACTCGCGCGCGAATTGCTTCGTCACGATCTTAATCTGGCCCTTGTCGACCGCCGGTTGTAGAACATTCATCTGACCTTCCATCAGCAGCAGCGCGTTGTTATCAGTCTGTGAGCCGCCAATCAGGACATAGTTTCCTTTCGGCGCATGATCGAGCGCGTACTGCGCTTGCATCTGTCCAATCTTCACGACCTGGTGTGCAACATAGAGATCCACATCGGAGTTTCTGATCAGGCGATCGTAACTAATCACGGGGACGCCCTGTTTGTGCGCGGCCTCGACAATTGAGGCGGCAATCTGTCCGTTGTGTGGCGCCACGATCAAAACATCGACGCCCTTGGTCAGGAGGTTGTCACATTGTTTGGTCTGCACGGCGTCGTCACCGTTCGCGACCTGGATTTCGCATTCCGCGCCGACTTCCTTGCAACGCTGCTCAACGAGGGCTTTGTCGCGCTGCCAGCGTTCTTCCTTCAAAGTGTCCATCGAAAAGCCAATGCGCACCGGTCCGCCCGATTTCGCGCCGCGGCCGGTCTCAGGGCCTTTCACACAGCCGGCGAAGAAAAGTGGTACGGCGAAAAGTAAGAACATCAATTTGGTTATGACCTTCATTCTTGTAGCCCTTCTTTGATGAAACGGTTATGTGCAGTTGGAATCGATTAACGCACGGCTCCGTCAGGAGCCGGATGTTTATAGCCGTGGAAGCAATATTATTCAAGCTAGATATGCTCAACCGTGGACGACAGATATTTTGCGCCTAGCGGCACTCAAACGAGTGCTCAGAACCCAGTAGTTCTTCCGTAAGCCTCTGTAAACTCCCGAAGTCGTGCGGATAAATCTTCTGGAACTACTTTGTCTTTCATTCGCCACGACCAGTTGCCGGTTTCGGTGGCAGGCAAATTCATGCGCGCGTCGCTCCCAAGCCCGAGCACGTCCTGCATTGGAATGATCGCGGTGTCCGCGACAGAGGCCATCGCGGCCCGAATCAGATCCCAGTTGATCTCGCTAGCGTTGCCGGCCAGGTATTTCAAACAATACTCGCGCTGGGCGCTGTCAAGATTTTCAAACCAGCCGATCGTCGTATCGTTGTCATGTGTGCCGGTGTAGACGACGGACTCGTGCGTGTGATTATGCGGCAGATGATCGTTTGTTGCGTCGCCGCCAAAAGCAAATTGCAGAACTCGCATACCGGGGAACCCAAATTCCTCGCGCAGGCTCTCCACATCCGGCGTAATGACGCCGAGATTCTCTGCGATGAGTGGCAAATTGCCAAGCGTTTTTTTTAGAGTGGCGAATAATTCTCGGCCCGGCGTCTCGACCCATTGGCCGTTCTGAGCAGTGTCATGGCTCGCCGGAATCTCCCAGCAGGCAGCAAACCCGCGAAAGTGATCGACGCGAATAAGATCGAACGATTCGAGTGACCAACGCATCCGGTTGATCCACCATTGAAAGTTGTCGGTGCGCAGGCGTTCCCAATCGTAAAGGGGATTGCCCCACAGTTGACCAGTCGCGGAAAAGTAATCAGGCGGAACCCCGGCGACAACGGTGGGTTTTCCATCTTTATCAAGTTTGAAATATTCGCGGTTGGCCCACACATCAGCCGAATCATGCGCGACAAAGATCGGCAGGTCGCCGATGATCCTGATGCCGCGCTCATGGGCATAGTTACGAAGCGCTTTCCATTGACGAAAAAAAATGAACTGAAAAAACTTCTGCTCGAGGATTTGCTCCTCTAATGTCGACTTAATAGTGTCGAGTGCAATCGGATCACGTTGAGCTAATTCGCGGTGCCAATCAGTCCATGAGGAACCACCATTCATGTCTTTCAGAGCACGAAAGGTCGCATAGTCCGTAAGCCACCAAGACGAGTGGTCGCAGAATTCTTCGAACCCATTGTAGTTGCTTAAAGGGCTACGCTTGAAATGATGAAAAGCATGGTGAAGCACTCTTTCTTTGAAGTCGCGCACGATTTCAAATTTGACTCGTCCGGCTGAGAAATGAGCGCCGTTGATGACGCTCTGGTCCAGCCAGCCATCTTCGATCAATTGGCGCGGGTCAATTAGCAGTGGATTCCCGGCGAACGCCGAAAGCGCTTGGTATGGTGAGTTCCCAAATCCGCTGGGACCCAGCGGCAATGTCTGCCAAATCGTCTGTGCCGCGTCATGAAGAAAATCGACAAACGCGCGTGCCTCAGCGCCAAGGTCGCCGATGCCGAACGGCGATGGCAGCGATGTCGGATGAAGAAGGATACCGCTTGATCTGAGTGACACTGAACGATTCCTCGTTTGAAGAAACAGATTTTCCTCGTTTAGATGGCGGACTTGTCCGCCGCCTCAAGCGCACAAGTGCGCTCTCTAAACGATACATTAATAATTGTCGTTGCCAATTCGCGCGCGGCTCATGATACTACGACCGTGAAAACTCGCAGCACCAGCGTGCGATTCCCTGTCTATGGATACGTGGGTCTCGCGATCATGGTAGCGGCTGAAGCATTGCTGTTTGGTGGTAATCAATTTGTCGGGCGTTGGTTCACGCCGATTGTTTGGACGGGTTACATAGCCTTCATCGACGGGCTCGTTCATAAATTGAAAGGGCGGTCGCTATTAACGACTGAGCGGCTGGAGTTGCTCGTCATTGTCGTCGTTTCGATCGCGGGCTGGTGGTTGTTTGAGTTTTATAACGCCCCCAGATTTTGGAAATCTGATCTTGAGCTTTGGTGGCACTATCACAATCTTGAGCCAAATCTCATGCTGCGCCGCGCTGGTTATGATTGGGCCTTCGCCACGATCTTTCCGCTGCTTTTCATCACGGCCGAGTTGTTCGGGCTGACAATATTCAAGCGCTCAACGCCGCAAACGAAAATCAAGTTATCAAAGCCGGCAGCTGCCATTCTAATCGGATTGGGCGCGCTGGGAGCAATCCTGCCGCTAATCTATCCGTCGCCATGGTTCGCCCCGATTATTTGGCTTGCGTTCATACTCTTGCTCGATCCAATAAATGCGATGCGCGGCTGGCCATCGATTACCGGAGACTTAGCACAAGGCGATTGGCGACGGCTATGGTCGCTGCTTGCGAGCGGCTTTGTCTGCGGGATTCTGTGGGAGTTCTTCAATTATTGGGCCATCTCAAAATGGACTTACACCGTGCCGTATTTTGGCAACGTAAAACTTTTCGAGATGCCGGTGCTGGGATTTCTTGGCTTCCCACCGTTTGCGATTGAGTGTTGGGCCATGTACGTCTTTTTCCGTTCGTTGCTGACGCCGAAACCGGATCGAGTTTCGGATTGCGTCTGGATCGAAAACAATGCGTAGAAATAAATCGAGAGTTCTGATCGCATGGCTGACGTGCGTTTTGGTCGTCGTTGCTTCGGCCATTATCGATCGGCAGCGTTTCGTTCGCGCTGACGCGCTCAATGCGGACAAGATGTCCGCGCTCCCAGCGGCACGATCAGCAGGACAGGAGGCCCGAGCTCCAGCTCGACCGCGCGCTCGGGAAGCAGGTGTCATTGTTGGCGTGCTTTCACCTGGTCTGCTGAATGCCATCACCGATGTCGCGGGCGTGAGTGTCGGCCACACCACATTGGTCAAAGGCGACAACGTGCGGACCGGAGTCACTGCCATCGTGCCGCACGGCGGGAACCTCTTTCATGAAAAAGTTCCCGGAGCGGTTTTTATTAGCAACGCGTTTGGAAAGCTCGCGGGCTCGACGCAGGTGAACGAACTCGGTGAGATCGAGACCCCAATTATGTTGACTTCGACGTTGAATGTGCCGCGGGTCGCGGACGCGACAATCGATTACATGCTCGCATTGCCCGGTAATGAGGACGTGCAATCGATCAATCCGCTGGTTGGAGAAACCAACGATGGTTACCTGAACGACATTCGCGGCCGTTACGTCGGTCGCGACGAAGTTTTTTCGGCCATCAAGAGCGCCCGAGGCGGATCAGTCGAAGAAGGTTGCGTAGGTGCCGGCGCCGGCACGGTGGCCTTCGGTTTCAAAGGTGGCATCGGAACCTCCTCGCGCAAGCTGCCCGTGGCGCTCGGCGGATACACGGTCGGCGTGCTGGTCCAGTCGAATTTTGGCGGAATTCTAACGATTAACGGCGCGCCGGTGGGTCGTGAGTTGGGCAAGTATTATTTGCAGGAAGAACTCGGTCCGACAAACTTAAGTTTGTCGAACACAGCAGATGGATCGATCATGATTGTAATTGCGAGTGATGCTCCGATCGATCATCGAAATCTGCAGAGGCTCGCCGCGCGATCGATGATGGGACTGGCGCGCACGGGCGCGGCCGGATCGAACGGCAGCGGCGATTACGCTATTGCTTTTTCGACTGCTCCCGAACTTCGGATTCGAAACTCTCCTAACACTCGCAATCAAACAACGAACGTCAAGCTCCTTTCAAACGAAGCCATGTCGCCGCTTTTTCTTGCGGTGATCGAAGCTACCGAAGAAGCGATTTACAACTCGCTTTTTCGCGCAGCGACGACGAGCGGCCGCGGGCACACCGTCGAAGCCTTGCCGATCGATCGCACGTTGGAAATTCTTCGGCGTCACGATGCGCTGAAGCATTGAGAGACATTCGTTGATCGATTCCGCATCTCATTCACAGCTCGCTTCAGGGAGCTGTCGGAGAGAAGAGAGAACCAGTGCAAACCGTTTCAACGGTTTGGTTGAGCAAAGCCGTTGAAACGGCTCGGTCTGTGGTGAGGCTCAGTGATCACCTCGCTGAAGCGAGGTCTGAATGAGATTCTCAATTGTTTGACACGCTCACAACGACTCACTAGAATACGCCCCACTCAAAAACACGGAGGACAACCGATTGGCTCTCAAAATTCGAATCAACAGGAAAAGTGTCGAATCGATGACACGACAACTCACCGATCAATTAGGCAGTTTGATCGGCGAGGGAGCATTGGCGGTTGGCAGCTTGCTTCCCAGTGAGCGCACACTCGCGAATTCACTCGGCATCGCGCGCAACGTGGTGCGAGGAAGTTATGAATATCTCGAGAAAGCCGGCGTCATTCAGCGTGAGGGCCGCAAAGGCCGGCGCGTTCGTGCAAAGACTTCGCGCAAGAAAGCCGCTACCAGGAGCGTGAAGAAAGCAGCTAAGAAGAGATAGCTCTCTGCGTCTTATAAAGCTATTCGATTTGCTCTACCTCGCACACCGTATAACACGTTAGCTATCTCTATCGACCACCCCACGCGGGATGCCCGCGCGGCGACCCCGGTTAGCGGGGCCTCCGACACTCGCCGGCAGCCATTCCATTTGAAAATGGGTTCCCGTTTCGCTGACGCGCCTGAACCCCAGGCGCTCTAACAAATTAACGGCGCGATTGAATCTGATCACCTGCAGACGCAGCGGCATGTCAGCCGGCCGCGCTTGCTCCTGAAGTCGTTGAATGAGAAGGGTTCCCACGCCTTGATTTCGATAGTCGGCAAGCAACGCCAGATCGACGCAGCGAATTTCATCTGCGCGTGATTCTACCCATAACCGGCCGATTGGTTTGCCGTTCATCAGCACGAGTTGATCGCTAACGCGCTCATGATCATCCTGGAGCTTGCTCTGAGCCTCGTACTGCATCTCGAGAAACTCATTGATTCGATCTTCGTCCCAGCCGAGCCCGCGTAGATCATCACCGCGGCTGCTCTTGTAGAGTTCAATCAGGAAGTCTTCGTCCCTTTCGTCAACCGGCCGCAGTGTGATCGATTCGTCCGCAATTCTCATAGGTCGGGATTCTAAACGAATGAGGTCAGAACCGGGAGCGGTACCGGGGTCCCCAGGCGGGCAGCCCGCGTGGGGTGGTGGATGCGACCGGGTCGCGTCCGATTTAACCCGGTCGCTACCGCTCCCGGTACTGACCTCATGACGTAGCCCGTCAAACATGCGATAATCCGCCTCAAGCTTTCCCGCACAACTAGAAATTCTTACGAGGTACGACATGAAACGTTTCTTTGCTGTCTCGATTATCAGTTTGTTTGCTTTGGCGACACTCGCATCTGCGCAGGAGCGCCGCTTTACGATTGATGATTTGTTGAAGGTTCGCCGCGTCGGTGACCCGCAAGTGTCGCCCAAAAGTGATTTCGTCGCCTTCACGATCACGGACGTGGACAAGGTCGCCAATAAAAGCACGACGCAGATTTATCTGGTGCCGCTCAGTGGCGGCGAGCCGCGCCAGTTGACTAACGACGAACATTCGTCGGCGAGTCCGCGTTGGTCGCCCGACGGTGACAAGCTCGCTTTTATTTCGGCCCGTGACGGTGAAGATCAGATCTGGACCATTGACGTTTCCAGCGGTGCGCTGAAAAAGATCACCACACTTTCAACCGGCGCCGGCGATCCGGTCTGGTCGGCTGATGGCAAGTGGCTGGCGTTCGCTTCTGATGTTTGCCCGGAGTGTCTGGACGACGCCTGTAACAAACGGAAAGCTGATGAAGTCGCGGCGAGCAAGGTCAAGGCCCACGTTGCCACCCGGCTGCTCTATCGTCATTGGAAAGCGTGGAAGGATGGCATGCGCACGCACGTGTTTGTAGTTTCGTCCGCCGGCGGCGACGCGCGCGACGTGACGCCCGGCGATTACGATGCGCCGCCGTTCAGCCTTGGTGGGCCAACCGATTATGCGTTCTCTCCCGACTCGAAAGAGTTGGCGTTTGTGAGCAATCACGACAAAGTTGAAGCGACTTCTACCAACGCGGACGTTTGGTTGGTCCCAATCAGGGGCGGCACCCCGCGAAACATCACGGCGGCGAATCACGGCTATGACGGGTCGCCGCAGTTCTCGCCCGACGGCCGGTACGTAGCTTATCGATCGCAGGCGACGCCCGGTTATGAAAGCGATCGCTTTCGTTTGATGCTCTACGATCGAAAGACAAATCAATCGCGATCGTTGAGTGAATCGCTTGATTCGTGGGTTGATGAGTTTGCTTTCGCGCCGGACAGTAAGACCATCTACCTGGCGGCTGAAGAGCGGGGAAAATCGCCGATTTATTCGGTGGCCGTGACTGGTGGGCCAGTGCGAAAGCTTGTCAGCGAAGGAGTCAACGGCGACATTCATCCGACCAGTGATGGCCACGCTTTGGTTTTCTCGCGCAGCAGCATGACCAGGCCGAGTGAGATCTATCGGGCGAACGCTGATGGGAGCGGCGCGACGGCGTTGACGACGACCAACGATGCGTTTGTCTCTTCATTCAAACTGCAACCGGCAGAGGAAGTGACCTGGACCGGTGGGCTGGGCGCGAAGGTTGCCGGCTGGATCGTGAAGCCGGCTAATTTCAATCCGCGCAAAAAATATCCGCTGGTCGTTTTGATTCACGGCGGGCCGCAGGGCGCCTGGAACGACAACTGGGGCTATCGCTGGAACCCGCAAATTTATGCCGGCGACGGTTACGTTGCGTTCCTGCCGAACCCACGCGGCTCAACCGGTTACGGACAGAAGTTCGTCGCTGACATTTCCGGTGACTGGGGCGGCAAGGTTTTGACGGACATCAGTAACGGCGTGGCCATGGTGGCGAACCTTCCGTACATCGATAAGAATCGCATCGGCGCCGCGGGCGCGAGTTACGGTGGTTACATGATCGATTGGATCGAAGGCCACAACAACGATCCGCGCTTTCAGTACAAGGTGCTCGTGTCGCACGACGGTGTTTACAATCTCACCAGTATGACCGGAGTCACGGAAGAACTCTGGTTCACTGATTGGGAATTCAAGGGCACACCGTGGACCAACAAAGCGATGTACGAACGCTGGTCGCCGCACAATTTCGTGCAGAACTTTCATACGCCGATTTTGATTATCACCAACACGCTCGATTATCGCGTGCCGGAAGGCGAGGGCCTGCAGTTCTTTACCGCCGTGCAACGGATGGGAGTCGAATCAAAGCTCGTCGATTTTCCTGATGAAGGTCATTGGGTCGGGAAGCCGGCGAATTCTGCTTTCTGGCACAACACGGTGTTGGATTGGCTCGATAGGCATTTGAAGTAGCGCAAGTTTTCTCCCTCTCCCTTTGGGAGGGGGCGGGGTGAGGGGCGAAGCTACTGCGCCACATCAAGCCCTCACCCTAACCCTCTCCCAGAGGGAGAGGGAACCGGATCGGAGGTCCCTATGCCAGGTTGGGCCAAAGGACTACTCATAACGCTCGGCATAGTTGTCGTCCTGGTCGTGGGCGTCATCGTCATCGGCGCCGTCTATGTCGCCCGCAACAAAAGTGCTTGGCAGGCCAAAGGCAGGGAAGTAGTAGCCCAGGGGAAGGACTTCGGAATTAATACTGACAATCAAGGCTGCGTCGATGAATCGATCTTGCGTTACAAGAAAGGGCCCGGTTTCGTCAGTGCCATGTCGGCGACATTATTCATGCGAGGCTGTTTTGAGATCAGCCGGCCCACGCCGGGCTTCTGCGATAACGTGCCCATTGGCGAAATGATGGAGATGCAGGAGTGGCGGGACGCACAATGCAAGCGTTACGATCTCGCGAACGATCGAAATTGTAAGTCACAGCTGTTCATGCCGGTGGCGATGTTTTGCGGCGAACAAAAGCGCAAACCAAACTAGCGGCAGATTTGAATTGGAGGTCCCCCATGCCAGGTTGGCTGAAAGCTTTACTAATCGTGGCGATTATCGTCGTGCTGCTAATCATAGGCGTTGTCGGCGCCGGCGTCTTTTGGTGGATGAAAAACAAAGATGCATTGATGACGCGCGCGAAGGAAGTCGTCGCGGAAGGCAGAGACTTTGGCGGCCACAGCGACAATCAGGGTTGTGTCGATGAAAGCATCTCACGTTACAAAAAAGAACCGGGTTTTTCGAGTGCGCTTTCGAACAGCATCTTCATGCGCACTTGTTTGGACGCGAGCCGGGCGACGCCAGGCTTTTGTGACGATGTGCCGAAAGCAATGGAGTTCATGAAGGCCGCCCAATGGCGCGTGGACCAGTGTCGCCGCATCGATCTTTCCAGCGATCGCTATTGCCAACAACTGTTTCAGCCGGTGCAGCAGTTCTGTGAAATGAAGGATTCCCCTCGCAAGTAGGGAACTCCGTAAGGCGAGCGATAAACTGAAACCGCCGAGCGCTTTTTACATTTTCTTTTCCTGATGCCTAAATCACATCTGACTGAGCTCGAGAGGTTGGCAATTCGCGCGCGGCCCAAAGGGCAGCCGCTCATGCACCAGGTCTGGGGCAAGCTGCTCTTCATGCACTGGCGAATTGAAGAGCGCGAACTGCGGCCGCTGATTCCGCAAGGCCTTAAGATCGATACCTTTGATGGGACCGCTTGGATTGGCATCATTCCTTTCACTATGTGGGACATCCGGGGGTTGCCGCCATATCTTCCGGCGGTGCCCGGTCTAAGTGCTTTTCATGAGCTCAACGTGCGGACGTACGTCCATTGCGATGGGGTGCCGGGTGTCTGGTTCTTTTCGCTTGATTGTAACAGCGCCTCGGCAGTGATGGGGGCGCGCACGTTCTATCACCTGCCGTACTACAACGCGGAAATAGATCTGGAGCAGCATGGCAACAAGATTGATTACTCACTGAGTCGCACGGATGAGCCGCCGGCGATATTCGAAGGCTCATGGAGCATCGGCGAGACGGTCCCTTTTTCGCATCCCGATTCGTTAGAGTTCTTTCTTTCTGAGCGCTACTGTCTTTACAGCGAGGAAGAAGGTGATTTGTATCGAGCGCGCATCTTTCATCAGCCGTGGCCGCTGCAAAAGGCGACGATGAACTCCTGGGAATCGACGATGATTGAGTCGCTGGGATTGAAGTCGCGAGAAGGTGAGCCGGTGCTCAATTACGCAGAGTCGCTCGATGTGGACATCTGGGCGATCAAGAGGCTGTAGCGCACAAGCGTGTCAGAAGCCCGAGCGTAAGCGAGGGCAACTCGCGCCGTAGTGCTCCCCACGATTCATTTCTCTTTCCGAGAATCTTGTTGCGATTGTTGCCCTCACTCACGGTCGGGCTTCTGACACAATAAAAAGCTCTTGCGATCCCAGTTTGTAAGGTTCGCACTTCAACGAGCCGTAAAGATCGAGAATTGAGAATCCAGCCGCCTCCAGCATGCGCCGAATCTCGGCCACTGTGTAGATCCATTCTCTGGCCAGACGCGATTCGGTCTGGCCATCGCGCTCAAAGATGTATTCGCTATCGATGCAGCTTTCCTCGGCCAGATATCTTTCCTTGATGGTCAGCGCGAGGCCATCCAGCTCGTGCGAACTCTGTTCTTCAAAGTCAGGCAAGACCGACTCAGCCGCCATTCCGGTTTCGATGACGAAGCGCGCGCCCGGCTTTAACGCGCGAGCGATCGCGCGCAGAAACCGGTTCATCTCCGCATGTTCCAGAAAGGCAAAGCTGTTTCCGAAGCAATAGGCGCCGTCATAGATTTTTGTGCTGTCGATATTGCGCATGTCGCTGAGAATGAATTCGACTCGCGTCGACAAGTCAGAACCGCCTGCGGTAGCGGGCGAGCCAGGCTGCTTAGCCTGATTTGCTCGTGCCTCTGCGATAAATTCTTCCGAGATATCAACGCCCGTTACCCACAGGCCACGCTTCGCTAACTCAAACGATAGTCTTCCGTGGCCGCACGGCACATCGAGCACGCGCGCGCCGGCGTCGCAATTCAAGTGATCGATCAGGAATTCTGCTTCAGCCGTGGTTTGTTTCGGCGGGATCGCCTTGCGCCAAAGGTCGAGCGTGACGCCATGAAAAAATGTTTCGAACCAGTTTGAAGGAACAGGCATAGTTTGATTATTACTGTCGGACTTCGCTGATTATGGAGTCAGTACCGCGAGCGATAGCGACCGGGTCATGATCCTGACAATCTCGTCTCTCACGATCGGTTACGACCCGGTCGCTATCGCTCCCGGTACTGACCTGATCCGCATTGTGTGAGAAGCGAGGATCGTTGTAAAGAAAAATGACCGTTATTTAGCGAGGTACTCGTGGCGAGATCTTACTGATACATCCGGCAGGTTCACCTTCACGAGCAAAGCATGCGCAGCGCCGTCGCGCTTCAAATCGTCCGGATAGAATCCCAGACGATACTGATGTCGCAATTCTTCGGCAATCAACGCAAAGGTGTCTTTTAGCTTCTTGGTTTCTCCCTGGTAGAACCGGCCGCCGGTAACCTGCGCCAGCTTCTCCATCAACTCGATCCCGTCATCATCACGACGCCAGGGTGGCCGCCCGCGTCCTTGTGGGCCGCCGGGGCGTTGCGGAGTGGCGTGATGAAATGGGCCACCACGTCCTGGGCCACGCCCGCGACCAGGAAAGCGCCCGCCAGGATCACGGCGGGGACCATTATCAAGGTAGCGCTGCAATTCCGACTGGTAGTATATCGAATAGATCATCGCGTCGGCTTCAGATTCTGAAGCGATCAAATCTTCCGACGTAGTCCCGCTGTCGCGATCCTCGCCGTCGCTCAAAAGGATAATCGCCTTGCGGCCCCTGATCGGTTGCAGCACGTGCGTGGAGACCTCCATGAGCGCATCGTTCAAAACGGTGCCGGGATTCTTGCCGACTTTCGTGTGATTGATTGCGGTTTCCAGTTCCTTGCGATCATTTGTCAACGTGCTGAGTTTCTGGGTCTGCCAATCGAAGGTCACGATCATCGCGCGATCCTGCGGTCGCAGTTCTTTCAAGAATTCCTTTGCAGCTTTCTTGATGTCGTTCAGTACACCACTCGTGCTCAGACTCGTGTCGAGCATCAGCACCACGTTCAAAGGTTCTTCGCCGGTATCGAAGTAGGTAATCTTTTGTTCGATCTGATTGTCAAAAAGGTGAAAAGAATCGACCTTCAAATCCGGCACGTAACGATTATCACGATCGCTGACGATCACGGGGACGCTGATGAGGTTGGTGTCGATGCTGATGGTGTCGACCGTTTGCGGTTCCTGGGATTGGACAGTTAGCGAGGCGAGCAAAAGCCCGGCGAAGATCGCGGCGGCGATCCTCATACAATTCGATCGGATGTTCGGGGTGCTCACGTTACTGATGGTTGAAACCTAAAAGAAATGGAGACCGTTCGATTAGACGCTTCAGACTATTAGTTGGTTTGGATTGTGAAAAGATATGACAGGGAAGACAGATTGATTCATTACCTCATTGATTCATTGAATCAATGAAAAAATGGTTGAATGAAACAATTTCTTTCACTCCGGTCGTTCCAGCGGCGGCAGGACCGCAATGAAATCATTTTCGAACCGGCGGCCATAGTCGTTTAGCAGCTCGCTCACGCGTTCATGGCTTTTCGATCTGACGATCAATCCGGCGTGGTGTTTTTTCTTAACGCGATAGACGATCTCCGGATCATCATAGACGCCGGTGTCGGGATATTCCTGCTTCGCCAGGGACAGAATGATGCCCGCATGTTCCTTGCGTGGTCTTAGTCTGGGCCGAGCATCAGCGACTTCCAGTTTGGCCCATTCACGCCACAGATTGATCCCTGACGCGGCTTCCAAAACATCCGCGATGTACGCGCCGCCGACTCGCGAAGCGATCTCAAGAAAGTAAAAATTGCCGTCCGCATCGCTCTTGATGAATTCAGCATGGGTCGCGCCTGTCTGCACCCGTATTGCCTTGATGAGACGGCGATTGATGTCGAGTAATTTCTTTCTGTCAGCTGAATCATGCGGGACCGTCTGCGAGATGTACGCGCCGCCGCCATGCGCGACCTGCAAAGGCGGCCGGCCATATTTGTTCACACCCGCGAACGCGACGCGACTGTCATAAACCAGTGAGTCGACGTGAAAGACCTCGCCGGGAATGAAACGGGCGAGCACGTGATACGAAGCCCGCTCGCGCAAAACTTCTCGCTTGTTCATCTCGTCGATTGTCGCCCAGACTTCGTCTGCGGTTTCCAGTTTACGAATGCCGATTGCGGAAACATCTGAACGTGGTTTCATCACCCACGGTGGTGGAACTCGTTCGAGGTATTCGCTGATTTCGTGATCGCTTATCGCAGGCACGAATTCAGGCACTGCCAGACCCGCGTCGCGTGCTCTGACCGCCATCGCGTACTTATCGCGGAAGACTTTGGCTGCAGAGCTGCTCATACCGGGCAGGCAGAGATGCTCGCGCGCGAGCCCAGCGATTACCACATCGAACTCTTCCAGCGCCACGATGCGATCGGGCATTCTTGTCTTGCCGATATGACTGACGAGATCGAGAAACAACTCGACCGGCGCGTCATTCGGCAAGGCAAACACTTCGTCAAGCGCGTCGCGCGGCCAATCCTCCTGCAGCATCTTCTCTTTGGTAACCAGGATGACGTTGCAGCCTGCGGCTTTGCATTCGCGCATGAAATCGCCGCCTTTGAAGAAGGTGGCGAAGCAAATGATGTTGGGTGGATTTGATTTGGCTGCCGTCATGATTGAGTTGCGCAAATATACATCTTTGCTGCCGTTTGGTCAGCAGAATCGTGTATAGTGGCCGCTCTTTGGAGTGCGGCGGCTTGACGCCGCTTTTGATTTGCCAACTCGAAATAGCAAAGCGCCGTCAAGCCGGCGCACTCCAAATCTTAATGATTTTTCGCGCGCCATACCCTGATGTAACGATCCCTGAAGTCTCGATCACCGACTTCATCTTCGCCTCGACGGCTGACTTCAAAGAAAAGACGGCGCTGATCGATGGGCCGACCGGCCGCTCGCTGAGCTATGCCGAGCTTGAAGACGCGGTGCGCCGGGCGGCGGCTAGTCTTGCGGCCCGGGGTTTCAAGAAAGGCGACGTGTTCGCCATCTTCAGCACGAATTGCGTTGAGTACGCCGTCGTGTTTCACGCGGTTGCGATTCTCGGCGGCATCAACACCACGCTCAATCCGCTGTACACGGCCGAAGAGGCAGCCTTTCAATTACGAGACGCGGGCGCCAGGTTTCTGGTGACAGCTGTGCCATGCCTCGAAAAGGCAACCGCGGCCGCGCAGCAAGCGAACATCGAAGAGTTGTTTGTATTCGGCGAGGTGCCAGGCGCGACTCCATTCGCGTCGTTGCTGGAGAGCGACGGTAAAGTTCCCCATGTCGAGATCAATGCGAAAGAAGATCTGGTGGCTCTGCCCTATTCAAGCGGCACGACGGGATTGCCGAAAGGCGTAATGCTCACGCACTACAATCTGGTAGCCAACATGTGCCAGATGAACGGGCTCGACTATTTTCATCGCGACGATACGTTGCTTTGCGTGTTGCCGCTTTTTCACATTTACGGATTGGTCGTCGTGCTGAACATGGGCCTGCACCTGGGCGCGACGATCGTGATAATGCCGCGATTCGATCTCGAGCAGTTCCTGGAATTGATTCAAAAATATCGGGTCACTCTGTCGCATATCGTGCCGCCGATCGTTTTGAAATTGGCGAAGGATCCGCTGGTCGACAATTACGATCTTTCAAGTTTGAAAATGATCTTTTCGGGCGCAGCGCCTTTGGGTGCCGACCTGTCCCAGGCGTGCATGAAACGAATTGGCTGCGGGATTCGCCAGGGCTACGGCATGACAGAGACCAGTCCGGTGACGCACAGCAGCCCGGCTGATCCGGCAAAGATGCGACACGGATCCGTCGGGACAGCGGCGCCAAACACTGATGTGAAACTGGTCGATCCGGCCACCGGCGCCGAGCTTGGCGCAAACCAGGAAGGCGAGGTTTGCGTGCGCGGCCCGCAGATCATGAAGGGCTATCTTAATAACGCGGAGGCGACGACGCGCACGATCGATGCGGACAATTGGTTGCATACCGGCGACATTGGTTATGCCGACGAAAATGGCCACTTCTTCATCGTCGATCGCGTGAAAGAGCTCATCAAGTACAAAGGTTTTCAGGTGGCGCCGACGGAACTCGAAGCAATTTTGTTGACGCATCCGGCGATCGCTGATGCAGCTGTTATTCCATCGCGCGACGAAGAGGCCGGCGAAGTGCCCAAGGCTTTTGTGGTCACGAGGCACGAGACTTCTGGCGAAGAGATCATGAGTTTTGTGGCCGCGCGCGTTGCGCCGCACAAAAAGATTCGTGAGGTGGAGTTCATCACCCAAATTCCGAAATCGTTGTCAGGCAAAATTCTGAGACGAGTTTTGATCGAACAAGAGCGGGCCAAACAGGCAGCCGCCGAGGTTGTTTAGAATCGGGCTACAGCCCGACGGGGCGGCCGGTAGGCCGCCTCCAAACATGGAGAAGATTAATGAGCGAACAAGTTTCAGCGGACAGAATTTCGCGCGCAGTGCGTGGTTATTTTCTGGCGATTCGTGCGATGGATGCGGACGCTTTTGCGAATGCCTTCGCCGAAGACGGCACGACCTGCGATCCGCATGGCTCAGACGCGATCACCGGCCGCGCGGCCTTGCGTGAGTTCTTTCAATCGATCTGCAAAAATTTCAAGAGTGTCGCATTGACTGAGGACTCGATCTTTGTCGCCGGTGACGGCGCTGCGGTGAAGTGGACCGGCCAGGGAACCAGCAACAGCGGCCGCGAAGTGAAATTCGAAGGTATCGACGTGTTTGAAGTGAATGACGACGGCAAGATTCAGACGATTCACGCATATTGGAACCCCGGCGAAATGATCGCCCAGTTGTGAATGGGATCGATCGTGTCTCGTTTAGACGGCGGACTTGTCCGCCGACCTTACGAGACAAATCCCGCATATGCGTCGCGCCGGACAAGTCCGGCGTCTAAACAACTTCGATTGATTTTGGTCTTTTTCAAATGTCTCAAATCATAACCACCGCGCCCGCCTGGACGATTCCGGGTTTTCTCGAAGCGCGCGAAAACAATCATCTCTTCATTAGCGGAACGGACGCGACTTCGCTGACTCATAAACACGGCACGCCGCTGTTTGTCTTTTCCGAAGCGCGCATTCGCCGGAACATTGCGCGGCTGCAAGCAGCCGCAAAGCAAGTCGAACGACCGATCAAATTCTGTTATGCATCGAAAGCCAATTCGAACATGGCAATCCTCGGCGTCGTGCGCGAGGCCGGCATCGACATCGAAGTAAACAGCGGCGGCGAACTTTACAAGGCCCTGCGCGCGGGTTTTCGTCCCGATCAAATCATTTTCAACGGCACGAGCAAGACCGATGAAGAGCTTGATGAAGCAGTGCGCGCGGGCATCTATTCGATCAATGTCGATTCGATTTATGAAATTGAGTTGGTCGAGAACGCTGTACGTCGCGCGCGCAGCGAACTGAATTCAGGTTTGCCGCCCGCGCGAATCGCCCTGCGCCTGGTTCCGGAAATCGGCACGCGCTCGCATCTCGGTTTACAGACTGCGCTACTGACCTCAAAGTTCGGCATCTCTTCATCAGAAGTGCTCGATGCATTTCGTCGCGGCTTACAGAATCCGGATTTGATTCATGTTTGTGGCATTCACATTCACGTGGGATCGCAAACGCCCGACGTCGAGCCCTTCGCCGAAGCGTTCAAGAGCATGTGGAACCATCTGATGACGATTCATCGCGAGACCGGTCTTACGCTCGAACACATCAATCTCGGCGGCGGCATTCCGGTGAATTATTTGCGCGACAGATCGCAGGCGGATGAATTGCCTGAGCATGAACGCGACATGCTGGGCGCCGATCTGGAACCGTCGGCGGTTTTGACGGCAGCGCTGCAGGTCGCGCGTGAATCTGCGCGAGGCGCGGAAGCCGAGCACCTGCTCGATCAAGTCACGATCCTCCTCGAACCGGGTCGCAGCGTCATCGCGGACACGGGAGTTGTGCTGACCAAGGTTCGCAACATCAAACGGCGTCCGGAAACGAATGATGTTTGGTTGCTGACTGATGCGGGCTACAACATTCTGCTGTCGATGAATAATTACAAGTGGTACTACCATCTGATTTCCGCGTCGCGCGCGGGCGAGCCGGCGGAAGCGCAATACAAAGTGGCCGGTCCGCTGTGCGATTCGGGTGATGTCTATTTTGATATCGAGCGTCATGGGCGTTTGCCCGACTATCGCTTGTTGCCGCGAGACGTGAAGCCCGGCGAGGTGCTCGCGCTTTTGAACAGCGGCGCTTACTCGCTGGCCCAAATGTTTCCTTATAACGGGCGGCCGCTGCCGGCGGCGGTGTTGGTGCGCGAAGGCGGTAAGGCAGATCTGATTAGGAAACGCGACACTTACGATGATTTGTTGATGAATGATGTTTGGTAAGACAGACTTGTCAACAAGTAATAAGCCGTTTACATCGAATCAATTAAAGATGGGCGCGTTCGTTGGTTGACGTGCTTGCGATAATTCCAGATTCAAGATTTCAAATTCCAAACATTGAACCCCGTGATTTTGGAATTTGGAATTTGGAATTTGATTAATGGAATCGTAACCCCAGTTCATATGGTTGCTTAACTGCGTCGGCTTTTTTCATTTCTCCCGAAGGAGCGCAATACGATGCGTTACACCAGATTCGAAGACTTACCAGTATGGAACAGCGCGATCGAATTAGCCGTCCTCGTGTATGACCTTACAGACAGGATTCAGTTTCGACGTCGCCACAGCCTCAGGGATCAACTTGAGCGCGCTGCCGTTTCAGTCTCAAACAATATCGCCGAAGGTTTCGAGCGCGGCACCAACAACGAACTGTTGTCGTTTCTCTACATTGCGCGCGGCTCGGCGGGCGAAGTCCGTTCAATGTTGTCTTTGATGGAACGCCTGCCCGCGCTTCGCGAGCTTGGGCCGCCGATAAGACCGTTGAAAGCGAAGGCCGAGAGTTGTTCGCGACAATTAAAGGGTTGGGCGCAATCTCTGCAAGACTCAGAATACAAAGGTGAACGTAACGTGAATCGAAAGACAAAGCGGATCGATCAAGCCGCACGCGAGCGGGATGAGTTCCTGAAAGAATTGGCAGAGATTCGAGCGAAAGGATCTGGCGCCAAGCGCAGCGAGAATTAAGTAGCTTCGCGACTGTGACCGATCCGAAACCTGAAAACTTGAAACCTGAAACTTCAAAGCACACCGAACTAATTCGTGGCCTCGGTCTAATCGCCGCGATCTCAGTCAACGTCGCGAACGTCATCGGTACCGGCGTCTTTCTCAAAGCGCGCGTGATGACCTGCAATGTCGGCACGCCAGGCAAGGCTCTGACCGTTTGGCTGGTCGCTGGATTGCTCTCGCTTGCGGGCGCACTGACGTACGCCGAACTGCTCGCGATGATGCCGCGCGCTGCCGGCGAATACGGCATCATGCGCGATGCGTACGGCCGGCCGTGGGGATTTATCTATGGTTGGACCCAGTTTGCGATCGCGCGCAGCGCGTCAGCCGCGGCACTCGCGGTGGGTTTTGCAATCTTTCTTAACGATATTCTCGGCGGCGAGCTCAAGCACAATTATTTTTCGATTCATTTACCAGGCGGCCATGACGTTCCGTTCGGCAGGCTGCAATTGATTGCGCTTACCGCGATCACAGTCACGGTGCTGATCAATTGCGCGGCAGTGAAATTCAGCGGCGGCGTAGCGACGGTCCTGACCGCAATAAAAGTTCTGCTTCTGATTGGCGTCGGACTTGGGGCGTTCTTTTATGCGAACGGCGATTGGTCGCACCTGTCGCAAGGGAACGTTGGCGGCGCGTGCGAAGGCGTAGCGATCACAACCGGAGGCTTTGCCGGTTTTGCCGCGGCGATGTTGGGAGCACTGTGGGCGTATGACGGATGGAACAACATCACGTTCCTGGCGGGCGAGGTGAAGAATCCGGAGCGCAATCTGCCGCTGGGTCTAATCATCAGCATGTTTCTGGTGATGGGTTTGTATCTGCTGGTGAACTTGAGCTATTACCACGTGCTTACGCCGACGCAGATTGCCAACGTCGCGGCGTCTTCGTCAGTAGCAGCGGAAGTCGTGCGTCGTCTGCTCGGCGCGGCCGCTGTAACATTGATGGCCGCCGCTATGATGACTTCGTCGTTCGGGGCCCTGCACGCATCAATTCTCGCGACTTCACGCGTGCCTTATGCGATGGCCCGCGATCGTCTGTTTTTCCAGGGACTGGCCAAAGTTTCGCCGCGCACCCATGTGCCGATTCGTTCGCTGGTGGCGCTCGGTATTTGGTCGAGCGTGCTGGCGCTATCGGGTTCGTACGACACGCTCACGGATTCAGCAATCTTCGCGCTCACAATTTTTTATGCATTCGTGGCCGGATCGGTCTTTATCTTCCGCCGCCGCATGCCCGACGCACATCGGCCGTATCGCACCTGGGGATATCCGGTTGTGCCTATAGTTTTTCTGGTCGTAACAGCGTGGCTGATTCTGCGAACGATTTGGGACAACCCCAAGCAATCAGCGATCGGGTTGGGATTGATTGTTATTGGCCTGCCCGTTTACCTAATCTGGTCCAAGCGCGATCGCGAAGCGGGGCAGTAGCCCGACCGTAAGGGAGGGCGTATTGATTCATGGCTGAACGCCCTCCCTTACGGTCGGGTTACCGCCCCGATTTGCCACGTGCGATTTTTTTCGAGAAGGGAAGTGTGATGTTGCGCTCTAAGATTCCACTGATCATTTCGATAGTGCTGGGGCTGAGCGCAGGCGCGCTGGCCCAGCAAAATGCACCGTCCAACACTACGCGCCCGGCCACTCTAATCACCGCACCGAGTCTGCAAGATCTCGTCAACGATGCCGCGCACGCTGCTCTAACAAAATTCGCTGACAAGAAGTTAACCGAAGCGCAATTATCGGTTACGCTGATCGATCTGCGGGATCCGCAGCATCCGGTTACCGCGAGCTTTCGCGGTAACGAACGCGTCTATCCGGCGAGTGTCGTAAAGCTTTTCTATCTCGTCGCTGTCCATCGTTGGCTCGAAGACAAGAAGATTCAGCAGACGGATGAATTAAAGCGCGCCGTGCGCGACATGATCGTCGATTCATCAAATGAAGCCACGCAATATGTGGTCGACGTTCTGACGCAGACGACCGGCGGGTTTGAGCTGTCACCGAAGGAAATGGAAGAGTGGCAATATAAACGGAATGCCATGAATCGTTACTATGCTTCGCTCGGATTTACCAACATCAACGTCAATCAGAAAACGTTTTGCGAGGACGCTTACGGCCGCGAGCGGGTTTCCCGCGGACCAAACGGCGAGAATCGAAACAAACTGACCACAGAATCGACGGCGAAATTACTTTCAGAAATCGTGACCGGCCGCGCGGTTAATCAAGCGCGCAGCGCGCAGATGATGGAGTTGCTTAAACGCGATTTCTCGGGCGTGTCAAAAGACAACGACGATCAGGGCCATGGTTTTACCGGCATCGCTCTGCAGGGAACCGGGGCCAGGCTCTGGTCCAAGGCCGGTTGGACCAGCACTACGCGTCACGATGCGGCATACGTTGAATTGCCAAACGGCGTGAAGTTCGTGCTGGTGACATTCACAACCGATCACGCAAACGATCGCGACATCATTCCGACCGTGGCCAAGGTTGTGATTGATGGAATTGGTTCAGTGAAGTAATGAAGTCAGTACCATCTGCGTAAGCGGATGGGTCGAACATTCAATTTGAGTTATTATCCCACCCGCTTACGCGGGTGGCACTGACTCCGCTTCTAATCGCGTCCTTATGACCGACGATCTGGCTAAGCATCACGTCTCAATTACCAGGTTATTCAATACGCCCTCTAGTTCGGTCGATTGGAATCAGTATCGCCTCACTGATGATCAAATCGATTTCTTTCACACTAACGGCTATCTCGCGGGCATTCGGCTGCTTAACGTTGAACAGATCGTCGCGTTGCGCGACGAACTAGCTCAACTAATTGATCCGGATCATCCCGGGCACGATCTCTTCTACGAATTTCATTCGAACGAATCGGCCGATCCTTTGACGGTTTTATTTCACGCGCTGGGCGGGTGGCGTATCTCGCCGGGCTTTCATGACATGCTGTGGAATCCGGCGTTCCTTATGCCGGCGTCACAGTTGCTGGGCGGCGCGGTGCGCTTCTGGCACGACCAGCTTTTCTGCAAGCCAGCGCATCACGGTGGGGTGGTCGCCTGGCATCAGGATTATTCCTACTGGACGCGCACGCAGCCGATGGCCCACCTGTCCTGTTGGATCGGCCTTGACGACTCGACCAGAGACAATGGTTGCGTACATTACGTGCCGGGCAGCCATCGCTGGAATCTTCTTCCGGTGACCGGCTTAGCTAATGATATGAACGCAATCAAGAGCGTGCTGACCGCGGATCAGAGAGCTCAATTCAAGCCGGTTGCGATTGAACTGGCAGCCGGCGAGTGTTCATTTCATCATCCGCTGATGGTCCACGGTTCGTTTGAGAATCGAAGCGATCGCCCTCGGCGCGGTGCAGTGATAAATGTTGTGTGCGACGGCGTGCGCTCGGCTTCCAATGAGCCGCTCCTGCAAGGTGTGCCTCCCATTCGCGCAGGCGAAAAACTTCAAGGTCAATTCTTTCCGCTGTTGTTTAATCCCGCCTCCCTCCTGGACGTCGTTTAGACGCGGCACTTGTGCCGCGCTCGCCGGATAAGTCCGGCTTCTAAACGAATAAAGATCGGGAACTATCCGCGACCGCGAATGTCTAACTAAGAAACGCGGAGGTGAAAGACGATCATGTCTGATCATAATGTGCTAAGTGTGCCTGTTACCCGATCAAAACCCAACATCAACGTCACGCCTCTAATCGATGTGCTGCTGGTGATGCTGATCATCTTCATGGTGGCGGCGCCGTTGAAGCCGCAGAGGTTTCTCGCGAAAGTTCCGTCGAGACCAGAGCCGGACGATCGCATACAAGCAAATATCAACACCCTCGTCGTGACAATCAATCCCGACCTCAGTTTGAAGCTGAACAGCCTGACTGACATGGGCTCAGTCAACGACACGAGCAAAATCAGCGCTACGCTTTCGGATCTTTTTCAGGAGCGTCTTCAGAATCATGTCTATCGCGATGAGCTGCGCGATCGTTCTGATCTACCGGACAGTATTCGGATAGAAAAGACCGTCTTCATCAAAGCGCCACGCTCTTTGCCTTACGCAGATGTGGTTCGAGTGCTCGACGGACTCAAAGGCGCCGGTGCGTCCCCAATCGGATTGCAAATAGACGATTTGAATTAGATAAAGAACGATGTCGGGGCAGTAGCCCGACCGTTAGGGAGGGCGCCGCGCATAAGCGCCCTCCCTAACGGTCGGGCTACTGCCCCGCTCACTATCGCTCGCGTTCTGTAACCCCGGGCAACTTGTATCCCGCCGAACTTCATCTGCTAAAATCAGGTGATTAATAAACTGAAAATTCTTAATACAGTTTTAGGAGAGTTGCCATGAGTCTCGACACATTTTTTACAAACCATCGTAGCGAGTTGAAAGCCGGTGTGTTCGGCTTGCTTTTACTGATCTCGATCACAGCTTGTAAAGCGAATGCCTCAAATCCAGCGCTAAACTTCGCCCCCGTTCCCGACGCCGCGCCACAGAATTCCTATGCGGATATTGTCAGCAAAGCCGCGCCGGCGGTAATTACGATTCGGGCGGATAAGCGGGTGCGGACGCCGCAACAATTTCCTTTTTCGGAGGATCCATTCTTTCGTGGACTATTCGGAAATCGTGGGCAGCAGCAACCGCAGGAACAATTACAGCAGGCGCTAGGCTCGGGCGTGATCGTCAGCGCCGACGGGTACATCCTGACGAACCATCACGTGATCGATGGCGCGGAAGATATCAAGATCGAAATGAACGACGGGCGCACGTTGGAGGCTAAGCTAATCGGATCAGATCCGCCAAGCGACCTGGCGTTGCTGAAAGTAAACGCTACCGGGCTGACATACATGACGCCCGGCGATTCGGACAAAGTTCGGGTTGGCGATGTCGCGTTGGCGATCGGTAATCCGCTGGGTATTGGTCAGACGGTGACGATGGGCATTATCAGCGCCAAAGGCCGCTCGACCGGCGGCACGGGATCAGGCAGCTTCGAAGATTTCCTGCAGACTGATGCCCCGATCAATCATGGCAATTCCGGCGGTGCGTTGATAAACACTATTGGAGAGCTCATCGGAATCAACTCGCAAATTCTGCCGGGCGAAACCGGCGGCAACATCGGTATCGGTTTCGCGATTCCTTCGAACATGGCCCGCACGGTCATGGATCAGCTCGTCAAGAACGGCAAAGTCCGTCGGGGCCAACTCGGCATTACCGTGTCGCGCGTGACTTCCGACCTCGCGGCCAGTCTCGGAATGGCTGACGCGAAAGGGGTGATCGTGAATTCTGTACGTTCCGGCAGTGCGGCTGAACGGGCAGGCATTCGTCAGGGCGATGTGATCACGGCAATCAACGACGTCGCTGTCAGTGACTCGAATGCGTTTCGCAATCGGGTGGCGAGCAATGCGCCGGGAACGGCAGTGACGTTGACCGTGCTGCGCGACAATCGGGAGCAAAAGCTTAGCGCGACGCTGGGTGAAGCTACCGAAGAAACGGCGCGCTCGGAAAATCAAAACGAAGGTGGACCGGACTCGCGGAGCGGAGGAGGGAAGCTGGGCATCAGTGTCGAGCCCCTGACCCCCGAAATCGCGCAACAACTGCAATTGAAGCCGGGAACTACGGGTGTCGTGGTCGACTCAGTGGATCCTACAGGCCCGGCAGTTGAAGCCCTCATTCAGCGCGGCGACGTGATTCAGGAGGTGAATCGGCAGCCGGTGCGTTCAGCCGACGATTTGCGCGCCGCGATTGAGAAGAGCGGAACCAAACCCGTGCTACTGCTAATCAATAGTCGTGGGGAGACGAGATTTGTGGCCGTGAGGCCGAGACAGTAACCCAGCTACAAAGTTGAGATAAGGTCAGTACCGGAAGCGGTAGCGACCGGGTTGTGTTTGCCGCAAACAGTGGAGACCCGGTCGCTACCGCTCCCGGTACTGACTGTACGTCCAGTGACTCGCAAAAAAAGTTCGCCCGTGCTAATCTCTGTTGCACTGATAGGACAGCATTGCACGCATGCGCTTCATCGATAATCCACCGAATCCGTGGCTGACTGAATCGATTGAATGGATCGGTGAGCCCCCGCGCGCGAAAATCGAAGTCTTTGAAGAGACAGAGACGCGCACAATCATTAGCCGCAACGATAGTCCGGATGTCGCTTTTGATTATTCGATCAATTGTTATCGCGGTTGCATTCACGGCTGCACCTATTGCTTCAGCCGGCCGACGCATGAGTATCTTGATTTTGGCGCCGGGACGGACTTTGAAAGAAAGATCGTCGTTAAGGTGCGCGCCGCCGAACTGCTGCGGAAAGAGTTGATGAAGCATTCCTGGAAGGGCGACGAGATCGTCTTCTCGTTCACTTCTGATCCTTACGTTCCCCTGGAAGCGAATTACAAGTTGACGCGCGCCTGTCTGGAAGTCTGCGCCGATTTTCGTAACCCGGTCGGCATCGTCACTAAGTCCGCACTGATTCGTCGCGATATCGACGTGCTGCAAAAGCTCGCGCGCCAGGCCAGTGTCGGAGTGTATTTCTCGATCCCGTTTGCTGACGGTGAAATTGCGCGAGCGGTTGAGCCGTTTGCTCCTTCACCCAGAGCGCGGTTCGCGGCGATGAAAGAGTTGGCGGACGCGGGCATTCAGGTGGGCATCGGCATCGCGCCCACGATTCCGGGATTATCGACGGACATCCCCGGGCTGCTGGAGCGCGCGAAAGAATGCGGCGCCACGAAGGCGTTTCTCAACATGCTGCGCCTTCCCGGCAGCGTCGCTCCCTACTTTGAGCAACGCCTGCGCGAGAAACTTCCCACCAAAGCTGATCGCGTGCTCAATCGTATTCGTGACGCGCGTGGTGGCAAGCTTAACTCGAGCGCTTTCCACGATCGTATGCGCGGCCAGGGTCAATACTGGGACGCACAGGCGAAACTCTTCAGCGTTTACGCAAAGCGTTTGGGTTTTAACGAGCATCGCGTCGGTAGCGATCATCATGCGCGCGCCAATACTTTCCGCCGGCCGACGCCCCAGGGCTCGCTTTTCGGCTAAACTCACCGGTAGTCAATCTAGCGCAATCGTTACCTTATTCTTATAGTTCCCGATTCAATGCTGCAATCGTCATGAGTTGGAGTATTCTGGAACCCGGAAACCCGTTGTTGTTATTTATCCTGGAAGGTTGACTAACAGGGCGCATCCGGCGTAAAAGGGAGGCTCCCCCGTATGTTTATTCCCATCCGTGAACTGTGGTGGTTGGCTGCTGGCGGCAGTGCCGGTTACACTGCGCGTTACATGAAAGCCAGGATTGGTTCCGTCGTCGCAGAGCGTCGCCGCAAAAAAGTCCCCGATCCTACGGGCGAACTCCTTCGCCTGCAAATGCTCTATGGTTATAACGCGCACTCCCTGGTGAGCATTGCGCCTGGCGCTTCACTATGGTCGTCGCCCGAGATTGACGGCGCGATCATCTACGGTGAGTTCGGACGCGTGTGGCTGGCGGCGGGCGATCCGCTTGCGTCTCCCGAGGACATGGCTGAACTCTCGCGACAATTCGCGGCCTTTGCGAAAAGAAAGAATCGGGTCGTCGCGTTCGTGCCTACCAGCGCGCGCTTCGCGCGCAGCATCTCAGCCAGGGACTTTAGTGTCGTAAAAGTCGGCGCTGCTCCTTATTTCGATTTGCAAACCTGGAACCCGCGGGGCGATTGTGCGAAGAAGTTGCGCGCGGGCGTCAATCAAGCGCGCCGTTCAGGGGTTGAAATCGAAACGGCTGTCGAACTTAATGAAGTATTCAGGCAGGAAACCACCGAGCTTTGCGTGAACTGGCTCGAATCGCGGCGCGCCGCGACAACATTTGGTTGGCTGGTCGCGCTCGATCCTTTCATACATTCGGAATACAAGAAGTATTTTGCGGCGCGCGTTAATGGAAGGCTCATCGGCGTCCTGGCTGCGAGCCCAATTCCCGCACGCAAGGGCTGGTATCTCGAAGACGTGATTAACGAGCCTGACGCACCTCAGGGCACCGCCACGCTTTTGGTCGTCGAAGCACTCAAACGGTTGAAAGAAGAGGGCGCAGCGATCGCGACACTAGGAACAGCACCTTTGGCCACGGATGGACCGAACGACATTCCGACAGAGCATAGGGTGGTGGCGCGCGCGCTCGACATGGCATCGCGGCGTCTTGGTGGCTGGTACAATTTCGAAGGGCTGCGTCGCTTCAAAGGAAAATTTGTGCCGAGCTGGTGGGAGAGCGAATACGCGCTGGGCCAGCGTGGTGTGGCCATGCCACCGCGTATCGGGCACGCGATCGTGCGCGCTCTTGTTCCCGGCGGTTTGACTCAGTTATTGACGCGGCAGGCCATGCGCGTCATGCGCGGTGACAGTGCGAGCGTAAAGGAAGGCCTGGTCAAGAAAGTTGGTAGCGCGTCATCATATCTCGCCGAAAATGTAACTAAATCCCTCACCTCTTCGTCTAAGGTTCCGAGCAGGAACTAGCCCCAGCCAAACAACAATAACGATTTCGCGCTTTAAGGGCCGCGATCTTTACCACTATTGGCATTTTCTGAATCATTAACGTGAGCGTCACCGGCAGACTCAAGCAGCGTTATGTCGCCACGCGTGTCGCCCATGACCACGCCCACGCCGAATCGACCTTCGTGGGCGTTGACGGTGCCAACCTGCACTTCGTGATCAAAGGCGCAGGCCGGCCGGTCGTGCTGATTCACGGCAATCCGGGCTCGTGTCAGGACTGGTCGCGACTGTACGTGCCGATTTCGTCGAACTACCAGGCGCTCGCTTTTGATCGGCCGGGTCATGGTCATAGCCAGCGGCCGAATCACCGCGACATCACCGTAGAGGTACAGGCCGAGATGCTTCACGCGGCTTTGACGGAACTCAAAGTCGAGCAGCCGATAGTCGTGGGACATTCGTGGGGAGGGGCGCTCGCGCTGGCTTACGCGCTGAGTTTTCCTGATGAAATTTCAGGCGCTGTACTGTTAGCGCCGGCGGCTTATGAAGGTGACGACGGCGTTTCGTTTCTGAGCAAGCTGCCCGCATGGCCGGTTATCGGTGACATCGTCAATTTTTTGTTTACCCCTTTGATAGGGGCGTGGGTGGTGCGAGCGGATCTCGCTAAAGCGTTCGCCCCCGATCCGGTGCCGAAGAAATATCTTCGTCATGTGCTGTCTGAATGGACACGGCCGAAGAAAGTGAAATGGTATTCCGTCGACGATGCGTTGCTGAACGAGTCGTTGCCAAAGTTCGCTGATCGGTATGCCGGCATTCGCGCTCCAGTGGCGATTGTTACAGGTGACTCGGACCAAATTGTCCCCGCGGACGAGAATGCGCATCGTTTGTATAAGTCTCTGCCGCATTCGCACCTGGATGTGCTGCCGCTGACTGGTCATCAGATTCCATTTACGCGTCCAGAGGCGGTCGTGGCAGCCATCGATCACGTTGCTGCGCTCAGTCCGCGGCGTTAATAGTTCTGTTACGCTTTTGCTGCTTTGAAACTGATCATACGAATACTGTTCTGTGGAGTGTGGCTCTTCGTTAGTTTTCAATCGCAGAGCGCGCGAAGCATTTCCAGCGGCGAAGATGTCAGTATTGAGCCTCGCACCCAAACTCTTGCGGTAAATTCACAGCAGTCAACGTCAAGTATCGAGGCGCAGCCACGTTACGCCTCAAGATTCGTAACGGTCGATGGCACGCGTCTGCACTACATAGTTCAAGGCGTAAGCCGCCCCGTTGTTTTCATTCACGGCAACCCCGGCTCCGCGCCGGATTGGATGGCAGAGTTCACGCCGCTCGCGTCGCGTCATAAAGTCATCGCTTTCGATCGTCCCGGTCATGGTCGCAGCGAGCGACCCAAGCACGGCGAGGCTACGGTGGAGGTTCAGGCGCAGCTACTGCATGACGCGCTCGTACAACTCCACGTCGAACGCCCAATCCTCGTCGGTCATTCCTGGGGCGCCACGCTCGCGCTCGTGTATGCAATCAATTATCCGAACGAAGTATCCGGAGTCGTGGTTGTCGCGCCCGCCGCCTATGAAAGTCATGAAGGTTCCTTTCTCACGGGTCTGCCGACCGTGCCGGTCATCGGCGACGCGGCAAATTATGTGTTGACGCCTTTACTCGGCCCTTCCGTCGTGCGCGGTGAACTGAAAAAGGCCTTTTCGCCCGATCCGGTGCCGAAGAATTATGTGAAGGCGGTCCTCTCTGAATGGACTAAACCCAGCAAGGTTAGAGCGTATGCCCAGGATGAAGATTTCTATGATCCGGCGATCAAAAAATACAGCCCGCGCTATGCCGAAATCACTGTGCCGGTTTCGATAGTTACTGGTGATTCTGATCTGATCGTTTCGGAAAAGGACAACGCCGGACGCCTGCATGAGACTCTGCCAAAATCCCGTTTGATAGTCCTGCCAAAGACGGGGCATCAAATTCCTTTCACCCATCCCCAATCCGTCATCGACGAGATCGAAAGAGTACAGAGACTCTCACGCGCGCGCGGGTGAGTGTCATCGTTGCTGGCGGTCGACGTTGGGTGAGCAGCTAAAGACACCGCGGCCAAGTTCCTCTATAATATCAATTCCCGAATAAATCTAATCCTGAGCAGGAGGGCATGACGATGGTCATTCGAGATGTCATCCGTGATCGCGAACCTTATTCACTGCGCGAGTCGGCGAGCGTGCTCGCGGCGGCCGAGTTCATGGCCCAGAGAAGGATCGGCGCGGTCTGCGTACTTGACGAAGAAGGGAAGTTAATCGGCGTCTTCTCAGAGCGCGACATCCTGAATCGCGTCATAGTCCCGCGACAAGATCCGGCCACCACCAAATTGGGTGACGTGTCGAGCCCTCTGCGCGCGGTCATCAGCTGCGATGAGACGCCGCATCAGGCGCTGGAGAGGATGGAACGAATCGGGACCCGGCACTTGCCGGTGGTCGATGGAGAAAAGTGGGTCGGCATGCTTTCCATAAGGGACTTGCTGCGGGTTGAGTTGAGCGAACAGGGTGATGAGCTGAAGTTGCTGCATGAGTACATCAGTCAATAAGCAGCAGGCAGTACGCGGTGAGCAGTAACGAGCGCCGCCAGGCGTGAGATGTTTATAGCTTGACGGTGAAAACGGTATCAAAGCTCCTTTAGGAGCAGGATATAGTGCTTGCCCTCTATATTGGTTCGTGTTGTTTTTCCCTCCGACAAGAACGATCCACTAAATCACGCGAACTGGGCACGAAAAAAACGTTTCGTGTGGGTTCGTGGATCGGCTTACTTGGTCTGTGATTTTTAAAATAGGGAGTGCCGAAGTAATCATGTCGCTCAATCGTCTAACTTCTCACATGAAATTTGTTCTGACTCTCGTGGCGGCCGTGTTTGTATTCGCGCTTGCGTGCAGTCATCCGCCACCGGGGCGAGGCGCCGGAGAAACCGAAACTTCACAGTCATCGCAATCCAGCTTCAAAGTCGAAACCGTAATTCCCAATCTGGAAATCGTCTGGTCCATTGTTTGGACGCCTGACGGCCGCATGTTCTTTACCGAGCGGCCTGGTCGCGTGCGCGTCTTTGAAAATGGAAAGTTACAGCCGCAGCCTCTATTCGTGGTTCCGGATGTCGAGCCGCGCGGCGAGAGTGGGTTGATGGGCCTCTCGCTGCACCCGCAGTTTGGTGCGAATCATCTGCTTTATCTTGCTTATGCGTATAACTCCAACGGCCAGCAAGTGCGCGTGGTTCGCTATCGCGAGACGCCGGCGGGTTTTGTCGATCGAAAGGTCATCATTGAGAGCATTCCGGCGGCGCAATTCCATGCCGGATGTCGCCTGCGATTCGGACCCGATGGCAAGCTCTACATTACGACCGGCGATGCGACCGATCGACAGATCGCGCAACAGCTGAATTCGCTGGGCGGCAAGACTCTGCGCCTGAACGATGATGGAAGCGTGCCGACCGACAATCCGTTTGTTGGTAGGCCCGATGCCCGGCCAGAGATTTGGACCTACGGAAATCGCAACGCTGAGGGAATCGATTTTCAACCGGGCACGAATCTTCTCTGGGAAACCGAGCATGGGCCCAGCGGATTTGATGGGCCGGGCGGTGGTGATGAAGTGAACATCCTCGAGCGTGGGAAGAATTACGGCTGGCCGGTAATTCATCATCGCGCGACGCACGAAGGAATGGAGTCGCCGATCCTCGAATACACGCCCGCGTGCGCTCCGGCAAGCGGCATGTTCTATCGCGGATCACAGTTTCCGCAATTCAAGGGTAACTTCTTTTTTGGCTGCCTGCGCGGTGAACGAATCATTCGGGTCATTGCCAATGGCCGGCAAGTTGTCAGTCAGGAAAACCTGTTGGAAGGCAAATATGGCCGCATACGCGATGTCGCCGAAGGTCCGGACGGATACATTTATTTTTCGACTTCGAATCGTGACGGGCGCGGTAGCCCGGCGAGTGATGACGATCGAATTTTGAGATTGGTGCCGGTGCGATAAACAAGGCGGGCGGACAGGATGTCCGCGAACCGCACGCAGGATGCGTGCGCTCCCAGTTAGATCTTCTGCGCAAGTACGGCTGTCTTACTCCAGCCGATAATCTGAAATGGTGGAAAGCGATAATGGCTGACGACCTGGAAATGTCGATCGGTAGTCTCTGCCAGGTCTTCCGGTGGGTGGACTTTGAATCTGAACAGCAACTCCAGCAGCGTGGTGACCGCGGTCGGCCGCATCGGCAGATGCAGAAAATAGCCTCCCGGTGAAATCACGCGGGCCATTTCGGTGAAGCCATCTTCCAGCGGCACATACTCCAACACTCCGCTGGTCACGACCAGATCGAAGGCATCGTCAGGGAAAGGCAGCGCCAGCACGTTGCCTTGCGCGAAGCGTACTTCCTGCTGCTGCGGATTGTTGTTGTTAACGTATTTTCTCGCCGTGGCCATTGACGACGCGGACAGATCGATCGCGGTTAACTTAACTGGAACTCTTAGCGTTCGCAGGAGCGCAAGGGTCAATGTGCCGGTGCCGCAGCCTGCATCGAGAATTCGGGCGTTTTCGAACACCGGCAACGGGTGCGCCTCCATATACCGATCAAGCGACCGGCCGTAACCATTTAACTTAAACGTGAGGTCGTAAAAGCGCTCGATGCGATCGTAAAAAGAACCTGCCCGAGCCTGGGTCTTGGTCGCTGTCAGTACGTATTCGGCCATATTTGATGATTGCAGTCGCGCTATTGAAACCTACCTGCGCGCGCTCGTCAAGTAATAAGTCGCAAAAACACGGGGGATTTTATCGTAGCGGAGGATAAATCCAAAGTCCCGCGGTTTTGCTCACGTTTAGGTGCAAGAAGCGAACCGTCAACGCGTTCTGCTTCTGTGAATCGAAGTCTATCAGAGAGCGTGCTGATGCAGTTTGATTGTGGCACGCGCATCCTGTGCGTGGTTCACGGGCGGGACGCCCGTGCCACTCTCAAACTGCATCAGTACCATCAGAGAGAGGGGAATTGAGATGTCGAAAAAACTTGCGGCCCTGTTTGGGGTAATCGCTTTGGCCGTCCTGTTGGTTTGCGTCGCCGGCTATGGATCGCGGAAGGCAACAGCCGCCGAAGGGGAAGTCGATGCGCCGCCATTGGATTCTCCCGCGGACACGGCAGTAGCTGAGAACGGGTTTTCGGTGGAAGTCCTGATCGCAGGGGCGTCTACAGCGGAATACGCCGCCCGCGGTCGTCGTTACATTGAAGCGTTGGAGAACGCCGAGTACGAGTTGCGAATTCACAATCCCACGTCGTCGCGAGTCGCGGTCGCGCTCTCAGTCGACGGATTGAATACTATTGATGCGCGGCACACGAGCGCATGGGACGCGCACAAATGGGTGATCGAGCCCTACGGCACTATTAATGTTCGCGGTTGGCAGATGAGTTCTGAGAATGCGCGCCGGTTTTACTTCACGACTGAACGTGATTCTTACGCGGCGAAGTTGGGCCAGGCGGCGAATCTCGGCGTGATTTCAGCAGTATTTTTTCGCGAGCGCGCACCGATCACAATTCTGAGGGCAACGCCTGCTGAGCCAAAGCGTGGCGTCGACAAAGATGAGCGTGCGCCGATGTCCGTGCCACAGTCATCGAACGGCACGGGATCGTCCGCAGGTGAAAGTGGAGACACAACTCGCGTCCCGAACAAGGAAAGAAGCGCGCAGCCTTATCCGCCGCCTGATGACGAATCGGCCGCCACCGGCATCGGCCGCGCAGTGCGGAACGACGTGCAGTGGATCAAGATGGATCTGGATCCGCGACCGGCCGGCGAGGTGATGATTCGTTATGAATATCGTGCGGCGTTAGTAAGACTCGGCATCGTTCCGCGCGATTACCCAAGGCCAAACACACTCGATCGGCGTGAGCGCGCGCAGGGATTCGAGCCGAAGTATTGTCCGGTGCCGTAGGCGGCAAAAGGGCTAGGAGCAAAGAGCAGAGAGCAAAGAGCAGAGAGCAACGGACTGTCTTACTTCGTAGCTCCTGGCACTTTGCGCTTAGCCCTTTGCGCTTAGCCCTTACCGCCTATTCAGATTCGAATCGTACAGTTGGCGATAACCGCGATAGTAAGACATGACTTTGAAGACGTAATTCTTCGATTCGCCAAAGCCAACTTCCGCGGCAAAGACACCGGCGTCGCTTTGGTTCGTGCGACCGAGCCAGCGCGCGACGTTGTCTTCGCCGCCGTTGTATGAAGCAGCGATAGCCTCTGCCAGGCCCGCAAACATGCGCGAGAGTTCCGCCATGTATTCGGTTCCGACAGCGATATTCGTTGCCGGTTCATAGAGCGAATCATCCGTTATTTGTTTGAGGCCGGCGCGCGCACCATATTTCTGCGCTGCATCAATCGTCAATTGCAAAAGCCCGCGAGCTGCCGAAGGTGATTTTGCGTTGGGCTTGAACTGGCTTTCCTGTTTCATGATTGCCAGTACCAGCCGTGGATCGAGTGCGCGTTTTTTGGATTCGCTCAGAACCTGGAATCTGAATGGCGCGGGATACGCGGCCGCCGCTCGTTCGATGGACGCGCGCACGGTGCCCGCGCGTTCCGTCGCGCGCTGCTGCGCGGCTGCATCATTTATTGCCGCCAGCCGATTCGTAGCCAGGCCGCCATAGTAGGAATCGACATTGTCAGGAATCATTGAAAAGACCCGAATCGCGTCCTGGGTGCGTCCCGCGCGTTCCAACGCGTGCGCCTTCAGGTAGAGCACTTCATCCGCGCTGGTGTTTGCGGCCGTAGGAATCGCTCTTTGCGTCAGCTCATCGGCAGTCTGCA
>Ga0193730_1000075_pt1 | contig 35929 bp, 26 predicted proteins | sample U1a1metaG_FD_144919 | JGI IMG/M metagenome (GOLD analysis project Ga0193730, IMG submission 144919) | Soil microbial communities from a riparian zone of the East river system, Colorado, United States - U1a1 | ecosystem: Environmental > Terrestrial > Soil > Riparian zone | place: USA: East River...
AAGCCGGACTATCAGCGAACGAGTACTTTGAAAAGGTAGTGCGTGGAGGTTATCAGACCCGGAAACAGACGGTTTGGGACCTTGAGTCTTCTCGCAACGAGATGACGCACACGTTCTCTGAGTACGAACAGCGGCTCTGGCACGAGATTGAAGTCATCAAGCGCATGGGATACGCGGGCTACTTTCTCATCGTCTGGGACTTTGTGAAGTACGCGAAAGAACATGGCATTCCCGTGGGCCCGGGTCGCGGATCGTCGGCCGGCTCGCTGGTCGCGTTTTGTCTTGGGATCACCGATATCGACCCCTTGAAATACAACTTGTTCTTCGAGCGGTTTCTAAACCCCGAGCGCGTCTCGATGCCGGACATCGACATTGATTTCTGCGTGCGCGGGCGGGCAGAAGTAATCAACCACGTTGCGAAACTTTATGGACGAGACTCAGTCTGCCAGATCGTGACGTTTGGAACGCTCGCCTCACGGGCGGCGATCAAGGACGTGGGCCGCGCGCTCGACATGCCTTACTCAGAGGTTGATCGGATATCCAAGATGATTCCGCCGCCGGTGCGGGGACGGAACGTCAGCATCGAGCAGGCAATTCAACAAGTACCTGAACTCCGCAAGACCATGGACGAGAACGACCAGGTGCGCGACTTGATCGACCTGGCGCGACGTCTGGAAGGTTGCGCGCGCCATGTCTCGGTCCACGCGGCCGGTGTTGTGATTACGCCCGAGCCCCTTCAGGAGTTAATTCCGATCGCCGTCTCCGCGAAGGACGAAGTCACCACCCAATACGAAATGAGCGACCTCGAGAAGGTCGGGGTGCTTAAGATGGACTTCCTTGCGCTTAACACGCTGACCATTATAAGCGACTGCTTAAAGAGCATAAAGCGCATGCTTAACGAGGAAATCGTGTGGACAAAGATTTTGCTTAACGATGAGAAGACTATGCAACTGTTTAGCGAGGGCCGGACGGATGCTATCTTTCAGTTCGAATCGTCGGGCATGCAGGAGATTTGCCGCAAGCTAAGACCGAAGGGTATCGAAGATCTTTCAGCGCTTAACGCCTTGTATCGGCCCGGGCCCATTGACGGGGGAATGGTTGACGACTTCATTCTCAGGCATCACGGTAAGAAAAGCGTCCGCTACATCGTGCCTGAGATGAAGGAGATTCTCGATAGCACGAACGGGGTAATCGTCTACCAGGAACAGGCCATGCAATTGTCGCAGAAGCTGGCCGGGTACACGATGGCGGAAGCCGACAGCCTGCGTAAAGCGATGGGCAAGAAGAACCGCGAGGAGATGGCCCGGCAGGAGCAGAAATTTATTCTGGGTGCGGTCGCGCGGGGCATCAAGCAGGACAAGGCCCAACAGATATTCTCGCTGATGGCCCAGTTCGCGGACTACGGATTCCCGAAAGCGCACAGCGTGGCTTACGCTTATCTCGCTTTTCAGACGGGCTATCTCAAGGCGCACTACCCCGAGCATTTCTATGCCGCTGTGCTGTCGAACGAAGTTGACGATACGGCCAAAGTCTTTCGCTATACCAAAGAGATGCGAGGGCAGGGAATTGCGCTGCTGCCGCCGGACGTTAACGAGAGCGAAGTAGGATTCACGGCCCTCAAGGGAGCAATTCGTTACGGGCTGGCAGCGATTAAGGGGATCGGACTGGCAAGTGTAAATGCGGTCATGAAAGCGCGCGCCCAGGGTCCTTTCAAATCTATGTTTGACTTTACGGATCGACTGGAAGACGGCGCCATCAACAAGCGAGTTTTGGAAGGATTGGTATGCAGCGGCGCCTTCGACTCTGTGAAACCGTCGGACACAGAGACCAATGAATGGCGCGCGCGACTTTGCGCGGTGATTGATTCGGCGCTGGCGCGATCGGCCAGAGCTCGCCGCACGCGCGCGCTGGGTCAGGACGATCTGTTCGGTGGGCAGGAAGCGGTCGCCAACGAACAAGTGCCGGTGCCAAATGCGACTGCCTGGACGGCGATAGAAATGCTGGCGGCAGAGAAAAAGGCGCTGGGCTTTTACATCACGGGCCATCCGCTCGACGCATTCTCAGAGACGGTCTCCCAGTTAGGCGCGACGACTTCGGTCGAGTTGGCCCAGGGGGAAAGTGGCCATCGCGCCGTGGTTGCCGGGCTAGTGCGAGACCTGCAGCTAAAGACAACCAAGAAAGGCGATCGCTTCGCGATCTTTCGTTTGGAAGATCAGGCCGGCGCAGTCAAATGCGTTCTTTGGCCGGAGCCATTCCGGCGAAATAGTTCTCTGCTTGCGGAAGAGGCTACGATTCTGGTGGCCGGCCGGGCCGAGATTAGCGATGAAGGCGCCATCACTCTCATCGCCGACAGAGTCAACGCCTTGACTGAGGCGGTGCAGCAGAAAGCCAGAGAGCTAGTGATTAAGATTCAGGGTTCGCAAATCAACGGGGGCGCGCGATGCGAAGAAGTCAAAGCTGTGCTGGAACGTTCTGATGGTGATTGTGACGTCTTTCTGGATATTATACTTGATGATATGACAGTGCGGGTTCGCGCGCATCCATCTTTGAAAGTTCAGGGGAGCGTTGAAATCGAATCTGCTTTGCGAAGCCTGGATTGCGAAGTAATCTGGGAAGGGTTCGCGGCGCGCGCAGCCGCGGCGCATTCGTCATAAATTGAAATGGCCAAACAGAAAGATCAAGCCAAAGAAAAAGAAAAGGATACCCGCACGGCTTTTGAGCGCGTGCAGCTTGCCCGTCATCCGGAGCGGCCGTATACGCTCGATTTCGTCGAGCGCATTTTTGAGAACTTCACCGAAATTCACGGTGATCGTCGCTTTGCCGACGATCCGGCGATTGTTTGCGGCTTCGCAACTTTTCATGGGATGCCGATGCTGCTGGTAGGTCATCAAAAAGGCCGCGATACCAAGCAGCGACAATATCGGAATTTCGGAATGCCAAAGCCGGAAGGCTATCGCAAGGCGATCCGCGCGATGAAGCTCGCGGACAAATTTGATCGGCCCATCTTTTGTTTTATTGATACGCCGGGCGCTTATCCGGGAATCGACGCGGAAGAGCGCGGACAAGCTGAAGCCATCGCTAACAATCTGCGCGAGATGGCGAAACTAACTGTGCCGGTCCTGGTCACCGTTATTGGTGAAGGCGGTTCGGGCGGCGCTTTGGCGATCGGCGTAGGCGATCAAGTGTTGATGCTCGAAAATGCGATCTACTCAGTCATCTCACCCGAAGGTTGCGCAGCGATCCTTTGGAAGGATTCCAGCCAGGCTGCGCGCGCCGCCGAGGAATTGAAATTAACCGCGCAGGACTTGAAGCATGAAGGAATCGTCGATCAAGTGATCGACGAACCAAAAGGTGGGGCGCAGAATTCTCATGACGAGGCAGCCCGGCTATTGGATGTGGTTTTGTCCGCCAGACTCGCTGAATCGTCAACTCATTCCGTGGAAGAGCGTTTGACCCGCCGTTATCAAAAACTCAGACAGCTGGGCAAATGGGGAACCAGCGATGCGAACCCCGCTTAGATAGCCTCTAAAACGGAATATCATCATCCGTCAGATCGGTCGGTTCGGGGGCTCCATTAGCCTGGGCCGCCGCAGCCTTTGCGGGTGGCGCTCCGCCTTCCTCGCTTCTCGCTCCACCACCAATGAACTGCATATCCGTAGCGTGCACTTCGAGAGTGTGACGCGCCTTGCCATCGCGGTCCGTCCATTCTTCCACTCGCAGGCGACCTTCGATATATACCGGCCGGCCGCGCTGAAGATACTGCGAGGCAGTCTCAGCTTGTCGTCCCCAAAGCGTGACGCGAAACCAGGTGGTGACGTCGTTGTTTTCACCGGTAGTGCGATCCTTGCGCTTTTCATTCGTGGCCAGACTGAAACTGCAAACAGGCGTGCCCTGCGGTGTGTAACGCAACTCGGGATCTCTGCCAAGGTTGCCGACTAAGATGATTTTATTGAAAGACATTGTGCGACTCCGGTCTATTTCTTGATTGAGAGACTTAGGATTTCGTAACGAGTCGCCGATAGTATCCGCAGTGATGCGATGCGTCAAGCGTAAGAATCTTGCAAGCGACTAATACAGTTTTGATGTGGCAAGCGCATCTTGCGCGTGTCTTCACGGGCGAGACGCCCGTGCCACTTTTTGAGACTGCAGCGGCAACTTCTTGCAAGGATTAGATACGAATTTAGAAAACTGCTAGACTCGTGGCCGAACGACGAGCATATGAACGCGACCGTTTATTTAGAGACGTTTGGATGTCAAATGAATGTCGCCGACAGCGAACGGGCCGACGTGCGTTTGCGGGCGGCCGGGTTCGATTTGACCTCGTCGCCAGAGACCGCGGACGTCGTTATCTTTAACACTTGTTCGGTGCGCGAGCGCGCGGCGCACAAGGTTTTCACGCGCATCGGCGAAGTGCGGCGGCAACGAATTGGGAGCGAACCCGTCGTCGGCGTGATGGGTTGTGTCGCGCAACTGGAGGGAGCCTCGATCTTCGACGGTAGTCCTTCGGTAAGCGTCGTTGCCGGAACCCGGGCCACGGACCGCCTGCCGCAACTGATTAGTCGGGCGTTAGAGGGCGAACGCCGCGTCATCGATCTGGATGAACGCGCCGCCGGCGAAGCCTGGGATTTGCCGGCAACTGCGCGTACTTCGAAATATGTCGCGTTCGTTCCGATCATCGAAGGCTGCAACAAGTTTTGTACGTACTGCATCGTACCGTACTCGCGCGGCCGCGAAAAGAGCAGGGAGGCTTCCGATATCATTGCCGAGATAAACGAGCTTCGCCGCCACGGCTATCGCGAGATTCACCTCATCGGTCAGAACGTAAATAGTTATCGCCCGAAAACGGAGAGCGGTTTGGAAGGGATTAAAGGTGCCACGCCTTTCTGTCGCTTGCTCCGCGCGGTGGCCACGACCGGAATGGAGCGCATCAAATTCACGACCTCGTTTCCCCGCGACTTTCACAGGGACATTGTGGCGGCGATTGATGAGCACGAAAATCTGTGTGATTGGATCCACTTGCCGGCGCAATCCGGCAGCGATCGCGTCTTGCGCGCGATGCGTCGCGGTCACACTGCTGCCGACTATCTAAAAAGAATTGACGCAGTTAGAAGCGCGCGGCGCAACCTGTCCATCACCAGTGATATTATTGTCGGGTTCCCGGGTGAAACAACAGCCGATTTTCGCGAAACACTAAAGCTGGTTGAGGAAGTTGGCGGCTATGACGGACTCTATATTTTTAAATATTCAGAACGTCCCAACACTCCGGCGGCGAGCTTGAGCGACAACGTAACGTTAGAAGAGAAGTCAGCCCGGTTCATGGAGCTGGAAACAACGCAGCGAACCTTTCAGAAAAAGATTTACGAGCGATATGTCGGCCGCGAGGTGCGCGTGCTGGTTGAAGGTACGAGTTCAAAATTCCCGAGCGACATGACCGGCCACTCGACTTGTCACAAGGTCGTAAATTTTCCCGGCACGGAATCAATGCTCGGCACGGTCGTCAACATTCGTATCAGCGCCGCGAAAAGAAATAGTCTCTACGGCGAAGTAATCAGCGCCCTTTAATTTGTGAGATTGTGTACAATAGGAATTCGAACATGGAAATCGAGGTTAAGATTCGCGCGTTGATGATGGATCCAAATAGCGGTACGCCCATCATCATTCTCAAAGATGTAAACAGCGAAACGATGCTTCCGATTTGGGTGGGCGCTTACGAAGCGAACGCGATCGCGCTCGAGATTGAAAAGATTGCGCCCCCGCGGCCGATGACTCATGATCTGTTGCGCAACCTGATTGTCGAATTGGGTTTGACAGTTGATCGAGTGGTCGTCACGTCGCTGCGCGATAATACGTTTTACGCAGTCATAGAAATGACGGGTGAAGATGGCGAGTCGACGCGCCTTGATTCCCGGCCTTCCGACGCGATAGCCCTCGCGCTACGCGCGGATTGCCCAATCTTTGTGGATACAGAAGTGATTCAGGCCTCGCGCAACTCAGTCGCTACTGAAGAAGACGCGGAGTCTGAGGACGAAAGCGGAGAGGAAGAATGGCCCGATGTGATCGGTGATGCCAGTGATTTGCCGATGTAGTCTTTACAGATGACAGTCCTGCAACGGTGCAAATCGAAAAATTGATAATCGCGATTACTAACCAAAAAGGCGGCGTCGGCAAAACGACCACCGCTATCAATCTCGCAGCCGCGTTTGCTCGCCGCGGCACAAAGACGCTTCTCCTCGATCTCGATCCACAAGCTAACAGTTCGATCTCGTTTCTCGATCCCATGGGCATCAATCGCTCGGCTTACGAGTTGATGATGGACGGGCAGGGAACCGACGAGCTTCCGGTTTACAAAACGACGATGGAGAATCTGGATCTCGTGCCCGCGAGAATCAGCCTGGCCAAACTTGAATCGAAACTGGTTGGCGATTTCGACGCGCCCTTCCGTTTGAAAGATCGAATGGAGCCGCTGAAAAAGCAATACAAGGTGATCGTGATCGACACGCCGCCAACCCTGGGCCTGATTACCGTCAACGCGCTGGTCGCGGCCAGTCACGTTCTGATTCCGATTCAGTCGTCCTACTTCGCGCTGGAAGGAACCGATGACTTGCTGGAAACGATCGAGAAGGTGAAAGCGCGGCCAAATCCGAAGCTGGAAGTTTTGGGCGTACTGGTGACCTTACACGACAAACGCACCACGCTCGGGAAAGAAGTGTTCGAGCAGATCCGCCGGGTGTTCGGTCCGAGACTTTTCGAGACAGTGATCACCAAGAGCGTGCGTCTCGAGGAATCGCCGGCTTACAAAGAGTCGATCTTTACTTTCGCGCCGCAATCATCCGGCGCCATTGAATACGAAAAACTTTGCAACGAGGTATTGAGCCGTGTCTAGAAGAGGCTTGCCCGCAGGCTTAAGCATGCGTCACGACGCGCACTACGTCGAAGAGTTGACGCAAACGACGACCACTCACGTTGGCCGAATGCTGCCGACCGACAAGTTGGATCCAAATCCGGATCAACCTCGGACGGAGATCGGCGATCTCACCGAACTGACTTCGTCAATTCGAGAGAAAGGCGTGCTTGAGCCCTTGCTCGTCAAGCCGATGCCTTCCGGTCGCTGGATGATCATCGCGGGTGAGCGCCGTTGGCGGGCGGCGACTGCGGCTGGTTTGCAGGAAGTCCCCTGCATCGAAATGGATGTCGACGAAAGCGGAGTGGCCGAGATTGCGCTGATCGAAAATATGCAGCGCAAGGATTTGACGCCCTGGGAAGAAGCGGACGGCCTGCGCGCGCTGTGCGAACGATTTGGCTATACGCATGAAGAGGTAGCGCGCAAAGTCGGGAAGAGCCGCAGTACCGTTACTGAGGCGCTGTCGATTGCCGCGCTCCCCGCAGAGATTAGAAATATTTGTCGCGACTCAGAGATTACCTCAAAGTCCTTGCTGCTGCAGATCGTGCGTCAGCCCGATGACGAATCGATGCGGACAATGGCTGAACAGATCGGCACTGAAGGATTGACTCGTGACGGCGCGCGCAAAGCGCGCAAAGCTTACATCGATCCCACGGGAGCATCGGAACCCTACGTCTATCGTTACGAAGCGCCGGGCAGGGAATTCAAGGTTGAAGTGAAATTCAAGAAGGCGAGTATCTCTGCTGAGGAATTATTCGAGGCGTTAAACGCCGCCGCCCAAAATATCGACGAAGCAATTTGAATCAACCCGTTTAGCGGCAGGTTTCCGGATTTGTCTTAGTGTTATTTCGTGTGTTTTCGTGGACGGTGCTTGATGTCCATCGAAAACGACTATCCACGAACTACACGAAGCATCACCAATGAGAAGATGGCGCCTCTCAACCCTTCTTCTTCTTTTCTGCCGCCGCTTTCTTTGCCAGAGACCTGCTCCAGCGCTCGAGTGTCGGTTGCAGAGGCTTGAAGAGTTTCGCGCGAATCTTATGCTGACTCTCGTTCCATTCCTTTAACTGCTTCTCAACATAAGCGCGCACGGAAGCCTCGATCGCGCCGCGCTTAACCGAGTGTCGCAAGGTCAGATAATAATGCTGACCGATGAGCGAGAAGACCACTCCGACCAGGTTGCCCTTGAATGACAGCCGGGGAATGATCCTCTTGTGAAACGGTTTATTCGCTTGAACCAGAGGTGTGACCGCGATTTCAAACCAAGCGCCCTGATTGCCCTGGCGGGGATGATAAAGAGCAGGCAGTTCCTGTCCTTTGGCGGCCATGCGCGCCCGCGGTTCCGTGATCACGTCTACCAGACGCAGGCGTTCGATACCACGGAGATGTTCGCGCGGAACACTCGCCAGAGCGCTCTCGATGTTCGCTAAAGTATTGCGCGGCAATTTGCCGCTGTATTGGTTCTCGATCTTAACAGCCATTGCTTAATCAGAATTGGTTGAGTTCAATTTGTGTTTCGCCACTGTAGGAGAGACGCGCCCGCAGAGTCAACCGAGCGCTCGCCCGTGACTGCCCTCGGCTGCGTGTAGCAAGGATCACAAATTGAATAACAATCCCGGATTAACGAATGCGGGCTGTGAGGCCAACACTGCCGGCATTGTCAGGCGAAGTCCGGCTGAGACTCGCGGCAAAACTCCAGCGAACATGAGTGACATTACGGTCATAGCCCGTCGGGGCGCCACCTGCGGCGCTCAGCGGTGTATAGGTCCAGGTTGCGCCGCCATTATTTGAATAAGCCAACGTTGGCGTCAGGCCGGTTGTGCCGAGACTGCTCGTCACTGAGCCGAGTTTGAAATCGGTGTTTGTTGGAATCGGATCAGTAATCATGAAGGCCGAGGCCGAGCTCGCGCCAATGTTGGTAAAGCTGAAGGTATAAACCAGATCTGTTCGCGGTTGTACGGTGCCGGTGGGACTAACGCTGGCGGTCAGCGTTACGTTGGGCGCCGCGACCACTGCATTGATGTTGTTCGTGTCCATCGTCACGGCGCCGCCTAAGGCAAAGACCCTGCCGACGGTGCTGACGTTGGTTGTCATAGTAATACTCGTGTAGGCGATGAGCGTTCCGCGGAAAGCAGTACCCGTGCCCAGAGTCGCGGAACTTCCTATCTGCCAAAACACGTTGGTTCCTCGGCCCCCACTACTCATTACCACCTGCGAGTCGCTGGCGGTGGTAAGCGTTGTCCCGATCTGGAAAATGAAAATTGCATTAGGATCGCCGCCATCGTCGAGAGTGAGTGTGGTCGTCAACTGGGCGGCCGTATCAAAACAATAGACGCCTGGACTGAGGGTGACGGCTCCTGGGGTGATTCCCATAATTTTACCGCTCAAGTTGTTTGCCGGAACACACGGCTGCGCTATCAGATCATTGTAGGCGGTCTGGGCACTGGCCTCGGCCGGGCCGGCGAGAGATCCGCCGCCCGAATATGTCGCGCCATTCTGAATTACTCCCGGTCCAAATCCAGTGACTGCGGTGCCTGGACTGACTCCGAGATTGCCGGAGACAACCGTGAACCCGGTGGAAGTTATGGTCGTGCCGGCCAGCGCCGCAAAGCTGTCTGCCGCACCAAGCGATGGCGCGCTTTGCGCTGATGCCGAAGGGGACAAGGCCGCGTACAAGACCAACAAAGCAAGTGCGGCGACGATCATTGAATTGCGGGAAGCAAATTTCATTTTGACTCTTCCTTAACCTCACTTCGCTTAACCGACTCGCTCGTGGTTTTGAGGTCCTTCCCGGATCTGTCGAAGAGATTGAAAAGATTAGAGAGCTTGCTCGAGATGTTGAAATAGAAGCCGCGTCGCGTGCCCGGAATAATGCTGGTGGGGGGTTCTTTGGTGGATGCGAAGTTATAGCCTGCACTCAATCTCAGATCCGGCAACACCCAGAAGCCAAGTTCGCCCGCATAGGATTTTGCCGCGGTCGCGGAGCTTGGTTGAATCAAGCCTCTCATCTCGGCCGCTATGTCATAGCGTTTCGCAAAACGATATTGCATCCGACCCTGCGCCAGATAAGTGAGCGTCGAAACGTAAGGCGTATCGCCCAGGCTGCTGGCGCTAAAACGCGCGGCCAGACGCGCGGAGAGCTCAAGCCGCGGGTTTAGTTGATAGAAAGCATCCGCCGAAAGCGTCTCAATTCGATCGCGGGTCGTCGACTCCGGGGCAACTGTCTCACGCAAGCTGCGGTTGTAGCTGAAGAGAAGTCCCATCCGGTCGTTGGTCGCGGGCCGAATTGCTAATGCCGCGAGTCCCTCTTCAATCCTGTTTCGCTGTCCGTCTGATTCCGTTCGCGCAAGTTGGAAACGTGAGAGCGCCGTGATGCTCGCGTTGATACGGCCGGCTGCGCCAATCACGAACAACTGCTCCTTGCCCTCGCGATCGCGCAGTTCGTAGCGAACGTTGGCGGTGAAATTTTCCTTCGGTTGCCAACCCGCTCCAATCGTGATGCTGTTGAAGTTCTTCCCAGAGCCTTTCAGATGAAAGCCATGCTCATAACCCAGCTCGAGGGAGAGTTGTTTGTTAACTGGAAATCTGTTGACGAGTCCGATCACCGCAAAGCTGTCCGTTGCGCTAGCACCGTTATCAATTTGGTATCGACCAGTCATTGAAGTGAAACGATTGAGCTTGGTTTCAACTCCAAAGGCCGTCTCGTTGCGCGTCGACGAGGCCGCGAAGCCGGTCCCCGTGGTATCAGCGATGGGCACAATCGGAGCGGAAGCGATCCGCTGCGTGAAAAAAAGCTTCGCCCAATCGTTGAGCTGATAGTTGGCTCCGAGCGTTGTCTGATTGGGATAGGTTGGATCTGCGCTACCCAGGTTTTGTTCGCGTTTGGCAGTTAGCGCCAGCTTCTTCGTAACTCTCCATTCAGCGCCGATGGTGAAGAGATTCGAAGTGACGTCGCCATCCGTCTTGTTGTCGGAAAACTTTCTGAAGTCGTAACCGAGATTCACCTTAAGATTTTCTCTAATGGTCTCTGACCAGGCGAGAGAAAATGTCGAGCGAGAGTTATCAACCCGATCAGTTTTGTTTCGCTCGTTGGTAAATCCTAACCTGGCAGTAGATGACGGCCGCAGCTTGAAACTGAATGAGAGTTCGCCACGGCGTGAGCCGGGTGTAACGGTCCCGCCAAAAGGATTTAGGAAACCAGCTGACGCGCCGGCCAACCTGCCGTGGAGCACTCCTTCGCGAAAAGCCACCGGCTGGTTGTAGTCTATTTCATAAGCGAATCCATGCTGCTCGCCACTTTCGCCGGAAACCGGAGAGCTGTTACCGAAGCCCGCGACTCCCCCGTGGCTCCAGACTGCTGATGCTTTGATCACGCCCCGGTGCGGCAGATTCTGTAAAGCATCAAGGCCGCCTAACCGGAACTCGCTCAACTGATCCTGACGTTGATCGATTAGGCTAATACCGAGTTGCAAGCCGAGACCGGGAAACTTCTTCAGAGCTCGTCCTGTCAGCACGATCGAGTTGAGCCCGTTGGCGCGGTGCTCATACGTGACCACCATTTGAGTCAGGTTCAGTGAATAGTCGAAGGCGGAGACAAATCGGAGAAGAAATATCTGTCCGGTAATCGAATCAAGGTTGTAGTCCACTGAGCGAATGAGTGGCTCACTGGAAAGAATGATTTCCGGATTGCGCCGGTCGCGGACCTCGAGCGTGACGCTTTCCGATCCCGCCAGAATCTCGCCATAGCTAAGCTGGATTAGTGAGAGTGATCCGCCGGGAATCACGTCGCGCGCGAAGGCCGTGCCTGGTCGTGCGCCTGTCACAGTGACGAAACTTCCGCTGCGGTCCTCGACGTGGAACTTGATACCGGTTAGCTTGCGCGAATATCCGGCCAGCGCCAGTCCATTCATGTCCGCCTCAAAGTCACCGAACATTGCATATGAGCGTCCGCGCTCAAGCCGGGCATAGAGCCTGGAGTTTGATTGGGCCTCTTCAAAATGCGTTGATGAATCACCGAAGACCGGATAAGTGCGCTCAAGCGGATCGAGTTGAAAGAGGCGATCCTGGCCGGCCGCGCGGTTAAGCGGGCGCAGGCTGTCATACGAGAGGGTCAGGATATTTTTTTGACGGATCGTACCGCGAAAAAAGAAGGCGAGCCGATTACGATACCTGGAGGTCTCAACGGTCCCTCCCGCGCTTGGCACGTTGCCAAACGACATCTCGGCCAATCCTACGAGTAGGGTGGGCCGTGTTTCGGCGAGGATGCGAACGTCCAATTCTGCGACCACCTGGAGCATGATCACTTTAAGATGAGCAGTCGTTGCAATGCCTGGGGCCGAGACTCTAATGCGTGCTTCGCCTCCCTTGAGCGCAATTCCTATTTGGTTTCTCAGGTCGGTGACTGGCCTGGCATTTGCCGATTGACGATCAAAATCCGATCCTTTGCGATCAAGCGAGGGCAAGGTCGCGAAGGCTTGCGTCGGATCCAGGTCGGGGCGGGGAACTTGGTCGCCCGGCATGACCTGCACGTTGGTAGACTCGACGGCCACGAGGCCATCAAGTGCCGGGTTGTCCCATTGATCCCAGGCTCGAATGGTGACGAACATCGAATCCTTCCCGCCGGAAGTCAGTTCATGCCGCTCTGTCAGCAGTTCGATCCGGCGCACGGGACCTCTTCCCATTACTTTCAGGTCGACCGGAGTTCCGCGTTCGTTCTTTGGCCCAATCGGAGTCACGCGAATTTCGTTCGGACCGGGAGGAAGGGTTAGACCCGCGAAAGTGTATGTAGTGATTTGATTGGCGCGATCCACGCGCGTCTCCGCGATGTTCTTGTCCGAGATCTCCTTGCCATTGATCTCAAGCAGGACCCTCCAATTTATGGCTACCCGAGCCTGAACCTGCGAGCCGGAGGACACTACAGCTGAGCCCGAAGCCGGACTCACTATCAGCACCTCGCCAGGTTTCACTGGAGCGATCTTTTCGGCGGATTTGATCTCATAAGTTCCGGCGCTGAAAGGTTTGTTTTGCTTCCTGGTATCAGGTGTTGGAACAGGAGTAGAGATCGACGGCTGAGCTTGAGTAAGGTTTCGAGGGTCGATTGATGACGTTGGATCATCTGGCTTGCCGGTTACACCCAGGCGCATCAATCCAAAGTCCTGGTGAAACAGCGACCCACCGCCAAGCGGGCTGCGCAGCAGACGGGTCCAACTCCTCCCTGAAACTTGTCTTTCGTCTTGCAGGGTCAAGCCCGGTGAGACGCTTATCGGATCGAGGGCTATTACGATCGCGCCGTCACCGACTGTCGGGAAATTGTAAAGGCCGACCGCGTCGGTGAGAACGTATTGTCCGTTCATCAAATAAACACGCGCGCCGGGAATCGGCCGGTCACCGCTATCGAAGCGGCCATTTTGGTTTCGGTCTTCGTACACGCGGCCGAGAATAATTTGGCGATTTGAAAAGACGCCGGCACCCACGTAGACAGAAACTCGTGCGGTGTCGGTTTGCACGCGCTCACCATCCGGGAATGTGCCTGTAGCTACAGCTTGATTGAACTGGTTACCTTCGCGAGCGTTGGCGCCGATGCGAACGCGATACTTAACTTGCGTTTGTCCTGATGACGGCAGGTCTCCCAAGTTTATGGTTAATTGATCGTCAACTATAGTTGGCTGGTCGTGAAGTGTTACTGCACCTGCCGCAGTGGTTGAGGTACCCGTGTAAATCCGGGCTGTGCCTGTTGCGTAATGAAAGGACGCAGGCAACGTATCTCTCAAGATTACATTGGAGACTGTCGTCGTCGTTGGGTTATGAATATTTATCGTGTAGGTGAGCACATCGCCGATTTCTGCGCGCTGCTTGTCTACCGCTTTGTCTATCTCGAGGCTATGAGTTTCGAACATCGGAATGTTTGGCGATAGGATTCCGAGATCGTTCATCGTCACCGCGTCCCGGACCAGACTAAAACCGCTCGTTCCGGCAATCGGCTGTCCGTCGATGGCGGTAAACGTTGCCTGGAACAAACCTGAATGGGTCGGGCTCAAAGACACCTTCAACATCCGGTTCATGAATGCCGGGGCGCTTACGCGCAAGTAATAAGTTGCCGCGACCGACTCCGAGCCAAGTTGCTCTGGCAGCAACCTGAAGTTATAGCGGCCCTTATCATCGGCAATGTCAGGATTGAGGTTCTGCGTATTCGGAGGAAGGCCGGCCCCGGCTGAAATATTCAGCGATGTGTTGCTGGAAGTATCTGTGACGAGAGTAACTTTGGCGCCGGCAATCGGGGTGCCGCGGCCTCCATGGGCCGCGAACACTACCCCAAAGGGATCAACAATAACGACCGTTTCATTTGTATTTACCGAGGCAAAGTTCTGACCAGCTATCGTTCCGTAGTTAACCAGGCCGTGACCGGGCGTGACGCTATCTGTTACCCGAGCTTGGTATTCGATCCGCATCAACCGGCTTGGCTCGAGAGCGGGAGTCGCGACTTCGATTCGTAAGCTAACAGCGTCCTCATTAGCATTCTTCACGGGTTGGCCGTCGAGCTTAAGAGATCCCGGTAAGTACTCAAGCCCATCCGGCAGATTGTTACGATAGACGATGCCTTGCGCCGAGCTATCGCCGCTATTGCGCATCGTCATGCTGTAGGTGAGCACTTCATGAACAGTAGCGACTGTCTGCAGAAGACCGTTGACCAGGAGTTGCGGGGCAAGTCCGTCGGGACCGGTGATGCGTGGCCCCTCATTGACCGCATTGATGATCTGTCCCGTTGCTTCCTGAATTCCGTTGGCCGCGTCGGGGGTGGTCGAGCGAGCAGTAAGTCGAATCGGCAGATTCGTCTTCGCCGGGAAAATGTCTGAATTGATCAAAAGAATAACGCCGGTGCAGCCGCCGGGCGGAAGACCGGGTGAGAGGGTTTTGCCTAAGATGATTTCCTGATCCTGCGTCGATAGCGCACCGCTGCCGTCCGTATCAAAGTGGATGCTGACAATGCGTGCCGGAGATGAAATCTCAACTCTGCTGATAACGACCAGTTCAGTCTTGTTACCGCCGTTGCAGACGCGGAAGACGCGAGCAAATTCCTGGTTATGCAGTATCTGAGCGGACGGTTCCGTTTCGTTTGGCGTTACGTAAAGCAGCGCTACCGTGCGGACGGTTATCGCAACGATTTCGGACTCAGTGTGGAGCTCACGCCCGTCATCATCTTTGTAGAGGCCAAGGGCCTGGACGTGGATGATCGAGCCGCCTGGAGTCTGGGATCCTTCCTGGGCCCGGGAAGAAGTGCCGGATAATAACGCAGGAAGAAGAAATGCGAGAACGAGGAAGAGGATTTTGAGTCTGCTTCTAGTCATCTGGCGGGCTGGTATTCGCGAGGCAAAGCGATGCGTGTTTTGATCAAACACGCGCGCTCTTTTGTTGAGCCGGCTCGTTAGCCGGCAGGTGGCACTACTTGATTAAGCGCTTGTATGAAAAAGTCCCGCTTTGGCCGGCGAGCAAGGATGCGACCGTGTCGGTCAAGAGGTTCGAGGTCGTGGCTCCATCACCGGTGATTGTGCCGGTGCGCGAATCTGTGGCCGAGCTCACTACGTGAGTCGTGTACGTGCCCCAGTTGTTCGCTCCGGCAGAGCCGTCCTCAGTGATGACCAGGTTATTTGCATTTAGAGTCACGCAGTTGGTCCCGCCCGTCGATGCAAGATTCGAATACGCGACGCTAAACGTGATCACCGCACCGGGCACTGCGTCCGTAGCTCCGCCCCGGGCTGTGCCGTTGGCCACCACAACCGTCTTTGTCAGGCGGACGAATCCTGTGTACAGCCGATCGATGGTGTCATTGCTGCTGTTCGGCGTGAGGACCGACGCAGCTCGGACTACCGTATTGAAACTACTGAGCACCGCGTTGCCGGTCGGCTCGGTGATCCGAACCAACACATTCGCCGTCATGTTGTAGGCGATGGGAATCGTGACGAACGATGTTCCGTTGGAGATGTCCGTGTAGGATGTGCCCGCATTGGTCGAGATCTCAACCGTGAAACCGGAAGGCACAGTCGGCGCAGTAATGTTGAAACTGTCATCCACATTGCCGGTGTTCTTTAGCGTATTTGCATAAACCACCGTGCCCGGGGCCGTCGTGTTGCTGCCAAAACCAACTCCCGCAATACCTGTATTGACACTCTTGTTCGTATAGTCGTCATTAGTTGTTGTGTTGCTGGCATCGTGGTGCGCGTTGGTGCCAATCTGGACATTCCCCGCATGGGTAACCGACGTAATGACCGGCGCGCCCGCTGAAGCCGCAACGTTATCTCCGGCCCGGTCGGTGAGGGGACTACCCAGATAATTCGTTGCATACGCATCCGTGAACGCGCGGATTCCGAGAGTGGCATCAAACGGACCTGCGTCGATGGTAACAACGTAGGTGAAATTACCGCTGGTGGTCGTAGCTGCCAGCGATGGACCAACCAGAAAAGCCACGCGGGTCACCGTGCCCGCTGAAGGCTGAGTACTGCTGTAGCTCGCGTTGAGATTAGTAGCTGTCAGGGCATCTGCGGTGAAGAGCGTGCCCGCGGGCCATGTCTGTCCAGCTTTCAGTTTCGTATTACCCGGTATTGTGGCGACGATGTACACACCGGCATTGCCGGACAATGAGACTGTGCTCGCGGCTCGTGAACCCAGGTTCTCGAGATTTGTTGTGTAAGTAATATCGGCGCTATAGGCAAGTGGCCCCGCCGATGAAGGCGTGAGCATGACTCTTAATGAAGCATCGGTATCGACGGTCGCATTTAAAGTCCCTCGCGCTTCAGACTCGCCGTTGACGGGGGCCGGGGAGATGCCGGTTGAATTGGTTCGGACTTCATGGGCCGAGTTATCAGAGACTTGCTCATCAAAAGGACTACTGCCCCCGGCGTCGCCGAGAGAGACAGTGACAGTCTGGGCGGCCGTCGCCGAACTGCTGACGGTTATTACGACCACCACGCTGACTGAAGCATTCCGGGCAATCGACGAAGTGTCGACGGCCGAGCCGTTGCCGAAGATATCCTGATCGGTTCCAGAGTTGAAGACGCCGTTTCCGTTGTAATCAACGAAGGCCGCCGTCACCGTACCAAGCGAAGTCTGAATGGAAGCTCCGCCGGCAAGAAAGTGAATCGCGATCGCATTGTTCGAAGTGTTGGTAACTGTAAATGGGAACTGGACGCCTGTCTGTCCCGGCACCACGTTTGAAATAGAGGAACCATCCGGGGTGATCGCCAGGCCGGAAACGTTCGCGACGGTAACCGTAACGACATTTGAAAGAACGGTGTAGTTTGTCGCGGCGTCATCCTGATAAGCACCGCTAGCTTGATTAGAGATACTTGCTCCGCCCGGAGTGTTCTGTGCCATGAGTGATGCCGGCACGAGCAAAGACGCGGCCACCACCAGCAGGGTAGTGATTATTGTGGGGATAAAAAGTCGGGTTTTCTTTATGGTCATTATTTTTCCTGAGCCTGGGTTAGTTCAGCGCACGTTACTTAACGCGAACCTGGTACGAGGCGGCGAGTTTGCCGCCGGGGGCGAGGGCATCGGCCCATTCGAAGCGCACTTGCGTGTACATCGAAACCGGCGCCTGGACTTTCTTGATAGTGCCGTCAGTCTGTTTGTCATCGATCGTCGGAATCGAAGAGAACTCCTGACCACCATCGATTGAGTAGCGCACCTGAATGGCGGTATCACCGGGGGCAGCGCTGCCCGCGACGAAGGTGGTGCCTGGAGGAATCTGTCCGACGGCGCGGTACTCACGCGCGGGTGCTGAACCCTCATTCACTGAACTAAGAGTGAAATTGACGACTTCACCCGGCGATACTGATCCGCCTACTTCGACCGGAATCGTCTTGTTGTCGCGTTCGATGGCCGCCGCCAGATCTAGTCTGATCAGAGGGCGATTACTCGCAGCCTCAGCAGCGACAGCTCGCTCATTCGCCAGGGCCACTGTGTTGGGAGGGCCCGCAAAAATTCTTGTAATGGTTGCGCCGTGTTGAGCGAATGCAACGGCACCGGCTACAAGTAGCAGCCCAAACACCACCAAAAAGACTATGTTTGTTCGTCTAAATAATCTGGACATATTATCTCCTTTGAAAATCGTGTAGCGCAGATGGAGCCCTTTATTGGTCCAACTGCTTCCATCAGGAACTGGGCCGTTGAGACTCTTATTTGTCTAAGAAGAGTTATTTTTCTTTAAGGTGAGGACGTTGTTGCGGGCACTCGATAAGTGCTGGCGATCTACACTTCGGCTCTACCTGTCCGCCGAGACATGGCAATAGCCATTCCGCTCGCGATCTCCAGCAGATACAGGAAATTGAACTTGTGGGGCGTCCTTAATGTCCTGGCCAAAGGTCAAATCTCCCCATCAATCACCCCTTCAGCTATTGGAGCGTAAAAGAGTGCTTGGCCGGAACAATTCAGAAATTTATCGTCAAAAAGCTGCTGGGCTCCTATGAATTTAAACTGTGGGAGCGACGTTGCGATCTCGGAGAAGGGAAGGCCCGGCATAGAGTGAGAGTACATCCGAACAACTTCTAAGATGAGGCGGTCAGTCAACGCTGCGGTCCGTAGAAAGGCTCTGGGCCGCGATCAAGCATAATCTGGCCGCCGCCAATTGTTTCCGGAAGTGCCTGGGATTCGACATCAAGGCCCATCTCAACTCTGAAAAAGCTTCCTGGGGAAACCGGGTCGACCAACAAACTAATCGCTCTGAGACCAAACGGGGGAACGGCCAGTCTTAGGCCGATCCGGTCCCACGGCGGTATATGTTTGCGTCTGATAATATATATTATGTAAAGTGAGGCTTTGCCTCAGAAACAGCTTTTGATCCAAAAAGCATTCTGACCGAGGGACATAATGAAGAGATTGAAGAATGGTCGGCGATAGCTCAATCAAACGAGCAAATCCCTGAAGCTAAGGATCGCGTCATTGATAGTTTGGATCGCGTATTCAAGCGTTACGAGAACCGACTGACCTGGGACAATCTCCGGCTTGCTGAACGTTATATCAAAGGTGGGCTTCACATCATCGTAGTCGTTGCGGTTGAAGGTAAAGAATACGTCGCCAGCTTTCAGCGGTTTTCGGGATTCGGAGAGGTTGAACTTCCCAAAGCTAACGAGTTGGCCGTAAGTGAGGCTTCCGTTGAAAGACTGTCCAGAGCGCGAGAGGGTTGCCTCCTTCACTCTGAGATCGGAGACAATAAGAGCATGGTGCTTGTCGGCAATGTCCAATTCGTGGATCACCCAGAGCAAGTGGCCTACCCCTCTACGGTACGGTTGGATACTGTCGATGGCTTCTTTAGCGTCCTGCGTCATGCCCTTTACTTTTCCAATCTTAGAGGTTTCGTATTTTGCGGCGCTATTGGAAATAGGAAAGTAAGCGTTTTTGAAAGGGCCGTTCCCGTTGGTTCCAATAAAGACCAACTGGTAGGCAAGGTGATCCAAAGCACTCCTGAGATTGTGGACGACATCTCCGGTGATCAGTCCGATCTCGTCGGGCGGTTCCGTGAGTTGGATAATCTGAAGCTCTACCTCTCCGGTCTCCGGATTATCATTGGCGCTGAAAGAATAGGGCTTGGGTTCAGCATCGACAAACCGTTGTCGGGCGATTTTAAGATTGTCGAAATGCTTTTTGGCCCGTTCGATCTTCACGCCGATAGCGGCGAGTTTTTCGTCGGCGGTTAGCATGTAAAGTCTACGCCGCCTTCGCTATCCGTCTAGGTCTATTCCAATAAGGGCTTTTACACTTCGGACAGACGCGGGGTTCGACATCAATATCACGGGGCACCCATTCATGATCACAGCGTTCGCAACGGAAGCCGGAAACTTTGATTTTTATCTTCGCCATGCTTAGGAGTATATATCACAAAATAATACCCTGTCAAGGTATATATTACTTGACAAGTATATACTTTCATAGTAATATACCTCTCATGGAACCAAGAGAAATCAAAGGGCTGGAAATCGCAGCCAAATCAAAGTTGACGCGCAAAGGCAAGTTGTGGCTCGTACCTTCGCAGACCACGAAGCGACAACGATACACGGTTGCTGTGAACGGTGAGAAGCCGGAATGTAATTGTCGCGATCATGAATTCACTAACGACAAGTGCAAGCATATCTTTGCTGTCGAGTACACGATAGAGCGTGAGCAAACGAGCGATGGCCAAACCGTCACCACCGAAACCGTCAAAGTCACGCGCAAGACTTACGCGCAGAACTGGCCCGCATACAACGCCGCGCAGACGCAAGAGAAATCGCAGCTACAAGCCTTGCTCTATGAGCTATGCCGGACGATTCCAGAGCCAGAACAACAACGCGGTCGCCCGCGCCTGTCGCTGGCTGATATTATCTTTGCCAGCACGTTCAAGATTTACTCCACGGTTTCAGGTCGGCGTTTTCAGAGCGACTTACAGGAAGCGAAACAACGCGGCTTTCTATCAAAGATGCCAGCGTACAATTCAGTGTTTCGTTATCTCGAATCCGAAGCGTTGACGCCTTACCTGTACGAATTGATCGCGGCTAGTGCGATGCCATTGAAATCAGTTGAGTGTGACTTTGCGGTTGACTCTAGCGGATTCAGCACGGGTCAATTCATGCGCTGGTTAGATGTGAAATATGGTAAGGAAGAAGATCGCCGCATGTGGATCAAAGTTCACTTGATCTGCGGGGTCAAGACGAACATCGTCACGTCCGTTGAAATCAGCAACGGCTACGCAAACGATCATGGCTACTTCAAACCGCTAGTTGAAAAGACCGCAGAAAACGGATTCCGAATGGCGGAAGTATCAGCGGACAAAGCCTATCTGAGCGGTGAGAATCTGTTGACCACGTTGCGCCACAAGGCGATCCCTTACATCCCGTTCAAGACGAATTCCACAACGAGCAAGCTATCTACCTATGGCGCGAAGTCAACGCTGTGGGATCGAATGCTGGAATTCTACAACGACAACCGGGAAGAGTTCCTGAGCCACTACCACAAGCGTAGCAACGTCGAAACCACGTTTCACATGATCAAGTCGAAGTTTGGTCAGCGACTTCGCAGCAAGACCATGACGGCGCAGATCAACGAAGCACTTTGTAAGGTGCTTTGTCACAATCTCTGCGTGATCATACAGTCACAGCATGAGTTGGGAGTTGAGACAGATTTTGCGATGGCAGAAGCGGCATAAGGAAAGGTAATGCCTCAAGTGAAGCTTCAGTTAACCGATGCGCTTCCGTCTGGGTCTGGCGGGTTTAGGTGCGAGATTGGACGAATGCACAGCAGCCGAACAGGGAGGCACAACCGTCTCGCATCCCTCCCGCTCCTTGTCATTCTCGTGTTTATACCAACAAGCTCCAGTCTTAGTCACGCGAAGAACATCAATTGGAGGCCCAACGCCGCGCACGTTATCGTCGATCTGCATTTCTACGAACCTTCTCGCCACGTCCATAAGATTAGTGAGATTCGGAAACCCAGGAAATTCCTTCCTAATCCGCTCCTTGTATTCCGCAGGCCCAACGTCGAGTACGGCGAACCCGCTTGGGCAATCGGCGATTCCAGGACATTGATGGCGTTCAATGTCTATGTTTACATCATCAGACAATGGCTTCCTTATCAAAAACTTTCTGTTGTAAAGAATCAGCCGACCGTTCAGCAAGCCGAAAAAATTCGCGTCAGCAAAAGATTTGCGCGCTGCGACCTCTTGAAAAAGGTCGGGCGCTTCTGCCCTCATCCGTCTAACATGATCTGTAATTTCGCTCTTGGCTTCTCTCTCAAATGCGACCAGCTTGTCCTCAAACGAACCGCCCCGGCTATCTATTTTAGTCAGGATGGCAAACATATCGTAGCTAGTTACGAGACTCTTGACGGTTCCGTTTACGGAGACGAACATGTGTCCAAACTGTCTGATCTTGCACATCGGAGAGGCGCTAGAGCCATCGTCATTCGTGGTCTTACTGTCAGAAGCGGCAGCAATCTCACTCGGCGTTCTTATAATAAACACCGCCGTTCCGTGAGACGTTTGCCCGTTGACGGTTGGCGCACACGCAAGGAGAGCGAGAAGCAATATAAGCCACGGTGGATACGGACGCGGGTAATAGGTGCTCAGTGGAGCTATGTAAGCGGGAAGGATTGGATCGGTGATCTTAGGGGCCAAGATATCGATGTAAGCGATGATGGGAGGTCTTGGTTTCATTTACTAGGCCCGCATTGTTTGGGTAGGCTACCCGTGATTACAAGGGGCAGCCGTCTAAGGATGATGTCACTGACGCGCCAGAGGCGCAAACAGCGATCGGTCAGAATGCTTTTTGGATCAAAAGACGTTATTAAGGCAAAGCCGTAAAGTGAGTGGCTTCGGTATCTTGAAACTAAGCCCGTTTTCCGGCCTTTTTGGGGCGTCCTTGCTTGACACTCCGCGAAAGGCACTGCTATCGTACGCGGTCTTCTAGTTTCAGATTCATTCTACCTATAAGCACTGAATCGTCGTATTGGAGGAGTTGCATTGACTAATAATCATCGTGGAGTTCTGTTCACGTCCGAGTCCGTGACTGAGGGTCACCCGGACAAGATTGCCGATCAAATTTCGGACGCCGTATTGGATGCTACGCTTAAGCAGGACCCAACGTCCCGCGTGGCGTGCGAGACCTTGTTGACGACCGGCATGGTCATCGTGGCCGGCGAAATTACTACCAAGGCGACGGTCGATTATGCGGACGTCGCGCGGGAAACCATTCGTGAGATTGGTTACGACCGGGCCAAGTATGGTTTTGATTGTGACACGTGCGCAGTGCTGTCCGCAATTCACGCTCAATCACCTGACATCGCTATGGGAGTTGATCCGGGCGGCGCCGGCGATCAGGGCCTGATGTTCGGCTTTGCGTGTAACGAGACGCCGGAGCTGATGCCTTTGCCGATTCAGTTGGCGCATCAGCTTGCCTTTAGGCTGTCCGAGGTTCGCAAGTCGGGTCAACTGCCTTACCTGCGTCCAGACGGTAAGTCGCAAGTTACTGTTGAGTATCGTGATGGCCGTCCATTTCGCGTCGACGCGGTGGTCATCTCGTCGCAGCACGCACCTGAAGTAACCAACGAACAGCTTCGCTCAGAGATTCGCGAACACGTTATCAGACACACTGTGCCTGGCGATCTGATGGACGATCAGACCAAGTATCACATCAATCCCACGGGTCGGTTTGTGACCGGTGGTCCACAGGGTGATTCAGGATTGACTGGCCGCAAGATCATCGTCGACACGTATGGCGGTTATGCGCCCCACGGCGGCGGCGCCTTCTCGGGCAAAGATCCGACCAAGGTCGATCGGTCTGCGGCGTACATGGCGCGCTACATTGCCAAGAACATTGTCTCGGCCGGTTTGGCCGACAAGTGCGAAGTGCAACTCGCTTACGCGATCGGGGTTGCTGAACCGGTTTCAGTCTATATTGATACCAGAGGCACGAGTCGAATCAGCGAGCCGGATCTTTCCGATCTCGTCCGCAAACATTTTCCGCTCACGCCGAAAGAAATCATTGAAGAGCTGAACCTGCGCCGACCGATTTACAAAGCGACCGCTTCTTACGGTCACTTCGGCCGCACCGGCGACGGCTTCACCTGGGAACGCACTGATAAGGCTGAAGCGTTGAGGACCGCAGCCGGCGTCTAAGTAGGTTCGGAGTCCCGCCTTCGGGCGGAATCTTCCGAAAAACAAAGAGCCGCCTAAAGGCGGAACTCCAAACTTCATTTCACAGAAGGAAACTTTTAACTAATGAGTACAGCAATGCCTGCAATTGAACACGACATAAAAGATGTTTCGCTGGCGCCGCAAGGCAAAAAGCGAATTGATTGGGCCGAGCGCGAAATGCCGGTCCTCCGTTTGATACGCGAAAGATTCCGAAACGAGCAGCCGTTGAAAGGTGTGCGCCTGATCGCCTGTGCGCACATCACGACTGAGACAGCTAACCTCGCGCGCACATTACAAGCCGGCGGCGCCGAGTCTCTTCTCATCGCCTCTAATCCCCTTTCCACGCAGGACGATGTGGCCGCTTCTTTGGTTGTCGACTGCGGGATTCCGGTGTTCGCGATGAAGGGTGAAACGACGGACACTTATCGCCGGCACGTGCAGACGGCTCTGGAGTTTGAACCAGCAATTATCATTGATGACGGCTCAGACGTGGTCGCAACGATGATCAAGGAGAAACCCGAACTCGCCAAAAAGATTGTCGGCACGACCGAAGAGACGACGACTGGAATCGTTCGCTTGCAAGCGATGGAAACAGCCGGCGTACTGACGTTTCCTTCGATTGCCGTGAACAACGCGCAGACGAAGCACTTCTTCGACAACCGCTACGGCACGGGCCAGTCGACGCTTGATGGAATCATTCGCGCGACGAATATTCTGTTGGCTGGACGCAACCTGGTGGTGGTTGGTTACGGCTGGTGCGGCAAGGGCGTGTCGATGCGCGCGCGCGGCATGGGCGCGAACGTAATCATCACTGAAGTCGATCCAATCAAAGCGGTCGAAGCGGTGATGGATGGATTCCGGGTCATGCCGATTTCCGCAGCCGCTTCGATCGGCGACATCTTCGTCACGGTCACGGGAAATCGTCACGTCATCGATCGCGAGCATTTTGCCAAGATGAAAGACGGCGCAATCGTCTGTAACAGCGGCCACTTTGACCTTGAACTGAATCTGGTTGCTTTGCGTGAACTTTCCGGAGAGCCGACGCAGGTTCGTCCCTTCGTCGAAGAGTACAAACTTAAGAACGGCAACCGCGTGATGGTTCTCGGCGAAGGCCGCCTGATCAATCTCGCTGCTGCCGAAGGCCATCCGGCCAGCGTAATGGACATGAGTTTTGCCAACCAGGCGCTGTCGGTTGAATACCTGGTTAAGAAGAAGGGTGAGCTTAAACCAGGAGTCCATCTCCTGCCCGTAGAAGTCGATCAGGAAATTGCGAGTTTGAAACTGCGCGCGTTGGGTATGTCGATTGACACGCTGACTTCCGAACAGCTCGAGTACATGGGGAGCTGGGAGACCGGGACTTAGACATCGCCGGGAGCGCAGGCATCCTTGCCTGCATCTTCCATCGCGAGACAAATAGGCCGCGGAGACTTCCCTTCTCCGCGGCTTTCTTGTTTTGTAGTTTGCGAACACTCCGCACGACCTGCCGTTCACAACCGACTCTCGAGTCGCGCACCCTGCCTGATGAACGTTGGCATAAGCATTGCGCTCTCCCGTGCTGACGGCCTTGTATGCGGTTTACGCCGCACGAATGGGGCAAGCCGCCTTGGCAAGTTGGTACCTGCGGACATAGTGCCACGCATGCCTTCCCATTTCACAATCTGATTGTTAGAGCGGTCCCGCCACTTAGTTCGCTGTACAACAAGGACGCCCGCATCTGGTAGCGTCGGCCACAGGAGCGGTGCCACCGACATTTTCCTTTGGTGCTTATTTTGTTAAATAGAACTTTCCAACCTGAAGATTTCAAAATGAAAATTAGCCACAAATTATTAGCAGGCCTTCTGGGTGTACCGGTTATTTTCGCGGGAGTCGCAATCTTTTTGATTGTTGCCAACAGGCAAGTCCAACGGGACACGCGTGACATGACCACCGTTAACACGAAGCTCGAGATGGGCGCCGCCAGATTGTCCACGGCTTTGATCACCGGTCAGAAGGCAGCCGAAGAGTTGATGGCAGAGAAACGCCGTGCGCGACAAGAACCTGACGAAAGAGAGGCCGCGGAAGAGGGCGCCAGAATAGCCGAAGAAACAATCAGAACGAGCGAGGCGAGCATAGATGAAATTCTCGACGGGCTTACTGAGACGACTCAACGAGCGTTTGATGAGGCGCGCCGGCGAGGCGATGAAGCCGGCGCCGCGAACCTGAAACAAGATCTGGAAAATCTTGAAGCCATTCGCGCGCAAGCTGACACCTATAAGACGCGGCTGAATAAGTACGTGGTGATCATTAATAGGACCCTCTATGACGCCGACGATGTTTTGAATATTGAAATTGAGGGCGAATACGAGCAGAGGCTTCTCCCACTGGTCCAAAGTTACGCCGCTGAAAGAGATGAAGAGGTCAGAACAAAATCAACCACGATCGAGCAGAATGTAAAGAGCATTACCCGATTGGTTGCAGAGGCCGCGATCGGCGCGACCGCGTTAGCTGTTCTAATTGCGCTCTTCTTGTCTCGCTCATTTTCCGCTCGGCTCAAGAAATTGACGGCTGGGGCTTTAGAGTTCGGCGAAGGCCGTCTCCGCTCGCGAATTCAAATCAAATCGCGGGATGAAATCGGCTTGCTGGCGTGCGCCTTCAACCAAATGGCTGAAAATCTCAGCAGCACCACGGTCTCGAAAGACTATGTTGACGGAATTATTAAATCGATGGGCGATTCGCTGATTGTGGCGTCATCAGATGAGCGTATTGTGACTGTCAATGATGCCACTTGCCGGATGCTTGGCTACACCGAAACGGAGATGATCGGCCAACCTTTAGCAATGCTATACACAGGGGATGCCTACACAACCTCCAGCGATCAGCCGCAGGATGGGGTAATCAGTTATGAGAGCACTTATCTAGCCAGGGATGGTCACGCCATTCCGGTTGTAGTATCTCGCAATACCATGTCGCTCGCCCTGGACAGAGGAATTGTTTGCGTAGCAAAAGACATTACCGAGCTTAAGCTGGCTGCCGAGAAAATTCGTCAGTCGGAGCACAAACTTTCACTTCACATTCAACAAACGCCCCTGGCCGTTATTGAATGGAACCTCGACGCTGAGATCGTGGAATGGAACCCTGCCGCTGAAGCGATCTTCGGCTATCGGAAGAACGAAGCGATCGGTAGGCAGATAGTCGGCTTGTTAATGCCTGAATCAGGCAGAGAGCAGGCCGAATTAGAGTGGAGCGACCTGCTTTCCCGAAAGGTTGGCCGGCACGTCACCTATAAAAATCTTACCAAGGATGGCCGGACCATAATTTGCGAATGGTACAACACGCCATTGGACAGTGAAGGCCGGGTCATTGGCGTTGCTTCCATGGTCCAGGATTTTACGGAGCGGACCGAGATGGAGGAAGAACTAAAGGGAATGCGAGACGCCGCGCTGGAGTCGGCGCGGTTGAAGTCGGAATTCCTGGCTAACATGAGCCACGAGATTCGCACGCCCATGAACGGAGTAATCGGCATGACTGGACTGCTGCTGGACACCAAGTTGACCGAGGAGCAGCAGGATTTTGCCGAGACTATTCGCGCGAGTGGCGAAGCGCTCTTGACCATCATTAATGACATCCTGGATTTCTCGAAGATTGAAGCGGGCAAGCTAACGTTTGAAACACTTGATTTTAGTCTGAGCAATGTCGTCGAAAGCACAATTGAGCTTCTGGCTGAGCGCGCTCACGCAAAGAAAATCGAACTAGCATCGTTGATTCACAGCGATGTTTCTACAGCGCTTCGCGGCGATCCCGGGCGGCTTCGTCAGGTGCTCACGAATTTGATTGGCAATGCGATCAAGTTTACTGACCACGGCGAGGTTATGGTACGAGTCAAGAACGAAAGCGAGACCGATGAACATTTGGTTGTGCGCTTCGCCATCAGCGATACGGGAATTGGCATCAGCGAAGCCGCCCAGAAAAATCTCTTCGAGGCCTTTGTGCAGGCCGACGGCTCGACGACGCGCAAGTACGGCGGCACCGGTCTGGGCCTGACGATATCTAAACAGCTCGTCGAATTGATGGGCGGGGAGATTGGCATCAAATCTGTTGCGGGAGAGGGCTCTACCTTCTGGTTCACCGCCAGGTTCGAGAAGCAACCCCCCGGCTCTATTATTCCTGAAGTGACGCCGGCCAGCCTTGCCGGCCTGCACGCGCTGATTGTTGACGACAACGAAACCAATCGGAAGATACTGTCGCATCAACTAAACTCCTCGGGGATGATTTACGAGCAAGCCGACTCGGGACTCCGAGCGCTCGAATTACTGCGCGCCGCATCACGCGACCAACCTTACAATCTGGCGATCCTTGATCTAATGATGCCGGGAATGGATGGCTTTCAACTGGCACGTGAAATCAAAGCCGATCCGGCGATTGCCTCTGTTTCTCTCGTGCTGCTTACTTCTTTCGGACAGCGAGGAGGCACTACGATGGCCCGCGATGCCGGAGTCGCCGCTTATCTTACCAAGCCGGTTCGTCAATCTCAGTTGTTCGAATGCTTAGCAAGCGTAATTAATCAATCGCCGGTGACATACCAGACTGCGGTCCTTACCTCCGAATCCGGTTTGGTTACCAGACCCACACCCGCTGAGAAAATGCCTATGTCCAATAAATTGATTTTGATCGCGGAAGACAACGTGATTAACCAGAAAGTTGCGATGCGTCAGCTACAGAAGCTTGGCTATCGCGCCGATGCAGTCGCCAATGGTCGCGAAGCCCTGGAAGCGCTGGAACGCATTCCTTACGATCTCGTTTTGATGGATTGCCAAATGCCTGAAATGGACGGCTACGAAGCTACCGCTAAAATCCGTTGGCGCGAGGGGCGAACGAAGCATACGCCGATCATCGCCATGACCGCGCACGCGCTTGAAGGTGATCGCGCGAAATGCCGCGCGGCGGGCATGGACGATTACATCTCAAAGCCGGTTAGGCCTGAAGAGCTTGGCCGTTTACTGGCACTCTTTTTTGCGGATGCCGGCGACCATATAGACACAAGCGAACCGCAATCATCAGTTTCTGTTCCACCGGTTGATCTTGAGCGGTTTCACAATGCACTGGGAGACGATCCTGACGAAGTACGCGAGATACTGGATATCTATATCGCGAGCATGACCAAAAACCTCGAGGACTTAGGAACAGCAATTACCGATGGAAATGCCAATCGAGTGGAATTAATAGCGCACAATTCCGCGGGGACCAGCGCTAATTGCGGCATGACCGGGGTGGTCGACTCGCTGTATGCACTAGAGGCGATGGGACGCGGAAATCAACTGGCCGGCGCCGAGGTCCTGGCCCAAAAGACGAGTCAGCAGTTTGCGCTCGTCAAGGCGTTTCTCGAAGAGAACTTTCAAGCTGTTGCAGTCTAAGAAAACAGAGACAACAGCGCCGGCACAGATAGAGAGGAACACATGTTTACAATTACTCATACCACCCGCAGAGTCTTAGTAGCCGATGACGATCCGGTGATGAGGCATCTGGTAACGTCCGCCGTCAAAAGTCTGGACTATGAAGTGGTCATCGCCAACGACGGCCGGGAAGCGTACCGCATACTGCAAAGTGATGCCGATTTCAAAGCTGCAGTCTTCGACCTGATGATGCCAAACCTCAGAGGCTTGGACGTGATTCGCTATATGAGAACCGAAAAGCGTCTCATGCGAATTCCGGCAATGATGATTACGACCGAAACCGACTCCAAGCTCACCTCAGAAATTCTGGCGGCAGGTGCGATGGTTTTTCTGCCAAAGCCTTTCACCCGTGAGCAACTGCAAACGACGTTACGTATGCTGCTGAACACAATGAATGGCGCCAGGAAAGCCGCCTAATCTTATTCAGGCTGTGCGCCTACCGTCAGCGACGGCTAAGGACCTCAACTTACAACCCGGCCCATCCACCCGCAGTGAACTATCAGGGATGAGATAACCAATGAAGATACTAGTCGCCGAAGATGATCCTGTTTCCAGTCAAATTCTTGCCACTACGCTGAGTACCTGGGGACACGAAGTCGTGTCAACCCGGAATGGATTTGAAGCCTGGGAGCATCTGCAGCGGGAAGACTCGCCTTTGATCATGGTTCTCGATTGGATGATGCCCGGAATGGACGGACTCGAAGTCTGCCGCCGGGTTCGACAGTCGCCGCGCCGCATCTCTCCGTACATTATTCTCCTGACCGCGAACCTGGGCGTAGACCGGCTGGTGACGGGAATGGAAGCGGGCGCTGACGACTATCTAACCAAACCTTACAATCGCGACGAGTTGCGAGTGCGGATAAACGTCGGCTCGCGAATCGTTGAACTGCAGAGCAAGCTTGCTGAGCGCGTGCATAACCTGGAAGAGGCATTGGATCAGGTTAAGCAACTGGAAGGTATGCTGCCGATGTGCTCATATTGTCGCAACGTTCGTGATGATCGCGACTATTGGCAAAGCGTCGAAAGCTATGTTACTACGCATTCCGAAACCAAATTTAGTCACGGTATCTGTCCTTCTTGTTACGAGACAACTGTTAAGCCTCAACTCGAGTTGTACAGAATCTCTCAATTGCCGGTAGCCGTCGCGAAAGATCGAATTCCAGCTTAACGAACGATTAATTGAATTTTAGCGTCGATACTATTCCGATGGGAGCGCGGCATCCTGCCCGCAACCGTGTACTTGCACAGCGCGGGTGCTCGCCTGCACAGCGCAACCTCGGACCTGCACGACGCAAGTGCCAGGTTGTACGGCGCAACCTCTAACATGCACGGCGCAAGTGCCGGGTTACACGGCGCAACCCCTGACATGTACGGCGCAGGTGCTGGGTTGCACGCCGCAGGCGCCAGAATGCGCGGCGCGGGCGCTCACCTGTACAGTGCGGACGCTTACCTGCACGATGCGGGGGCTTACTTGCATGGTCCGGATGGCTGGATGCAAAAAAGCAGTCACTGGCATGTCACGGCTGCCGCGTGTGCGACTTCAACAGAGCTACCATTGGATCGTTTTCGCGTACGGAACCCGTATTGGCTGTCTCAATCGAGTCAAGCGTACGGAGCGCGCGACAGCATAAAGGCTGGGTGTAAACCCCAGGATAAGAGTCATGAATAATTATCTTGAGCCCGCGAAGCGGGCGATAGCCGCCGCGGCATTACGCTGTCACGCTGTCGCCCACTCCGCGGGCTCGGTTGATTTTGGTCGCCGATTCCTGGGGTTCCGCTACGCTCCACCCCAGGCTTTATGCTGTCACCCGCTTCGCGGGCTGTTTCATTGATCCAATGGATCAATCTCTCGCGGGCCGACATGAAGGCGGCTTTGCCGCAGCACAGTGCGGTAAGCCTCCGGCTTACCGTCGCGACTATAGAAATGAATGGGCGGCTCCGCCGCCGAGTCGAGGAGTAGCCTCGGAAATAATAACCAGCTACGGAACTATTTCGAACGCGAAAGGTTCCAGGCTCAATTGCAGGAAATCGCTGTTCGGAGGCCGGTTGAGTACGACTCGCGGATGCACTGTGAGTTGATATTGACCGGGCGGCAACGAAACTGCCCCCGGCCCAAAATTAATTTGGGTCACAACATGAAGCTGGTTGGGCGGAAGATCGATCAGCGTTTCATCCGCGCGCGCATCCGCGGTCGCCTTTTCAAATAAGAATCTGGGCGACACGCGACCGATTACCTCCGGTTGCCCGGGTGTCTCAAGTTGCAGCCACTCATATAACTCAGAAAGCTTGATCGAGATCATTTGCGTCGAGTTATTCAGCATTGATACCTCGACCGTGAACTTTTCCTTCGCGGCGAATCTGGCTGACGCTGGATCGTCGCTGCGATCCAATAAGGCGATCTTCACGTCGAGCGGCAACGGCTTCTTACTCGGCGGTGGTAACGTGAACCGGCTTGTTCCTGAATGTTGCGTTACATAATCATTCAGCCGTTTGAATTCCGCTTCTCCAAACTGCGTGCGCAACTGTTCGATTGCGTTCCGGATCACCTCATCGCGTTGCTTCTGCAGGTCGGACAGCGCACTCGGCGGGGGCGCGTCGGGCGGCGCCTTGCCTGCCCTCACCTCCGCGCGACGGGCCGCGATAATCTCGTGTGCCTGTTGGTCCAGTTTGTCGGTCTTACTGATGCAGTCTTCTGCAATTTGATCGAGTACGCGGCCTTCGGCATCCGTCAAACCCGCACTGCGATGAAACATAGCGCGATAGTCAGGCCGCGGCCTCGCAGGCTGACTACTTTGATCCTGCGAGTCTGTTGATGTTCGATTCTGAGGAGGAGCGGGATTGACCAGCCGGCGGAATAAAACATAGTACCGCATCTCTGTCGTACCAGTTCCGGCTTGTGCCGAAGCATTCGCGTCGCGAACATCTTGTGCCGCAACGTAAGCGCCCAGCGAAGAAATCAGAATCAAGAGCGCCGCCGATCGTAGAAGAGATCTGAACTTCATCTTGCTACCTCCTGAAACGTGACGGTCGGCGCAATAACCCGACCATAAGGCAGAGCGTGTTACTACCGGCAGTGCTGCGTTACTCACTCTCCCGCTGGGGAGATGGTTAAAGAGTGAGTCTACACGAGGTCAGTACTGGGAGCGATAGCGACCGGGTAGTCCGCTGAGCGGACCATAGCATAAAGCCTTCTATGAAGTCGGGTCGTGTCAAGAGATGGAGTTCGGGTTGATTGGTTCACCCTTCTGGCACCGCTTGTATTTCTTGCCACTTCCGCATGAGCATGGTTCATTTCTTCCAATTTTCGCCATATTAAGCAGGTTTCAACTCCTCTGCTTTCTTTTCGGCAGGCTCAATGATGGTTGTTGTAAGCGAAGCAAGCAATTTGTCTTCGTCTTCGTAGAGTTCTGTTTCGAGCACTTGAGGATAACGCTTGAAATGTTCGAACATTCCATACTCATGTTGCGATGCTAGCAACAAGGGTTTGACAGGAACGGACGGCAAATTAGGCACGATGGCTTGTAATTCTTGGGGAATGCTTTTCGCATCGGTGATGTCAGCAATTATGAAACGCGAAAGGTGAGCTAGCGCGGATACTGTTTCGGTAATGTCTCGGTTTGTGGGTACATCGAAATCAAAGAGAATTGGAAGGTAGCCTCGGGCACGCAAAGCCTCGCGAAGAAAGTCAAGTAACCGCTTCCGCTCAGGTCTGAAATTGCCGAGTATGAGAACGGCTTTCTTGCCAATCGTTTCGATTACGTCCCGGATTTTCCTATTATTCAGGAGCAAGTATATGAACTGTGCGACTTCAAGGTTATCGACGGTAATCGTTGATTTGCCGTCGCGAGTGATGATGAGATTTGACTGATTTGTCCCTTCCAGTTCGACGTCCAAAGCAGAAATTCCATACACGCGGGCGCCATGCAAGTCGGCGTTTTGCAACTTCGCTTCTACAAAGTTAGCGCCTCTCATGAATGCGCCACAGAATTTCGCCCCCCCGAGCGTCCGTCCAAGCGAAGTCCGTTCCGTACATATTTGCCATCGTGAAGTCCGCATTACGCACATTAGCGGCACTAAAGTTTGCGTGCGTCAGCGTCGCGCTCACAAAATTTGCACCCGTGAGTTCAGCACCATAGAAGTCAGCAGCAAACAAGTATGCTCCACTAAAGTTTGCGCCGGTGAAATCTATTCTCGCGAGATGAGCGCCCCCCCACGTGTTTCCCTGTATCAGTCTCTCGCCGAACCGCGCTCCGCTAAAGTCTGTTCCTTTGAAGCTTCCCTCACGGAATTGTGACTTCTGTAAATCTGCCTCGCATAGATTTGCTTCATCGAAGCAGGAGTGAGCGAGATTTGAACCTGCGAGCAATGCTTTGTTGAGGTTGGCCCCAGCGAAATTAGCCTCGCTCAAATCAAGTTCTGGTAATCTAGCGCCCGAAAGGTCCGGCACCACGTCTGGGTTTTCAATTCTCCACAAGTTCCACTTAAAAATGCCGGCAACTTCTGCGTCGTGAAGCATCTCGGGGTAGGATCGATAAGCGAGATAAAAAATTGCTTTCCGGTTGTCGATTTTCCATTGTGCCAGCGCGGCGGCTTGCGCTGTGATGAGTTCAACTTGTCTACCGTTAGCCATGTAACGCGTTTATCCTTAATCACTATCCAAATTAGTGTACGCCCCACAGTCGGTGCGCTCAATTACGAACTTGGCGGACTTTGGATCACAAGAAAACCGGGGGCCAAGCCTCCGATTCTTTCGATTCTCCATCCTCAAAGTGACAGGTGACGAGATTGGTGTCAGCGAGCTGCGAAGCAGCGGTCAGAGTTAAGCCCAAGGCGAGACTTTGTGAGCCTTGGGTTAACGTTGTAATAAATTTGTTTGGAGCCGCGGAGCGGCGACCCGGATGTTTGGAGGCAGAAATTTGCCTTGACTAATCTAATCGTTCCACCCTCACCAGTACTTCTGAGATAGATGCGGTCGCCGCTCCGCGGCTCCGGACAATTGTTTTGACGCAACCCAAGGTTCGCAAAGCCTCGCCTTGGGTTTAACTCTGACCGTTGCTTCGCAGCTCGTTGGAGAATTGCAGAATTTGAGAATTGACGCCAGTCTTCTTGCGGCGACGTGGTTATTTTCGCTCGCTATAGATTGGATCAAAGGCGCGGGTGGTGTGCTCAGTAACGCTACTGATAGGTTCCATCGGCTGACGCGATTGCGCTTCGAGCTCTTTCGTTGAGGCTCGATTATTCTGAAAAGTGTTGCGGGGCTCACTGTCGCGACGCTTGAGCGGACGGAACAGCAGACGAATGAAAATTCCTTCGAGCATAAGCATGATCAGAAAGCTCAACGTCGTAAATCCCAGCATTGGTCCAGTATCGAGATGGATCACCTCCTTCATCACGCCCATGAAAATTGTGATGGCAAAGAGGCCCATGACGAAAGTAGCGACCATCATGGTGACGAGTCCGCCAACGAGCCCGGCAGATCTTGTGTCTGGTGGCTTGTCGCCACTATCTCCATTACTCAGCTTGGCGCCGCAGTAGTTGCAGTACGGTAGACCCTGAGTGACGGCGACGCCGCATGATGAACAGTACATTCCGGATTACCTCTGAGAGAGACTACGATACTGCATTGGCTTAAGTTCAAACAGTGATGTCTGCGCCGGTTGTGTTTCGGGGCACTAGCCCGACCGTCAGGGAGGGCTCATTCACAAGGTTTCAATGCGGAACCCTCCCTGACGGTCGGGCTAGTGCCCCGCGTCATGTCCTCACGCGCGAGATGAAATACAGGCCGCCGCAAGCGAACATCACGATCGGAGTCCAAACGGCCGCAGGTGGCGGCAGCAGCGCATGCTCGCCGAGTTGTTGAAAGCCTCCGGAGATCAACCAAAACGCAAGGCTGACGGCGACGGCCGAGCATAACGCGATGACGGTGCTCTTTCGTCCGAATTCGATCGCGAGTGGCATTCCGATCAAGGCCATCACCAGGACCGTGAACGGCGCGGCGTACTTGTGTTGTAAGGCGACTGCAAGCGATGCGGTGTCGGCGCCGCGAACTTTCAAAGCCGCCACGTAATTGCGCAGCCCCACGGTGTCCAATTGCGAAGGACGGTCTACTGTCGGCTTGAATGCAGCGGGCCCGTCGATGCCGGTGATCTGCAGTTGATCGGCGGCTTCGCGGGCGACCTTCGGCTGATCAAGATTGATCCACTGCGCTTTTGAGATCTCGAATTTATTTCCGGCCAGCCACTTCCCTTCCTCGCCATTGATTACGCGCTTAAGCTCGATCTGGTGGTCGTCAAATTCATAGATCGAAGGTTTGAGCAGTACCTGACGTCGATCGTCAAAGTCATAGGAGTAAATCCGCGCACCATCCGCGCTCACTAACCAGCGGCGATCGGCTCCGGCACTCAGTTGCGCAATGTTTCCGCGAATGCGCGCACGCAACGCGTCCTGGCGAACGTTCGATTGCGGCATGATTCGCTCCTGGATGAACCACGACCCGGTCGCCATTACTACCGCGAAAGCGAAGCCCGGCACCATTAAACGATAGACGCTTTGACCGCTGGACCACCACGCCACCGCTTCCTTGCGTTTCGCGATCAGCGCATAGGTCATCAGCGCGGCCACCAGCACGCTGCCAGGAAAAAGCTCAACGCTCACCAGCGGCAGCAGGTAGAAGAGATACTCGGCAACCACTCTGACGCCGGCCCCATTGGCCGAAATGAATCGCCACAGCTCGAAAGTTGTGAACACATCAAAGATCAGAACCAGGGCGACGAAGCCGAAGATGAAACTCAGCGTCATCGTTCGCACAATGCCGATGTCGAGCAGCGTCGGAAAATTAGCGATCGATAACCGTCGTCTGGCTCTCAATCTGGGCGGGGTCGCGGTTTGACTCTTGGTCGATCTGGTATCAACGACCGGTTGCCGCGGCCGGAACCGCAAGCG
>Ga0193730_1000076_pt1 | contig 35784 bp, 53 predicted proteins | sample U1a1metaG_FD_144919 | JGI IMG/M metagenome (GOLD analysis project Ga0193730, IMG submission 144919) | Soil microbial communities from a riparian zone of the East river system, Colorado, United States - U1a1 | ecosystem: Environmental > Terrestrial > Soil > Riparian zone | place: USA: East River...
TCTAAGAAAAGAAAACTTTAATCACTTTGTTGCAACAATAGGTGTGCTTATTGCTCTATTTGGTGGCGTTATGTTAACAAAATACACCGAAATTAATCACAATAAAATTCAAAATGAAATTACTAATAAGGAATAAAATTATGCCCACTACCCTCAAACGACGCTCTATATGCTGCACAAAAGAGACCGAAAAACAATTAGATTACTTAAAAGACAAGCTAGGAGAAACCCACTCAAATATAGTTAAAAGATCAATTAACATGCTCTACAGAGATACAAGACGCTGGATAGATGCAGAATTAACAGGTGTAATTTATAAAGAGTAATGAAAAATGAATAAATGTTGCGAAAAAACACATATATGCTGTATTAAATTGATTAGAGATTTTATTGTTACTCATAGTCATTTTAGTGTTAAAGATCAGATAGATTGGCTCAATATGGCTATTCATATGTTAGAAGATAAGGAGGATGAATGATGAGTGAAAACCAGAATTTTGTTAAAGAAGATTTCTGCCCTACGTGCGGTAAACAAGTAGACTCAGCAATGGATATTAATGATGATCAATCCCCACCTACTCCTGGTGATTATTCTTTATGTATAGGATGTGGTGATATTAATACATTCGATAATGATCTTAATATAATCAAGTTAGATAAGTCAAAATTAAGTCGTTCGGAAAAATATACTCTTAAAATATTATTAAAAAAATTTAAACATTTAAAAATAATTGTAGAAAATAATAATCAAAAAGGATGAATAATGAGAACAGAAATAACATTACATGATGATGAGGATCAACCGGTGTTGAAATTAATAGAACGTCCTGAGGATAATTTAGTATGTATATCTTTTATAGAAAATGGCTTTTCCGTGAAAGTACATTTAGATGAATTAAAACACGCGTTAAGAAAAATATCTCTCAAATGATCTAGAAATAATGGAGGATTAAAGATGACTTTTGAATCCTGGTTAAAAAAACAAATAAAAAGAAATGATTCTGTTGGTGATCTAGCTAATGATTTTATTAGTGCAAAAAAAACATATCCAGAGAGAGGAGTAAAATGTACTAAAGAACACTTAGATAGATGGTATGCTATTCCGGAAGCTTATGAAGCCTTAGAACAAGCTAAAAATGAATATGCTAATAAAACATAGGATGAAGGATGGGGTATGAGTAAATCTAAAACAAAATTAATATGTAGTGAATGCGGGAAAGAAACAAATTTACTTATTTGCAGAGGAAGAAGATACGATTTATACGGAGATAAGATAACTACTGAAACAACAGAGAACGAGTTGATATGTAATGATTGTTCAGACAAGTTTTATAAATATTAGCGATAAATTTATATTATCACTATACCTAAAACTAGGTATACATCAGTATAAATTGGTATAAATAACGTAATATTACGTAATACGTATTACAGGATGAAATAAAATATGAGTATAAAAGATACTAGAACTATAACGCTGATTGGCGGTAAATTCCATAGAAAAAAAGTTGAAGTAAAATTAAATCAACATACTGTAAATATGGCATCTCCTTCTGATTATGGCCTACTCGAAAAAGAAGTAGGTTTTGAGCCAAGTATTAATGAAATAACTGTTTACGGTGAAGTAAGCAGTATTTTCGGAATTACAAGCATAATTCCAAGTGATATTTTTTTTAATTGTGGTATTGATCCAATATTATTTCTTAAAAATTTAGTTTTGGATTATGTGCGCTAATTACAGGATGAGATTAAATGCTAACAAAAGAAGAAGTATCAAAAGAATTATTCACAAAGTTTGGTAAGATGTTACGTGATGTCTGCAAAGGATATGGATTAGACCCTATAAGAGGATGAAACTATAGTGATCCCACGACAAATATTAGAAACATTCCTGGAGTTAATTAAATGACTACCCCATTATCAATCACAATTTATAATCCATCTGATAAAAAAATGACTTATACATTAACGCATTCATTCGATGATTCAGTAGATTGTTTTATTACAACACAAGACGGCGAAGGGATGGGAATTGATTATCAAAAACTATTCGATGTAATAGACAAATGGTTTAAGGAAAGTATGTAATATGGAGCTAGATGACCAAGTCATAAACCTTAGCCTATTTTCCCTAAAGCAGTAATACATGAAGACTCATTGACGTTGCTGTGTATTAAAAACTCTAAGTATCGTCGGCCAAGTATTCAAAGATACCGTCATAGTCCTTCCAGTATCTTTAAATTCACAAATATTATTTATTTCTGATCGTCAAAGTAGCAGTAGCTTGATCACCTTGATATCCACGGTAATCACCTACCCTAGTTTTAGCTGTGATTTTATTCCTACCAACTGGCGCTTGCCTAGATATTCCTACCGATCTGTCAGAGCTTGTATAAACCCCACCTGGCTTCAATTCAAGCAACGTCATCCCAAGGAGTTTTAAATCTTCACATTCTAATTGATAAACATATTCATAGCTTTGTTTAACACTTTCTTTGTTAACAATTTTAACTGTGTGATAACTATCTAACTCGGTATCTGCTTTAAATATTCCGTTTTTGTCAGAAGTCTTTGTAGTCGTCTGCACCATGTCTGGCGCCATTAAGTTTTTTTTTTCATCGTAACTATCACTAATATGTTCAATTCGACACTCTGACCCAGGGGAACAAGTTACAGTTTGTTTCTTAATCGTATACCCATGACCTCCAGCCAATATCGCCCCAGAAACAAATAAAGTTGATAATGTTAATGCAAATTTTTTCATTGTTAATCCTCTAAATTTTGAACAGGAAAAATAACATATTCTACAAATTAAATAAATATAAATTACAATAATTGAACAAATAACATAATGTATTATTTTGGAATAAAACTCAGGGACTACATGGATGTCGTCATCAATCATTAGATTTAATGCAATCGTCTATCAAAATAAACTACGCGAAGCAGGTTTAGATATGAGAATAGCGGAAATACACGCAGAAGAAATGCAAAATATCCTCAACACAGACATCGCCACAAAGCAAGACCTAATCCACTTAGAAAATAAAATGATCATAAAACTAGGTAGCTTAGTCGTAGGCTGCACATTTATCGTTAGTATGATGATTGGTATATTAGGATTTTTGCTACGAGGATAAAAAAATAGGCTAATTACTTAGCCTATAAGTTAACAATTAACGAGGAGTTTAAGAACATCGCTTGCATAGAGTGATATGCAACTCATTATAACGTACAAAACTATTTTTTTCCACCATCATAATATGTAACATTGGTGTAACCTATAGAGTTCATTGCTCTTTTTGCATTGCTCATGTGTTTAGCATGATCAATCTTATCTACAAGATGATGATCGACAATGCCTTTATTTGCACCGCCTCTTTCTGCCGCCTTATTGCCGCCTTGATTCGGGTCAATTTCTTTCGCATTACCTTTGCCTTTCCCATGCTTAGATTGCATGTCAACCCCACCATATTCATTCATTTCGCCACTCCTTGACTTTGATGTCGACTAGACCCGTAAAAGAAATCAACTATAGTTTGCCACTTACTCGCCAACATGCCAACTAATCCGCTCAACAGATTCATATTTGTGTCACTAATTTGATTTTGCGGTACAAATAGCAAAAATAATGCACCAAAAAACCCAATCGTAATCATAATCGCCAACCGCTTCATGAACTCGCGATATTGTTCCCCATACTTTCTCGCATCCGATCTATCTTGTACCTCTGTAGCATAACTTTCGTTTGCCAGTCGAATAAGAGCCTCGCCATGATCAAATTCAATCTTCTTGATCTTAGCCAGCGCCTCTGGATCACCCTGAATTTTATCGATGAGGTCGGATGCGCTTTTGGTGTCAACACCGAATACAGACCCCAGCAGAGACAATCCAACACCCGCAAACGGACTACCAAGCACGCCAGCAAGCATTGGCGCAGTACGCCCAACAAACCCCGCCAAATCCTTAAGCCCATCTGTAACACCTGCTAAGCCAGCCATCCAAAAATACCTCATCCTTGGGTCTAACCGCTGCTAAAAGCCTGCAAAAGCCTGCGCGCTCCGTTATCAGAGCCGTCGTAAGCGATGCCAAAAAATTCTTATCTTTAGTTAATATATTAACATTTTGTATTGATACATCACCCAAAACACCATCATCATGAAACAAATCTCTACCCCTCAATACGCCCCACATAGCCCTTTGCAGAATCTTAATACCTTGTCTTAATCCATGCAACACGGTACAATCAAACACATAATTCCTAACACCATCATTAGCAATATCACCGAATCTCGCGACATCCCAAAACTCTCCCTTGTAAATTATCTCTGCTTGCTCCCTTGTCAATGATTCAATATCCTTAGCGGTTAATTTTTCAACAGTGACAAAAAACGCATATCTCCTTAGCCGATCTTCATGAACCGATCTTAGAAATCTTAGAGATATGCCAAAATTAGTTGCGCCTCCGCTATCATTATCATTGCTGACAAACCCACCTTCCCTCGCCAACACATACTCTACAGCCTCTTTCCATGCTTCCACCTTAACCCCTCGTCCAATTCATACTGCCCTTCTCAGAACCTGCATTAGCTGCAAATTTAATCTTCCAGCGGTTTTCGTGGTTAGCCATCCATTGGTGACGTTGCTCCATCGTCAAATCGTGCCACGTTTGACCTGGTTCAACTGGATAACCCTGACTCTTCACGACATACCCCCTATTACCTTCCATGCCAGTTTTAATCACTGGCGCCTTACCTACTTCCTTGTTCATCGTCTATGATCTCCATGTAATATTTAACGAATTTAATAAATTCATCTGCACCTTTAGCAACAAATGTAAAATAACCTTGTCCACTTAATGTATCAATCCAATATCTTTGTTTATCTGATAACTTACCACCTCTACGCCTCTTAAGTTCTCCATAAAGCCCGTGGTACTGTTTTTTTGGAATGGGTATACAAATATCAGGGATTCCAGCTTTAACGCCTGTACGCTTAAATTTGGCGGCTTCCCGCTTATCTCTCTTGCCACCGTTTGGAATGTGGTAGAAAAGGATGCCTTCTTTATCTAACCATCTAGCAACAATCCATTGCTCATGGTCTTCGCTCGGCACCAGCAACACGGCTAAGCTGCTCATATTTGCTATCCTTTGCAAACCTTTAACCATAGTTGCACATTTATAATACATATTCAATAATTACTTAGGAATAGGATAATCAAAGATATCTTCTATGCACTTAAGAGAATAATTTCTTAATTCTTTTAACATTTCAATTTCATCTTTTTCTGGAAATAATCCACGATAGATTCTTTTCAATGTACTAAACTTATCAGCAACCCTGTTACAAGCATCTGCCCATTCTAATCCATCAAAATATATACTTTTTAACTTTTTACATATTTCTGCACCAATTTCTATTTCCTCTAGTCTTGGTGTTCCACTCTTTGCGTATTGATAGGCCATCCTAGCCTCCAAATTTACTCAAGGTTAAACGATAATTTTAGGCTATCATTTTATGGCTACAACATTTATAGGCGTTTCTAGTTCTTCAAATTTTGTTATACCAGCATTTCTTCTTGTTCTTATGATTGACACGGCATCCTCATAAGCAACCTTGAACTTTTTCAATAAAACTTCTTGGGTATCTCGTTTCATATCCCAACTTCCAATTGCGTTATAAGCTAATTTAGTAACTGGATGAGAGAAATCTTCTCGAATAGCTGATTTGAATGATTCTTCGAAACTTGGCATTCCTGATGCTTTTTCACAAAGAGAAATAAACTCTGGCAATGATGGAGGCCATTCTCTCTTTAATTTGCAATGGGTGATGGCGGATTTTATATGATCATGGTCGATGAAAGATAATCCCTCTGACCAATCCTCAACCCATATTTTTATGAAGTCATCTGAATGGTAATCTTTTGCAAATTTATCACCATAAATTGTACAGAATCTTGTATACAGCATATATGTTAGTTCTTTTAATTTCACATCCATTTGATTAATCATTGGTTATTTCCCTGTAATAATGAGACTTGAGATATTGCAAACCCAATAGCTTGAGATACTCTTGATCCTTTTTTATTGGTTTTATGTTTATCAACCTCTAATAACTCATCATTCCAGCGCATAGCATTTAAGTAACTATCAGGATTAGGAATATATTGTTTGTCCTTTCCATTCCATTCGTTGGCCATCCTATGTTTAACGTTATCCATGATGGATAAAAAGGATTCGTCGCATTTTTTATTTATCCACGCCTTCTTTGCGTTTTGTTTTTTATGCTTTTTTGGATATATGAACCAAAAATGATCAAAATTAGACATTTCAGTGTGTCGGTCATCGTCAGATGGCCAAGAGTTTTTATTATTATTATTATTATTATTATTATTATTATTATAGTTCGATTTATCGATAGGGCGAATTCGATCTATCGATAGGTCACCGTTCGATTTATCGATAGGATTGACCATTTTTGATTTTGACTTATCCACAGAATCACGAATTTCTACGCGTCTTTGTGGAGAAACTAAGTACCTTTTTCCATTTTTATATATTTTAATGATCTCATTATGTTGTTCAAAAAAGTCAAATGCTGCCTTGATTGTTGAGGTCGAAGAGACGCCAATGCGATCCATCAATGATTCATTGTTCAGAAAGCATTCTTTATCACGATGCCAAAATTGAAAAATAGTTTCATAGAACCGAAGGAATGAAATTGTGATGCCTGGAAGAGAAAAAATACGATATGGAACAGTGAAAAATGCTTGTTGATAATTTTCCATAAATGAAAATCCTGCAATAAATGGTTGATTTCCATGTCATCACAGTTATAATCACAGTTACTGACATGGATAGTTGTATGGAATTTTTGGTTGCGTCTTGTTTACAGCAAGGCGCAATGTGCCTAAAAAACCAGTTAATTGACTTTACTCTCTTCTTCCTCGATTTCCCACTCGTCTTTATTTCTTCGTTAATAATGCAAATATTTCATCCAATCTATCATCAGCCTCTGACTCGGTAATATATCCCTCACTTCTGATAATTGAATCAATAGTTGGCTCACCAGCAAAGTTTTGTCTTTCAAGGAATGACATATTAACGCAATATGGATAAGCGTATTCTTTTCCTCTAATCTGAATCCAAAACGATATATCTTCAGGAACACTTACTATTTCATCGCAAAATTTAATGTATTTCATACATATTCCCTTTTAATTAATCAATGGTAATGATACTATAGTACTTAGTATAAATATAGTTATAAGGATTAAATATGACGCAAATAGATAATATTAATAAAGAGAGAAAGAAAAAGAAGAAAAAAGATATAGTTTCTTTTAATGTCCGTATGTCTATAGATAACCACTTATTTTTAAGATTAGCATCTCTTAAACAAAAGACTTCTATGAATGAGATTATAAACCGTTGCGTTGAAAAATATAAAAATAAATCAAATAATAACTTGACAGATCAATATGATGCTATGGTATCATGTGACGTATAGATTAATAGATAATATGAGTCTATATGAATTGTTAATGAATAATATCCAACAATGTTCATTAACATTTAATAACAATTATCATTAAGGAGTAATGTGCATGTCTAATAAAGATGGTTCCCACCGAATCATATATAACATATCAGTAACAAGCGAATGTTATAGAGAGTTACAACATATGGAAATAGACGAGCGTATTAAAATACCTCAAATATGTGCAAAAATTATAGAAAAATTCACTAGTAAAAGAGTTAGATCAAATGAAGGTAGTAAAATAATAGAAATGTCGTAACAAAAACCTATAAAAGGTGATAATAAGCATGCAAAACGAGCAATATATAAACCATGAAGTGAGAATACAAATGTTAGAGAATATAGCTAGTAATATTGACAATCGCTTCAATAAACTAGATAGCAAAATTGACTCACACTTTAAATGGATGATTTCATCAATACTTGGGCTAGGATTAGTCTTAACAACTTTCTTAGGAGCTATTGCACTACATGCGATGAAATTGACTTAACAATAACCAATTGGGGCGGGTAGAAAGTTTCAGGCTTTCTACCCAGTCTGACAAAATTTAAACTTAGAAAGGAATTAACAATGACAGACGTAAGAAATATACACAACAATGGTAATATATTACAAGCAGTTTCTGCAAATGATACGGATCATCAACTATTGCAGTCACAAGGACGTATGGACACAAACGAACCATTCTTTGTCAAGCAATTAAGGCATAACAGAATATCTCGCTCTTACTTCTTAAAAAGGGTTGTAGACGAATATTGTGGAATCTATTACCTGCAAAACGAATTCCGCGTCAACATTAACGACTTATCATTCGAAGATAAAAAACTATTCTTATCACATGTGGTTGATATCTGGGAATATGAACAATATTCCTCATCAACTAACAATATATATGCCGGATTTATTCGAAACTTCACTTATATGCAACGTCTATTAGACGAAGCATCACAAGAAACCTACCAAGAATATCTTGAGACAATGGAATGCTCTACCAATTTAGAATATGAATACGGCATAAGCAGATAGTTTATATATTGGAGAATACGCAATGAGCAATACATCACTAATCATAGGTGAATCAGGAACGGGCAAGAGTACTTCTCTTGCTCTCCTAGACCACAAAGAAACATTCATCATAAATGTACTAGATAAACCACTACCATTCAGGGGTTACAAAAATAATTACATAAAGATCACCTCGTGGGATGACCTACTAGGTAATTATTATGCATCAGACGACTTTTCAAAATTAATTAAATGTATCAAAACAGTTAACGAAAAACATCTGCACATAAAAAACCTAGTAATAGACGACTGGCAATACACAATGTGCAACGAGTTTATGCGTAGAGCAACAGAAACTGGTTTCACAAAGTTCACCGAAATAGGTCAACACGCTTGGTCAATCATTAGGGAACTAATTAGTTGCAGAGAAGATTTATATTGCTTTGTCTTGTCACATAGCGACACAGACATAAATGGTAAATATAAGTGTAAATCAATAGGTAAAATGCTAGACGAAAAGATAACAATAGAAGGTATGTTCACAATAGTGCTTCATACCCAAATCATGGATGGAGTATATAAATTCCTCACACAAAACGATGGACGACACATTGCAAAATCACCAATGGGAATGTTTCAAGACAAATATATTGGTAATGATCTTGCATTTGTAAAACAAAAAATGAATGAATATTACAACGAGGAAATTTAACAATGATCACAAGAAATACAGAAGCTTTACATGAAACATATAGAGAAGGATATAAGCAAGGTTATGAAGATGGGATTAGAGATTTCAAAACATTCGTCATTGATGACATAAACAGATTAATCTACAAAATGGAAAATGCCAATGAACAATAATCTAAGTCTATATCAACTAACAAATGAGCATCAACGTCTATTTTCTCAGTTGTATAATCATGAAACCGGAGAAGTCGACTTGGAAGTGGAGGCGCAGTTGTCTGCGCTCTCCTCTACAACAGAAAAGAAATGTATATCAGTTGCATCATATATTAAACATCTAGAGTCCGAAAAGGATCAACTAGAAAACCTTAAAAAACAGATTGAGCAAAGAGAATATGAATATGAAAAAGAAATAAATAGACTTCATGATTATCTTAAGTCAAATATGGATAGGCAAGGAATAAGTATTATAAAATGCCCATATTTCACATTGAAAATAAAATCCAATCCGTACTCAACAGAAATATTAAATGAAGATGATATACCTTTTCGCTTTATTAATGTAAGAGAAATAGTTAAGGTAGAGTCTAAGCCAGATAAGAATGCTATCAAGGAAGAGGTACTAAGGACGGGCGCTCAAGTTCCAGGAGCGTATGTTCATAAAAAAACTAAACTAGAAATCATCACTGATAAACTTTAAGGAGCAATAAATGCCATTAGCATATAATAGATGGTCTGAGGAAGATTTAAAATCAAGAAATATAGTCGAAGAAGGTGAATATCCATTCTATATCGTAACAGTTTCAACAAAGAAAACTAAACCAGGTATAGATAAAAATGGTGAACAAAAAATTATAAAAGACATGATTGAGATAGATTTTAATTTCACTGACAATAACGGTGTAGTTAAGAAAATTAAAGATTGGATTCTATTAGTCCCTGAAATGGATTGGAAGTTGAGAGTACTAGCAGATTCAGTTGGACTTATAGAACTATATGATGACATGCAACTAGATTGTCATCATCTTATACATAAAAAAGGTATATTTAAACTTGGAATTAAGGATGCAGAGGACAAAGACAAAAATAAGTTTAAAACAAACTTTGTAAAAGAATATATTAAACAAAGTACCGCTCAATTAATTGATGAGGATATTCCTCTATGAAATTGGAATGGGAAACAGTAGTCCAAACTGATCCACATGACTCAACTCAACGCCTCCAGGTAACTGGAGGTTGGCTTGTTTGCAGAATAAATGGATTACATTTGCCAAAATCTGTATGCTCATGGTATATATCAGATCCAGATCACAATTGGAATATAGCAGAAGGAAAATAGTTATGCCGTTACTTTCAGGTAATAAAGCTAAAACAAAAAAGGGTTTTTCTGAAAATGTTAAACGTGAAATGAAAGCTGGTAAAAAGCAGAAACAGGCTGTAGCCATTGCAGAATCTAAAGCAGGAAAGAAAAATAAGAAAATGAAGAAAATTAAGAAAAAGAAATAATTACCTTCTTCTTCTTGCAAATATTTGTCCGCATACTGCTATTGATGCAGTAACAAATACTGTATTTATACTTAGATAATAAGTAGTTGGTATTAATACTTTAATAGGTTGAGTTGGTGCATTAAGGCCAATGTTACCACCCATACTTATACCTGATAATATAGCCGTTTGAGACAAATCAATTAATGTAGAAGATGATGAACTAACCCAAGTTGAAAATGATGTATATGCACCAGATGTATAGATAATTGTCGAGTTACCCCACAAATCATAATCACCAGGTTGTAACAACATTGACGTTACATCTTGAGGTGTATTGGTAGTTGGAATGGAAATTGCTGCTGATTGAATAACAGTATTCGAAAGCACTTCTCCAACATTTCCAACGTTAGCACTGTTATTAGTCGTGGTACCTGGAATTTGGCCACCTACTGACATTACAGGGACACCCAGAGAATTAGTAGTAAACACACCATTTGCAGCTAAAGTTAAACCACCAAATGCAGTTAATGTTGGATACGCCGATATTACTTGAGCTATTGTTGATTGAACCTCATCAAATCCTACCGCTGCATTACCCACAAACAAAATATCAGCAGGCGTTGGTGCTGCTTTTGATGGAAACTGAAATAATCTTTCGTTTGCCATATAATACCCTTAGTTAACTTGATAACTTATGATTACCTGCAAAGTAAAAGCTGAAGCAATACCACCGACTAGACATGAGCTATCAATTTGTATATTTCTAGTTCCTGTCGCACTTTTAATTGCATCAACAACGCCACCGTTTAATGCAGTAGGTGCAGTAGTCAGAAACATTGATCCGTCACCCGATCCCTGCAATGAATTAGCAAATGGATTTGTATACGGTACTTGTACTTGAGCTGATTGCGTAGATGCTGATGGAGTACCGGCAAATGTACATGTCATTGTGACTATATTTCCGATTCTGTGAAGAAAAGAAAATCCTACAACAAATGATGTCCATCCTGAAATACTAGCCGTCACTATAGGATCAGTAGTGGAATATGCACTATCTACTTGTCGACCAATTGCATTTGAAATTGTCATATTTAATCCTTTAAATTACATCAAAATTACCTACAACACTTGTTGCTGACCATGTAGTATTTGCAGTAACACATCTCAATGTTATACCGTCCCACCTATTTGTTGATGATACGGAGCCAGCAGTTGATGTTGCAACGTTATCTACATTTATTATTTGACCGGTGTTTGCTACCACTTTAAAACCACCTGCCCCTTTACCGACTACAGACACAACGCTAAATTGTGCAGCCGTTGCAGGGAGTGTTATTGTTACTAGTCCTGCATTATTAGCGACATAGCCATTGTTTACAGCAGCTGCTTGTGTGGTTGTGGTTACTTCTGTCCAGTTTATAGTTCCAGTTCCTAGTTTTGCATCGATACCTTGTAAATGTGCCTCAACTCTCGAATCAGCAACAGTATAATTTGCTGGTGAAAATCCTGCTATAATCGACTCAGCAAGTGAGATATATGTAATATTTGAAGCTGATGCACCACCTGAAAAAGTCGGAATCACTGAAAGTAAATCAGGTATAAAATTAACATTTGCTCCGTCTAATCTAATATCAGTTATTTGTGCGGCTGACTTTACTCTAACATTAGCTAATCCACTATCTGGTGCTGATATTCCTAAAATGGCACCAGAGATAAAAGTATCATCAACATAAAAATTACCTGATAAACCATTTTCAGCATTTATTTCATAAGCACCTAATATAACATTTCCTGATGTATAATAATTTTGGTTACCATAAAAATTTGCAAATAAAACAAGTTGATTTAAATAACAATTTGTTATTTTTGTTGCAAGGAAATTATAAATTGTAAATATAATATTTGAACTTGTAAAATCTGGATTTCCTATATTATTTAAAATTAATTCCATAGTGTCATTAGCTTGGAAAAGCCATGAAGAAGTTAAAGTATTATACAAATTACTAAAAATAACTTTTCCACCTGTCGTTGACGCTATTTGAAATGTCACAGAAGCTATTGCTATTTCAAAGTTATTAAATACTATATACCCATTAGATAATGATGCCCAATCACTTGACTGAGATAAAGTGCCACTTACACTCAATTTGGAGCCATTTCCTTCCAGGCTGATAAATGGTTTTAGTGCTAAATTTGTTTCTGTAAAAATACCGTAACAAACGAGGAAATATTGTTTAGTTACTGTAGCATCTGTAATTTGTGATAAAGCATAGCTAATTGTTGCATAAGGCTTTAATATCGATCCATTTCCAACTGCATCAACGCCATTCGTAGAAGATACATATCGATAAACGAAACTGTTGGTAGCAGGTGAAATCACTCCAAGCTTAGTATCTATTCCTTGTAAATGTGCCTTAGTTCTCGTATTTGCCACGGTATAGTTTGTTGGTGAAAATCCTGCTGTGATAGATGCTGCCAGAGTCGAATATATTAAATTTACGCCGTCTGATGCGCCACTCGCAAAAGTTGGTGTTACAGATATTAAATCTGGTGAAAATGTCGTTAATGCTCCTGTTATTGTGATAGAGCTGAATCCATCGGCTCCTATGCAATTTAAAACTGCTGTACCTGTACTTGTATTTGTTAGTGATAAAGGTACACTTTGGAAGAAACTATTAGATGAAACATTTATATTTGACCCACTAGTAGATGAAACTGTTAAAGAACCACCAAATACGATAATATTATTCCCAAAAAATATACTATGTAATGTTGATGATCCAGTTGTTGTTAAGTTAACAGTACTAAAACAATTATCTATTATTTCACCATCAAAATTACTAATCGATAAATTAATTGGCGTGGTAAATCCAATTCCTCCAAAATTACGGGATATTACGCCACTCATTCCACTAGATACAGTCGGACCGGTAATTGTCCATGTTACGGGTGTTGATGGACGAAGATTTGTTACTATAATTCTAGGAGCAATGGCTCCCGTGAAATCTAAAGTTAATGCGCCATTTAAACCAGTGAAATTATCTATATAACATAATGCATTTGTAGAACCGACAAATGATGCATCTAAGTTAATTGTAGTTATAGCAAGCGATGATGAATTACCCTGTATTAATACCCATGGCTTAAGACTTAATGTAGTTTCAGTTAAATTTCCATAACACAAAATTATATATCTCTTTGTTATGCTGTTATCTGTAATCTGTGAAATAGCATAACTAATAGTGGCGTAAGGATCTGTTATACTACCATTACCAACTGCATCAACTCCACCTGTAGAAGTAACATATCTATAAACAAAAACATATGGGGTAGGAGAAACACCAGCTAAGGCAGCATCTATTCCACGTAAATGTGCATGCATTGAATTTACTAAATCAGGTGGAGTTACAAGAGGTGTGTAATTTACTGGACTATAATTAGCATTTAATCCATTAGATATCGATAATAAACTTACTATTGCACCACTTGTTATAGTAGGAGCAACATACGAATCTACATCTATTAATAAAGTAGTTTTTGAATTATTAAGAGAATATGAAGCAGGTAGAATGGAAGAATAGATATAATATTTATTTGTTATTGCTCCAGAATTAGCACCATTAAAAGTAGTAATAACTCCAAATATATCCGAAAAATGAAAACAAGATTGATTAGTTGTAGTTACAATAGTACCACCATTATAACTATTAATATAATTGTTATTATTAGAATATAAAGTTGCATTATCAATATAAAAATCATTTATCTCACAATTCTTCACACGAAAAGAATTAGTGCTTGAATTTCCTAAAAGGTTAATTGTTCCAGTGAGTTTACAATTGTTAATATAAACTATTGAATTTGTCGCAGTAGGAATGGAATTATAATCTAAAGAAATACTACCTAATACAGTTATATTATTAAGATAATGAGTATCGTTTGGAGTTCCACTAATAGTGGCTACATTAAGAATAATTGGAAGTGAATTATTAATTACTGCTGTTCCAGAAAAAGAAAAAATACTTACATAGTATTTTAATTCTATCTGTACTACTTCATCAAATTGCCCACCAGTCAAAATAATATTATATGGTTGTAAATTGCTTGGAGATTGAACTCCAACTGACATTGCGTGAGCAATAGTTTTAAATGGATTTACAACAGTTCCATTTCCAGAATCGCTCCCATTAGGAGATACCCATAAATCATAATTTGATATACCAGGTACATCTATGGGTAACCCATTTATTAAAATAGCTGCATTATATGCAGCGTTATAAATAGCAAGGTAATCACCATCTACGACAATTTCAGTTCCTTGTAACGCAACATTTCCATTATTAACAAGAGGAATAACACCAACACCATTAACATTAATTGTAGATGCTCCAGTATTTCCGTGAGCAGCTCTAAAATTAAATAATTGACCATCTTCATAACTTATTATTGCAGGAGTAAGATTTATTACATAGGCATTAGTAGTACCACTATCGACAGCATAATTATATTTTTGTCCCTGTATTCCTGGAATATTTGGAATATTAGAAACGGTAAATCTTTCATTAGCACCACTTCTCAAACCAACTATTTGATCTGTAGGTTGTAATGCACCACCACTAGGAAACGCTGACCATTTGATATCCATATCAAACCCTCTATTATTCTGTAATCATCCTCTGTCCGGTTTCATCATCCATATATTCACCAGTTTCTAAAATCATGAATGATCCAGTTTGTGGCGGGTGACGATCGTTTTGTCCAAATAAAAATATTGGTGACCAAATCAAATTAAGTTTTCTTAGAAAATGCATAGTAAATCCTTATACTGCTATTGGTGAACCCATCCATGAAAAACCAACCGCTGTCGTTGTTCTTGATACGCCATTTACAATACCAGAACTAACAATTTGAGTAGCACCAATTGGGTAGGAAACACCTGCAATACATCCAGGTAGAAACTGTGGAATACCTAATCCATTTAACCAGACCAAATCACCATCTGTTGTTGTGACAGTAACAAATGCAACAGAAGGAGTAGAAGTTTTACCATTGACAGTCACAGTGATAGGCGTATTAAGAGCGACTGTGTCGCTATATGCAGCAACAAAACCCCATGTTATCATGTGTAACAACCTCCATGTTGTTTAAATTATTATTCATTTATATAGAATACATCATACGCCTGTTCAATTATCATGTCTGCATCAAGCGCCAATGTCATAGTCTGGAATGATTCAACCCCATGGCTAGCCCAATTATGAAGTGGTTTATTTTTATACGTTCCCATTTTGTCATCAAACTCTTTTGTATAATTAGACAAACAATCAATTAAACGTTGGGTATTTTCTTTATTAAAATCACATAAATATAACATTTGTCTCATTGATTCAATGGCGTTTTCTTTACTAGTTGGCCTTGGAACAATAAAGGCGCTCTCACCCATATCTCTCATAAAATCAATACTATTTTTACCTGTGTTCCAATCTCTTTTTTGTCCATCATGTGGAAGGAAATGATCTTTAAAAGATAAATTGTATTTATTACAAAAACGCCTTATTTCCATGACATAATAAGTCAAATCTTTATTGTTTGATTCAATATATCCAATAATGCTAGGTTTTAAATAGCTATTTACTCTCTTAACCTGAAACAGTGTAATAGCAGTACAATCATTAATTCCAATATCAAATGCTGAATAAACATTGCAACCAGGTATCAATAAATTAGTAATTAATCTATTCTCATCATAAATAGTCTTAATAGCATGAGCAAAGTACTTTGTTTCTTGGTTTACCTGAACCACACCATAATATTCTTGTTGAATCAAATATTCAGGCATACCAGCCCTTCTATCTTCCTCAATCATTTCATCAGTGATATAACGATTGCCATTCTCATCAATCAGATTAGTTATACTGTCAACTCTGCAATACCATAATGGATCGTTCTTATTATGTTCTATCAGTTGATAAAAATGGTTCATTCCATCAAAAGTTGATTGACCTAATAACCAACCACCATTTTGACGAAGCACAGGCAACATTACATAAAATACTCGAGGGTCTTGGAATGCAAATTCAGCATATACAATACCTCTAGGATTAGTACCACGAAGTTTATCAGGGTCAATATCAGAACCGACTATCCAAATCTTAGAACCATTAACCAGGTTAATAGTCATATCTTGATTATTTATTCTTTTAATAAGTCTTTTAGGAATCATCTTCAAAAACTTAATACTTTCTCCATCAGGCATTAAAATAGCACCTTCCCAGAGAACAGCACGCGCCCTAACATTGGTAGGATAAACCATCATATAAAGTCCTGGTGATTCAACAGCACCCTGAACAATAAAACTCCATGATTCAACCTCTTTACCAGACCGTCTAGGCCTCTCAAGCAAAATCCTTTTTATTCCTTCTTTGAATAGTTTAACTGCTGCTTCTGTTTGATATGGTCTAAATGGAATATAAGGAAGTTGTACTACATTGCCATCTTGAAAAGTGATAATAAGATTAGCATCATCATCACGTTTAAGTTCAAAACTAGAAGCATTCAATAAATTCATACTTTCAACAATAGCATCTGCTTTTGCTCTTATTTCTTTCAAAACTTTATTCATAATGTTCTACATGAAACATATTAAATTTTTATTAATTTTGTAACGACATATGAAGGCTGTATGGTGTTATGTCCTGTATTTGATCCAATATTATTAGTTGCAACTGGATCAATAACATCAGTTGCGCCAAAACCTGATCCCCTCCCTATAGTTCCAGCTGTACCCGCACCACCTCCTATTGTAGTTACACTAATAGTTGCATTACCTGGATGATTATGAGTTGCTAGTTCTGAAATTGTTAATACATGATTTTCTTCACCACCAACACTTCCTACTGTATTACCTAATATTCCGCTTCCCGATCCTCCAACACCAACTCCTGTACGACGACGACAATCTGGAATATTAAACGTAGTTGATCCATCACCAACACCCCAATTAGTACCAATAACTGCAAATAATGAAGCATAAGTTATACGATTAATTGCCGAACCATCACATGCCAACCAACCAGAAGGAATAACTGTTCCAGCAAAATCTTTCATATCACCAGATTTAAAACTTGAAGATGAAATATTAATTTGATTCTGAATAAAAGTAGGAAGTGCTTGAAGATAAGCATCAACAGTTGTTGGGTTGCTAGCAAAAGTATCGTAATAACCAACTAATTTCGCTCCATCTGTCCCAGGTGCATTATTAGCTAATAATGATTGAAGAACACTCGCACTAGGAATAGTTGATATTAATGCTGCTACAACACCCGAACCACTCCCCATCCAAACATAATTGGTGGGTAATACGGGAAGTTGTGTTAATGAATTACCATTGGGTAAAAATGGATCTGAAGTTGGAAGATAATTATTAATAATGTATGATAAATTTCTTTGTAATATATAATTCAAATTCTGCTGACACAGCAATAATAATCTATCAAGAGCAGTATCAAGATTTTTTCCATTAAAATTCCTAGCATCTTCAAAATTAGTTTCAAGTGATGCTGCAACTTGTCTATTAATAGTTAAATAATAACCAGTAACAGGAATAAACAATAATGTAATTATCCCACCAGTAATAGGATCAGCATTATAAGTAACCATATAATCCGTATTCAAACTCAAAATATCATCAATTGGTACTGGAATTGCATTAGGAGCCTGATAATAAACCTGAATATCTCCAGGTAAAGGAGCATAAAAAGTAAATGTATATTGTAGTTGTGCTACATTAGTTTGATATTGAACAATAGTATTCTGTTGCGGCAAATCAGGCATGATAACTTCCTTGTAAAATATATTCTTTATGCACCGTAATATTGAACCTGTCCAGGTTGTAAATGAGGTTTTTCACCAAATATTTCCCTAAAATAGGGATCAACAAATGGTAGTGAAAGACCAGGAGTCACAGCTTGTCCAATCTTAGATAATGATTTTGTAAACTTTTTAACATCTCCTCCAGCCATAGCCAATGGTAATGTCATTCCATTACTGAGAACTCTCATCGATGGAGTATTAAGAGCATTTGATATAAGATCACCATTTTGTTTATCCGGATCAAAAAATGATGTTAAGAATCCAGCACTAGGAAACATAATTTCAGCAGCATACTTCATTTTTTCTTGATAATTCATAGCACCCCATGAAGGCATTGATCTACCAGAAGCAATATTATTCATGTACATCGATAATACAGACATAGGAACAGTAGCCGCTAATAACTGAACCATGAACCCAATTTTAGCTTGAACTGTATCAGCATCTTTAAAACCTTGATAAAGAACTCTATCAATAAACTGTAATGCATATGATTTAAACTGCATCACAGTTCTCAACAACTCGCCTGCAAGTGTTCCTGATCTTGTCCCAGCAGTAGTTAAAGAACGCATGTAAGCACCAGGCGCTAATACTGCATTCTCTGCCCAAACATCAAACATAGAATAAACTTTTCTATACAAATCATTTTTTAATAGATAAAGTGGTTGATTCGATTTGGCACCATAAATATCCCGTATATCACTATCAGACAATTTTTCTACATTCTCAACTGTAAATAATCCACGTTCAGATTTCTTACGCAAAACATTCCATTCTTTTTCACCAAATTCAAATTTATCCATTTGTTTTCTAGTTAATTCGGGTAATCCCTCCCAAGAATGTTCACCCATTCTACCAAGATTTTTTGACAATAGATAAAGTGAACTTACCTTATTTCCTTTATCAATTGCCTCCATGCCTACACCACGAAAAAAATAAGTACTGGCAGTATTAACAACTTGAGGAACATTATTAGAATCCACAAACCTACTAACATAACCCATATGAGTGTCTGTCATTTCTTTAAATACACCAGCAAGATACTTTCTTTCTTCTGATGGAATAATATTAAACATTCCTGACATATGCGTTGTGTATGGTTCCCAATATCCAAAACCCCATCTTTTAGCAAACATAATTCCATTAGCTATATCAGGTAAACTTAAAAACGCAATCTTTCCTAAAGACTTCATCGAAGTAAGAGTTCTAAGAGTAGAACCAAAATTAGCAAGTGTTGGTGAAACAGATGATTGATCTATTCCTGCAAGATGTTTAAATGTAAGTTTTGTATTGTAACTTTTCCATTTTGATACTGGTTTAATTTCATTTTCAGCCTCAGCTAATTCATTAAACATTGAAACAGGAGAATCACCAAATATTTGAGCCATTCCAACTTTATTACCAGATTGATTAACATCAGACATAATATTAGCAAATAAATCTTTTCTACCATATTGCTGTGCATAAGTATGCATAGACTCCATATCTTTCCAGTAGAAGAACATGCGTTGACTACCTTTTCCTAATTCAAACATTTCTGGTTTATCGGTAGTAATATTATCAAATATTTTATTAAGGACATTATCCATTTCAATTTTATCAATTGATCCATCTAATTTAATAACATTGGTATCAACAAAAGTCTTTTCTATATTTAGATGTTGCTTAATAAATTCTCTCCACATAGTACGACTATTATTAATATCATATTTACCTTTTGCTAAAGCACCTTCAATAACATTTTTACCACCACTAATTAAAAGATCACGATTATGAACTGCTCTTAAAAATCTATCTTTGTTCAATTGATAAATAGATAATGCATCTGATGAAACCATCTCACTATTACGATATTCAATATAATCAGCAAATTTTTTAGCAACATTTTTTGCCATAAGTGAAACATTACTTTTGCCATCAATAGCGCGAACTATTTCAAGATCATTATTCTTATCTTGCAGAAATGAAAACTCTTCCTTTTCTAATCTTCCAAAAAAAGAATTTCCTAATAATTTCCTAGCAGAACGTTGAGCAGATTCAATATTATATGCTAGGTTTTTTGTACGTCTTGCTACATAATCCAAAAGACCGTAACCCTTTCCTTTCATATCTCCAATTATATGTTCATACTTTGCAGCGCGATTAACTTTTCTTTGAAGATTCTCAGTCATTTGCTGAAGTTTCTCATCTCCAATTTCTTCCATTGCTTTACGAATAGCATCTGAACCTTTTATTCCATCATATTCTTTTGCTTTTTGAAAAACTTGTGTTGTGTATCTCTTTAATTCATCATCGCCAAACATAGTTAAAGATTGACGAGCAGCTAAAATACAACCATTTTGTGTTCTAGATTGCAACATTTGCAGCTCCCATCATGCATTTAATCATTTCTTCCAATGCTTTTTCACTTGTTTTAAACTGATTTAATTTAGAATAAAGAACATTAAATTCTTCTTTGGAAGCACCAGAAATATTTGGGTTATCATTTATATCATTAAATTGCTGTTCAATTGATTGTTCATTACCTTTTGCTTTACTTTCAATTGAACTTACAGTCTTTTCTACTGATTCAACTTTATCAGACATATATTTTTCAAATGATTGTATATTAGCCTTTCCTTCAATTCTTTCTTTAAAATAATTTACAACTCTATCCGCATTAGCAATTTCCTTCATTCCAGATTCAGCAATATTAACAATTCCTTTTAATACTTCATTATAAGCAGCCTGCATTTCATATTGTTCACGTATAGCAATCTTTCTAAGTAATGCGCGTGCTTGAGGATATACATGAGTTAAATCCAACAATCTATAATAGTCAGTAGACATTTGATATTTAGGTGGTAATTTATCACTACCTATCAACCTTCTTTGAATATTTTTAACTTCTTGAGCTTGAGTTTGAATTTTTCCCTCTTTGGTTTTAAATCTATCAAGAACAGATTCAGAAATCTTAATCTTTAAATCATTCTTCTCTTTTAATTTTTTGAATTTAGAACGACCTGTCTTATCAAATTCACGTTGATAATTTTTAGATTTCAATTCTAATTGTTTTAAATCACCTTCAAGTTTAAACATTTTCTTAATATTTTCAGGAACAATAAATGGCATCTCTCTTTCATTCATATTCCCTTTCTTCATCATATTATACAATTTTTGTTGTGATAATGGTTGATTCTTAACTGAACTTCTAGGAGTAGTATGATTAATATAAACATCTTCTTTAGCTAATTGTTCAACACGTTTCTCTATTCGAGAAGCTGTTTCATCAATATGAGCTTTAATTCCATCTAACATTGCCGGATTATCTTTTACCATCTTTCCCATACGATCAAGCATGCTGTGAGTCACAAAATCTGATAAAGCATTTTTATATGATATAGAATTATTACTAGCCATTTGATCAACTGCAAAAGTTTGAAATTGCTTCATTTCTTCTTGAGTCATAAATGGAACTTCTAATTTTCCACTAAACACATTTACAGGATGATTTTCTTTATCTAACAATTTCATTGAACTATTCAAATGTGATTCATAATCTTTTGGATTTTCATATACATTTCTAAGCCATTCTTCTTCTTTTTCTGTAATACCACCTTTTTCACGAGCTAATGCAAGTTTCTTAATTTTTTCAGAAATAGGTAATTCTTTTAATTCTTCTCCAAGAAAGCGACCAGCTTTACCTAAGATAACACCAGCTGTCCAAGCCAATGGTGGTATTGCCAAACCAATGCCACCATTAAATGCAATTGATTCAACCATTCCGCCATAATTTAAACGCTGTGTATCTTTATCATAATTCTCCAAAAATGATTCTGGCAAAGTAAATCCTGTCATCATGCCAGCATTTTTTGCCTCAGTTTCAATCACTTCATGAAGGTTTTTTGGTAAATATTTAGCATATTTATTATTTGCAAAAACCGAAATTGGTTTACTTAATGCTTCATTAATAGCAGATTTACTTAAATAACCACCACTTAATGCACTTACAGTATCCGGAATAAGATTACTAATAAGACTAGCTCCTTTACCCAATCCCTTACCAATAACACCACCTAATATCAAAGATGTTGGATCAAGCATCATTCCAGCAACCCCAGCAACACTATTAGCAACTGTCTGACCTGTACTAAAATCTGGGTGTTGTAATTGATAACCAATTAAGTCAACAGCATCAGTTAACCTTTGATCTGTAGGTTCTCCCTTAGCCCAATCAAACATAGACTGAATAGCATATGCACTTCGATAAGCAGGTTGACGCAAAGCATTAAAAGTTGATTCACCAACTGTTGGTTTTGGTCGTTGACCATATTGTGTAATTTCTGGTTGAGCTAATAATGACATATTATATTACCGATAAGTATTTCCAAATGGATGAGATTCTTTAAACTCTCTAACACGTTTTGCTCTCTTAAAATCATAAATAGTTTTATGACTTCTAGCATAATTTCTTAATGATTCAGTATACGGCTGACTAAATAATGGTTTACCATTTTTATCTAATGCTACTTCACCAGTAACACTATTAATTACAGTAAATACATTATTTGGAGTATTAATTAACATCAATGGATTTCTATCATAAAAGTCCAAAAATTCTAAATGTTCTTTTTCATTCTGAGCAGTTGTGTAAGAAATATCTTTTGCATAAATACCAAGCGCTTTTAAGTCACTATCTGCTAACTTTAAAGTAGCATTATTTATTCTGGAATTTTGATCATTATAAATTGTATAAGATTTTTTTATTTCATTGGTTACTGATGATATATATCTTGGTAAATTACCTACTTCATGATCTTGAGACATTTTTGCTTTCCAAACCACAGTATTGGAAAGCGCCTCAACCATTCCATCAGAAAATATTTGACCATTTTTCTTATCAACATTTAGTGTTTGAATATATTTCATAGCATCTTGTACTTGTGGATCAGCTGCAACTGTATTAGTAATTCGCTTCCAACTCTGCAAATCTTTATCTGGGCTAATAAGAGCCTTATCAAATCCATCTTGATTAGCATAAACAAAATCTTTTGCCATACCTTCCGTAATAGATTGACCAGCATTTGAAAGAATATATATTACTGCTGATTGATTATTTTTATCCAATGAATCAGCAATGTAAGGATGTAATTGTTGATCAGTTGCTAATAAATTTTTAATTACAATATCAGGATTTTGATTTTGCTTAAATCCTTCTTTAAAAGGAGCCATTCCTTTACCATCAAATGGTTTTATATATTTAGGATCAATATGAAGTGCATATCCAAGATTGATCATTTGTTGTCTTTCCCAATCCTCATTTTCTTTTATTCCGTGTAATTTTTCTTCATCAGATAAAGAAGTTGAGTTTTCTATAGCATTACTCGATCTTAGAGATTCTTGATGAATTTCATCTCCTCTAGGATTTTGAAGCATTAATTTATAAAATTCATTATTCTTTAATCTATCAAAATGATTATCTAACCTCTTAAACTTACCTTCCTCAGTAATAGACAAACCAGTTGATCGTTTTGATCTAAGATCATCTAATTCTTTACCCATAGTGATATAATCAGTACCTGCATCAATCATAGATTGAGCATCTTGTGATCCAGTTGCATAAAAACTAATATAATCTTTCTTACCTGGAGATTTTATTTTTGATATAAAAGATACATCCTTCACATGCCCCATATTATTTAATTCACTATAAGCTTTTTGAATACTTGATTCTTCATCAAAATGATTTGAATTATGATTAACATATTCATCAACTGGTGTTGATGCAGGATTATTATTTATTTTTCCATAAGTAGTGTTATTTAATTTATGATAATCTCTTGCTGTCGCATCTCCTTTATTAGCTAACTTCATAGCCAAATTAGCATCTTTTATAGTTTGCTCTATAGCACCTAATGTTTTTGCATATTCTTTTTGAGATATAGAACCAATTTTAAATGCAGATTCAGCAGTATTTAATAATGTATCTTGCATTATTTGCGCTGATTTTTGATCCCCACGCATATAAGCTCTTCCAATATCCAATAAGGATTTTGGTGTTTCTTTATGAAACATTAACTTAGTATCAGTTAACATCTGTTTATGAGCTACCTTAGCAGCCATAACATCTATTTGGTTAACTGCACTTGTTTTAATATGATTTAACTTTGATCTATCACCTTTATTAACAAAAGAAGAACTATAAACATCATCTATAGCCTTATTATATGAATCAGCTATTTTTGCAGCATTATCAGGATTATTAATCATGTTAATTTCTGCACCAGCAGAAATATCAGCAATACTATTTTGCACATGAAGAGCCTGAGCATTACTTTGTTCTTCAAGTAAAGAAATAGTTTGTTTCTCTGCTTTTTGAGCTAATCCACTAAGAGTTTTTGCAAATTCATCATAACCAGAAGCACCACTGCTAACTGTTTGTGCATTTAAAATTGGTTCGCCTTCTTGCAATTGTGGTATTCCATTAGCCATAAATTACTCCATTTTAGGCATTTTGCTAGAAGCTCCAGCCGCTGACATTGCAATTGATGCCGCGTCACCAAATAACTGAGCATAAAGTGTATTTCTAACATTTCTTTTTTCACTTTTTATATTCTCTTGCGCTAACTCACCTTCAATATCAATATTCTTTTGTTTCTTAGAACCAGTATTAACAGTATGACGTTGAACAGCATTAAAACTAGGTGATGAAAAAGCAGCACCAGTTGTTGTCATATAGGCTTGCTGAGCATCTAAAACTTTTTCAATTTGTTCATAATTAGCCAACGTCTTTTGCTGCGTCTGCAATGCCATTTGCTTTGCCTGTAAATCAAGAGCTTTCTCTTTTTCACCAGCAGCTTTATATTCCATGAACATTTTTCCTTCCGTCGCACCAATGGCAACACCTGCCATTACTAATGCTGCAACTTCTAATCCCATATTACCCCCTATATCACTGCGGTATCTATTTGGTAAGCAATAGCTGTAATCTGCAAATTAAATGGAGCTGATTGCGTAATTGAAAACGTTGAGAATCTATCATAGCCAGATACAGGAGATATGATTGCTGTATCGGTTTGCGGAATCAATGTTGGATTTGAAAATGATTGATAAGGAACTAAAGTACCATTTATATAGAAATTCAATGACTCAAAATAATCAACATAAATACGAGATACTTGTTTAAAGAACGGAGAAGCTTGCGCACCTCCAAAGAAATACATTGGCCTAATCTCAACATCATATAATAAACCAATTGATACAGTACCACTAAATCCTTCATTAGAAACATCAATATGACCCGCTGAAACAAGATACTGGCCAAAGTCTTGATCCTGATAAACAACTTGAACTGTATAACCATTTAACAAATCCAAACCATTTACATTACCATTAACATCCATAGTTGCAGAAAAACTGCAATCAATAAACTGTTCTTCATCAAATTGTTCAATCGTATATTGATTAGTCAAAGTATAATATTTCAATATATAAACAGAATTATTAATAGTAACAATATCAACCAATTCAATATTATCTTGAAATTGAATAGGCGTTAATGCCGCTAACTTGTACTCACTAGCAAATTGAAATGCTGTAATAGTGTCATCAGTTGGATTAAGGAAATAAATAAAGTTATCTTGTGAGGTATCAGACCCACGCAATAATGCTCTATTAGTCGGTTCCTTAACTAAATGACTACTTGATATACTAATATTAGATGATGAATAAGTTTGACCAATTCCATTAAAATGATAATTAATTAATGCCTTTCCTGCTTTAGTACAATAATATGAATCATTTATATAAGTTACAGGTTTTAAACTAGATGATGATCCATAAGATGATTGCTGACGAATAGAAAATGTGGAGGGTGTTAGAGCTGAATTTTGATCTTGGGGACAAGCAAATTCAAAGTTTTGAGCAAATATCTCCATCTGCTTTCCGCCATTTAACCATTGAATTGAACCTGTATCTGTTTGACCAATGGTATAAACAATCGCATCTGTATCACGACCAGTACCAACATCATAGTTGATAGGTGAATTAATCTTTGAACCAAATACTGTTGCCGGAAGCAAATTAGTATTAGCCATCCATAATCGATTCTGAAAGAAAAGAACCTTTGTAGGATATCCAGATACAATTGGGTTAGGAGCAGGAAACGGAGCAGGCGGAGAAGTCCAAATAGGTTGTCTTATAGAATATTGTGAACCTTGAGTATCGTAACCTGTAGTCAAAAATGCTATCTGAACAGTTGCAGTAAACGTTACAGTACCTGCACTATAACTAACTGCTGTAATGATTGCATAACCAATCGGGTCTACTTCTGATACACCACCACCAATTATTTGGCCACCTATCCATGCATTTGTAAAACCAGGATCAGAAGCAAGACCAGTAAATTGAAAAGTTAAAATATTACCAGCAACACTTAAAGCAACGGTAAAATTATTATAATTAATAGTATTAAAGTCATATGAAGGTAATGGATATATATCAAGATATTGAAAAGCAAACGTAGGAGGATTGACACCGTTATATTGACTCACATAAATTCTACCAGGTGAATAATTTGGATGAGTAAAAATAATCGCATCATTGTCTTGGGTATAATCTAGACTATCTATATCACCAGTTTGATAAGGTACTGGTATTGGCTGAATGAATTGCAAATTACCAGCAACTGCGACAACATTAGTGCCTCTACTAGTAACAACATTACCTCTAATAGTAATAACGTTAATTTCATTTGCTGGAGTACTTAGAATATAAAATGTTCCACCAGCAGATAGCAATACATAATAATCGCCATTCTTATCAACAAACTCATACATTTTTGAGTTGAATTGGGCATATGCAGTGGCATTATAAAGAAGAGAAGTACCTTTTCGTTTTTTGACAAGACCGGTTGTACCTACTTCACAATTCAACAAACTCTGAGCAGCTGCAAGGTATTCTGGAACCTCTGTGCGTTTCCATACTGAAACATCCGCTTCGCCCACATTGAACATGGTTTGACGCACCATTTGTGAAGGCATAACACATCCTTGAGTTATCTATATAAATAGTATACCTGTAACTAGAATATTATGATTAAAATATTAATGTTTTAAACGAATGTGACTCTATCAAAGTCATTATATGGTGTGCTAGAAACTGAACGCTCCATATCATTTTGCTGAATAGCTTGAGTTCGAATTAATCTATATTCTCTTTCAAGATAAGCGGTTAAATTAACATTATTAGTCAATGTAGGTGAGCATTTAGCAGCAGCATAGAGAACTAATTGTCTTGATACCAATGGTGGCCATACTTCAAAGGGAACATCATTTGCTATGTAATAATATTGAACAGGTAACGTATTAGCTAACAATAAACCATCCACAATTGCATAAATACCCCATTGAGCGCCTGTTGAAGCCCATTTAAAAAACTTTCCATAGTTTCCAGGTAATTGATAACTATATACATAATCAGGTGAGAAATTATTTGTTTCAGGAGAATAATTTGCAACATAAAAAACTGCAAAGTTCCAATTATAATCAAGCAGAACTTCTTTATATAATTCTAAAATCTTATTCTGTACATATTGAGCATCTTGACTATTATCAACATTTACAACTGGAAGTCGACCTAATTCGGACAACGAACGATTTGTAAGATCAAGCAATGATGGCATTATGCACCTCAAAAAAAGGGGAAATTAATCCCCTTAATTTATTAGATGACTAAAAATCCAAATATCAATGTGCCATTTAAAGCAGAAGCAGCGACATTATTATTGAAAATTGAAATTGTTGCTGACCCAGCTCCTGGAACTGCACGCAATTCAAGCCCTCTTGTTGTATTTGTTCCGCCCATTAACTGTAAAAGTACAATAGAGGTAGATAAGATTCTTGAATCAGTCAATGTAAATGCGTATGCAGAAGCAGCGGCCGTGGTTAATGCTTCAGTTGTGATTACGCCAGATTGAAAATTGACAGTTGCAGCACCAGCTGTACTAATTGCAGTACCTCTCTCAAGTGTCAATTTACCTGTCATAGTACTACCTATCAATGCAACACCACCAAGATTAGCTAATGATACTGAAGGACTTGAAACATCTGATAAATTGCTTGATGCAACTAAAAATGATCCTGATTGCGCACCCTCTGGTTGAACTGCTGAATATGATAAAACTGATGCTCCCGGATCACCACTTGATAAGATAGTTAAAGTACCTGCACTAGCAGTGACTTTATTAATTTCTACAGAATTTGTTTGAGATTGCCAATCTGCTGTAACAATACTGCTAGCTGTAATATTTGCATCAGTTATTGTTGTCGTTGCTGAACCACCGGCATTAGTATATTTTGCTGCATATAATCCTAAAGTCGTTAATGCAGCTGATGGAGTAATAGCACTGTAAGCAATAACAGAAGCTCCGGGATCAGCTGTTGTAACAACTGTAATTGTACCAACTCCAGCGAGAACAGTTTTTATTAAAGATGAATTTGTTTGTGAAACAAAGTTAGCATTAACTTCCATGCCAGGTACAACATTAGCACTTGGGATTATAATAGTTGCTGAACCACCAGCATAAGAATATTTAGAACCATACACCCCTTGATTCTGCAGTAACACTGATGGAGCAAATGAAATATATTCAACAACCGCTGTACCTGGATCAGAATTTACAACAATAGTAAGAGTCCCGCTTCCAGGAGATACGGTTTTAATAATAGCTGGATTTACACTTGATTTAATACGAGCAATAACAATTGAATTAGGTGTAATTGTCGAATCATTTAATGTAGCAGTAGTTGCCCCAGCGGGATAAGGTGCAATATCGGAGTCAATTCCAAATGAAGCAATACCAACTTGCACGTTGGAAGTTGGAAGCAAATTGTAATTAAGTAAAATTGGATCATATTGGACTCTAAATGTTCCATATATTGAAGATTCACCAGTGTACAATGGAAATGTACTAGTATCTAAATAATTAACTTCAAATACATCATTCATTTTTATTTTTTTATTAATATCATTGAGATAACCTGCTGCTGTAATTGTTGATAATGAATCTGGTGTAGATGCTTGAAACCTATTAGGCGCTGTTCCAACTGATGTACCATCAATAAGACACAAAGTGGTAAAATTAGACATGTTATAAATCTCCTTGATTAATTCGCAACAGCTGGGTTATTAACAGTAAGTAATGCAATACCATTTAATTGAATTACCTTTGCACCAGATGTCATAACAGTTAACAACTCCCAACGATCATTTTGCGGTACCCAAGTGATGGATGTTTGTACATCACGATTAAATATTTGTACCATTGCCTCTTTATTAACAAGCGGAGATAAATAAGTATTAACGCCCACTGCTGTGGTGAAAGGAATAGTATTGATACCGTTACTTCCTAATGTCCTAATATCGACACCAAGATATGATACCAATTGGAAATCTGTTAAAGGTTTTCTATCATTGTATAAAATACTTACAACCTTATCATCATTAAGCATAGATTGCTTAACAAGTGCTGGCATCCATAGTGAACATGAATGATTCATCACTTCAACACCTTGATCCTCAAGATATGATAATGCTTGAGCTAATTTACCCTCATTCATACCAGTATTCACACCAACAGTGACGGGAACGGTAAAGATCGTGCTAAATCCAGGATCAGTATATAAAGCATTAATTTTAATATAGTCACACATGCGACCAGCAGCTTTTGCATGTAACTTTGAGTGATCTACAATCTTGTCATATGCGAATAAGGTCTTTTCACCACCACCGATAACAGTTTTAAGTGCATAGTTAAATGGAACAACCATGACATTAGTTGGATTTACTGGAGTGACTGGAATATCGACAGGAGCAAAAGTTTGCTGTTGCATCTCAATAATGTCTGACACAGGTACATTTGTAGCATCGCCAGTCGTTCCATGGCGTTCTTCAATCGTATTCATTAAGAATTGATGATTTTGAAACTTAATTGTAACTTCAGTATCAAATAATTGTGACGCTGTAGCTAAATTGATTTGATCAGTCATCCTGACTTCCCCTAATAGAGTCCAATAATTTAGACAAGCACTATTAATGCTTATCATTTATTGAGCATCTATCAGGTTACCGTCTAAAACAGACTGATAATGATCTCGATCTGTAATTTAAGGTTTCCGATTTCGCAGGCTTAAATCACGATGATTAAATAATACTCCTATTCATCCAAAAAGGTCAACTGGCTCTCTCTTGTTCTGCTCGTGCATTGATTAAGTTGATATAAGTTTGCCTGGCTCTCATATCACCTTTATTCTTTTCCTTCGCAGCATAAGCTTTCTTAATATCTTCATCACTTACTCTATATGCGCCAAGAGCAGACGTTTTATCAATTCCAGGAACTCTATTATTTAATAATTGAGTACGATGATTAAGTGCTGCTTGTCTCGCTTCTTTATTACTAATAAATGTCTTTAACATATTATCTTGCAGTTCTTTGGGATAATGTTTACTAACATAATCATTTAATAAGTTAAGCGTTTCTTCTCCAATCTCTTTTCTAGAAGATTCAAAATGTTCTTTATTCTTATCAAGTCTAGCTTTATCACTTCGTAAAAACTTTTCATATTGAGCTTGAGTCATTCCCGCTTCCCTAGCACGCGCTTGGATATCCGCAACACGATTTGTGTCAATTTCAATATCACCAGGGTTAAGATATGAATCAGGTATTTTGCTAACTTCTTCAAGTTGTTTTTTAAGAGTTTTATTTTCGTCGAAAACCACTGCCGAATTTTTGTAACCCTCTTCCAAATCTGCAACCGTTTTAAATTTTCCAGCATATAAAATACCAGCATTGCTATCACTTCCTTGAGATTCATCATTGTTCTGATCCGACATTGTTTTGTTCCTTCACAATATTTTCAACATTAATAATCGTCCGACGAATATCCCTAAACACCGAACGACGGCCATCATAAAACGCAAACCCTACGCCGCTGAATTCCTTTTCAAGCGGTTCGTCCATATAGGTATCATTTAACATCTTGTCTAGACATTTGCGTCCTAACTCATTTGCCGCAAAGAGCATGTATAAATCAAACTCTTCCGGTGAAATCTTTTTTGCTTTCAACAAATCTTCAATCATATTGTCACCCCGGGTGACTCAGGAAACTTAACTGCCCCTGCTGCTGTCTTAGATGAAGGTGGAGGCAATTGGGCGTTTTGCTGCATCTGTGCCATTTGTTGTAAGAATTGTTTAATCTCTTCATCAGTTGCAAATAACTTTTGTGGAAGATTTAATTTTTGTGTGAGGAATTTATTAGCCTCAAATATATTAACAGTTGCAAGCGTTGAGCCTTGGCCGAAGAATTGCTGTTTAACTTGCATATTTGTGATGAAATGGTTAAGGTCAGACTGGTTTTGAAGGTCATAGAGTGGCGAGACATAATCAAACTTGAATTTACTAATAGAAAACCCAGGTATTGACTGTCTCTCTTTCGTGAGCAAACCGCGTTCATTCAGAATTTTAGCCGCAACATCAAAGATTTGTTTTGGCAATTCATTGATCAATCGACTTATGTCAGTTGCGCTAGTTCTTTGTGCGCGGTTTTCACGTATCGATACTTCAGTTGCCGATCGAACCGGGGCTTGAATCTCTCCCAATGGATCAACCTGAAATCCTCTCTGAATCCATTCTTGCAAACGAGCAATATGATCAATCACATCTGTATAGTTTGGCATTTGCAAAGCTTCTAGGGGATTTCTCCCTTGTGGATTTCTGGCAATCATCGCTCCAGCCCACTGACGAACTGAGTTAGGATTAAAATAACTACCTGCATCATAGAACATCGGAGGATTTGCTTTAAATGCCATATTTTTTCGCGAATATGAAACGATACGATTTAAATCTTTGATGCTCGGCAACATATCAACACCAACGCCACGACCTTCAGCCTCACCCGGTCTAACTCTATCTCGATAAACTATAATTTGATTGTATGTACTCTCGCGCTCAAATAATAATGATTCATGATCATCATCCATGACCGCGTAAATATAGAAATTGTTTTCATCATATTTTATCTGACCAAAGTTTACGGTAAAAACTTCATTGGGTTCGTTATATAGCGTTTCACGTAGAACTCCTGAGTAACCAGGATAATTTTCCAAGATAGATCGAGCAGTCATTTTCTGAGCGAACCAGCAAGTATTTATAACATCGTCAGTGCTGTATTCAATATATAAAGCCACAGCAGGAATACTGCGGAAATACAGAGGAACTTCATCCGATTGTGACTCAACCCAAATCGCACCAGTTCCCCCAACCAAATCAAGATTACTACTAGAAACAACCCTAGAAAGATTCGACTCATTAAGATAAAAGAATACTCGCTCATTAATATCATCAACCAATTTCTTTATTTCATCATTTTCAATAACTTCTTTTTTGTACATGTGAGGATCAAGTACCAACTTCCCCCAAACTCTATCTTTCGGCAATAATAATCCATGGAGATCATTGGCTCTCTGATAAGCTGCGAGCATTGCTGTGTTATCCCAAATCTCTTGAGTGACTGGTTTACCATCATCTCGATAATTGAATTTAACATTGAATGCATCGCGATCAGGTATTACATACAAATACAAATCTTTATATAGTGCAAGCCATCTATCTTTGTACTGTCTCGCTTCCCAGAAACGTAGATATAATTTTTTCAAATCTTCCATGATTATCCTTTCGGTATCTGCTTTTTATAATATTCGTTGATACCTTCCTTGATTCCCTTAAACTTGCCACCAGGATGTTTTTCAACTGGCAATCTTGGTGATCTATCAGCAGTCCAATTTTGACCACCTTGACCTTTTATGATATCCAATCTAGTTTTATATAAATTCTGACGTTTTTGCTCTAACTGTGCTTGATTCTGTCTAAATTGCTCTTCTGCTATATCACTTGTACGGCTATTATCATTATCACCGCCGAAGAATCCCATGTGAACGCCTCCATGCGCTTAACACTTCATAATTTTTTACATGATTATATCGTAACAATTTGCGATATAAGTGAATAGGGTTAAATGTAAATCCAATATCAGCCCCGCTGGCATATCTACAAATCTCATTACATGACCGAACAATCCACGGTTTCCATCTCGTTACTGCTCGTTTATCAACACTTATACTTACTATAGCACTAATTTCAGGTACAACCTTCAAATTCTTGACTAACTTATAACCATTCTTACACTTAATCTTACGAGTCAATAATCCAGTCTTATCAAACTCAACAAGTATCCAATCCTCACCATCGAATGTAATGATGTTGCAATGTTTAAACTCTTTGCTAAATGATAGTGCAGATTGATTGCCTGCTGAGATTGTGTAGAAAATAAATACTGATAATGACGTGGTTTTAGTCAAACTTTACTCCAGCAATCCTCGTCTCATCATGTCATCAACATCAATAACAATCTGTTTGTGAGATATATTAAGATTACGATAACTAAACATTGTTTCGTCTCTAGAGCAATCACACGATAAATCGTAAACTATGTCATCGTATTTCAATTCGCACTCAAAATGATGCCATTTGTCTCGTGGTAGATTGCTAATTTTGTCAAATAAGAATACGACTATATCTTGTTTCAACTGCGGCATATCTTTCATCTTTTCAATCATTTCATACGCTCTTTTTGTCTAATAACTGTTGATAAGCATCTACCAATTTAGTATATAACTCTGTTAATTCTTTGTATTCTACTGCATCAATTCCAAAATCCTCTTTTCCTACGGCTCTTACTAATTCCCAAGTTGCAGTCCAATTTTGTTTGCGTTCTTCTACATCTTGTAACCATTGAATGATTTTTTTCGCTTTAGCACAGTGATAATCTACCCATAATTGGGCATAAATTGTACTAATTTCACCTTTTTCAACATCCTCTGCACCAGTCCACAGCCATAATTTTAAGGTTGATGGTGGTAGTCCTACTAAATGAGCTGTCGTATTCATCCCAAATGCAACTTTTACACCCTCCACTATTTTATCGTGCATTTCTTTATTTAAATTTCTTGGTCTACCTACCTTAAATTCTAATGCCATCTTTTACATTCCTTGTATGTGTTTTGATCATATTATGCTTTATATAATCAATAAAATAAAGATATAGGTACTTAATTACGGTAAACGACGGTAAACGACGGTAAATTACCCCTAAATCGTACCTAATTATCTAACTAATAGTGTTGACTGTAGTGTTACTAGATGTTAATATAATCACACATTAAATAACTAACTGGAGGAAATAAAAATGAGCGCATTCTCGACAGAACAAGAAAACTATATTCAACATGAAGTAAAACTTCGTATGAATGACGAAAGATTTACAAAAATAGATATGAGGCTAGATGAGACTATAAAAAACATGAACGATGAATTTAAATCTCTAAGAAAAGAAAACTTTAATCACTTTGTGGCAACAATAGGTGTGCTTATTGCTCTATTTGGTGGCGTTATGTTAACAAAATACACCGAAATTAATCACAATAAAATTCAAAATGAAATTACTAATAAGGAATAAAATTATGCCCACTACCCTCAAACGCCGATCTATATGCTGCACAAAAGAGACCGAAAAACAATTAGATTACTTAAAAGACAAGTTAGGAGAAACCCACTCAAACATAGTTAAAAGATCAATTAACATGCTCTACAGAGATACAAGACGCTGGATAGATGCAGAATTAACAGATGTAATTTATAAAGAGTAATTAAAAATGAATAAATGCTGCGAAGAAATATATATATCTTGTATTAAAAATATTAGAGATTTTATTGTTACTCATAATCATTTTAGTGTTAAATACCACATAGAATGGCTCGATATGGCTATTCATTTATTAGAAAATAAGGAGGATGAATGATGATGGATAGAGATTCCAAGATTTTATGACTGAGATTGTAAAATTTTGTAAGAAACATGGAGAATTAGAAGAAAAGGATACGTATTTCTTAAAATCAAAGCTTGGCAAAATGACACGTATGTGTTCAATCTGCAAAAGAGGTTACAGGAATGATTGGGCTAAATTAAATCCAGAAAAAGTAAAACTATCACAAGAGAAGAATCGACTAAAAAGACTAGAAGAATTAGCAAAGGGGACTTTGACTAAGATATGTAAGCGGCATGGCGCTTTACCGATAGAAAAAATAAGAATAGATGTTA
>Ga0193730_1000077_pt1 | contig 35748 bp, 22 predicted proteins | sample U1a1metaG_FD_144919 | JGI IMG/M metagenome (GOLD analysis project Ga0193730, IMG submission 144919) | Soil microbial communities from a riparian zone of the East river system, Colorado, United States - U1a1 | ecosystem: Environmental > Terrestrial > Soil > Riparian zone | place: USA: East River...
CCAGTTTCACGGCTCCGCTTTTGAGTTTGTCCGCAACACTAAATTCAATGCAAACGACTGGGGATCCATTCTGGCCAGGGCGCCTTTTCATCGCAACCAGTTTGGCGGCACCCTCGGTGGTCCAATCAAGCACGACAAGGCCTTTTTCTTCTTCTCTTACTCGGGACTGCGCCAGGCAACGAGCACATTCCTAAGCGGCGCCGTCGTTCCCACCGCTCTGGAACGTACCGGCAACTTCACGGCCTCCGGCACCAAGCCCGTCGATCCGGCGACCGGGCTGGCTTTCGTCTGCAACGGCGTCACCAATGTAATTTGCCCCAATCGGCTGGATCCGGTGGCGATGAAGATCATCAACAACTACATCCCGCTTTCCAACGCGCCCGGTAGCAAGTGGCAGGGAAATATTCCCACCCCCTATAACTTCGACGAGTATCTGGGAAAGGTGGACTACCAGCTTAGCGCCGCTCACCACCTCAACTTTAGTTACTTTAATACCGGAGGAACCAGCACCACGAAGGGCGGCAGTCCCAACGTGCCCTGGAGTCTCCAAAATTCCACGTGGCGGCAGCATAGCGTAAACGCCAGCGACGTTTGGATCCTGAGCGCGTCCAAGATCAATCAGGTCTGGTTGACTTTCTCACGGAATTTTGGCGGACGCATAAACGTCCCCGCCACATCGCTTACCGATCTGGGTTCGTCATTTTTTATTCAGGGCACGCCGAATTTGCCGCAGATCACCGTCACGGGTTTCTTTACCCTGGGACAACAAATCGGCGGCCCGGTAGCCGGCACTAACTTTTATTCAGCACGCGACGTTTTCAGTTGGATTAAGGGTCGCCACTCGCTCAAGTTGGGGGGAGAGATCTCGCTCAACAAGGACATCCAGCAGACACTGCTCAACAATTATGGCGTCTTCACCTTCAATAACGGCACGACCAAGAATGCGTTGTCCGATTTCTTGATCGGTATTCCCAGCGCGGTCTCGCAGGACGCGCCCGTAACGGGCTACACCAATACCTGGTACACAGCACTCTTTGCGCAGGATGATTTCAAAATTCGTTCACGGCTGACCCTCAATCTTGGTTTGCGCTGGGATGTTCAAACGGCGCCGACTGACCCGCTAAACCGGGTCGTCAATTATGTTCCGGGCCAGAAGTCCGTGGTTATCCCGAGTGCGCCTACGGGGGCGTTGTTCTACGGCGATCCCGGGGTGGAGCGGGGCGGCATCCCGACAAGTTTCACCCATTTTTCTCCGCGCGTCGGGTTTGCATTTGATCCGAAGGGCGACGGCAAGACCTCGATTCGCGGCGCGTTCGGGCTGTTCTACGGGAGCATCTCAGGCAACGAGTGGAACACGATGACGAACTTCCAGCCTTTTTCCACCCGGCTCACGTTCACCAACATCAATCAAAAGACGAATGCGGCCGGAGTGCCCTTGGGAGCTTCGCTGAGCAACCCCTATACGGCTTTCGTGGGGGGAAATCCCTTCCCGTACAAGGGGACATTTACCACCGGCGGAGGCCTGTTCCCGGTGGCGTCGGATTTCAAGTGGCCGCACTCCTGGCAAGGGAACTTTTCAGTTCAGCGTCAGGTGACGAAAGACCTGATGGTGGGCGCGGCTTACGTCGTGACCTTAAGCCGCGACCTGCCCTTCGCGCGCGACATCAACTACCCGGTAGTCAACGCTACTGCCACCAGTGCGGGGGCGAACATCCTTGCGCGACGACCGAATCCGGCCTTCGGCGCGATATTACAGCTCCAGTCGGATCAGACTGCTGACTATCACGGTTTACAAGTCACCGCTGCGATGCGTATGAGCCACCATCTGACTTTCAATAGCTTCTACACCTACAGCCACACAAACGACAGCGCGCAGCTTCAGAACAACACCAACCAGGGCCTGGCCCAGAATTACAGCAACCTTGCAGAAGATTATGGTCGCGCCGATACCGATCAGCGTCACGTCTTTGCCCTAAGCTTCAACTACGAAATTGAATACTATAAAGGACATAGTAGCGTAGGGCGCCACCTCCTTAACGGTTGGAGCCTCTCGCCAATCGTCAAGATGCGCAGTGGTCTTCCGTTTACTATTACCAACGGTAACGTCGACGCGAACCTCGACGGCAACACCAACGACCGCGCGCAATTGATAGGCAATCCCGATATCGGCCATCCGACGGCAGCCATGTGGTTCAACACGGCGGCGTTTGTCCAGAACAAGGTCGTAACGGGCGTCGCCACCGACGGCAACTCACCGCGCAACCTTCTTGATGGACCAGGCTATTGGACCGTTGATCTAGCTCTCTCTCGCGACTTTCGTTTGAGCGAGCGTCTCCGGTTGCGCTTCCGGGTTGACGGGACGAACTTCTTTAACCACGTAAACCTCGGACAACCCGGCAACTCGGTTCCTTCGGGCACGACGTCGGCAACCTTTGGCGTGATCACTTCGGCTGCCCCAATGCGCAAGTTGCAATTTGGTTTGCGCTTGACGTTCTAAAACCGAAGTCCAACAGTGTTACTGCTGGTAACCGAAGGAGGAGCGAAATGTCCCTTAGTTAAATAAGCGGACATTTTGCTCCTTCAAGGTTCACGGCCCTGGACCTTCGCCGCTCCGTGACCGAAACCTTAGACGCCCGACGATCTGAAGGGAACTGTTATCAACACCGGCTTCAAGCTTCGAGGATTGCGCTGGTGGATCATCAGCCTGATCTTTTTGGCGACGGTCATCAACTACATCGATCGGCAGACCATCGCCATCCTGTCCACAGTCATACGGACCGACCTGCACCTGTCGAACGAACTGTATGGGCTGATTAACGCCTGGTTTCTGCTCGCTTATACGCTCAGTCAAAGTCTGTCGGGCAAGCTCTACGACCGCGTGGGCACGCGGCGCGGCTTCAGTCTCTCGATCACCGTCTGGTCCGTCGCGGCAATGGCTACTTCGCTAGCGCGCGGCATGCAGAGTTTGAGTCTCTTTCGCTTCCTGCTCGGCGTCGGCGAAGCGGGAAACTGGCCCGGCGCGGCGAAGGTGAGCGCCGAGTGGTTTCCCATCCGCGAACGTGCGTTCGCGCTGGCAATCTTCAACAGCGGCGCAACCATCGGTGCAGTGCTCTCACCGCCGCTTATCGTCTGGCTCAACTATGCCTACGGTTGGCACACAACCTTCCTCATCACCGGCACGCTCGGCTTCCTATGGCTCGCACTCTGGCTCTGCTTCTATCACGCCCCGGAGCGGCATCGTTGGCTCGCCCGCAAGGAATTCGACTACATACGTGCCGGGCAGCGCGTGCAGGAAGAGCCGGCGCGGTCGCCTGTGGCGGTACGTGCGCAGCTGAGCGCGCCTTCCGTCGAGACCGTGGCGAAGTCGGCCTCGCCGTCTGAGTTGGACGAAGAGCGCGTGCCGAAGTGGCGCGAGTTGCTGCGCTATCGAGAGGTATGGGCCATCGTCTTGATGCGCTTTCTGGTTGACCCCGTCTGGTGGCTGTTCGTCATCTGGTTGCCGGAGTATTTGCAAAAGGCGCGCGGCTTCAGCCTGAAGGATGTCGGCTCGTTTGCCTGGCTGCCGTATCTGACGGCCGGCGTCGGGAGTCTGCTCGGCGGTTGGGCGTCCGGTTATCTGATCGGCCGCGGCTGGTCAGTCAATCGCGCGCGCAAGACCGTGATGCTATTAGCGGCGCTCTTGATGCCCGTTGGGATTCTGGCAGTGCGCGTCGCTGACCCGATGTTTGCGCTCGCGCTAATCTGTGTGGTCACCTTCGCCTTCCAGGTTTGGATTAACAACCTACAGGTTCTGCCGAGTGATTTCTTTCCCGGCAAGGCGGTCGCCTCTGTAGCGGGCCTCGGCGGTACGGGCGCGGGTGCGAGCAGCCTGATTTTCACGCTCACGACCGGTTGGGTCGTGGATCATTTCTCTTACACGCCGATCTTCACTGCCGCCGGGGTATTCGGCCCGCTCGGCGCGATTGTGCTGTTTACCCTTGCCGGCCCCATCCGTCGTGTGTCGTACTCACCGCGGACCGACCTGGCAGTTTAGAATCGAATCTTTTAAGGAGTTTCATATATGAGTAGTTATCCTGGTCTACAAGGAAAAGTGGCACTCGTCACCGGCGCTTCGTCGGGAATAGGACGCGCCGCAGCGAAAGCGATGGCCGCCAATGGCGCTCGCGTCGCCATCAATTTTCATCGCAACGAAGCGGGCGCCGAAACGACCCGCAAGGAAATCGTCGCTGAGGGCGGCAGCGCCATCGCGATTCAGGCCGACGTCACGCAAGCGAGCGATGTTGAAGCGCTGGTCGAACGCACTGTCACTGAGTTTGGGCCGATTGATATCTTGGTTAACAACGCGGGCTCGCTGATCGAGCGGCTGCGAATTCTCGAGTTAACCGAAGAGCGTTGGGATGAAGTAATCGATCTTAATCTCAAGAGTGCGTTTCTGTGTTGCCGGGCAGTAGCAGCTTCAATGATGGAGCGCAAATCGGGTGCAATCATTAACGTGTCCTCGATCGCCGGGCGCACTGGCGGCGCGCTCGGCTCGATTCATTACTCGACAGCAAAGGGCGGCCTGATCACTTTTACCAAAGGATTGGCGAAGGAACTCGCGCCTTTTGGAGTGCACGTCAACGCTATTTCACCGGGAGTGATCGATACTCGCTATCACGAGCAGTTTTCAACACCAGAGGCGATGAAGGGTTACGTTGCGGCGATTCCGTTGGGCAGAGTGGGCACGCCGGACGAGGTCGCCGAAGTGATCTGCTTTCTGGCTTCAGATGCAGCCAGTTACGTCGCCGGCGAAACTATCGAGATCAACGGTGGCATGTTTATGGATTAACTATCGAGCGCGCAGGCAGAGCAAAAACTTATAGACAGGATTGACAGGATTAATTTCGGAATTTCGAATCACGTTAATTGTGTAAATCCCGTCTAAATCTGTCTCCGAGCTTTAGCTGTAGAACCAGAGATGATCAATATTCATTTGACGAGACATTGTCAGCGCCTGCTTGTGCTCGCGTTGATCTTCACGGCTGTCATTTTCCCGCTGCCGTCACTCGCCCAGGACGCGCGCGAGTTAGAGCAAGAGCGGACGGCCAGCAATAAACTCAAAGGCGAACATCCGCTAGTTGAGCTGATGCGGACACGCAAATCTGCTCTGCGGCCTGAGTTGATGGGCGTTCACCCGCGTGTTTACGTCACCGACAAAGAGCTGGCTGATTTGCGCGAACGTGCGCGGACTTCGCATCGTGAATTGTGGCAGCAAGCGATCAGCCACGTGCGCGCACTCGCGGGCGACCCGCCATCACCGCCTGCCGAGCAGCGCCGGCAGCAGAACGATGTTGGCATTGCGATCGCTGAAGCTGCCTTCATCTACAAGATCGAAGGCGACAAAAAGTATCTGGATGCCGCACGCAAGTACATGGACGCCGCCGTTAGTTATGACGTCTGGGGTTATGCCAGCAACAAGCCGAATGTCGATCTGGCAGCGGGTCACCTGCTGTACGGCCTGGGCTGGGGTTATGACTTGCTCTATCACGACCTCACTGAAAAAGAGCGAACGCGCTATCGCGATAAACTAATCAAACAAGCCCGCTTGATGGCCGACTATTTCAAACCAAAGTCCGGAAAGACTTTCGCCTACAGCCAGAACCACACGTTCATTCCCATCACTGGTTTGGGTGTCGTTGCCTACGCGCTTTATGACGAGACTCCTGAAGCGCCTGCCTGGGCCAGTCTCACGCGCGCGATTTACGATCGAGTGTTGGCAACGTATTCGCAGGACGGTTACTACTACGAGGGGTTTGAATACTGGATCTTTTCGACGCCGTGGCTGGTCCACTATCTCGATGCGCACGCGCACGCAACTGGCGAAGATCTTTACGACCGCCCGGGCTTCCGGCTGATGCACGAATACGTCGCGCACTCGATGTTGCCGACCGGAGATTACGTGTTTGATTTTGGCGATGTGTTTGAAGGGCCGCTCACGCGCGCGCACAAAGGCGAAGAGTATCCGCGGACCCATCCGCAGGGCCATTTCAACACGAACTACAACCTGCTGTACCGCCTGGCGCAACGTTTTCAAAGTGGCGAGGCCCAGGGCGTCGCCGCCTGGCTGAAGAGTTTCGGACAGGTTAATGCGGAAGACTTTTGGTCGCTGGTTTGGTTTGACGCGAAACTCAAACCGGTGCCAATAGAGCGACAATCCGCCTCGCATTATTTTCCCGACCACGATGTTTTCTACTGGCGCAGCGATTGGTCGAAGGACGCGACCGCCTTTGCTTTCAAGTGCGGGCCTCCGGAAGGGCACTACACCGAAGCCCTACTAAAACAGTTTCCGGACTGGCGTTTGTCTTCGGGCCACGCGCATCCGGACGCGAACAGCTTCATCATTTTCGCGCACGGCAAATACTTAACAGGAGACACGGGATACGCCGGCGTGCCGATGACCGAACATCACAACACGCTACTCGTCAACGGCAAGGGCCAGGGAAAAGAAGGCGACGGTCACGACGCCTTTGCCGGCGTATCGTACGAACTCCTGAACCGCATTCGCATCGACGAGGTGAAGATAGAAAAAGACCGGGTAGTCGTCCGCGGTGATGCGACAGCGGCTTACCAACCGGAACTTGGCTTGAAAAAGTTTGTGCGTGAATTTGTCTATCAGCCTGGTTCTGGGTTCACCGTTTCGGACGACGTTGAAACGACCCGGCCTGCTGTCCTGACTTTCGTGCAGCATGCGGACGACCACATTGAGAAATTGGAGGGGTCTCAGTTCACCATCACAGCAGGCCGAGTGAAACTGCTGATCGATCCAACCATCGAACCGCCGAACGAGCTTCAAAGCGCGATCGAGACGAACACGCTGACTGCCCCCGGCCCTCCCGGTGCGGTGGACAAGGGCGAGCGTCAGGAGCGTGGCCAGAAGCTTTTACTTTCCACTGCAGTGCCCACCACGCGGGCGCGATTCATTGAGCGGTTGACGATTGAAAATTGAGCGCGCCGGGACTACCAGCGCGCAGGCGGTTCGGTGTTACTCCTTCACGCGGGTATCCGTTGCGATCCAGTTTACTTCCCAACTCTTGCCGCCGTCGTCAGAGAACGCCTGCTCAAAACGGCATGAGTTCGCAGTAATGTCCGAAATCACAAATCGGACAAAGATGGCCCGCCCATTCAACGTTTCCTGATCGAAAAACTCGCCCCGGCCGTTTTTGAATTCACCAATCGTGGGCTGACTCATCGTGCCGCCGGCGCTGTTGGAAAAATTGAGACTCCACTGATGCGATTCCGGATTGTAAAGGCGCAGGCTCAGAGCTTCGATGTGCCCGGCCGGCCCATCGACTTCCAGTTCCACCAGGTTTGCCCGGCCGTTCCACACCTTGCGAACGACAGTCGTGCCTTCATACTCGACCCAGGTTTTTGAGCCCGTCAATGGATGTTGCAGTCGCTTTAAATGAGTCTTCCAGGTGCCGATCTCAAAATCAAAATCGTGCTGTCCGTTGCGCCCGGCAACCGCACCCTGTGTGTTTGATCTGGAAGAAGATGAGTTGTGAGCGTGCAGTGAAACTGGTCTGAGAGTTAGAAATACGCCGCATAATATAAGAAAGAAGGTAATTGCTTTCATAAGCTTTCTCACCTCGTCTTGATCATTTGCGAGCTGCGAAACGAGATCGTCTCACCCGGCTTCATCTCATAGAAATTGATCTTCAGCCGCTTCAATTCAGCCGCGAACGCATCGCTCGTTTTCGTGATGCCTTCGAACGTGCCGAAGTGTTGAGGTATAGCCAGCTTCGCGCGGACGGATTGCGCAGCTTTGGCTGCCATTTTTGGCTCCATTCCAAAATGTCCGCCGATATTCAGCAGCGCCACGTCGATGGAGTAACTCTCACCAATCGTCTCCATGTCCTTGAAGTAAGCGGTATCTCCCGAATGATAGATCGTCGGCCCATTCTTAACGATGATTACAAATCCAGCGGGATTTCCGCCGTAGGCGCGTTCCGGCTCGTTAGGACCAGCTTTGGGATTGAAGACACTGCTGGAATGAACTGCCATCGTCATCGCGGCCGTAACTTCGCCGTCCGCAATCTGGATTTCACCACCAATTCCCATGATGTTATCGGTGTCTGCCTGCTTAGCCGGAAAGTCAGCCAGCTTTACCAGATTGCCGGCCAGCTCGGGATTGCAGATGAGCACCGCGCCGGTCTTCCGCGCAAGTTCAACGGCGTCGCCAACATGATCGCGGTGCCCGTGGGTGAGCAGAATGTAGTCGACCTTCGAAATTGCATTGAGCGGATCTTTTCCATCCGCGGCTTCAGGGTTCGAAGGATTTCTGAGCCACGGGTCGACAAGCAGAACTTTGCCGTGTGGAGTCGTAATTGAAAAGGCCGCGTGGCCGAACCATTTTAGTTTTGTCTCTTGCGCGTCGATTTGCGTAAAGCCGGCCAGGAGAACCACCGAGACGAACAAGAGTGATAATGACGTTTTGCTTCTCATCCAACCTAATTCCTTCGTGTTTTTCTTACGCGGCTCGGCGCTTGTAGCGTCCGCGAGGTCCCATTCTTATCGTCCGGGTAATCTGAGCAGAGACCGCTTTCCATTCGTTGTTGGTCTTGATGTAAACGTCAGTGTACCGGCTCATCCCCATCGATCCTTCTTCTTTGACCCACACGCCCGTTGCCCGCACAAGAGCGGCGTTGCCGTAAATACGGATGTCCACTTCATGCAATTTATAGTCGATAACGTCGGGGCCCTTCACAGTGTTGGACAAAAACTGGATCTTGTTAAGCACCGACCCATCCGACTCGACGCAAACAAAATCTTCGGCCAGGTGTTCCTGATACCAATTCACGTCCGCATTCATGAATGCGTCGACGTATTCCTGGTTGAGTTGTTTAAGTGTCGTTAAGTCCGACAGGTCTGGTTCCATAACTTAGCCTACGTTTCGTTGATTCAATCGAACCTTCTGATTTGGCATCCGGGGATGGCCGTCCCTGGAAGTGTTTTCAAGTCGGTTTTGTTGATGTCTCTTATGGGCGTTGATGTCCACCTGCCACAGATACATTGCGGCGTACGCTCTCCACGGCCGCCAACGCTCAGCTCGCTGGGCCAACTCGCGTTCACTCCGAAGTGATGTCGCACGTAGCAGACCTAGATCGCCGGCCGGAAAAGCGTCGGGGTCGCCCAGTGCTCGCATGGCGATGTATTGCGCGGTCCAATTGCCAATCCCGGGTATCGCGCAGAGAAGTGTTTGAAACTCTTCGAGGTTCGCCACCCAATCGAAATTGATTCGTCCGGCAATTACGGCGCGCGCCAACGACCGGATCGTTTCGGCGCGGCCTTCTGGCAGGCCGATGCGCGCAAGGTCCGCCTGCGCAAGTGTCTCAGCCTGAGGAAACAGGTGAGTTAAGGTGCCGGACCCGCTAATCCTTCTGCCGAAGCTTAGAGCTAAACGGCCCGCCAGCGTGCTCGCCGCTGCTACTGAGACTTGTTGTCCCAGAATAGCCCGCACCGCTAATTCAAAACCGTCCCAACACCCTGGCACTCGTAAACCAGGCATCGCCGCGACGCGCTCGCTTAGCATCGAATCGTTGCCGAGCTGCGCAGTTATCTCAGACGGATCAGCAGAGAGATCAAATATGCGGCGCACTCGCTCTACGATCAAGAACAGCCAACGCGGCTCCGGAAATGAAAGGCAAACATCGAGGGCTTCGCTGTGGGATGACAGCGAGACACCAAGTGTTCCCGAATCACCGTTCAGTGAGATGGTTTGGCGATAAGAGCCTGACTCCACCGCCTCCACGCCGGGAATCGCACGGCGGGAAAGATAATTCAACAGCTGTTCCCACTGAAAGGGAGGGCGAAAGTGCAAGCGAAACAAATACTCATTCGCAGGTTGGGGGACAGCTACATGGGCCAGCCATCGCAACTCGCTGGGAGTTCTTTTGTAGGTCTGACGGAATGCAGCGTTGAACCGTCGCACACTTCCAAAGCCTGCCGCCAAAGCGATCTGGCCCATCGGCAAACTTGTCTCATCGATTAATTTTTTGGCGAAGTGCAGCCGCCGCGTTTTCGCCACGGTAACTGGAGTCGCGCCCAGATGGCGCAAGAATAATCTGCTTAGTTGGCGCGAACCCACGCCAAGCCGGGCAGCGAGTTCGTCCACGCTTCGATCTTCCAGAGCGTTTTCGCTGATTAGACGGAGCGCCCGCGAGACAGTCGAGGTAGTGCCCAACCATGCCGGAGTGCCAGGTGATAATTCCGGCCGGCAACGTAGGCACGGACGATATCCGGCATCTGCAGCGGCGGCAGCGGTTGGAAAATAGCTGACGTTTTCTTCTTTAGCCGCACGCACTGGGCAAATCGGCCGGCAATAGATGTGCGTGGTCCGCACCCCGATAAAAAACCGTCCGTCAAATCGAGCGTCGCGCGATAGACGGGCCTGAAAACAGATGCGTGGGTCGATATCCATATGCGGCTGCCAGAACTAGAAATAACATACATCATTTCAGTAAAAAACTTGGACGTTTTCGGACGTGAAAAAAGTCCTGACTCGGCCAATGGCTTTGCCACTCCGACGCGCGGCAAGTCTGTGACTTGCCGAAAGCACCTTTCCAAAGTGAGCGGTCTAAGACCGCGGCTCGAAGAGCCATAGGAAGGAAGCGGGAGTTGGCGGCAAGTCACAGACTTGCCGCGCATCGGAGTGGCAGAGCCATAACCTGGTAGCCTCTTTTTTTGGATTGAAAATCAGCGGCTCAACCGCAGCATCACTACGCCGTGACTCGGAACTGTGGCCGAGTATTCTGATTCGGGCCACGTAACGTCCTGATGCGACCAGAGATCGCGCGCCTTCCATTTGCCTGTGAGATTTAGGTCGGCGAGCTTGACTGAGATCGTTGCGGAATCCGCCGCGCGATTGAAGAACGCAACGGCTATCGCGCCGCCTGACAAAGGGCGCGACCAGATTTCCTGATCGCCTGATTTCCAAACGCGCTGGCCCTGCTTGCCGAGCTTGTCCTGATTGACGGCAATCACGTCGCGGTTCGTTAGGATCGCAATAATCTCAGGTTTCATGCTGCGGAGATCGTTACCCGCCAGGAGGGGCGCAGCAAGAATGGCCCAAAGACTCATGTGCGTTTTGTATTCCATCTCGCTCATTGCGCCGTTGCCAATCTCGAGCATGTCCGGATCGTTCCAATGACCGGGCTTGGCCCAGGGCGCAAGATCGTTTTGGCCAAATCCAATTCGCGACATTGAATCCCAGGCGTCACGAATGTCACCCGTGGTGCGCCAGAGATTTCCCCCGACATCAGCGCCCCATTTCCAAACATCGAGCCGGCCGTACTGACAAAGGCTGTACACGATCGGACGTTTAGTCTTCAGCAGAGCGTCGCCCATGATTTGATAGAGCGCGGGCATCTCTTCGTCGGTGTAGAGCGTGCGCGCGCCGCACCAATCGTACTTCAAATAGTCGATGCCCCAGGCCGCGTAGGTGCGCGCATCCTGGGCTTCATGACCATAACTGCCTTCGTACCCCGCGCAGGTATTTGGACCGGGCGAAGAATAGATTCCCAGTTTCAATCCCTTGCTGTGCACATAATCGGCCAGCGCTTTCATGTCGGGAAACTTCCTGTTGCTCTGGATGTTTCCCTGCGCGTCGCGGCCGGCTTCCCACGTGTCGTCGATGTTGATGTAGAGATAGCCCGCTTCTTTCATCCCATTGCCGGCCATGGCGTCGGCGATGCTGCGTACGGTCGGATCATCCACACGGCTGGCGAATTTGTTCCAACTGTTCCAACCCATCGGCGGAGTTCGCGCCAGGCCGTTGTCGGGAACTTTGTGCAGAGCGGGCAGGGCGTTGCGCGCGGGCAGGGCGCCTTCACCCGCGGGCGCGCGCATCGCCACCATCTGGGTAGGAGGGTCGGTCGGTCTTCGGCGCGTCGAGATCTGCAGTTCGCTGCCCACTAGTTTCCCCTCGTACTGGACTTTGCGTTCCGTCTTTCCATCCATCATCGATCCGGTGATTGTGAAGCCATCTGGCCCGCCAGTACTCTCACTAATGTGATAAAAAAACTGGGTGACCCGGATCGTCCCCGTGATGCGCGGACCTTCCTGTTTTAGATTCAGATATGTAGTTCGAAAAGTTTCGTCGTTAGTTGGCGTGCGCACGACCCAGTTGCCGGTAAGCGGTTCGGGAGTTTGGCCCGCACTAACCAAAATCGCGACCAAACTCGAGAGCATGATCACTATGATTGCGATGAGGATCTTGAATCGAAATATTCTTTTCATTGGTTCACTCTCCGTTTAGTTGAGATCCAAGCGACAGAGCGGTTAGTCGTACCGACTTGCATTGCCCGATGAGTCATCCGGGCGCCGAAGACTGTCGATTTCTTTCGGACCAATTAGGTCTCATTCACACCTGGCTTTAGCCAGGTGGACTGCGCAGCGCTAAGGTCCGGAAACCGTTTAAACGGTTTCCCTTCTTCCGACAATTCTGATCACCCGGCTGAAGCCGGGTGTGAATGAGAAACCTAAGCAACAGAAAACTTAAACCACGTCGTATGCCGATAGTCTTCCCCCGGTTCCAGCACGGTGGACGGAAAATTCGGCTGATTCGGTGAGTCCGGAAAATGCTGGGGCTCAAAGCAACAGCCTGAGTGCTTTACATAAGCGCGCCCATACTTACCAACGATCGAGCCATCCAAAAAATTGCCGGAATAAAACTGCATGCCGAGTTGCGTGGTAGATACTTCCAACAGTCTTCCAGTCGCCGGCTCATAAACTGTCGCGGCCTTTCTAAACAATTCACCTCCTGTGCGGAGGATGAAATTGTGATCATAACCACCAGCGAAGCACAGTTGCTCGTCATGATCACCTATGCGCGCACCGATTGCGGTCGGGCAGGTAAAGTCCATCGTCGTGTCTTTCACGCTCCGTATCTCACCGGTGGGAATCAGGCACTTATTAACGGGAGTAAAATTGTCCGCGTGAATCGTCAACTGGTGATCGAGCACCGTCCCGCCGCACGCCAGGTTGAAGTAGGAATGGTTCGTTAGATTTACGATCGTGCTTTGATCGGTGGTCGCATGGTAATCTATCCGCAATTCGTTTTCGTTCGTTAGAAGATACGTGACACTCGTCTCGAAATTTCCCGGATAGCCCTCTTCACCATCTTTGCTCAGATAGGTAAGCTGCACGCCAACGAAATCCGGAGCCGGAATTTCGCGCGCGCTCCAAACTACTTTGTCCAAACCCTTCAAGCCGCCATGAAGATGATTTTCGCCGTTGTTCTTCGCCAACGTGTATGCGATGCCGTGCAAGCAGAATCTTCCGTGTGCGATACGGTTCGCGTATCGCCCGATAAGCGCGCCGAAGTATCTCGATCGGTTCAAATATCCTTCCAACGTTTCATGGCCGAGCACCACGTCGCCGGGCTTGCCGTCGCGGTCCGGAACAGTGAGGGCGCTGATGATGCCGCCGTAGTTCGTGATGCGTACTTCCATTCCCTGATCGTTGGTCAAAGAGAACAGCTGTACTTCCTCGCCTTCGGGTGTAACGCCAAAATGAGCGCTGGTAATTTTCATTAGTTAGATAGCCGACCGCGGAGCCGCTGATTGGGCCGTAACGACTGTCGATGCGGTTTCAAGCCCTATGTGCCTCAATGAGTTTTCACCAGGCTGTTTCGAAGTCTGAACGGCTCAGTTCAATACCTGTTGCTTCACGCTGGCCAGGCGCACATCTACCAGTGGATAACTGTCGCGAATCGCAAAATCGTTGACGTCTTTCAGAATGAAGGCCGGAACGCCTGAGCTGTGTTGGGCTTTCAGATTACGGAACTCTACAGACTTCGCGTCGGAAATTATGAAAGGGGCCCGGGCGTCTTCCTTTAAGTAACTGAGGTTGACGCCGCTCACTTCCAGGCCGCGTACGTGTCGAATAAAAAAGCCGTACGCCGGGATCTCGCCAAACATCGAAGGCTCGGGGTAGTCGTTCTCTTTTTCCGGCGGCTCAAGCGCTGCCTGTTGTTTCGTGCCGCCGCCTTTGTAGTAAATCCGAATATTATTAAGCGTCACATCCTCGATATCATGACCAGGAATGCCGCTGATGATTGATGCGTATCTTGGCTCGGCGTTATAGACGATAATGTTGCTGAGGATGACGCGCCGCAGCGCACCAACCGGCGGACCAGCGGGCCCACGCATCCGGCTGCCCAGCCGCAGAAAGATCGGACAGTTCGAGACGTCCCGCATGGTGATGTTTGAGATTGTCACATCCTCCAGCAACGCTCCGTCGACGCTTTCCAAAGCCAGGCCGCGGCAGTAATCAAACACACAGTTGTCGATGGTGATGTTTCGGAATCCGCCGTTTGATTCAGTGCCGAATTTTATTCGCCCCGTTGGCCCGCTATTGGCGCTGTAGCGGTTGTAATCGCGCTTGTATGTGCCATCCAGTAGAGTGCCTTCGTCGTAACCGCTGACCTGGCAAGTCGTAATCGTCACGTTCTCAGTGGCGCGCGCATAGCCGAGCGCAAAAGAACTCTTCGGACAGATACCGTCGTCGAAAGGGGAGTTAACTGTGCAGTTCGCGACGCGAACGTTCTTGCAGGCGTCGATATCTATGCCATCGCGGTTCGTATCGATCTTCACATTGTCAATTGTCAGGTTATCTACGCCGGTGGCGAGAATCGCGAAATGTCCGCCGTGAAGGATCGAGATGTCGCGAATGATCACGTTGCGACAAAGTTTGAGCGCGATCGATTTGTTGGCCCAGCCTGGTTCGACCGCATCACGCGGATTCGGATAACCAAAGGGCTGTTTCGGTTCCGTGGCGCGGGCCGCATTCAAAGCATCGTTCTGCTGTTGGGTGCGTGATTGGTTGCCGCCCCGGACCAGACCCTTCCCCCAGATCATTCCCGGGCCAAGGATGGAAACATTCGTCAGGTTCTCGCCCCAAATCAAACTGTTGTGCCAGTGACTGTGTCCGAAATCCTGATACTTGTCCCATTCGTTGGGCTCTGGTGAATCGTACTTCGCATCCTTTGAAGTGTCTGCCGCCACAATCGTAGCGCCTTGATCGAGATAAAGCGCGATGTTGCTTTTGAGATGAATCGACACCGACAAGTAATTTCCGGCGGGAAAGTAAACCGTACCGCCGCCCGCGGCTGCCGCGGCGTCGATTGTTCTGTTGATGGCGGGAGTGTCGAGCGTTTTGCCATCGCCAGTGGCGCCGAATTTCTTGACGTCATAGAGGTTGGAATCGTTCGCGCTTTCCGGTGATGATTGCGTAATCCTGGCGGGCGAGATGAGAAATACCAGCGACGCAGCGATCGCCGATAGCAGAATCCTTTGCTTGGTTACTATGCGTTGGCCAAACATCGCTTTTACCGCCGAGAACGCGGAGGTCTTCGCAGAGATCGCAGAGGAAACCAATCAAGTGTCTCTGTGTCCTCTGCGAAAACCTCTGCTACCTCTGCGGTTAGTTGTCTCACCGCTTTATTTCAAACTGCCCGGTCAATCGAATATCTTCAGAACCGGCTCCAATCATTACTTTGAATTTTCCCGGCTCGATGACAAAGTGCATTTGCCGGTTCCATAATGCCAGGGCGTCGCGGTTAAGTGTGAATGAAACGGTTTTCGTTTCTCCGGGATTCAGATGAATTCGTTCAAAGCCGCGTAGGTTCTTTTCATAAGTGGTGACGCTCGTCACGAGTTCGTGAGTATAGAGTTGCACCACCTCATCACCTTCGCGGGCGCCGGTATTGGTGACGTCGCACGTGATGGTGACCGTAAGCGGCGACCGACTGCCGGCCACGCGGGCTTCTGACATTGTCTGCGGATTGATTCTTAGATTGCTGTACGCGAATGTCGTGTAACTCAATCCGTGTCCGAAGAAATAGAGCGCGCCATTCACACGCGTCTTTTCGCCTTCCCATTGAGCGTTTGGCTTGGTCGGAAAGTTGTAGGGAATCTGGCCGACGGTCTTGGGAAATGTGACGCTCAGTTTGCCGCCCGGATTGTAATCACCGAACAGCACATCAGCGATCGCAGTTCCTCCCTGGGCGCCGGGAAACCATCCTTCAACGATTCCGGGAACGTATTTGTCGATCCAATTGATACTTATCGGACGGCCATTTAATAAGACAACCACGACGGGCTTCCCGGTTGCGTAGACAGCCTGGACCAGATCGAGTTGGCGGCCCGGTAAATCGAGACTGGTCCGTGATGCGGTTTCACCAACCGTATTTGGTGAATCACCCAGGACGACGACAGCGACATCTGATTTCTTCGCAGCATCGACTGCTTTGGCTATCTCTTCGCGTTCTTTGTCGGTAAGCGGCTCTGGCAGGACTTCAGTCTGGGGCCAGTGTTCATCCGTGACGTCACAGCCTTTCGCATAATTCACTTTCACGCGCTCGCCTAATTTGTTTTTGATACCTTGCAGGACCGTGGTGCCTTTTACCTGGTTTGGACCATAGCGATAACGCGTCAGGTTATCGTCGTCGGCGTTGGGACCGATGACCGCGATTGAGCGAATGTCCTTGCTGAGCGGCAGAGCGTGCCGGTCATTCTTGAGCAGAACGATGCTCTCACGCGCTGCCCGTAGCGCAACCTGCTGATGCTCAGGCGAGTTCACGATCTTCTCGGCGCGAGTCGCGTCATCGACATACGGATGATCGAAAATGCCGAGGATGAATTTCACTCGCAGCACATCGCGCACGCGATCGTCGAGTGTTTGCATCGGGACCTTTCCCTCTTTCACCAACTCGCGCAAAGGCAAAACGAAATCTTCGGGCGGCGTGAAATTAGTCTTCACATTCAGACCTGCTTCGATCGATTGCCGCACAGCATCTTTCATGTCGGTCGCGACGCCGTGTTTGTTGTACAGGTATTCGACGGCCGCGCTGTCGGAAACTACATAGCCGTGAAATCCAAATTCATTGCGCAGTCGCTCAGTCAACCAATAGTGACTTCCGGTCACCGGCGTGCCATCGTAATCGTTGTATGAACTCATCACGCCGAGAAGGCCCGCTTCTTTGATCACAGCTTTGAAAGGCGGAAGAAAGATGTTCTCGACTTCATGCAGAGTCGCCTGAGGATCGGTGCGCGCTTGTCCTTCGCGAGCACCCTTCGCGATGCTGTAAATCGCAAAGTGCTTGGCTGTTGAGGCAATTTGATAATTCTTCTGCATGGCCTTTGTCATCTCGACGCCGAGGCGCGACACGAGATATGGATCTTCGCCGTAGGTATCTTCAATTCTTCCCCAGCGCTGGTCGCGTGAAACGTCCAACGTAGGCGAATACACGTTTGTGTAACCGAGAGACCGAGCTTCATCGGATTCGATACGGCCAATCTCGCTGATCAATTCCTTGTCCCAGGTGTGGCCCTGGCCGAGCTCAGAGGGAAAGCTGGTCGCGGTTGAGAAAGCCAAACCGCGTAAACCTTCATTGGTGAAATCGACTGGGATGCCGAGACGCGTCTCTTCAATAAAGAAGCGCTGCACCTCGTTCATGGCCCAGACGTGTTTCGGGATGTCAGTAGCGTAGACGCTCTTACCGTTCGGGCCGACGCCGTTGAGATGCTCATCAATGTTGGCAATTCCATCTTTCCAAAGCCGGTGCTTCCACTCGGGTGTCGGCAATTCGTCTTTCAGCGGAATGTCCGTAGCGTTCCGACCTCGTCCGACCCCATAAAGCGTGGCTGTCTGACAGGTCTTCTCATCCAAATTCATCTGCCGCAAGAGGTCATTGACGCGGGCGTCGATCGGCGCTTTTGGATTTTCGTAGATGTCCATGCGCCCGTTCTTGTTTAGATCGATCCAACCCTGGTGATAGATTTCCTTTCGGCTTTGCTCTACTTGACCGCCGTCTGCTTTGACGGGCGGAGGTGGTGAGGTAGTCAGCACGAGCAAGCTGAACAGGCTGAATGCGATTACGAAATTGATCTTCATCGATTTGGCCTTCCGTCGGAATAACTGTTGACAGTATCCGGATCAACCAATAGAATCCGGTGCTCGTTACCGGTAACGACGGCAAGCGCGCGTCACTGTACAACGATAGTGCTCGGTTCGGCAAGAGTTTCCTTTCGTTAATCCAATGAATTCACGAAGCTTCATAACGCAAGCTGGTTTCACGTTGGGGTGCGTGCTGGCTTGCCTTAGCGCCTCGGCCGATCTGGCTACCGGCCAGCAGCCAGATCGCCGCGGTGCTGATCCATCTCCGCAAGTATTCCTGCTCGACGCAACTCGATTACAGGCTAACCGCCAGGCTATCAACCAGGGCGACAAAGACATCGCGGCCGCCTGGGCAAAGTTGCAGCGTGATGCGCAGCACACCCTCGGCGAAGGGCCGTTTTCGATTGTCAACAAGACAGTGACGCCGCCGAGCGGCGACAAACACGATTACATGACCCAGGCGCCGTACTTCTGGCCCGATCCTAAATCTCCCAACGGGTTGCCGTATATTCGGCGTGACGGTGAACGCAATCCTGAAATCAACAAAATCACAGACCATCACAGCCTCGACCAAATCGAAGACGCCGTGGAAACGCTGGCACTCGCTTATTACTTTAAAGGCGACGAAGCATATGCGACCAAAGCGGTCCAATTGCTGCGCGCGTTTTTTCTTGACCCAGCGACGCGCATGAATCCGAACCTGGAATACGCGCAGTTCATTCCCGGCATAAACACCGGCCGGGGCATCGGTTTGATTGAAACGCGCGGCCTGACGCGCATAGTCGACGCGATCGGATTGCTCGCTGGTTCAAAGGCATTAACAAAAGAGGACGAGCGGGCACTGCGAAGTTGGTACGGACAGTTTCTGCAATGGATGCTGGACAGCAAGAACGGCCGTGAGGAAGCCGCCGCAAAAAATAATCACGGGACCTACTACGATCTGCAGATTGTTTCATACGCACTTTTTGTGGGTCGCAAGGATCTGGCGAAGCAGATCCTCGAGCAGGCGCGCCAGAAGAGAATCGCCACGCAAATCGAACCAGATGGCCGGCAGCCTTTGGAGCTGGCCCGCACGAAGGCGTGGAGTTACAGCAATGGGAATCTCGATGGGTTAATGGAGTTGGCGACGCTCGGCGAGCGCGTCGGTGTCGATTTGTGGCATTTCCAAACGCACGACGGGCGCAGCATTCGCAAGGCTCTCGATTTCCTCACTCCGATTGCGATCGGGGGAAAGAAGTGGGAATACCAGGAACTCGGTGGCGTGAAGGCTGAATCATTGTTCCCTTTGATGCGACGCGCGGCGGCGGTATACCGCGACAAAGACTATCAGGCCTTGATGAACAGAGTGCCAGCGGTTGATGCGGCGGATCGAAGCCGCTTGCTGTAACGCCAGGCGCAACGAAGCGGGCACATTTAAAGGAAAACAACTCACGTGCGATTCTTAGGCAGGCTGCTCACGGCTCTTCTGATTTGTCTAACGATGTTCTTGATTAGTGGACCGGCATTCGGCCAGACACAAAACATGCCCGCTCGATCATCATCGGCGGCCGAGCAGGAGCGGGAGAGGCGACTCAAGTGGTTTCGCGAGGCGCGGTTCGGACTGATGATCCACTGGGGTCTCTACTCTGTTCCAGCAGGAGAGTGGAAAGGCAAATTAATCCCCGGCCTCGGCGAATGGATCATGAATCGCGCCAAAATTCCGGTCGGCGAATACGAACACTTAACCTCACAATTCAATCCGGTGAAGTTCGATGCCGATGCGTGGGTGCGCATGGCGCGCGACGCCGGCATGAAGTACATCGTCATCACTTCGAAACACCATGATGGATTTGCGATGTACGGCTCAAAGGCGAGCCGCTACAACATCGTCGATGCGACGCCGTTTCATCGCGATGTGATGAAAGAGCTCGCCGATGCTTGTCGCAAGTACGGCCTCAAATTCTGTTTCTATTATTCGCAGACACAGGACTGGCACGAACCGGACGCCGTCGGCAACGACTGGGATTTCACAGATGAGAGCAAGAAAAACTTCGGCCGTTACCTCGAAGAAAAGGTTAAGCCGCAGGTAACGGAGCTTCTTACCAACTACGGCCCCATCGGTCTAATCTGGTTTGATACACCGCGCAACATCACCAAAGAGCAGAGTCAGGAGCTGGTCGATCTGGTGCATAAGCTCCAGCCTGATTGTCTGGTGAGCGGCCGCGTCGGGCACGGCCTGGGTGATTACGATTCCGCGGGTGACAACCAAATCAGCGTTGGACAGGTCAGGCGCGACTGGGAAACTCCGGTGACAATGAACGACACCTGGGGTTTCAAGCGTGATGATCAAAACTGGAAGCCCACGGGAATCCTTATTCAACAACTGGTCCAGGTTTCAAGCCGCGGCGGCAATTATCTCCTGAACGTTGGCCCAACCAGTGAGGGCCTGATTCCTCAGCCAAGCGTCGAGCGGCTGAGGGAAGTCGGCAAGTGGCTCAAGCTCAACAGCGACGCTGTTTATGGCGCCTCTCCCAGCCCGTTCCCTTATGAGTTGCCCTGGGGGTTGCTTACCACTAAGCCGGGCAAGGTTTTCCTTCACGTCTTCAAATGGCCGCAGCAGGCCCTGGTGATCTACGGGCTGAAGAGCAAAGTACGTCGCGCCTATCTCCTGTCCAATAAAAAAGCATTGAAGTTCACGCAACAGGCGGATCGGCAACTGGATCATTACGCACTCAACATCGAGCTGCCCGCAACTGCGCCCGACAAATACGATTCGGTCATCGTGCTTGAGCTTCAGGGAGAAACGCAGGCCGATACTTCGCTCCTGCAGCAGCCGGATCGTAGCGTTACCTTGCCGGCTTTTCTTTCTGAAACTCACCTGATGGGAGACCAGGGTCTTCGTCTCGACAGCCGGGGTGTGGTCGAGCGATGGCTGAACAAGGACGAGTGGCTGAAGTGGGATTTCAAAGTAAGCCGGCCGGGCACCTTCGAGGTTGTCTTGCTCTCTTCCGAACAGAAGTACGGGCGAGATTGGGAGGGCGGCCATACGGTAGCAATCGAAGTGGCTGGGCAAAAGCTGCGAGGCCAGATCGATAACAACGGGAAGGAAGAGAACCCCGCGAACCCGTACTGGACTTATGTGGTCTCAAGGATTGGCCGGGTCACGATTGATAAGCCCGGCAGCTACAACCTGAGCCTGAAACCGGAAACGATTCGCGCGGAGAAGAAACTCGGCTTGACCTTAGTATCAGTCGAGTTGCGACCCGTTCAGAATTGAAATCGCAGAGACGAAGAGCGCGCCAAACCACGACCAAACGCGTTTCCGCTCCGTAGGAGCAGAATGTTTATAGCTACAGCGATCACTCGACAATCCAAGCGCTGCAAGAGCGTGCTGTGCCCGTTGCGCTCCTATAAAGATTTCATCCCTACGGGATTGATTGCGGCCCACGAACTTCGTTCAAAAACCAGAGCGTTTGATCTTGCATCTCTGCGCGTCCTCTGCGTCACGGCAGTCTTGCTCGTTTCGTCCGTCGGATCCGCTCAACAAGTCCCGCGTGCCGATTGGGGCGCGCCGGCCGTGACCGTCACTCATCAAGGCGGCCAATGGATTATCGCGGGAAAGAAAAACAAGCTTTGGCTCAATGAATCCGACCTCGCTCTCCGGGTCGAGGCCGGCGTGACTGAGTGGAAGATGGCGCCCTCGTCTACGCGGGACATGCTCGTCAGGGGGAAGGGCGAAGAATTCTATTTACGACTGGCAGACGCAAAGAAGATTTCAATTGTTCCTTATGACACGGGCTTCAAGACCGGAGTCAAGATCAGTCTCAGCGACTGGACACATAAAACAGATAAGCTCGACCTTCGCTTGTTCCTAACGGTTTGTGTCGAAGGCCGGGACGAGGATTTGGTTTTCGACGCCACTGCCAGCGAACACGAAACAGTTTTGGGCCAACTCGATTGGCCGGGCGCGCTGGACGCGCGCGCCGTGGATTACACGTTGTTGAGTAACGGGAGGGGCACGCTGCTGCCTCGCAATTGGCCGAAGGAGTATTACCCGATTCGCTCAATTACTCCGGAAGGGAAAATCGCAGCCACTGATCACAGCCTGTTGCAAAGCAACGTGATCGAATCATGGTCAATGTCGTGGTGGGGATTTCAGAAAGGGCGGGCGGCCATGATGATTATCATCGACACGCCGGACGATGCGGCGTATCAGTTCAATCATCCCGCCGGTGGCCCCACCGTCATCGGTCCTCGTTGGCTGGCGCAGTTGGGACGTTTTGGTTATCCGCGATCGGGCCGGATGGTATTCCTCGCGAATGGAAATTACGTCGACATGGCAAAGCGTTACCGGCGCTATGTCATGGACGTCGGACGATTCGTATCTCTTAACGAGAAGATCGCCCGCACGCCGGCAGTCAAAGAGCTGATCGGCACGCCGCAAACCCGCATCAGTATTTTGCGTAACATGAGTCCCGACAGTGATCGGTATGACACGAAGGACGCTTCAAAGAATTTCAGCCTGACTACGTTTGATAAGCGAGCGAAACAACTTCGCGACCTGAAGTCACGCGGCTTCGATCACGTGCTCGTCTTCATTTCCGGCTGGCCACATCTTGGTTACGATCGGCAGCATCCCGATTCTCTGCCGCCGCCGGAAAAAGCCGGAGGCTGGGAAGGATTCAAGCGGCTGGTCGATACGGCCCACGAGCTTGGCTATCCCTATGTTCTTCACGATCAATATCGCGATTACTATCTCGACGCCCCCTCTTATGATCCTCAGTTCGCCGTTCGTGAAAAAGATACGAGTGTCCCACCGCAGGCTTTTCCAGGCAGCCGGTTTGGTGATTCGAAGGACGGCGACATTCCCATGATGCGGCATTGGGATGGCGGCAAGCAGGCTTATCTGAACAACCGCTACTGGCTCGGACATTTGCTGAAGAATTACCAACTGTTCCTCGATCACGGAATCAGGCCGCAGGGAATCTATCTGGATGTGGTTGGTTATGTTCCACCTGACGAAGATTTCAATCCCGAACATCCAACTACGCGCACTGAGGCGATGGCCGGACGCGCGGCAACTATGAACTGGTCCCGTCACAATCTGGGAATCGTAGCGACTGAAGCGGGAGCTGATTGGGTGATTCCCTATGTCGATGTGATCAATCAATCCGGCGGTGGCAGCAAAGCGATTCTGGTGCCGCTTTACAGTCTGGTCTACCACGATGCGGTAGTTGTTTCTTACGGCGCACGCGACGAGCAAAGCCTGCTGTGCGGAATCCTGAACGGCGGCGTTCCCGAACTACCGATTTCTCCGGTAGACGAGAAGACTCTGGCGTTGATGCGAGCAATGATGGCGCTTCATAAGCGAGTCGGTCTGCTGGAAATGACTAAGCATGAATTTCTCGACGCTAACTATCGCAAAGAGCGCACGACCTTCGCTGATGGAACCACCGTCACGGTCGATTGGAACGACAATACGTTTGCAGTGAGCCCTTCTTTATAAGTCAATTCGTTTACAAGCGGGCCACCGCTCGCTTCCGGTCGGGCAATAGCCCGACTCTAAACGAAATGTGGAGGTTATAAATGCAAATCAAATATCTCAGTTATCGCGGCGGAATCGTGGCGCTGGCCACCTTAATTTTTGTGCAGTCAATCGTCGCGTTGCCGATCTCGCGCGCTGAGATATCCAAATCGCCCGCGGCTCCAACTGATTGGTCCGTCGCCATGGTCGAATCGACGATGAAGCGCTATCCGACCGCCGATTCCTTGAAGGGCTGGGGTTATGCGAAGTCGCTCTATCTCTATGGCGTCTATCTGGTTTACCTCAGAACCAAAGACAAGCGCTATCTGGATCACGTTCAATCCTGGGTCGATCTGCATATCGACGACAAGGGCACGATCAATCGTCCCATTAATGCACTCGATTACATGTTGCCCGGCAATCTCCTGCTGATTCTTTATAAGGAGACAAAGCAGGAGAAGTACAAGCTCGCCGCCGAGAATATCAGAAAAGTTTTCAACACCTATCCGCGCACCAAAGACGGCGGGTTCTGGCACGCAGACACACCCAGCCGGCAGTGGCAGTTGTGGGCGGATGGGGTCTTCATGTCACTTCCTTTTCTGGATCGTTATGGACAGATGTTCGGCGACAGTGCGTATGCAAATGATGAAGTCACAAAACAGCTGCTCATTTATTATCAACACCTGAATGATCCTGCGACTGGTTTGCTTTGGCATGCTTATGATGAGAGCGGCGCGCAACCGTGGGCCGATCCCGTCACCCATCATTCCGCTTATCACTGGTGTCGTGCCATCGGTTGGTTTGGCATGACGCTCATTCAAATCCTGGAGATTTTGCCGAAGGACCATCCCAAGCGAAATGAGTTAATCAAGATCGTACAGCAGCTGGCGAAGGCTTATGAGAAATACCAGGATCCGAAGACAGGCCTTTGGTATCAGATCGTTGATAAAGGCGAAGTGGAAGGGAACTGGTTAGAGACATCGAGCTCGAGCATGTACAGCTACATGATGTGGATGGGCGTTAAGCGCGGTTACCTGCCGAAGCGTTACGAGTCGGTGGCGCAAAAAGGTTATCGCGGAGTGCTGACTAAACTTTCAATGGGCGCTGACGGCATGACAAGTCTGGTCGATATTTGTGAAGGCACGAATGTCAGTGATCTCGCCTATTACTTCGCGCGCAAAAGAAACCAAAACGACTTTCATGGCCTGGGCGCTTTTCTGATCATGAATGAAGAGCTGGGCGCCGCAGGTGTTGGCTATAAACCCAAACCGATTAATTGGAAAGCGAATTGATTTTGGGGTGCGCCGGCAGAGCAACGACTTATTAGACAGGATTAACAAGATTCACATGATTTCATTTGGCAATCCTGCTAATCATGTAAATCCTGTCAGCTCCGTCTTTTCTTGAATGCGAAACGAAATGATGGCTCAGACCACATGAAGGCTGCTTTGCTTGAATTCCAAAAGCCGTTCCCGATACATCGGGACTCTGCCGGCGCACTCCAAAATGGCGTTTCACGCCGCGACTTTTTATGCACTGCGCTCGCCGCGCCGGTCCTGCTGAGTGCTCTGCGAACCGCGGAGGCGGCCGGTGAAGTAATCACTTTCAAGAGTCCGAACTCAGAACTTCAAATTGACTTGTTTACGACCAGTTCTCAATTGCGGTACCGGATAACCCGCGCCGGTCGTTCTATCGTCGAATTGTCCTCGCTCGCATTTCTTTTGGATGGCATGGACCTTTGTCGCGACAGCACGATCAATAAGATTGAGCGTTACCGGGTTTGCATCGCGCAATCATTTGAGATGGGGGGCAAGCGAGGCAAACGGATCACCGAAAAGTATGCAACGCGCGGTGTTCATTCGTCGGCGGTAGACAGTTGCATGGGCGCGCGGATTTCGATCAGACATCCGGCGAGCAACACCGATTGCGTTCTGGAAGTTCGTGCTTTCAACGACGGCATCGGCTTTCGTTTCATCGCAGGCGGAGAAGGACGACGAATTCCGGATGAAGCAAGCACATTCAAGATTCCCGCCGGCAGCACCGTCTGGTTTCATGACTTCGAAGGTCACTATGAAGGCATTCATCACAAGAAAGAGATCGCTGCAGTGAAGGACGGCGAATGGGCCGCGCCGCCTTTGACTGCGAAATTACCGGGCCGAGCTGGATACGTCGCGATCACCGAAGCTGCGTTGATGAATTATGCAGGGATGGGCCTGCGGGCTGACGGTCAGGGGGGATTCACGACCGTTCTGGGCCATGCGCTGCCCGTGAGTCATCCGTTCGATCTGCGTTATGAAAAGGACGAAGCGAAGCGTTTGTCACAACCTGCCGCGATCGATGGACCGATCACGACGCCGTGGCGCGTGATCATGTTTGGCCAACACCTCAATACGCTCGTCAACTGCGACATTATCAGCAATCTCTCGCTGCCGCCGGATAAGACGATGTTCCCTCAGGGGTTGAGCACTGATTGGATCAAGCCGGGCCGTGCCGTTTGGCGTTATCTCGACGGCGGCGAAAACACCTTTGAGGGCATAAAGGAATTCTCAAGGCTTGCCGGCCAGCTCGGCTTTGAGTACAACGTCGTCGAAGGAATCTGGCAGCGTTGGACCGAGGCGCAAGTTCGTGAACTGGTTGATTACTCGAATCAACAAAACGTCAAGCTCTGGTTTTGGAAGCACAGCCGTACGCTACGCACGCCCCAGGCTCGCGAAGAATTCTTCTCGCTGCTGGAACGCCTGGGCGTTGTGGGCGCGAAGATCGATTTCTTTGATCACGAAGCCAAAGAGATTATCGATCTATATCAGGCGCTGCTGCGCAGTTCGGCTGAGCACAAAATCATGGTGGAGTTTCACGGCGCCAACAAGCCTACCGGGGAATCGCGTACCTGGCCCAACGAGATGTCCCGCGAAGCGATTCGGGGCCTGGAATATCGCAGTATGAGTCTGCGCTCGGTACACAACACGACGCTGCCTTTCACGCGGTTTCTCGCCGGGCATGCGGATTACACTCCGGTGCATTTTGGTGAGCGCCGGCGCGAAACTTCCTGGGCACATCAAATTGCCAGCGCGATCGTCTTTACCTCGCCGCTGATGATCTACGGCGCGCATCCACAGCACATCCTCGAAAATCCGGCGGCTGAGTTGATCAAGACGATCCCGAGCGTGTGGGATGAAACGATCGTGTTGCCGCAATCTGAAATCGGCGAGTTGGCAGGGTTCGCGCGACGAAGTGGTCATGTGTGGTTTGTCGGAATTATGAATGGGCTGAAAGGAATAAGCATTCGCGTTCCGGTTGGTTTTCTTGGTAGCGGCAAGTATAAAGCCATGTTGGTTCGCGATCAGATGGATGAACCCGCAGGTGTGAAGATTGAACACCAATCGCTCAGTCATCGCGATAACCTGATAATCAAAATGCGCGCAGGCGGCGGATTTGTGGCGAGATTCACGAAATGAGCCGGCGAAGCTGGCGTCAGCATAGAGCCTGGGGCGAAGCCCCAGGGTGCTGAGTGAAAATGCAAATCAAGCCCGCGAAGCGGGCGACAGATTTCAAGGTTACATGCTAGGCGCAAACCAATTCGATCGAGATACAGGCGTGCTCTGTCGCCCGTTTCACGGGCTCGCGCGACGGGTGGTGTTTATCTCCCGGGGCTTACGCCCCGGGCTTTATGCTGCCGGCCGCTTCGCAGCCTTTACTTGCACGCTTGTTTCCAATTTGTGCTTACCCGTCGCCGCTCAACAATCTTTAAAAATTAACACCTTCGATCGCGCGCGCGTCCTCAAAGCTGCGAACCAATATCTGTCTGAGAAGCCGATCACTGTTACCGCTTCATCAAGCCCTCGCAGTGTCGGGGGAGTTCACGACTTCTTCTCGGAAGCTGATTACTGGTGGCCCGATCCAAAGGATCCCAATGGGCCCTACATCCAGCGCGACGGCATGTCGAACCCGGACAACTTTGTTGAGCATCGTCGCGCGCTGATGAGACTGAGCGTGCAAGTGCCGGCGCTCGTCGCCGCGTGGAAGCTGACGAAAGACAATCGCTACGCGCGCGCTGCCGCTTCCCATCTTCGTGCCTGGTTCGTTGATGAACGCACGCGCATGAATCCGAATCTCCAATATGCGCAGGCCATTCACGGGCGCACAACCGGTCGCGCCACCGGCATCATTGACACGATTCATCTGGTTGAAGTCGCACGCGCAATCGAAGTTCTGAAAGATTCTTCGGCGCTGTCGATGACTGAGCTTGGCACGATCACGCAATGGTTCAAGGACTATTTGGCCTGGATGACGACGAGCAGGAATGGAATTGAAGAACGCGATGCGAAGAACAATCACGGAACGTGTTGGGTGATGCAGGTGGCGGCGTTCGCGCAGTTCACCGGCGATCAGAAACTGATCGAGTACTGTCGCGAGCGATTCAAGACTGTGCTCGTGCCAAATCAAATTGCGTCGGACGGGAGCTTTCCTGAGGAGTTGCGCCGGACAAAACCCTACGGATATTCGCTCTTTAATTTGGAGGCGATGGGGACGGTTTGCCAGATCCTGTCGACACCGGCGGACAACCTGTTCACATTCGAGACTGCGAATGGGCGGGGTTTTCGTCACGCGATGGAATACATGGCGCCGTTTATTCGCGACAAGAAATCGTGGCCGTTAAAACCGGATGTGATGTACGACCAGGAATGGCCCATGCGGCAAAGCAGTCTCTTGTTTGCAGGTATGGCGCTGAATCGTCCGGACTATCTCGATCTTTGGAAGAAATTACCGGCAGACTCTCAGGTCGAAGAAGTGGTTCGCAACTTCTTCATTCGGCAGCCGGTGTTGTGGATACGCTAAGAACACATGAAGACAGCTCCACTCCGCACATATCCATCGAGCATCGCGACGGTTGCGCCACGACTTTCATTGAGGCGGCATGAACTGGCGGCCAGCGGTCGCAATGAGGAACTCACAGCGCTGATGAACGCTTCAGTAATTCCGCTCTATGCGATTCGTGCGCGGCGCAAGGGGTACGAAGTCTCAACGATGAAAGCATTAATGAACATGGCGGGTTTGCGCGGTGGGCCGGTGCGTCCGCCGCTCGTCGACGTTACGCCCGAGGAACGCGAAGAGTTGCGCGCGGTGCTCGAAAGTTGGCAACTGTTTTTGGATTGAATCGAAATCTCCCTCTCCCTTTGGGAGAGGGCCGGGGTGAGGGCATAGCAGAACGTAAGATTTCACCCTCCTGGTTTCCTCGATGTGTGGATGTAAGGGGAGAGAGTCAAAAGGGGGGCGGCGGTAAGCCCTCACCCTAACCCTCTCCCAAAGGGAGAGGGAACCTGCGGGAGAATTTGCATACATGAAAAAACTCGGCTGGGGATTGATCGGTTGTGGCGACATTGCCCGGAAGCGGGTCGCGCCGGCGCTGCGCGATCTGGATAACTGCGATTTCCTCGGTGTCAGTCGTGAGCGCGAAGAGCTCGCTCAAGGCTTCGCCAAAGAATTCGGCGCGAAGAGGTGGTATGGGACCTGGCCGGATTTGCTGAAAGATGAAGAGATCGACGCGGTCTACATGGCGACCCCGGTCCATTTGCATGCTGAGCAAACGATCGCCGCCGCCGAAGCCGGGAAGCACGTCCTGTGCGAAAAGCCAATGGCGATCAATGTAAGCGAATGCGATCGAATGATCGCTGCTTGTCACGCCAACCAGGTAAAGCTCGGCGTTGCTTACTACCGCCATTTCTATCCCGTGGTCGGACGCATTAAGGAAATCATTCAATCGGGTGAAATTGGAGAGCCGGTGCTGGCGCAGATTAATGCGTTTGAGTCTTTCAATCCACAGGCAGATCATCCGCGCCACTGGTTGCTCGAAACAGACCGATCTGGCGGCGGGCCCATGTTTGACTTCGGTTGCCATCGCATCGAGGTGCTGACGAACATCTTCGGCGCGATTTCTAAAGTCAGCGCGTTAACCGCAAACGTCTTGTTCGATCGCGAAGTCGAAGACACCGCTATGGCCTTGTTTCAATTTGAGCGCGGGACCTGCGGAGTGCTCTCAGTCACGCATGCGGCCCACGAGCCGCAGGACACGCTCGATGTCTTTGGAGCCAATGGTTCGATTCACGTGCCCGTTTTAAACGAAGGAACGATGCGCGTCACCAGCGCCGCAGGTGAACGCGTCGAAGCCCATGCGCCCGACGCTAATTTGCACGCGCCTTTGATCGCAGATTTTGTTGATGCAGTAATTAGTGACCGTCAGCCTGCGGTAAGTGGAGAGACCGGCAGGATGGTCGGCATTATCGAGGACCAAATTTACAAGCACGAGTAGTTGCGGCTTTGCCGCCTGATGTGCGGAAAGCCTTGGGCTTTTCCGCAGAGCCTAATTACTTTCGGGGCTACGCCCCCAAAAGTGGATTTTGTTGACTCTGCGCTTCCTGATGAGCTAAGAAACGCAAACCCGCTCAAGATCTGGCGACTCGTGGATGGACAGATGACGAACTCCTGTGTGTTCGACACGCTTTAGTTTGTCGATATTGGTCGGGATGCATAACTCGGATTGAGAGCGAGCACCAAGACGACAGACCGAAGTTTGTCGAACAAGAGAACGGAGAACCTGATGAACCAACGCTTGTTACTCAGCCTCTTCGGATTGCTATTTCTTTTCTGCCCGGCGCTCGGCCGTGCTGCGCCGAAAACTCTCGACATCTATTTCATCGATGTCGAAGGCGGCGCGGCGACGCTGATTGTGACGCCCACCGGACAATCATTGCTGATTGACACCGGCTTTCCCGGCGATCGCGACGCCGGCAGAATCGCGCACGTAGCACTGGAGATTGCGGGCCTGAAACAGATCGATCACTGCGTGATAACGCACTGGCATCGCGATCATGTGGGCGGGGTCCCGGCGCTGGCCAAGCTGATACCGATCAAGAACTACTACGACCACGGAGTGCCGCAGACGCTCGGTGCGGATCTGCAAGCGGAATTCATTGACGCCTACAAACAAACTACGCAAGGGAAATCGATCACGCTGAAGCCAGGCGACGAGATCAAGTTACAAAGGTCGCCCAAGTATTTACCGCCGCTCGACGTCCATGTAATTGCGGCCGGTGGGATGGTTCTCGGCGAACAATCAATTGCGCCCCAGGTTCGGCCATGCGGAGAGAATTTTGAAGCGAAGGCCGAGGACACCAGCGACAACGTGAACAGCGTCGCCATCCTCCTCACGTTTGGCCGCTTCAAATTCTTTGATGGCGGCGATGTGACCTGGAACCTCGAGAACCGTCTGGTTTGTCCGAAGAACCTGATCGGCCCGGTGGATGTTTTTCAGGTCGATCACCATGGCGTTGATGCCAGCAACAATCCAACGATGGTGCGCGCAATTCAGCCGCGGGTCGCAATCATAGACGATGGCCCGCGCAAAGGCGCGGAGCCCAAAACGTTTGCGACCTTGAAACAGAGCCCGCGAATCGAAGCCATCTATCAACTCCATCGGAATCTTCGGAGCACTGAGAAAGAGAACACGATGGCCGGCTACATTGCGAATGAAGAAGAGGCATGTCAGGGCAACTTCATCAAGCTATCAGTTGAGCCAGATGCGAGGTCATATACGGTCAGTATTCCTGCGAAGCAGATTAGCCGTAGCTATCGCACAAGATAATCAGCTAACTCCAAAAGGTGCATAGATCATGAAACTAACCTTCATCGATTGGACCATCATGGTGATCTACTTCGTCTTTGTCCTGGGTATCGGCTTTGCGCTGAAACGCTACATGAAGACGAGCACTGATTTTTTTCTTTCCGGTCGCTCGATTCCAGCCTGGATCACCGGTCTGGCATTCATCTCGGCAAACCTGGGAGCGCAGGAAGTGATCGGCATGGGCGCCTCAGGCGCGAAATATGGAATCGCCACCAGTCATTTCTACTGGATCGGTGCAATCCCGGCGATGGCTTTCATCGGCGTTTTCATGATGCCTTTCTATTACGGTTCGCGCGCGCGTTCGGTGCCTGAGTATTTGAAGTTGAGGTTCGACGAGAAGACCCGCGGCTTCAACGCGATTTCATTTGCCGTGATGACGGTTTTGTCCTCGGGAATTTCACTCTATGCGATGGGATTGTTGCTCGAAACTCTGTTGGGCTGGGATTTCAGCTTCAGCATTTTGATCGCCGCGCTGATCGTTCTCATTTACGTGTTCCTCGGCGGACTGACCTCGGCGATTTATAACGAAGTACTGCAGTTCTTCCTGATCGTTTTTGGTTTCGCTCCGTTAGTGTTTCTTGGCCTGCGCGACGTGGGAGGGTGGAGCGGATTGCAGGCGCGATTGGCCACGGTCGCTACCAGCAACGGCTTTGGGGCGGGAGCCTGGAGTGAATCATGGAAGTTCATGGGCTCGCCGTCATCGAATCCGATGGGCGTTGAATGGTTTGGTCTGGCAATGGGTCTGGGGTTCGTCCTGTCCTTCGGCTATTGGTGTACGGACTTTCTGGTAGTGCAGCGGGCGATGGCGGCGAAATCCATGTCGGCAGCGCGCCGGACGCCCCTGATCGCGGCAGTTCCAAAGATGCTGTTTCCATTCCTGGTGATCCTGCCGGGAATGATCGCGATTGCCCTCACTTATAAATCCGGAGGCAGTGGATTCAGCTTACCGAAAAAGCTCGACGGCACTTTTGAATACAACATGGCGATCCCGATGATGTTGGGCCATTACTTTCCCAGCGGCATGTTGGGCGTCGGTCTGACCGCGCTGATGGCGAGTTTTATGTCAGGCATGGCGGGCAACGTCACCGCCTTCAATACAGTTTGGACCTATGACATTTATCAGTCGTACATCAAGCGCGGCGCGAGTGACCAGCATTACTTGTGGATGGGCCGGATGGCTACTGTGTTTGGCATCCTTGTCTCGGTAGCGGCTGCGTATGTGACTACGCGCTTCAACAACATCATGGATATGCTGCAACTCGTCTTCGCGTTTGTGAACGCGCCACTGTTGGCGACGTTTCTGTTGGGAATGTTTTGGAAGAAGACCACCGGTCATGGCGCTTTCATCGGCTTGATCTCAGGCACGATTGGCGCCGCGATTCATCAGGGACTTACTTTGCCCGCCGGGGCACACGCCGGTATTAAGGGTGGTTGGTTTGCCGTGGTGCACACTTATCCGAGTGAGTTGGCCCAGGCCTTTTGGACCGCAATCTTTGCCTGGTCCGCTTGTTTCGTGATCACGATTCTGGTCAGCATATTTACGAAGCCGCGCGCAGAAAGCGAGCTGTCTGGTCTTGTGTATTCACTCACGGCGCGAGCGAAAGAGGATGACGTGCCGTGGTATCAGCGACCGGCGATACTGGCAGTGATCATTTTGATAGCCGCCGTTATTCTAAACATAATCTTCTGGTGATTCTTAGACCATCAATAAAGGGGCGAGCCATGCGACTTGATATTCGATTGCCGATAGGCCTCATGTTCACAGTCTTGGGCGCGTTGTTAGTCGTCGTCGGACTTTTCGGCGGTAAGTCATTCGTCGAGCAGTCCCAGGGCACTAACGTAAACCTCTGGTGGGGAATTGTGATGCTCGTTTTCGGCGTGGTGATGTTTCTTCTAGGTCGACGCGGCTCGTCCAGCGCGCGCCTTGCGGAAGAAAGCCCGGAGGGAAGAAAGATCGAGGAACTGGAGCACGCCACGAGTCTCAAGGAATAAGCAGCTAAATTCACTCCTTCCCGTCCGCTACTTTCGACAATCAAGCGTCCGGCCTCAGCCGGAAAAACTTTTAAGACGAACGAAAAAACTTCTTGACATCGTTAACGGTAACGAAATAGTATCCGTTACCGGTAACGCATCTAAAGTCCCTCAAAAAGTGCTGAGGGCGATTCCAAAGGGTGATCCTAATTCGTTAGCGATTTTCAACCTCTCTGAATATCGATCGCTGAAATTGCCGAGATCGTTCGATATCGGCTTGCTGGATTGAAAGAAACGCTTGGCGCATTTCCCCGAATGCGTAGCCAGCCCTTCTGCAAAAGGAGACTGCCATGTTTGTTTTCGCCCAAAAGAGATCGTCGTCGCTTAACTTCGGTTCCTGGTTTGCCCTGGTGCTGGCTGTCTACGCACTTTTCCTGATCAGCTCGAACGTGGCTGGCCAAACTATTACGGGCGCCGTATCAGGCACCGTGACCGACCCGAACGGTGCTAACGTGCCGGGCGCGACCGTCACCCTTACCAACGATTCGACACATGACAAAAGGGATCAGCCCACGAATGACTCGGGCCGGTTCAACTTCGCCTCAGTTCAGCCCGGTGTCTACACCCTCAGGGTCGAGCATGCCGGTTTTGAAACCTTGATGCGCACGAAGGTCGTGCTAAGCGCAAATGAAAATCTGGCGCTCGGCGATCTGGCGTTGAAGACGGGACAAGTGACTGAAACAGTGACGATCGCGAGCGAGGGGCAGATCGTAGAAAAGGAGAGCAGCGATCTCACCGCGCGGTTGACGTCGGATCAAATCAATCTGATTTCGACGAAGGGCCGCGATGTGACGTCTTTGCTGCGACTGCTGCCGGGGACCTCGAACATTCCGGATATCGAAGCGGTGGGAAACGGTTTCGGGACGACGCTGCCAACCTTCTCGGGCCAGCGGACGCGATCGACTGTTGTGGCCGTCGATGGCCTCAATGCCAGTGAGCCGAGCGGCAGCAATCTCCTGAGTATGACGACCAGTCTGGATGCGATCTCGGAAGTGAAGGTGCTGCGCGACAATTACGCGGCGGAGTATGGCAATAACGGCGGCGCCATGATCAATATCGTCACCAAGGGCGGCGGCGCTGATTATCGTGGCACGGCCTACTACTTCATTCGAAACGAAGCGCTCAACGCCAATAACTTTTTCAGCAACAAAGCAGGTTTGCCGCGGCCGCTCTACCGTTTCAATTATTGGGGCTTTAATGTCGGAGGCCCGATGCCGTTGCCCAGATTCGGTGAAGGTGGTCCTTCGCTGCTCAGGAATAAGGCCTTCTTCTTCTTTAACATGGAAAAGCCTCACACGATTACCCCTACCGATCCCGTCTTTGTCACTGTTCCTACCGCACTCGAGAGAATCGGCAATTTCTCACAATCAAAGAATTCCAGCGGCGCTACGCCGGCGGTCTTGGATCCGCTCACCGGACTTCAGTTCCCGGGAAATATCATCCCGGCGGGCCGGATCAATCAGAGCATGCAGAATGTGCTCAATTATTATCCGCTGCCAAACTCCCCAACCGCGGCTATCCCCGGACGATACACTTTTCAAAGAAGCGTAGATGTTCCCAAGCACAGTTATCTTTTCCGTCTTGATTTCAAAGTGACGAGTAAAGACAACGTGTATTACAAAGCTCAGTGGTGGACTTCCGATAATGAAGGGACGGCTACGTCGGGTTGGCCCAACGGATCAAATGGCGTCGATCGTTGGGGAATTCGTTCGCACTATCTATATACGGACAACGGTTGGCCCGGCTCAGCGAACTGGGTTCATATTTTCAGTTCAAGGGTTGTAAATGAATTCAACATCGGCGCGCGCCGGGACACCGAGGGATTTATTCCTACCGCCGGGTTTGCTGAGGGGTTGTCGCGAACGACTCTGAACTATACGGCGCCTCAATTGTTTCCGGCGAATAACACAAAACTAAATCTGATCCCCATCATGAATGGTTGGAGCAGCGTGGCCGGAAATCCGGCGAACATTAACTGGCTCAATCGTTGGGGCGAGGTTGGTGAAGACCACATCAAGCCGTCGATGTCCGACAACATCTCGGTTGCGCGCGGCGACCATAGCTACAAATTCGGTGCTTATTTTGAACGATTGCTGAATCGCGAAGCTCCCGGCGGAAACTGGTCCGGAACCCTGGACTTCGGCACCGCCACCACGAATGGATTTACGACTGCGGGCGGCAATAGCGGCTATGCTTATGCGAATGCATTGCTGGGAAACTTCAACAGTTATACCGAGCAGCTTTCGCGCCCCTTTACCAACCTGGAGTTGGAACTGATCCAGTGGTATGCCCAGGATCAGTGGAAGGTTAACCGCAGGTTCACGCTCAATTACGGAATGCGTTTCGAGGCACACACCGGACAGTTTCAGCTCGACAATCAAGGCTCGAATTTTGATCCTTCGCGCTTCGATCCCTCTAAGGCCGTCCTGCTCTACGTCCCTTACTGCTCAGGACAACCGAATGGTATCCCGGCTTTCGGCACGGCTTGCGCCGCGGCCAACCAGTTCGCCGTCGATCCGCGGATTGTGAATCCCACGGGCGCAAACCTTCTGAATAAGAACCTGGTCCGCGCGATTATTCCCGGCTCGGGCGATCCATTGAA